>Ga0079217_10000455_pt1 | contig 10225 bp, 9 predicted proteins | sample NCAS200_FD_76343 | JGI IMG/M metagenome (GOLD analysis project Ga0079217, IMG submission 76343) | Agricultural soil microbial communities from Utah to study Nitrogen management - NC AS200 | ecosystem: Environmental > Terrestrial > Soil > Agricultural land | place: USA: Utah | collected 2014-06-11 | reverse complement strand
GTGTTGAAATCAGAACCGCCGGCGCCGCCATCCGCCGAAACCAGCATGTGGCGAGATTTGAATGTTTTCAACGAAGTCGGCATACCTTCCGTGTGTTATGGACCGCCGCGCCAACGCGAGCCGCCGAGCGGAGCGGGGAATCGCGCGATGAAGATCGCTGACCTGATCGACGCGAGCAAAGTTTATGCGCTGACCGCGATGAAACTCTGCGGTATTCAGGAGGGAGCGTGAGCTATCGTTTCACGCATTTCCTGCCGTTCGTGCCGATGACCCAAGTCAACCTCGGAAGCGTCACGGTTGAGCCGTCAAGAGTCGAGATCCCGGCCTGAACGCACTGCCGGCTTTGACAGCGGCCGGAATAGAATCAACAAAGCGGAGAGAACCATAGCGATGAAGTTCTGCCTGCAACTCAATCCTCAGGTATCGATCGATAAACCCGGCGCATCGTTGATGTCGACTTTGATTGAGCAGGTAAGTGTCGCTGCCGATGTCGGCTTCGATGCGATCTCGATGGGCGATCATTACAACATCCCTGGATTGCAGCGGCTCAACCAGGTTCCCGCGCTCGCGCGCTTGAGCGCCGAGGCGAAAGGTTGCGCCGTGGGCACTGCGGTGATGCTCCTGGGCTTGCGTCATCCGGTCACGGTCGCGAGCGAACTGGCCAGCCTGGATGTCTTGAACGGCGGCAAATCGTTTGCCGCGTTCGGCTTGGGCTATCGCGACGAGGAACTGAAGGCGTTCCATCTCACCAAGAAGCAGCGCTTCCGGCGATTTATCGAAGGCGTCGAGATCATCAAACGGCTCTGGACCGAAGATCACGTTAACTTTAGTGGTGAAGCGTTCACTCTCACCGATGTCACGGTCGATCCCAAGCCGTTACAGAAACCGCGCCCGCCGATCTGGCTTGCCGCCAACACCGACGCCGCGGTAAAGCGAGCGGCAACGCTCGGCGACGGATGGATGATCGGGCCGCACTCGGCCATCGATGAGTTGGAACGACAGGTCGAGCTATGCCGCGAATCCTGGAGCGCTGCGGGCAAGTCCGGCAGGCCGGAAACGCCGATCATTCGCGAGACCTTTGTCGCAAACAGCAAAAAGGAAGCGGTTGCAAAGGCCCGTCCTTGTCTGGAGCATCTGTACCGCGGGGTTTACATGAAGTGGAAACAAAACGAAGCGATGAACGATCCCAAGGAATTGGCTTGGGCATTTGAAAAACTGGCCAAGGGCCGCTTCATCCTAGGTTCGGCGTCCGAATGCATCGACCAGATTCACGAATATAGGGAACGGTTGGGGATTGCGTATATCCTGCCCCGATTCGATTGGACACCGGGCTTGCCTCAAAGTGAAATTGTCGCTTCAATGCGGCTGTTCGGCGAGAATGTGATCCAGAAACTCTAGACGCAATTACAAAGGAGGATGATAATGAAACGAATTCTAGTCTCGTTCGCGGTAATGCTCTGCTTGTTCGTGATGGCTCCATCAAAGAGCGCGGCAAAAATCATCGTCGGCTTGTCCTCGGTAAATGTTGCTTTCTTGCCCGTCTATGTGACCGAGGCCAAAGGTTTCTTCAAAGACGAAGGACTCGACGTTTTGCTGGTTCTGTTCAATGCCGGCGCGACCAATTTGCAAGCGCTCGTCGGCGGCGATGTGCAGATCATGGGCAGCGCCTTCGTGGAAACCATCGGCGGGCGCGCCGCCGGAATGGATATCAAGAATTTCTGGGGCATCTCCAATATCATGCCGTTCCAGCTTTACTCGCAGCCGGACTTCAAATCGATGAAGCAGGCCAAAGGCAAGCGCTTCGCGATCAGTCGCTTCGGGTCGTTGACCGACTTTTTAACCCGCGCGACATTACGCCACTTCGGCGTGGATGAAAAAGACGTGACGATTCTTCAGATCGGCAGCACGCCGGCGCGCTTTGCGGCATTGACCGCAAAAGGTGTGGACGCGTCGATCGTGTGGTTTCCGGTGACGGAAATCGCCAAAGCACAAGGGTACAACAAACTCCTGGATCTCAAGGATGTATTTCCTTCTTGGCCCTATGAAACATTTGCCGCTAGGGAGACGTATCTCGCCAAGGAAAAGGATCAGGTGGTCAAGTTCTTGCGCGCTTATCAGCGGGGGGTCAAGCATACTCACGAAAATAAGGCCGAGGCCGTTAACGTCCTGCGCAAGTACGTCAAGATGGATCCAGCTTACGCGCCCGCGGGCTATGACGAATACCGCGATTCCTTTCCGCTCAATGGCCAGATCGCGGAAAAGGCGATTCCCGTAGTCATCGAAGAAGAATTTCGCAGCGGCCGGATCAAGAAAAAGATCACTCTGGACGAATTGATCGACCGCTCGATGATCAAGACAGTAGGGGGCAAGTAACTCATTCCGGGTCGCGCACCTTGACCGTAAAGCGGCGGGACGCCTACTTGACCAGCCCGGCTTTCTTCGCGATTTGCTCCACCTGTCGGTGTTCTTCGCGGATTTCGGCGAGGAGCTTGTCTGGCGGAGCGTAGTCGGCGACAAGGCCGAGGTTTGCAAGCTTCGAAGCCACGGCCGGGTCCTTCACGACTTTCTCCAACGCGGCGATCAGTGTTTTCGAAACCTCCCCCGTCACACCGGCCGGCGCGAAGAACGCGGACCAGACGCCCAGCAGATTTTGCTTGTATCCCAGCTCAGGTAACGTCGGGACGTGGGGAAATTCCGGCATCTTCGTCGATGCCACGATTCCCCTCATCGTACCTGCTCTCAAATGTTCGGCGACCACGCCTTGCGCGGCGGCCGCTCCCTCGATGTGACCGCCGAGCGCCGCCGTCACTCCCGGTCCGGCGCCTTTGAATGGCACCATGGTGATATCCGCGCCCGTAAGCGAGTTGATGATTTCGACGGTAAAGTGACCGACAGATCCCGGTCCCACGGTCCCGACGCGCACGCCGCCGGGAGTTTTCTTGCCATGCTCAACCATCTCGGCGAAATTCTTGAACGGCACTTTGCTATGGACCGCGAGCATGATCGGTGTGCGCACCGCCATGCCGATGGGAGTCAGGTCCTTGAAGGGATCGTAGGGAACTGCATCCGGCGTGAGAATGCGATTGAATATCAGCGCGGCATTATTGGCGATCAGGATCGTATAGCCGTCCTTGGGCGCTTTCACTGCGCTGTCTGTGCCGATGGTTCCTCCCGCGCCCGGTCTGTTAACCGCGACAACCGGTACCTTGAGCAACTTGGATAATCCTTCGCCGATAGTGCGGCCGGCAACGTCGGTGGCATCGCCGGGTGCCAGGGGAATAATGAGATTGATCGTTTGTTTTGGATAACTTTGTGCCGGCGAGATTGCCGGCGCTGGCAGTAGCGCGATGCTCATGAAACTGGTGACTATGGCGCGAATCATAAATTCCTCCTTAGCCGATGGCTTGGCTTTTCGGGCAGGTTCGCTACAGGGGCGCGATACAATTGGTCGGCGTCGGTTGTCAAGCTTGGAAGGGCTGTACTAGAGTGGCGGCGTCGAAGAGCGCGGCGAAGGAGGCCGCCATCGACCCGAAGGAGGGCAGTCCGAGATGTTGTTCATCAGATTGTCTGTGATCGTTTTTTTTAGCGTTCTCTTATCCGCCTCCTTCACAGTGGCGCAATCGCTAAAAGTCGGCATGACTTCGAAGACGCTTTTCTACCTGCCGTTTTACGTCGGTCTCAAAAGAGGCTTCTACGCCGCGGAGAATTTGAAGACCGAATTGATTCTCATCGGGCGGAGCGACGTGCAGCTTCAGGCATTGATCGCCGGCGAGATCAATTTCGGCACGCTCAACGCAGACGGTGTGATCTTGGTCAACGAGAAAGGCGCGAATCTGAAGGTCATCGCCGGAGTCGACAACGCCGCGCCGTATATTCTCGTCGGAGGCAAAGCGTACAAGAAGATCGAGGATCTGAAAGGCGCCCGCCTGGGCGTGTCGGGACTGCGCGGCGGCGCGACATCCATCCTCACCGACTATCTGAAGAGCAAGGGACTGCATTATCCGCGCGACTATACCTTCACCGTAATTTCCGGCGGCACGGCCGCTCGATTGACGGCGCTTGAAACCGGCGCGATCGCGGCGGGGATATTAGGCATCCCATATTCAGACATCGCCATCGACCAGGGCTTCAACAAACTCGGCGACACGATGGAAGTGATCTCGACGTATCAGTTCAATGGCATCACGGTGAATCCGGCCTGGGCCGAGAAGAACCGCGCCACGGTCGTCAAATTCTTGAAAGCGCACATTCGCTCGCTGCGCTGGATTCATGAGCAACCGGAACAGGCGGCGGAATTTTTCACCAACGAGATGGGCGTCAAGCAACCCTACGCGCGCAGGGGCATCGACTACTTCACCAAGAACAAAATTTTTCCCGTCGACGGCGCCGTCACTCTCGAAGGACTCAAAGTAAACATCGAGGTGCAATTCCGCGACGGGATTCTGAAAGAACCTCTGCCGCCGCCGGAAAGATACGCCGACCAGACCTACGTCAGGCAGGCGCAGAAAGAACTCGGATTATAAGTATGGGTTTCAAGTCGTTCCAATCGTTAAAGATGCGAGGAAAGCGTCAGCGGTTAGGCTTGGGGAGATAGTGATTGACGGTAAGCAGGCCTATCTGTTATCCGAGCAATAGCTTTGAGTTTCAGCCCGAAAGCAGGAGTTTTCAGCATTATGCGACGCATCGTTCGAGAGCAGAGAGCGGCTTTATCGATTGGGTGGATGCGCAGTGGCCTGATGAGCCCGCAGGGTAGCCGTAGAATTTGTGGAATTTTGTGAGCCCGGTGTCGTTCTGAGTGTTGCGCGAAATCTGCTTTGAACTTCGCTGGCGCTTAGGATGACAACTTTAAGGTGATTCGCAGAGAGATCGGAAGGAGGAACGAGCGATGGCCATTGATGGAATGAAGGTGATTGATCTCGACAGTCATCTGGTCGGTGACCTCGAGAGTTGGGACCAAACGGTCGAAGCAAAGTACAAAGAGTTCCTACCGCGTAAATTGCCGACTAAAGACAATGAGCGGCGCAAGACCCTTATCGGTAACCGTATCATGGTCGGCTCCGAGCTTGGCCGGCAAAAAGCGGAAAAGAAGGAATGGGTCACCGAAGCCGATCTCACGCCGCAGGGCCGTGTCCGCAATATGAACCTGGATGGCATCGACGTCGCCGTGCTTTCGCCGAACTCACCGGCGCTCGATATTCTGTGGTTCGCCGACGATCCGGAGCTCGCCGCTGCCTATGCGCGGGCGCAAAATAATTATATGAATTGGTATTCCTCGCAGCAGCCAGGGCGCCTTATGTGGGCCGGCGTGATACCGCTGCAAGATCCCAAGGAAGCGATCAAGGAGCTGCATCGCTCGCGCGAGCTCGGCAGCAAGGCGCTCAACGTCAAGGCCACGCCGATACCGGGGAAAGAGTGGTGGGACCCGTACTTCGATCCGATCTTCGATGAGCTGGAAAAAACCAACACGCCGATAATTTTCCACGACACCAAGACCGGCTCCATGGGCCACGAGCGCTTCGCCGACAACTTTTTCTTTTCGCACATGGTCGGGCGCACTATCGAGAGCATGGTTTGCCTGATGGTTTATCTTTGTGGCGGCGTCATGGAGAAGCACCCGAATTTGAAGATTATCTGCCTCGAAACCGGGGCTTCGCAGATGCCCTGGTGGCTCTCGCGCATGGACGAGCACTGGGAAAAGCTGCCGCACCTGGTGCCATGGCAGAAAAGAAAGCCATCGGATATTTTCAATGAAAGCGTCTATGTCGGCTGCGAGCCATTCGAAGACGGTTTGTTCGAGTGGGCGGTGGAATATTTGGGTGGCGACCGGCTCGTGCTTGCGACCGATTCGCCGCACTGGGATTCCTCTCAGCCCGGCCAGGTGACCGGACCGATCTCCCAAAGCACGAAGATTTCCCAGGAGAACAAGCGCAAGGTGCTGGGAGAGAACGCCATCAATCTCTTAGGTTTGGGTTTGTAGCGAGGGTGGAAGAAGAAGGAACGCAGTGCGTGAAATGTAACGACTAGGTTGTCGCGGCTCCAATGAAAGGGAACGTTATGGGATGGTTGATAGTTGCCGTTATTGCCGTTGGGAGTTTTCTCGTTCCGTCCAACCCTTCTGACGCCGCCAGTGCGGGACGTACGGTTGTCATCGCCCATGCCGCGATGAATGCCCGCGTCGCGCCTTTGTGGGTGGCGCGGGACCGCGGCTTTTTCGCCAAATATGGCGTGAACGCCGACACGATCTTCGTGCGCGGCGCGCCGACACTCGTCGCCGCCATGCAGTCCAATGAGATCGACGTTGGCTACACGGGCGGAACCGCCGTCGTCGGCGCGGTCGCCAACGGCGCCGATCTGAAGGTCCTCTCCGCGTTCACCAACCGCGTGACCTACGACCTGATGGTCAAACCCGGCATTAAACGACCGGAAGATTTGCGCGGCAAGATATTCGGCATTCAAAGCATCGGCGGAACGGTATGGATGGGCGCCATTCTGGCATTGGAGCATTTGAAGCTCGACGCGGAGCGCGACAAAATCAATATTATCGCGGTCGGCGATCAAAACGTTTTGGCTCAAGCCCTGGAAGCCGGCACGATCGATGCGACGGTGCTGGACGGCGTGCAAAGCCGGCGCTTGAGCGCGCTGGGATTTTCGACACTGGCGGATTTGAACAAGGCGAATTTGCCGATCCTGAGCTCCGGCTTCGTCATGAGAGAGCCGAGCATACAAAAGAACCCGCAACTGGCGGAGAATTTAATGAAAGCGGTCATCGAAGGCGCAGCCTTTTCGCTCTCGCTGGCGCAGAAACCCAATACAATAAAAATCTTGCAAAAGTATCTTCGGGTTACTGAAAAAGATGCGGAAGAAGGTTATCGCGACCTGGTGATTGGGACGGACAAGAAGCCTTATGCCGCGCCCGCCGGCGTTACGAACGTCGTTCGCCTCATGAAGCGAACCAATCCGAGAGTCGAAAATGTTAAGCCGGAAACGCTGATCGACGACCGGATTTTGAAAAAGCTCGATCAGAGCGGGTTTATCGACGAGGTTTTAGCGAAGTACGGAGTGAAGTAAAAGTTTCGAGTTTTGTGATTGGGACTTCGGGTTAACTCGAAACTCGTAACCCGAGACTCGAAACGGTTCTGGAGGTTTCCATGTACATCGATGGCGACACACATTACTGGCCGCTGCGATTTATCGACAAAGTGAAACATCCCGGTCGCGGCCATCTCGAAGTTGTCGAAGATAAAGGCGATATGGTGCGATACGGCGAAGTCGTGCCGGGGAAAGTGGCAACCTACTATCGGGACGGAAAGAAGATACATTCGTTCAAAGAAGGGCGCTGGAGTCTTTCGCTCCGCGCCGAATTCATGAAGAAAGACGGATTCGATGTGCAGGTTTTGATTCCAGACAACCGGCCGTTGATCTACGAGTGCGATGCCGAACTCGGGCGCCAGTTGGCGCGCGCGTACAACGATACGGTCGCCGAGGATATTCAGAGCGACGATCGCTTCGTCGGCGTCGCGTGGATTTATTTACCCGACATCAAAGAAGCCGTGAAGGAGCTTCGCCGGGCGGTGAAGGAGCTTGGGCTCAAAGCAGTCAAATTCAACGGCGGGTGGGGCGACGGCGATCTCGACAGTGAAGTGCTGCTGCCGCTCTATGAAGAAATCGCCGATCTGAATATTCCGATTCTGCTTCACCCCGCGGCGCGGGTATTCGAACTGCAGCACAGCCACCCCTGGCTCGTCGGCGCCGAGCGCTATCAAGGCTTCCAGCATTTCCCCACCGCGCTGGGATTTCCGTTGACCTACATGGTCAGCGCCGCGCGATTGATCTTCAGCGGTTTACTCGATCGTTTCCCCAGATTGAAGTTCGGCTTTTTCGAGGGCGGCATCGGCTGGGTGCCCTGGCTCATGCACACGCTCGACGCTCATATGCCCAACGAAGCGACCGTCTCTATCTCCGTGCAGCAGTTTTTTGAAGGGAAGAAAGGCATAAACAGGTCACCGAGCCAGTACTTCGATCAATTCTACATCGCCGCGGTCTCATGGGAGTCTTATCTTGCCGACACCGTAAACGGCTGGCCCAACCACAACATCATCATTGGCAGCGACTTCGATCACGGCGACGCCGTCGCCACCTGGCCTCGAACTGTGGACGTGGTCAAGCAGATGAAGAACCTCTCCGAAGTCGATAAGGAAAAAGTCCTCGGTGGCAATGCGATGAGAATGTTCGGCTTGAACGGGAACGGCGCGGCAAGAGAGTAGACGATTTGCATCTACGCAGATATAGCGGACTGCACGGTAAACCCTGCGATTGTGTCCATTGCAGGAAACTTCCTCCGGAAAACTACTACACTGGGATGATAATTCTGAAAACTCTCGACAAATAGTGAATGCTTAGCGTGACGGCGCTTTGGCATCAGGGTTGCCTAACCATAGAGAGAGACAAAGGGGGGTGAATTATGATTACCATAAAAAAAATTCTCGTCCCTACGGACCTTTCTACTGTTTCCGTCCCAGCCATCGGGTACGCCGGCTCTCTTGCGAAAGGTCTTGACGCTGAAATTGTGCTGTTTCACGCCATTCCCATGGAAGCGATGAAACAACATTTCGGTGGTGGCTACGGCGATAGCCTTGGTTTTCCCACCGAAATTCAGACGGGCGCCAGGCACGAGTCCAGCGTGGAAAGCATCTACGAAGCCAAAAAGCAGATTCTGCTTGGTTTCCTGGACCAGAAGATAGGAGCCGATCTTCGTAAGATGGTAAAGATCAGACCGCTGGTTAAGCTTGGAAAGGTCGTTGAAGAGATCATCGCCGCGGCCAAAGAGGAGAAGTGCGATCTGATCGTGATGACGAGCCAAGGCGGGACTCTGCGACGCCTGTTCGGCGCCAGTATTACCGAGCGGATAGTTCGACATGCCCCGTGCCCGGTGCTGTCGATGCAGCTTTCGGCCCAAGTCAGGACAGAAAATGACGAACGGTTGGAGGTCAAGCTCATTAATCAATGGGCTGCTTGATTCTCGGTATCGGCTTTTCTTAAATAGGGTTCAGAGACTTTATCTTTGGTTTCGACCAGTCTGGCCTCATAAAGACTCAGGAAAGTGGAGTCCGGGCGAAGTACGTTTGCCGCGAAAATCGTCTACGACTATCTCCCGCGGTACGCAAACCCTTTGATTTCAGCAAGTTTGCGAAAGTGGGCCGACCCTTCCTTCAGGCTTCCATCCTTCATCGTTATCGGAAACGCTGATCGGGATTGTCAACGATCCTGCTGGCACGGGCTCCCGACATTACGGACGGTTTATGTAGACTGTCGAGCGTGCGGTACTTGGCTGATTTTCTATTTCGATTGGAGCTCGAAAAGTGCCGCCCCATATTCTTCGCATTGATTGTTCCGATGAACCCGGCTTAGTGCATAAAATCACCGGTGTTCTCTACAACGCGGGCTACAATATTTTGAACAATCAGGAGTTTGTCGACTTAGAAGCCAAGCATTTCTTCATGCGGACGGCGTTCGAAGGGCCAGCAGCGCCGGACCGGGTGGTTTCCTACCTCGAGCAGATCCTTCCGGAAGCCGCCGTTGTCAAACTAGTCGCGGTGGAACAACAGCCGATCGTGATTATGGCGACGACCGAGGCGCATTGTCTGGGCGATTTATTGATCCGGCATTATTCGGGTGAACTGCCGGCGCAACTTCGCGCCGTGGTTAGCAATCACGAAAAGCTCAAGCCCCTGGTGGAGCAGTTCGGTATTCCTTTTCATTACGTCAGCCATCAAAATCTCGAACGGACGGCGCACGAAGATTCGGTCGCCGATGTGCTTGCCGGATACGCGCCGGAATACATTGTGTTGGCCAAGTACATGCGCATCCTTTCACCCAAGTTCGTGGCTCGATATCCGAAGCGAATGATCAATATTCACCACTCATTTTTGCCGGCGTTCATAGGCGCCAAGCCTTACCACCAAGCGCACGAGCGCGGCGTAAAGATCATCGGCGCCACGGCGCATATCGTCACCGAGGATCTCGACACCGGGCCGATCATCGCCCAGAACGTCATCCCGGTGAATCATACTCATACCGCTGCGGCGATGGTGCAGGCGGGGCGGGATGTGGAAAAGATCGTGCTCGCCAAGGCGGTCAAGCTCATGCTCGAAGAGCGGGTTTTCCTGCACGGAAATCGTGCGATTATTTTCGAATAAAGCTGTTTATCGCTTGATGAAGACACTGG
>Ga0079217_10000454_pt1 | contig 10244 bp, 18 predicted proteins | sample NCAS200_FD_76343 | JGI IMG/M metagenome (GOLD analysis project Ga0079217, IMG submission 76343) | Agricultural soil microbial communities from Utah to study Nitrogen management - NC AS200 | ecosystem: Environmental > Terrestrial > Soil > Agricultural land | place: USA: Utah | collected 2014-06-11 | reverse complement strand
GATTCCCCTCACAAGCTTATGCCGATTATCCAAGTGGTTAAAGGAAATAGTTTCAAAAACTATTGACCCGCACGGGCTTCGCATGTTCGAATCATGCATCGGCAACCAAATTGGCGACGTGCGAGAATGGTTATCGAACTGGCTTAGAACCAGTGCGTAGGCACATGAGGGTTCGAATCCCTTCGTCGCCACTATAGTCGTGTGGCAGAATGGTTATGCAATCGGTTTAAACCCGTGCTTAGGCAAATGAGAGTTCGAATCTCTCCACGACTACCAAACTGCCCGTGTAATTCAACTGGATAGAAATTTCGCCTTCGAACTTCAAGGAAGAAAGCGGAAAGTTGCGGGTTCGAGTCCTGTCACGGGCTTACGCAAGTGTAATTCAGTGGTAGAATGCCATTCTTATAAAGTGGTCGTCGTTGGTTCGATTCCAACCATTTGCATCCCCTCATCGTCCAATGGTCAAAGGACATCGGTCTGTAAAACTGGGAATATGCGTTCGATTCGCATTGAGGGGACCATGCACCATGAGCTCGGTTAGGATGAGTAGGAGACCCTTAATCTCTTGGCCAGGGGTTCAAATCCCCTATGGTGCTTATACTTTTTTACCACAAATAGGACAAATTGGAACTTTAAGATTTAATCGAAGTACACAGTCATAACACATTTTGAATTCTTTTGTTGTAGGCTCCAAAAGTTTATTTAGTTACTACAATAATAAAAATATACTAGAATGCAATCAAGCACCACGACTACAACAATTATTGTAGCAGTCGCCTAGCCAGCAATCTAGACAAATCTTTTCTTAAAAATTGGGGCTGTGGTGTAATTTGGGTACACGTTTGCTTTGCAAGCAAAAGTCTACGGGTTCAAATCCTGTCAGCTCCACCATTTTAGCCACATAGTCCAGTTAGGAAGGATGGCACGTTTACATCGTGTCGGTCGCAGGTTCGAATCCTGCTGTGGCTACTTCTGTTTACAAACGCTCGTATAGCATAGTGGGAATGCGTTCGTCTGATAAGCGAAAGATAGCAGGTTCGATTCCTGCTATGAGCATATGCCAGTGTAACTCAAATTGGGAGAGTACGGGTCCTGTAAACCTGAAGTTGGGGGTTCGATTCCCTCCTCTGGCTTTTTACCCCGAAATAATATATATTATTAATTTCTAATATAATTTCCCTTAGCAAGAGACTAGAACTTTCCGTTGAACTACGAAAGTCAGTGTACGTTCAGCAATGCACGTACATTGACTTTTTATATTATTATTTCGTAAATAATATTGCGTTAACAGCGCGTCCTGAGAGTGGAATTGCCTTGCTAAGCTACGTGGGCAAGTCCAAGGCCAGACGACTGAACCTTGCTTGCCCTTTTTATTTTCTCTTAACTTATTAACTTACTAACTTACTAATTACTAATATGAATAACGTATCGTGGGCTAAGACCAACCTCTTACTAGAGCGTTGGTGTTTTACTTCACTGGTTATTCCATATTAAAAAACTTTACGAGTCTGAACTGACGACTGCGTAGCGTAAGCAAGCAGAAGGAAGGAAGACGAGTTAGGTGGGGGTAGAAGGGGGAGGAAAATATCGCTAGTGATTTTTTGTTTATTTATTTGTAAAATCACTGATATGCATTGCGTCTTTAAAACCCTTAATCCTTTGAGAAAATTCTATAGCAGTATCTTCCATATGAGTTAGACATGTGTGTCTAGAAAATGCTACTGTTCCTCCACCTTCTATTCTTAGAGTGTAAAACGCAACATAAACTTGGGCTTGATAGTTACAACCCTCTACTGCACATTTGTAGATTTTTTTATATTTAGTCATAAGATTGTACCATTAGGATATATCCCCTAGGGGGAGTATTAAACAATAGCTTTTTTTATTCTCCCGTTTTGTAAAAAAACAATGACCCAACTAATTGAAGAAGAACCTAAATTACTTGTACTCAGTGAAAGATGGACAAAGATTGCAAACATATTACCTGCCAGTGGTGGACTATCATTTGGCCATGTAGATAACCCGCATCTGTTAATTAATCCAAAACAATTTCTTGCTGTAGTACAAAAGAGCCTCAAGACTTGTGAAGAATTTTTGACAACTTTACAGGATATTGAAGACGGACTAGAAAAAAGAATTAGAGGTATTACTAGCTATTATTCGATAGTAGTGGCTATTGAAAGAGATACTTCTTATCAACAATATGATGGCCTTACAGTAAGTGTTAGTGGTGCAACTGTATCATTAAATTTAGCCAGTACTAATGATGGAGCATATGCCATGGTGGCGAACTCTGACTACGAACGTCCACAAAGAAAACCACAAACAAAAAAACAGGTAACTAAAACAGAATCAGCTATCTTTGAAAGACATGGTGACGCAATAATATACAATCATAGAATGCTATCCGACCCAGAAATCATATCCTTCAATATGGCGCTGAATATTCTGACAAAGCTATACAGCATGCGCAAAATAATAATGGAATCAATTGCAAAATTTGGTTCCGTTGAAGAAGTATTATCGGCTGGTGATGTCTTTAGCACTACAACAAAAATTGACTATTATGAAGAACATGCATTACAAACAAGTGTTACACGAGAATTAATACCAATTGACTCATATTGGTCGACTTTGTCTTCAGTAAATCGTATGAGAGCGCTCAATGATAAACTAAAGCCACACTTACAGAACTTGCTTCCAAAAACAAAAAAGAAGAATTAAGGGAACGGCAACGTTCCATTTATATACAATGTGATAGAAAGTACTAGTAGATTGATTGCGCTTATAATTCTCGGTGTCGTATTGCTCGTACTTGGTATTGTCTTAGGACATTTCTTCCCTAACCGATATTGGATAGCTTTAATCGCTTTGGGTATAGTATTAATGATAATAGGAGTTATATTTTTGCTTTTACCATCGGTAGGCTCACTTGATGTAGATATGATACTGCCACGTGCATTATCAAACTAAACTATTTTATTTTTTAAAAACTCTGGAAAAATACCATTCTTCATACACCAGACCCATAGTATTCTATCAACCTCTTTTTTCTGTTTGTTAGTTAATTTCATTTCTTATGACACCCGCACTTACATTTTGATGTCCAGAATTGATTTTCTGACTCGTGTCCACACTTATCACACTTAGACAATTATCACTTCAGCTTTGTGATGATATTCTTTAAACTTTCTTATAGTATAATTTGTGCCACCTGTTTGGTGTGTTACAGTCATCGGGTCAACACAGGCTATTAGAATATCAGCGTCTTTAGCTATTCTATCATTTCTTTCTCGATACAACCAAGGATTGTATCCATTTGAAAAATCAGGAGTGTAGCTTTTATCATCAAATTCCACGCCGTATTTTTCAGCTATCCTCTTTGCAAATTTATCACCGCCTTTTTTGGCGCCACCTGAAATTATCTTAGCGTCTGGACTTTGTAGATTAAGAAACGCATTTTCTACTAGAAGATAGTCTTCATGAGAATTTCTAGTTCTAGCTCCGACTATTGCTACTATCATTTTTTCTCTTTCCATAATCTTACTATCTCTAATTTTAAATCATTCAATTCTTTTATAACAGAGAATTTTATTTCTGGATTTTCTTGGATTTTACTTATCATGCCCATTAGATACCCAGCTTCAAAGGCATTCATTTTTTCTTAGGAAACTCCGCTTCAGTGTACACCTTTTGTTTAGCTTCGGGATACTTTACTTTATCCCAGTGTTCTCCATGCTTGCCCCGCTTTACACTTCTTAGCGCGTAATTACAAAAACTACAATACTTTAACGGAGAATCTATTGGAAATACAGCCCTGCATCCATTACAGTATTTTGTTTTTGTATACACTGGTCTTCCATGATGGTCTTCATATTTTCTTCGATTCTCAAATTTTAGTATTTCAGTATGACACTTTGGACATAATCTTGGTATATGGCCAGGATTTCTAGTAATCCACTGATGGTCACAAACATTGCATTTTAACATATAATGTTTTGTTGGTTCTAGCTGGAACTCTTGCTTTGGCTCTGACTTCTTTTCTAAATCTAAATAAGTCGGGCCACAGGGAACGTAATCATCTTTATTATAAAGCGCGCGCATTTTTCTAACCCTAGCTCCATGTAAAACGGCATCTTGCCCGTAGTCTGGCTTTGGTATATCACTTGGTACATCATTCCATCTTCTTGATTTACATTTAGCGCAGTGAAGTGGCGGGCTTTCTGCTGTGCGATTATTTCCTTTATCTGGAACCCAAATATGCCCGCACCTATTGCACATAAAGGCATAGTCGTAAGACTTGATGTAGTTAGTGATTATGGCCATACTTCATCTAAATCTGCCCAGTAATCTTTTTGATTATCTTGTCTCTGTCATTTCCACACATTCTGGCAATCTGGACGCAGTCTCTTATGTTCGGGTTGCTTATTGTATCAAAGACACATTCTCCGATAAACTCTGCAATCTCTTCTGTCACATTCTCTGTCTTTAGCTTTAACACTGTGATGTCCACAAATTCATCTCTTTGATATTCTTTCATCCTGATTATCCAGAATCTTGATAGTAGTGCTGGTAGAATCCCTTTTGTGTTATTGGATGTAGCAATTACAGTTGTCTTAATCTCCATAGTTCCTCTCTTCTTTTTGTACAGAGTTTCTGATACCATGCCACCTTCACATATGGATAGTAACAAAGTCTGGTCTTTTCTTGGCATCGTTTCAAGCTCATCAATTCCCAGAAATTCCAAGTTCGGGTTTTTGATTAACATATCACCAAGTCCAGCTCTTGATGTTCTACCACCTATGGCCAAGTGAAATTGTTTGCCATAGAATCTCTGCATATCTAACAGGAACTGTGTCTTTGCTATTGATACGGGTCCGACTAACAGTATATGTACTGGCTTTGGTGCATTGATAGCATCCATTATAGTTTCCTTTATTGCGTCGTGACCAATTATGTTGTCAAACAGTTTTGCTTTTGGCTCTCCACCAAACGCATTTTTCACAAGTTGTCTTAGATTCATATTCTATTCTACAGCTCCTCTCTCTTCGAAATACTTAAGGTGTTGGTAAAATTGTTCTGTGTCAATTCTCCATGTGTGGATTTAGACGGGGATATATTATGCATGATGAGACGACCGATTATTCTGCAAGAAACAATGGCCAATTCATATATCCCCATTGTCTACCACCTTCATCGTATAGTACTCGGTCGTTCTTAGCTCAAACAGATGTTTGTTACAAACAGCTTTGCCCTTGTAAGATGAATCAGCTTTGCGCTTGCATCTCTGTCCACTCTCTGCAAACTTGCAAGTTGTCATTTTGGAAACATGCCCTCCCTTTCTTTTGTCCTAAGTGCTTCACATTCCTTAGCATATGGACAGTATCTGCACTGCCAGTTGTATTCTTCTTCATAGGCAATATGTCTTGCAATATTCGGGTCTTTGCGTTCGATAGCTTGCTTTAGTAATATTGCATCAGCCGTTAGCTTTGCTAACGTCTGTTCTCTCTGTGCCTTTGTCATTGTATGATTAAACTCTAAGAACGGTGTGTCACCAAAGTGTAACAAGCACTGTACGAGTATCTTACCCTTATCGCTGTCTGTCATTGCCATGTAAGCTTCAAGCTGACGAACGAAGTGAATCTTGGACTTCTTTTTATCTGGATTTCGACCGAATAAGTCTTCTTCCTTCAAGTCTGCAATCCTGGCCGATTTGGCTTCAATTGGCATCCCTAATTCTTTATCGAAGATATCAATGTGAGCTTCAAGTTCTCCAAGTTTTACTTCTTTCTCAATTTCAAACCTGTGCGGATATTTTTTAACCAAAGTCTGTAAAGCTCCATGTATAGCCTTTCCACTGGTAAAGAAGTTCAACTGTACATTATTCAACGGTAGCGGGTCAATCTTTTCATAGCATTTTTTCCTTGGACATAATAGTACATCTGATACATGAGTACCCTCTCTCGGTCTGTCGTACTCTTCATAAAGAGCATTGTACAGAATATTTAATAATTCCATTTGTGTTTCTTGCATTATTCTCTATAACCCCGCACTAATAAATAGGATTTTTGTAAGATTGTTCTAGTACTGTGTTTCATAGCCAGACACCAATTCCAATTCCCAACATTATACCTGATAGCATGTACAGTATTCTCATTCTATACTCTGTCAATATTTAACAGCCTCCGCATAGCAATAACGGCATAAGGGTTTTCCCTTTTTGTCGTATAATGCTTCATTTTTTCCTACTTCTGTTTCAAGCTCAATCTTGCATTTAGAGCATTTTGTCTTTGTCATTATTCCCAAATCTCCCAAGTTTCATTCACGCCATCCCATCTCATAACTATGGTATTGTGACCATCCAAGATGATTTTCTCAAGTGCTGTGCCACACCAGTTACATGCTGTTTGATACTGTTCGTATAGTTTTGAGCAGTGTTGGCATCTATAAAATGTTAAAGTCATTCTATAACATTCCCCTCTTCATCAGTAAACGTTCCCTGACAAGTCATTATTTTTTGCCATTGCTCCCAGCATGAGGCCCACATTTCGTTTGTATGTTCATCGGCTGGTCTATCACAATTTGCACAAGTAGGTATAGCGTTCATAGCAATTCACTTTTCTCCAACAAGAATGTTTCTTCTGTTTGTGCATCATCAATAAACAAGCCCCAAGCTAATCTTATGTGTCTGTACGCTTCTCTCTTGCCTTCTATTTTCTCGCCACAACACTTACAGGTAAATATTGAATCTTCTTTACTCATTTTATTCTCCCCCTACCTTAAAGCCGTGTTTTGTGATGTTAATACTCAAAGTCGCTGTAAACTCACACTGACACTGTGTACAAATAAAGTCCTGACCGACATTGTCGTCAAGCTTTGTGGGCCAGAAACACAAGTTCTCGCACTCTGGACAAGGTAATGTTGTCATCTATCTTATCACCAAAAGAAAGTTTAGTCCTGCACTCTCGGTGCTAGGTAGAAGTGTATTGTGCCGACATTGTTGTATCTTACTTCTATTTTCATTGGCATCTTTGTGCTGTATTCTATGGCAAGTGTGTCATATTTGTGGCTCATTACTGGCTTTATTGCTGTTATGAACTTCTTTAGATATTCATTTGAGTAGGTAGACATTGAGTTTTCTTTTATCTGCAACTGGTCTAGATAATTATAGGTTTCAAATTTGTTTTCTACTTCTCCTGAATCATCTTTTGAGCTTAGAGTCACTACGTTTTCGTTTGTGTCAATACGAACATAGTCCTTAAGTGCTAGGAATTTCAGTATTTTCTTGATTCCTTCAGCGTTCAAGTTCATTTTGGCATTAAAGTTCAATTTTGGCAGTGGTGTCGTACCTCCCATAGCTTCAAGTAATCTTATACTTGCTTTTTGACCTTCTTGCTTCAAGTGAAGCATGCCTTGTTCAAATACGAATTTTATTTCTTGTTTTTGCTCAAAGGTTCTTAGAATCTTACAAAGTTCGTCGAGATTGATTCCAAATTTTAATTCTCTGTCTACTTGTGTATAGTCATAAAAGGCATTGTATGGTATAGACACGTCAATTAAAGCAACGTGACTTGGGTCCATAGTCCTTATGTGCATTCCTTCGCTGTCAATTACGATGGTAGCTTCTTCGACCAGTGTACTTGTGGCTTGAAAAACGGCAAGTATTTCACTTGTGGTCTTTGCTACGAACATAGGTACCTGAATTATACAAGCTGAACTATTTTGTGCTTGTAGTTGTTGGTCATTGTTGTTTATTTCTTGCATTAACTAGTTATGAACTAGTTTAAAATATAAAGTTTGTGGAGTTTAACCCTGTATCATTTTTCTGTATCATTCTTCTAGTATTGTGACTCTGACTTTTTTTCCAATTAAGGCTTTTGGAGCTGGTATATAGCCACTTGTCGACAATTTTCTAACTCTGGACAGATATTCCATTCCTTTAAATTTTATAAGAAATTCTATAGGTTTTTCCTGTCCTTTTTCTTTCACTGTTTTACTGTTTATCTGCATTTTTATTTTATCACTGATATAAATAACGACTAGGTTAAATATAAATAACTATGGAAGAATCTTCTATATGATGTAATTTGACTTTATCACTGCGCAATTGAACTTTATCACTGCCGTTCATAGTAGTTTATCACTGCGGGCCTTGTCTATCAGTGTCAATATCTCGCATAAACCGTCCATTCTACCAAGTTCGTAAGCCGTGGCGGGGTTGGTGTCTGCATCTTTGAATGTACTAAGTCGTTTATATCGCTCTATCTTGTCTGCAACTAGCTTTCTTAACGTCTTTTTGGTATTTGTCAAAGTCTTTTCATGCGCTCCAGCACCTTTTGATAAGCCTCAAGCCGTGCTTTTGGTATCAAACAAGCCTCTCCGACTTCAAATTCAATATCACTTTTTGCGTCTTCGACTTGTTTTTCTAACCATTCTTCTAAATCTTTCAACACTAGCATCATATCTTTTATAATATTTCTAAGTCCTACCGAATTAATAAAGACTAAGTCTGTATATACTGAAAGATTATCCAGGTACCTGGATATAGAACAATGTTCTATATTGCGATATAGGGCAGTACGACAAGTTCTACTCGCCTGAATACAATAAGAGCGGTAGATTAATGTCTTATCGTACTGTTTCCCTTCGCTTTGCGGGGCGGACTTTGTCATTTTTCGAATAGTTCCTCTATTGTCGGCGCTTCTCTTACACTTCTTATCAATATAGACAAGTAGCGCATCTTAAACAAGTCTGGATTTTTTTTCCTAGCTTCGTTTTTTAGTTGTCTTTCTAAGTCACATAAAGGTATCCATCTAGTCATTTTTATTCCAAGCCCTCAAACTCTAATGACTTTGACAAATTTACTTCAATGTTCTTTGGTGTCGAAAAATCTACATCTGCATAAGATTCTACTCTGTGTGCTACTACTGACTTTAAACAGTCTTTGCAAATTGGTGTGCGTCCGACATAATCGAAGGATAAATCTACTAAGTGAGTAAATACGTCGTTCTTTCCTTTTTGATTCTCTAGACACCAAATACAGTGCTTATGATAGCAATTTTTACAGAGGTTTTCTTCTGTTTTTCCAATTATGACCAGCTCAAAGCCCAGTTCTTTATTGTCAAAGTCACCATGTGCCCCGCACTCTACGCAAGTACAAGTCGCTTTTATTACGTGCTTGACCGTTTTTTCTTCAAATATCTGGTATTGGTCAATTCCCTGTATCATATCCAAAGTACTGCCTGAATCCCATTGTACTGCTATATTGATACTGTCTAAGTTTCTGTATCTAAAGCGTACTGTGCCCAAGTCACCTTCCCTTAGCTTTGTGTATTTGTCGTTAGTATGGATAAGTCTTATTCGCTTACCTGCTAGCGAATAATCAAATCCTTCAAATCTATCTGTCAATTTTCATCAAGCCCCAAATCTGATAATATTACTTCGGTTGTAGGGAACCCAGCTCTTATATCTGGATATTGTGTACAGTCTTCGTATTTTACTATGACATCTTTTGGAATTTCTTTTAGCCCGAATCTTGCTTTTACTTTGTCAGTCACATATTTGGTATAGTCTTTTGAGCTCATTTCATCGGCATAATGAGGATAAAATTCCTCACTAATTGAATCCTGTACATATTTTCCGTCAATTTCGACTATTACGTAACCTGTGTACTCGGCTTCTCCGTCAAAATCTACATAGCGCTTATCGACTTTAATTCCTACTAGTTTTTTGTCTGTCATTTTTGTGCTATCTCCCATTCAATTATAGGTATTTGAACTGCCGTTATGGTGGAATTGATTCTACGAACGGCGGGGCTGGCTATCCCGTATTTTTGTTCAAGCTCTTCCTTATGTTTTTCTAGCTTTGCTTCCACTTCCTTAAGTGTTTCAATGTCTGTGTCTTTATTGACTCTGTAAAAGTATCTAAATTGCTTATCTCCGAGTAGTGATGTATATTTAGTCTTGTGGCTTCCTTCCATATGGACGGCTAAATCTATGTATTGACCGTTTATTCCTACTGGTATTTCCATCAGACACTTTTTACAGATAAAAATCTCTTCTGTCAATTTCTAAGGTCCTCCAATATTTCCAAGCCTTTTTTCAATCCATCCAATTTTGCGACTGCTAGCTGATATGTCAGTGTCTGTTTTTCTTCTTTAGTGCACAAGTTCAAAAATGTGCTTATGTCTAATGCTATTTGTCCAAGTCTGTAATACGCTATTTCTATTTTCTGTTGCTTCATTT
>Ga0079217_10000453_pt1 | contig 10262 bp, 6 predicted proteins | sample NCAS200_FD_76343 | JGI IMG/M metagenome (GOLD analysis project Ga0079217, IMG submission 76343) | Agricultural soil microbial communities from Utah to study Nitrogen management - NC AS200 | ecosystem: Environmental > Terrestrial > Soil > Agricultural land | place: USA: Utah | collected 2014-06-11 | reverse complement strand
TGCGAAGGCTCCAGCCGACTCCACGCTGGACGCGGCGAGGATCGCGCTCAGCCGCGGCCTCGCATGGCGCGCCAGCCTCCTCCTCGCTCCGGTCCTCGCAGACTCCGGTCGCCGCACTCCCGAAGCGGTCTTCCTCGCTGCCCGCGCCGCGAGTGGCTGGAACGGATGGGCACAGGTGCATTCGCTGCTCGCAGCCGAGACCTGGACCGACACCGCGTTCGGCGGCGCAGGACGCGCGCTCCTCGCTCGGGCGGCGCTCGAGCGCAGGTCTGATACCGCGGCGATCCGCCATGCCGAAGTCGCTGTCCGCCTCGCTCCGGATGCTCGCGCCCGCGGAGAGCGTCTCGTCGTCCTGGCGCGGGCGCTCGACCGCCTCGACTCGCTCGCTCCCGCGGCTCGTGCCTATGCCGACGCCGCCCGCCTGCTGCCCTCGATCGGCGACTGGCTGCTCTATCGCGCGGCCGTCGTCACTTCCGACAGCGCGGCGCGGCGCGGACGATTCGCCGCGTTGCGGTCGCCGGTCGCGCGCGACCGCGTCGCCGCGGGCGAAGCGGACGCCAGGCGGCGAGCGGGGGACCAGGCGGGAGCGGCGGCCGGGTACGCCGCGCTCGGTGCCCACGCGGATGCGTACCAGCTCCGCGCGGAGCTCGCCGCGGCGCAGGGGGACTCGGCGCGAGCCGCACTCAGGACCGAGCTGCTCGAGGCGATGCGCGTGCGGGAAGGCACCGCGCAGGCCCGTGCCGCGGCGCAGACGCTCGCGGCGGCTTTCGCGCCGCTGACTCCGGCGGACGAGCTCGTCGTGGCGAGGACCCTGACGGCGACGAACGGGTCCCGGGCCCGCGCGATCGAAGGCTATCGCCGCGCGTTCGCCGCGCGGCTCGGCACCACACGCGATCACTACGATCATGCGCGTCAGCTCTTCGCGCTCGACCGGTATGCCGAAGCGGCTCGCCAGTTCGCGCGGGTGACCGCGCCGGCACCGCTCGCGGCGCCGGCTGCGTACGAGCGGGGGCGTGCGTTGATACGGAACGGCGACCTCACTGCTGGCCGCACGGTCCTCAGAAGCGTCGGCGCACGCTTTCCGCGTGAGACCGAGCCGGCGGCGTCCGCCCTGTTCCTGCTCGGCGACCTCGCAGTGGACGAACGCCGGGAGGCCAGCGCGCGCGACGCGTTTCGTTCGCTGGTGGTGCGGTACCCGAGGTCGCGGCTGGCCCCCGCTGCGGCGTTTCGCGCAGCGCTCATTGCGTTTGTCGGCGGCGAGCCGCGAGCGGCGGCACTCGAGCTCGATTCGATCGTCCTCCGGCACGGCCAGCATGCCGAAGCGACGGCCGCCCGATACTGGGCCGGGCGCGCCTGGGAAGCGTCGGGGGATACCGTCGCCGCGCGAGCGCGCTGGCAGCTCACCGCCGAGCGCGATCGCGAGGGCTACTACGGAGCGGCGAGCCGTCGCAGACTGGGAGGGACACCGTGGACGCCGCCGCCGGCGCCCGACGTGTTCGCCGCTGTTCCCGACGCAGACAGCACGATCGCCCGGGCGGCACTCCTGGCGGGGCTCGGCATGGAACGCGAGGCCCGGTGGGAGATCGAAATGCTGGTACGGGGCGCGGACTCCACCACCGAGCGAATGCTCGCCGTGGCGAACGCCCTCCGAGCGCACGGGGAGGCATCGCGCGCCATACGACTGGCGCTTCGAGCGCTCGGGCGCGGAGCGCCGGCCGACGCGCGAACGTATCGGCTCATCTATCCGGTCATCCACCGTGAGGCCATCTCGGTCGAGGCGACGTCGCGCGGCATCTATCCCGAGCTCGCCGCGGCACTCATTCGTCAGGAGTCGATGTTCACGCCTTCCGCGACCTCGGTGGCAGGCGCCCGCGGCCTGATGCAGGTGATGCCGGACGTCGGCCGCGCGGTGGCGCGAGGCCTCGACTTTCCCGTATGGGACGCGGTCCTTCTCTATCAGGCCGACGTCAACGTGCAGCTCGGCATGGCGCATCTCGACGAGCTCGTGGACCGGTATGACGAGCCGGTGAAGGTGCTCGCCGCGTACAACGCGGGAACATCGAGGGTCGAGCGCTGGTCGGAGCGCGATGGCGTGAAGGATCCCGAGGTCTTTGCCGAGCGGATCCCGTACACCGAGACTCGCGACTACGTCCGGATCATCCAGCGCAATCAGGACTACTACCGCGCGCTCTACACCTGGGGGGACACGCCGTGAAGGTGGACGTCTCCGCGATTCTCGACAGTATCAGCGAGCTCTTCATCGCGACGGATCGGGAGTGGCGGGTGACGTACGTGAACCGCCGCGCCGAGCAATACCTCGAGTCCGTTGGACTCACCCGCAGGGACCTTGTCGGAAGCGTGATCTGGAAGAAGCTGCCGTTCCTTGCCGGGACGCCGTTCTACGAGGGCGCCCTCCGCGCGATGGAAGAGTCTCGCGAAATCGAGGTCGAGGGTCTCCTGCCGATGGCGGATCGGTGGTTCGTTACGCGCGTGGCACCGGCCCCGGGCGGAATGGTGAGCTATACGCGTGACGTGACCGCGCGCCACCAGGCGGAGGCGGCGGCGCGGACGAACGCCGAGCTCATCCAGGCACTCATCGGGAACGTATCCGACCCGATCTTCGCCAAGGACCGCGAAGGCCGCTACATCATGGCGAATCGGGCGACCGCCCGGGTCATGGGCCGACCGCCGGAGGAAGTGGTCGGGCGTCTCGATACCGAGCTTTTTCCGCCCGAGGCCGCCGCGAAACTCCACGATCACGATCTCCGGGTGCTGGAAACCGGCGAACCGGCGATGTACGAAGCAATTCTGCCGACGAGCGAAGGCGAGCGGGTCTTCGAGACCAAGAAGATCCTCTTCCGCGACGCAACCGGCCAGCCCGCCGTGACGCTCGGCATCGCCCGTGACGTGACGGAGCAGCGGCGCGTCGCCACGGAGATTCAGCGCCTCAACCGGGACCTCGAAGCGCGGATCGTCGAGTTCCAGACGCTGCTCGACGTGATTCCGCTCGGCATTGCCGTAGCGCTGAATCCGGAGGCGAGTGACATCCGGGTGAACTCGGCCTTCGCGGCGATGCTCGGTATCGACCCGAGGACCAATCCGTCGCTCACCGGTCCTGCCGCGTCGCTGATGCGATACCGGATCCTTCGCGCCGGCCGGGACGTGGAGCCGGCGGATCTGCCCATCCAGCGGGCCGCGCGCGGCGAAGTGGTCACCGCGGAGGAGATCGATGTGGTCCGCGGCGACGGCGGCCGCAGCGTGCTGCTCTCGCATGTCTCGCCGCTCTACACGGCCGCCGGCACGCCGCGCGGCGCCGTCGGAGTCTTCCTGGACATCACGGAGCGCCGCCGGGAGGAGCGGGCGCAGCGAGTTCTGAGCGACGCGACCGCCGTACTGAACTCGTCGCTCGGTCTCGATGCCACGCTCGCGGCGATCGCCCAGATGGCCGTCCCCGATTTCGCGGATTGCTGCTTCGTGGACCTTCTTGGCGAGGGGGAGCGACTGGAGCGCGTGGAGCTCGCATGCACCGATGCCGCCCGCCGCGAGGGGCTGTTCGAGCTCGCGCGGCGCCACGCGCCCTCCGTCGACTGGAACGACCACTCCATCGCCAGGGCGATCCGGACCGGAAGCGCGGTGCTGACGCCCGCCGTAGACGACGAAGCGCGCCGCCGTGCCGCTCGCGACCCGGACCACCTCGAGTACCTCCGGGCCGTCAATGCGCGCTCCCTCATCAGCGCTCCGCTCGTCGCGCGCGGACAGGTGCTCGGTGCGCTCACCTTCTGCCTCATCGAATCGCCCGGCTGCTACGACGAGGCCGACCTCGCGCTCGCGCGCGAGCTCGCCGACCGTGCGGCCCTCGCCGTGGCCAATGCCCGACTCTTCCATGCCGCGCAGGCGGAGCTCTCCCGACGGGCGCGAGCCGAGGCCGACGTGGCGCGCTGGGCCCACATCTTCAGCAATGCCGGCTGGGGCGTAGGCATAAGCGATCCGGCGGCCACCGCGTACGAGGCGGTGAATCCGGCCTTTGCCCGCATGCACGGGTACGACGCCGCCGAGCTGATCGGTCGACCCCTCGAATACCTCGCGGCGCCCGGGTTTCAGGACGCCCTCTCGCGAAACATCGGCATCGCGCGCCGGCGTGGACGCGTGGTGTTCGAAAGCCGCCACCGCTCGCGCGACGGCCGGGAGTTTCCCGTTCTCATCGATCTGACCGCGGTGCGTGGCGAGTCGGGCGAGCTGCTCTGCTTCGCCACGAACGTCGAGGATCTGACGGAGCGGGAGCGCGCCGAAGCGCAGGTCCGGCAGGCGCAGAAGATGGAGGCCCTCGGCCGGCTCGCGGGGGGCGTGGCGCACGACTTCAACAACGTGCTGATGGTGATCATCGGGTTCGCCGACTTCATCAGCGCGGGGCTCGGCGCGACGGATCCCCTTCGCGCCGACGCGGAAGAGATCAGGAAGGCCGCGGAGCGCGCAGCCGCGCTGACCCGGCAGCTGCTCGCGTTCGGGCGGCCCCGGCGGTCCGAGCCGCAGGCGGCTGACCTGAACGAGGTGGTGCGGGACATGGAGCTGATGCTCCGGTCCGTTCTTGGCGAGCGCATCAACCTCGACAGCCGCCTCCACGCCGGGGACGCGTTGGTCGATGCCGATCGGGGGCAGCTGGAGCAGGTGGTGATGAATCTTGCGCTCAATGCCCGTGATGCGATGCCGGACGGGGGCGCGCTCGAGCTACGGACTTCCGCGGCGACGTTCGAACCAGGCGAGGGGTACCTCGCCACAGGCATCGACATCGCAGCCGGCCACTACGTGCTGCTTACCGTGTCCGACACGGGGCACGGCATGGACGGCGCCACGCGGGCGCGCATCTTCGAGCCGTTCTTCACCACGCGCCGCTCCTCGCAGAACAGCGGGCTCGGACTGGCCGTCGTCTACGGCATCGTGAGCCAGAGCCGCGGGTACCTCTGGGTCGACAGCGAGCCCGGGCGGGGCACCACCTTCACGCTCTGCTTCCGGCACTCGACCGATAGCGCTGCGCTCGGAATCGCCGCTCCGGTGCTCGCCGTGCGGGGAGGGAGCGAAACGGTGCTTGCGGTCGAAGACGAAGAGACCGTGCGCACGCTGACGGTCCGGGTGCTGGCGGATGCCGGGTACCATGTGATCGCGGCACGCGACGGGCACGAGGCGCTCGACATTATCCGGTCCGGAGTGGAGCCGGATCTCGTGCTCACGGACGTGGTCATGCCGGTGCTGGGCGGCGGTGACCTGGCGGAGCGTCTCGCGCTGGAGCGGCCGTCGCTCCCGGTTCTGTTCATGTCCGGGTACACCGGCGTCGAGCTCGCGCAGCGCGGCCTCTCCGAAGCGAGCGACCGGTTCCTTCAGAAACCGTTCTCCGCGGAAAACCTGCTCCACAAGGTGAGGGAGCTGCTGGACCGTGGTCACAGGTCACAAAACGGTGGCTCGGACCCTTCCATTATGAGCGCGCCGGGACACGCACACGAACCGGAGGAACGATGAGACGATTGCTTGCTGTCGCCGCCCTGCTGTGCCTGCTCGCCGGTTGCGAGCCGGAGTACGGCGACCGCGTCGGTCACGAAGGCGTCGAGGGAACGGCGCCGGCCGAGGGGCGGGAGGCCGAGCATCGGCTCGAAGTAACGGGTGCGGCAGACCCGGAGGCCATCTCCGGCAATCGGGCCGATACGACACAGACCATTCACCATCCGGCGGCGAACGGAAACTCCGGCCGTCCGTCCGACGATTCGGAGGCGCCCAGTACGGTCGCTGAGGATCATTCCGGGCATTAGGAGGCAGCAATGAAGAGACTGTTGATTGCCGTCGCGTTGCTTGCGGCGGTTGCCTGTAGCGGAAACGACGGCTCCGAGAGCGGGGCCATCGGCGACAGTGATACCAGCACCTTTCGGGACACGATGACCACCGGCGGAGCCGGCACGACGGGGACAGGAACCAGCGGGGCCACGGGCGGAACCACCGGCGGGACCACGGCGGGCACGCCGGCGGGAACCACCGGTCAGGGCACCGACACCATGCGTCGCGATACGAGCGGCCGCGACACCAGCACTACGCGTCGCTGAGGAGGCTGCGATGGAAAGCCGGGCGAAGCTACTCGGACACCCGATCCACCAGATGCTGATCGTCTTTCCGCTTGGCCTGCTGGGAACCGCGGTGATCTTCGATGTGATCGGCCTGGTGACGGACAACTCGCAATGGGTTCTGATGTCGTATTACATGATCGCCGCCGGCGTCATCAGCGGCCTCATCGCCGCCGTCTTCGGAGCGGTCGACTATTTCGCGATACCGAGGGGGACGCGTGCCCGATACGTGGGCACGCTCCATGGTGTCGGAAACGTGGCTGTGGTAGCGCTGTTCGGCGCCAGCTGGCTGTTGCGCCGTCCCTCTCCGGCCACCCCCGATGCCGAAGCATTCATCTTCTCATTCCTCGCCTTCGTCCTCGCGCTCGGCACCGGCTGGCTCGGCGGAGAGCTGGTGGACCGCCTCGGCGTCGGCGTGGATGATGGGGCACACCTGAACGCACCCAGCTCGCTGTCGGGGAGAAAGGCGGGCAGCGGGGCGGTCGGACAGGCGGGCAGCTGGGGGCGCGACGGATTCAGCGGCCCGGAGCGCAGACACGGAATGCAGCCTGCGTATGCCGGCGTGGAGCGCAGGGCGAGGCGGGTGTAGAAGAGTATAGAAGTGGCGAAGGTCGCGAGGGTCACTATGCCGAGAGGTAAACCCCCGCGACCCTCGCGACCGCCGCGACCCTCGCGACCCTCCAAGAAACCCTTCCACCTCCCCACCGTCACCCGGCGCGTTCGCGCCGCGGTTCAGCCATTCCCCAAAGCGGCAATGTTCGCGCTTGCGGAAGAGGGATATCGCTCCGTATTCCAGCAGCTCGTGGCGTGCGTCCTGTCAATCCGGACGTACGATGAGGTGAGCCTGCCCAGCGCCCGGGCGCTCTTCGAGGCGGCGCCGACATCGAAATCCATCGCGAGCATGGACGTGCGAGCCATCGATCGGGTCATCCGTGCATGCACGTTCCACGAGGCGAAGGCCGTCCAGATCCGGGAGATCGCGCGCCGCGCCGAGTCGGAATTCGGCGGTGAGCTTCCGTGTGATGCGGACGTGCTGCGGTCATTCCGCGGCGTCGGGCCGAAGTGCGCGCACCTGGCACTCGGGGTCGCGTGCGGGACGAGCGTGATCAGCGTCGACATCCACGTGCATCGCGTGACGAATCGCTGGGGCTACGTCGCAACGGCTTCACCCGAGGCGACGATGGCGGCCCTGGAGCGGAAGCTGCCCGCCCGTCTCCGGGTCGAGATCAACGGGTTGCTGGTGCCGTTCGGCAAGCACATCTGCACCGGCCGGCTGCCGAAGTGCAGCACCTGTCCGGTCCTCGAATACTGCCGTCAGGTGGGAGTCACCGCCCACCGCTGAAGCCCCTATATTCCCGTCCGTGGCTCCATCCAACCGCGCGGCCAGAACCGCGTTTCCGGACCAGCGCACACTTCTGACGGGACTCTTCGCGGTTCGGGCGGTCGTCGCGGTAGCGACGCTGCTCGCGAGCGTCATCGTCACATCGCGCCCCTCGACCGTGGCCGGTTTCGTCGTGCTCGGTGCCACCGTCGTCACGGCGTACGGGCTCTGGAGATCCCGGCAGGAGGGCTTCGACCCGGACCCGCACTATTTCGGCCTGCAGCTCCTCGCCGACCTCGCGCTCACCGCCGTCCTGGTGCACTACCTGGGTCCTACCAGTGGTGCGGCACCCGCGCTCTACGTCCTCCTCATCGCCGCGTATGCGGTCATCATGCCGCTCGGGCTCGGCGTGGCCATGGCGATTGCGGCGTCGGGGGTGTTCGCGCTCGACGTCATCCAGCACGCGGGATCGAGCGCGGCGCTCTGGGCACAGCTCGCCGTCTTCAACCTCGTGTTCGGAGTGGTGGCAGCGCTGGGGCACCGGCTGCGCGAAGCGGGGCTCGAGCAGCGGACGCTCGAATCGGAGCTTGAGCGGGTCAGGCTGGAGGCGGAGGTCATTCTCCGGAACATCCGGTCGGGCGTGCTCACCGTAGATCCGAACGGCCGGCTCGCGTTCATCAATCCGACGGCACAGCGGCTTCTCCACCTGGACGGCCATGCCCTCCTCGGGCAGCCGGTCCTCGATTCCGTGAAGCACCGCTCGTTCGAGCTCTGGTCCGCGCTCGTCTCGGGCATCCGGCATGGCCGGAAAGTGAGCCGGGGCGAGGGGCTCGTGATCCACGATGGCGGTCGGCAGTTCCCAATCGGCCTCAGCACCACCACCTTTCAGCAGCGCCCCGATGCGGCTTCGTCGGTTACGGCGATCTTCACCGACATATCCGATTCCAAGCAGTTGCAGGCCCTTCAGCTCCGAGCCGAGCGGCTCGAGGCAGTCGCGGCGCTGAGCGCGTCGCTCGCGCACGAGATCCGGAATCCGCTCGCATCCATCCGGAGCTCCGTGGAGCAGCTCGCCCGCGGCCGGCATGCGGGTGAGGACGAGCGCACTCTGGCTGCTCTCATCGTCAGGGAGAGCGACCGGCTCAGCCGGCTGCTGAGCGAGTTCCTCGATTTCTCGCGCGTGCGCGCGACGCGGGTGGAGCCGCTGGACCTGCATGCGGTGGCAAGCGCGGTCGTACGGCTCGTCCGGGCGCACCCGGATTGCCGGCCCACCGCTGAGCTGGCGGTCGTCGGGATCCCGACGATGGTAGAAGGCGACGAGGATCTGCTGCACCGCACTCTGGTCAATCTCGTGCTCAATGCGGTTCAGGCCGCGAAAGATCAACCCGTCGCCGTCACCGTGTCGATCGAATCGATACGGGCCACAGACCTGCCGGCCGGCCTCCGTATCGAGGAGCCTGTCCGCCTGCGGGTCCAGGACACCGGCCCGGGCATTCCGGAGGAGATTCGCGAGCGGCTCTTCGAGCCGTTCGTGAGCCGGCGACCGGGCGGCAGCGGCCTCGGGCTCGCGATCGTCGAGCGCGCCGTCTCCGCACACCGGGGCGCCGTCATCGTGGATTCGGAACCGGGCCTCGGGACCACCTTCACCATCTATCTGCCCGCCACGTCGATGGCGGAGGAAGTCGCATGAATCAGAAGCCGAGCGTGTTGATCGTGGACGACGAGTCGGGCATCCTCGACACTCTGCGCATCCTGCTCAGGAACGAAGGATTCGAGGTGACGACGGCCCAGGGTGGCAAGGCGGGTCTCGAGCAGATCCGGTCCGGGGCTCACGACCTGATCCTTTCCGACGTGCGGATGCCGGGGGTGGGCGGCCTCGACATCCTCGCCGCCGCGAAGGAACAGGACCCGATGACGCCCGTCATCCTCATGACGGCGCAGGCCGACCTCCGGAGCGCCATCGACGCCCTCAACCTCGGCGCGTATCACTACATCCAGAAGCCGTTCTCGAATGACGAGCTCATCGCGATCGTCCGGCGCGCGTCGGAGTATCGCGCCGTGCGGGTCGAGAACAAGCAGCTGAAGCAGGAAATCCGCCGCCGCGACCGGGGGGTGAACGTCGAGCGCCCGATCGGGAAGTCGAAACGGTTCGTGGACCTGCTCCGACTTGCCGAGCACGTGGCGCCGACCGATTCGACAGTGCTGATCCAGGGAGAGAGCGGCACCGGCAAGGAGGTCGTCGCCCGGTATCTGCACAACCTTTCGACGCGCGCCGAGGGACCCTTCATGTCGATCAACTGCGGCGCGCTCCCTGAGAACCTCCTCGAGAGCGAGCTCTTCGGCCACGTGAAGGGCAGCTTCACCGGAGCGGTTCGCGACAAGCAGGGGCTGTTCGCAGCGGCACGCGGCGGCACTTTCTTCCTCGACGAAGTGGGCGAAATGCCGCCATCGCTCCAGGTGAAGCTGCTGCGGGTGCTGCAGGAGCGGGAAGTAATTCCGGTCGGTGCCACCGAATCGATTCCGGTGGATGTTCGCATTATCGCCGCGACGAACCGCGATCTCGAGGAGGAGATTCGGCGCGGCAACTTCCGATCCGATCTCTTCTACCGCCTCAACGTCATTGCGCTCGACCTGCCGCCGCTCCGGGAGCGGCGCGACGACCTCCTCCTGCTGATCGAGGCGCTGCTCGGCCGGCTGGCGGCCGAGAGCGAGTCCGAGCCGAAGGCCCTCGGATCTGAGGCGCTCGACGCGGTCATGGTGTACGACTGGCCGGGCAATGTGCGTGAGCTGGAGAACGCACTCGAGCACGCGGTCGTGCTGACCCGCGGGAACATCATCGA
>Ga0079217_10000450_pt1 | contig 10291 bp, 8 predicted proteins | sample NCAS200_FD_76343 | JGI IMG/M metagenome (GOLD analysis project Ga0079217, IMG submission 76343) | Agricultural soil microbial communities from Utah to study Nitrogen management - NC AS200 | ecosystem: Environmental > Terrestrial > Soil > Agricultural land | place: USA: Utah | collected 2014-06-11 | reverse complement strand
GGGGGAATACGACTGGGACATGATGCTCGCCACCGGTAGAAACAATTACGGCAATCCCGACCAGTGCGTCGAGAATATCCGCAACGCAATGAAGCATTATTACTTTGACACGCTCACGACAACATTTAACTTCGGCGGCATCCCGCACGCCGAGATTCTAAAATCCATGCGCCTCTTCGCCAAAGCAGTCATGCCCGCCTTACGCTAGACGGCATGATTCCACTTCAAAGTTAGCAGTTACAAGACATATGGGAAAGCTACTTGTAAAATGATTATGGCTATTGTAAATTGATTGTTATGCGTACTAAAGTATCCAATCGTGGACAAGTTTCAGTTCCGTCAGAGGTTCGAAGAAAGCTTCGGATTGGTCCCCATACCACTTTGGAATGGGTCGTCGAAGGAGCAACCGCCAGAGTGATACCTCTCCCGGACGATCCAGTGGCCGCGTTTCGAGGATCGGGCTCCAAGGGCATGACAAAACGGCTCCTAGCGGAACGACAGCGGGATCGGCGCAAAGAAAATGGCTGAAAAGAATCTTTTTGTGCTCGACACGTCAGCGCTTCTCGCCTTGCGCGGCAACGAACCCGGCGCCGATCGGGTAGAGACTCTTCTGACACGAGCAAAAACCGGTCAAAATCGACTATTGATATCCTTTATGAGCCGGATGGAAATTCTATACATCATCTCGAGAGAGGAAAGCGAAGTTTCGGCGCGAGATGCCCTGCGCCTCATCGATTCTTTCAGGATCGAATGGGTCTCTTGCGAACCTCAAATTCTCGAAATCGCGTCAAGTCTCAAAGCCGCCGGTGGCCTTTCAATTGCCGATAGTTGGATCGGTGCCACGGCGATCGCACGCGATGCCATGCTCGTTCACAAAGATCCCGAATTCTCAAACTTTACAGAAATCTCTCAGGAAATGTTGCGGAATTGAGTTAGTGACCTCTCTATTAACCAATCCTCTCTTTCGGCCCGCTTTCACCACCGCCAAGATACACGAAAACTGGAAAGAAATGTTTCAGATACGCTGAAACAGTTTCAGTATTTGGCAAACCACGTGACAGCCTATCGGCCGCGGTTTTTACTTCAAGATATCTTTCATCTTAGCGACCAGCGCGGGCTCGATCTTGAACAGCTCGCGGACTTGTTTCTCAATCTCAGCCCCGTCGATAGGATCGAGGTCGAGCTTGGCTTTCTGAGTGTCGGCCAAAAACTCCGGGTCTTTCATTGTGTCCATGAAAGCTTTGCGCAGAATTCCTACCCGGTCTTTTGGCGTGCCGGGCGGCAAAGCGTAAAATCGGTTGAGCACGCCATTGACGCGCGCCGAAGTGAGAATCATCTTCTTGGCGTCGTCGCTCTTTGCCAAGTCGACGGCCCAAGGGACGTTGGGAACTTCCGGGTGTGGTTTCAAGTTTGCCTGAATCAAAAGCACGACCTCGCCTTTGTCCATTTCCGCACGCCAGGTCGATTTAAACGATTCCCAGGAATTGCACGCGCCTTGAACTTCACCGGCGTTGAACGCCAGGCGCACCGGCCCTGTGCCTTTGTATCCGGAAACGAGTTGGAGCGGCAGACCGAGCGTCGCTTTCAAGACTTTGGGAATGTCGTCGGTGCCGCCGCCTGGCGCGACGCCGCCGATTTTGATGACCGTGCCGGAGGCGCGCCACTGTTCGACGCTGGTGATGCCCGTGGACTTTGCCACGCCGATCATGAAGTTGTCTTGCGCCGGCACGCCGAGAAACTCGAATTTGGGTGCGTCGAATTCCACTCCCGGCAAACCGAGCAACTGCTGAAAAGATAAACCGCCGATAAAATTACCGATCGTCAGACCGTCGGGTTTAGCGACCTTATAGACGTGGTTGGCTGCTAACAAACTCGCGGCACCGGGCATGTTGTCGACCACCATCGTGGGATTGCCGGGAATATGCTTGCCCATATGCCGCGCGATCACGCGGGAGTAGGTATCGAAGCCGCCACCGGGTGCCAGACCGACGATCAGCCGGATCGTCTTGCCCCGATAAAATGCTTCCTGGCCGAAGGCCGCGTTTTTTGAGAGGGTACCCAGCAACACTGCAACGCACACTGCCAAGAACCAACGAAAGACGTTCCGTTCCATAATGATCTCCCGCATAAGTCCGCGTAATTGACTCCGCGTCAACGGAATTACAATTCCCCCTTCTTCCCAGTCCGGCGGCGAGAATTAAAGCAAGTTTCCTTGCGTCGAACAACAAGAAAATGCGGCGTTCAGAGCCGTCGGTCTGTTTGCGGGCAGCCGCATGAACGTTTATTGACTCCTCCTATTGTTGACATAGAGCGAATCTATTTGACCGGCGCGAGCGGTTTGACTAGGATCGGCGCCCGCTACACATCTTGATGCTTTGGAGTGTTTGGATGCTTGAGAAACTTTCGGGATTTTTGGAGCGGCGATCGAGGACGGCCTTGGCAACGATTGCCTGCGCAAGCTCCATCCTGCTGGGTATGCTCGATTACATGGCAGGAGTTGAAATCCATTTCCTGCTTCTTTATCTCGTGCCCATATTCATCGCCAGCTGGTTCATCTCCAAGGAAGCCGGCATAGCTCTCGCGATCTTTACCTCGCTCATTTGGTTCGTGGCCCACCTTCTCGCTGGACGCACCTACTCTTCGATCTGGATCGCTTATTGGAATTTCCTGATGCGTACCGCGGCATTCACTGTATTTGCGATCACCGTGGCCCAATTGCGCGCGAAGCTCCTAGAGCTGTCGCACCTCGCCAACCGTGACTTTCTCACCGGCCTTCCGAACGGGCACGCGTTTTATGGTTTAACCGCGAAGGAGATGGACCGCGCCTTTGGCGTAGAACCGATGACTTTGGTTTGTATCGATATCACCGGGTTCAAATGGGTCAATCACCGGTTTGGCTATCCGGCAGGAGATCATATGATGTGCACGATCGCCCACACCCTGCGGCAAAACGTGCCGCGCTCGGATCTGGTGGGCCGACTCGGGGGCACCTCATTTGCCGTGTTGCTGCCGAACGTCACCTCGGACGTGGCCAATCTGATTCTCCGGCGGGTTCAGACCGCTCTCGACGAGGAGCGGCGCAAATATGCCCACCCGCTGACGTTCTTCATCAGCGCCATCGCTTGTACCAAGGCGCCGAGAACGGTCGCCGAGCTGATGCAAGAGGCTGACGCTCAAATGACCCGTATCAAGTATGGCAAGAAAGATTCGCTGCAAATCGCCAAGGTCGATCACTTGCCTGCCTTGAATTAACGCGCATCGCCCAAACGCGTAAAATACCGCTTTTCGATCGCGATCATCGCATCCCGAACCATTTAGACCTCGAAACCATCGCCTATAACCGCTGAATCAATGACAGGCGCGCTAGCTACCCCGGCGCTCGGGCGCATGCCGAAGATCTTCGGTATTCCTGGCGTCAATCGAAAAAGCCTCGAACTTTTTGTCCCGTGCACGATCCTTGCTACTGCTTGCGCTTGGGCTGCTGCGAGAACGGGCTGTGGAGTGATTTGGCGTTATTAACCGCTCCAATCCATACCCGAAACGGAATAGTTAACAATGAACTTCAAAGGTGGCAGACGATTTTGTCGCAACGGGCTAAACGCGCTTATAAGTAGCTCGGTCTGACCTGATTTCAACGAAGGGGAAAACGCTCCCAGATGATATCTTTGAACTCGCAGTCGTCCGCTGCCGAAAAGATTGGAGAACTACTAGCCCGCGAGGGTCTACTCAGCCGCGAGCAATTGGCTCAAAGTATCGAGGCCCAGAAGGAAGACTATCCGTCGGTGCCGCTTGGCAAGGTCTGTGTGGCGCTCGGTTTCGTCTCTTCTTTTGATCTGGCCGGAGTTCTGGTGAAACACCGGCGCCACATTCACATCGGCGAACTCTTGATGCACCTGGGACTACTTCAGACGGATCAGTTGCAGGAAGCGCTTGATTATCAAAAGAACCATCAGCCGAAAAAGAAGCTCGGTGAGCTACTGGTTGAAAGAGGACTCGTCGATGAGGCCGCCCTGATTCGCGCTTTGTACAAGCAGTCGCAACAGGTCGATCCACCTGCCAAACGCACGGGAGGGAAATTCGCTGCGCTCATCCATTACGGCCGTTTGCAACAGCATGAACTGGACGCCATCGTCAAACAGGCCGAGCGCGAAAAACTATCCGTCGAAACCCTCCTGATAAAACGGAAGCATCTGACTAAGCAAGAACTCGGCGCAGCCTTGAGCGCGTACTACCAGTGTCCGTTTATAGAATATGACGAAAAACTTCTGATCTCTCCGGAATGCGTAAACGGCATCAATCCGAACTATCTAAAAACGAACTTCTGGATCCCTCTGCGCGTCACCGACAAGACCGTCGACGTGATGATCGACGATCCCTATTCGCACGACCGGATCAAGGACATCAAGCGCCTCCATCCGGGGAAAAAAATCAAATACTTTGTCGGTCTGCGCGAAGATATCCTCCAATACGTCAATGCCGCCAGAACAAATCAGCCTGGGTCGGCCACCTGTGAGTCCGTCTCGACGATCCTCGGCCAGCTCGACAGCCCGGAAGAAGACGCGTCGGAAACGAGCGTCGAGCAGCTCATTAACGAAAATAACAGCGCCATTGTGCGCCTGGTAAACCAACTGATCGTGGACGCCTGCAACCAGCGGGTTTCGGACATTCATATCGAACCACAAGGGAGCCAGCGCGAGACGAGAATACGGTTTCGTGTCGACGGCCGCTGCTTCGAATATTTGCATGTGCCGGCGGCGTACCGGCGCGCGCTCGTATCTCGATTGAAAATCATGGCCGGATTGGACATTGCGGAGCGGCGAAAGCCGCAGGACGGCAAGATCAAGTTCAAAATCGGCGATCGGACCATCGAATTGCGCGTGGCGACGATCCCCACGTCCGGTGCAGGCAATGAAGACATGGTTCTGCGAATTCTTGCCGCCGAGGAGCCGATCCCACTGGATCATTTGAAAATGACTTCGCGCAATCTGCGCGAATTTCGCAGCCTGCTCGATAAACCTTACGGCTTGATTCTTTGCGTGGGCCCGACAGGTTCTGGAAAAACCACGACACTCCATTCCGCGCTCGGTGCGATCAATACCCCCGACCGTAAGATTTGGACCGCGGAAGATCCCGTGGAAATAACCCAGCCCGGCCTGCGCCAGGTTCAAGTCAATGCCAGAATCGGATTCAATTTTGCCGCCGCGATGCGCGCTTTCTTACGCGCCGATCCCGATGTCATCATGGTCGGCGAAATTCGCGACCACGAAACCGCGGAAGTGGCGATCGAGGCTTCGCTCACCGGCCATCTTGTATTGAGCACGCTCCATACCAATAGCGCCGTCGAGACCATCAGTCGGCTGCTTGAGATGGGAATCGACCCATTCAATTTTGCGGACTCGCTGCTCGGTGTATTGGCGCAACGTCTGGCGCGAACCTTATGCCGAGAATGTCGAGAGTCCTACCACCCTGCCAAGGAAGAATACGACGCCCTCGCTTACGGCTTTGGCGAAGAAGCATTTTCTCGCTTGAACATCCCGTACGACGACCGCTTCTCGCTTTATCGCAGCAAAGGCTGTTCGTCTTGCCGCGATACCGGTTACAAGGGCCGCATCGGCCTGCATGAGCTGTTGCTCATCACCGACGAGATAAAAAAACTAATTCACACCCGAGCAACGGTATCGGAGCTGTTTAAAATCGCGTCGGCCCAGGAAATGACCACGCTGGTTCAAGACGGCGTTCTCAAAGTTTTGCAAGGGTTGACCGACTACGCTCAGGTCAGGGCCGCGGCGACCAGATAACGTCTGGACAAAACTGCGCGCGGCGAGTTCTATTTCCTGCTTTTAACGAGTCGTTCTTATTGCTTGGCCGGCCGGGTTCGAGAGGCCGAGTCTTCCGGAGCCTGGTCTTCGGATTCCGGATGAGCATCGCGATTTGGACGCCATGAATTTAAGCCGCCTCCGTCAGCGAGGCGGCGCGTATCTTGCCAGGGAGGAAGCACGACAATTTCCCTATCATCCTAACGCGTCCTGATATATTTCCTTGTCAGTCGATGTAACGATGGTTTGATTTTTTGGCGCCGCAACAATTTTCAGGACTGCGACACCAATGAGCGCCGACGCTACGCTCGAAACTGCGATCTAGCGACCCGCTGCCAACTCCTGCTGAGCCCGACGCAGGTAGCTCATGTCGAGATATTTTTCCGGTGCGGGATAAGGTTTACTTTTGAACAGGCGCTCGCCCATCAAGTCGATCAGCCGCTGAAAGCCGTCGCGATTCACCGAGCCGTCCCGGCTGATGATGCCTTGGGCTAGATACTCCTCGACCGTTGTCCGGGTAAATTTGAGTGGAATGCCCGTGCGCTTGCTCACCAACTCGGCGGCCTGCTCGCGGTTGGCGTGAGCCCATTGCATGGCGCGCACCATCGCTTTGAGATAGCGCACGGTCAGTTGATTGTGCGATTCGGCCCAACGGCTGTCGACGATCAGGCTGTGAAACTGCAGGTTGGGAATGTAGTCGGATAGCTTGGCGATCTCTAAAAAGCCCAACTCTCTGGAGCGCGGCAGATCGCCGCCGAGGATCATCGTCGCCGACGTGCTGCAATTCTTGAGACTCGCAAGGCGCTGCCCGGTGGGTCCGTTTTGAACGATTGTATAGTCGCGATTGAGCTCCAATCCTTCCGCCTTGAGCATTTCACGTAAAAAGATCGTGCTTCCCGAAACCAGACTGACGACCCCAATGGTGGTCCCTTTGAGCTCCTTGATGGATTTGTACTTCGGGCATGTGATCAACGTATAGGCCGCAACTGGCACCGTGCCGCCGATGATCTTCAATGACGCGCCCCGCTCGACGGCGTTGATCGCCGCCGACGGATCGACGATCGCTACGTTGACGTGGCCCGATATCAGCGCCTGGATGAGGGTGTCGGTCGAACCGATCAAGACCACGTCGCCCTGAATTCCTTCCTGGGCGAAGAAGCCTTTGTCGGTGGCGGCGTAGTTCGGCAATTGCTCCACCGTCCGCGAAACGTTGCCGATCACGACGCGGTCCGCGGCGTAAGCCAGTGAACCGAACCAACATAGCCACGACAAACAAAAGATTGTAATCCGCACTTTGCGTCTCATAGTCATCTCCTCGGTCAGCGTTTTTCGTAGTAGTTGGCGTAGTAATGGTCGGCGATCTCGGCTCCCGTCGTTTTCCAGACCCCGTCGTGCGAGCAGATATACTCGAGAGCTTTGTCCAGGTATTTGACGCGAAAGGCCAGGCCGATGACGAAGGGATGAAGCGGTATCGTCATCACACGCCCTTGTGTTTCCCCCTCGGCATATAACTGGTCGAACTGGTCGCAAACCATTTGCAGCCAATCCTTCGGCGTATGTCCCCCTTGGAAGATCACCCGGATGTCGTTGAGCCCCTGCTGGTAGGGGATCGCGATCATGCGCCCCGACTTCACCCGCATGGCGTGCGGCTGATCGTCGAAACCCCAATCGCAAACGTAGTCGAATCCCTCGGCAGCGAGATGATCCAGCGTGTTGGGACTCTGATCGCCGCCGCCCGGCCCGAGCCAGCCGCGCGGCGCCTTGCCGCTCGCGGCGGCGATGGTATCTCGCACGTGGCGAATCACCGCGCGCTCTTCCTCGGCCGGATACTGCGTCATGCGAATATTGTTGGTGACACCGTGACCGAGCCACTCCCATTTTCGCTTGTTGCCTTCTTCAATGATCGCCGGATGATGCGCGCAAACGTCCGCGTTCAGCAGCACCGTCGCGCGAATATCGTGTTTGTCGAGGATCTCCATCATGCGAAACACGCCGATGCGCGAACCATAGTCGCGCAACGCGTATCCGGTCACGTCCGGCAACAGCGAATTCGGCGCGCCCGGAATGACTTTGTCGATATGGAAGAACTCGATATTCGGCGCAACCATTAGAGCGATGCGCGCGTCGTTCGGCCATTTGAAAGGTTTGCGGCGAATGAGCGGTGAGTAGTCGTAACGGTCGGTTTGCATGGCTCAGCTCCTTTTGGCTTTTCCTCACGTTTGCGAATCATCGGTCGCGTGAACTCGAAATATGCGACTCGTGGATTTGTAAATACCAATGGGCTAGCTCTTCTCGGCTGGGGAACCAAACTTTCTGACGGGAGGCCGCGTAGTTGGCAAACTCGCGCAGCGCGCCGATCCGGTGCGCCTGTCCCATCACGTGGGGATGCAAACCAACGTTCATGATCCGGCCGGTCTTTGCGCCTTCGGAGTAAAGTTGATCGAAGCACAGCTTCAGCGTTTCCAAGCCCGCAGACGCGGACATGCCGCCGCGAGCGAACAAATTGAAGTCGTTGATGTCGTTCGAGTAAGGCACGCAGACGATCGGGCCGTGTTTAGTATGAATGAGATAAGGCTGGTCGTCGTTCAAGTAGTCGCAGTAGGCAATCAATCCGAACTCTTTCAGAAATGCCGGGGTGTGAACCGTGCCGCGGATCGCCGATGAGAGCCACGCCTTGGCCGGCCGCCCGACGACTTCCTCATAAGTATCGAGGGTGCGTCGAATGACTGCGCGCTCCTCTTGCGGTTTGTGTGCGTAAAACGCGAGAAGATCATTTTGTGCCCAATTGTGCGGCACCAGCTCCCAGCCGCGCTCGTTGCACGCATCGATGATCCGGCGCAGCTCGGTCATCGTCATGCCGTTGATCGTGCACGAAGGCTTGACGCCGAGTCCGTCGAACATATCGATCATGCGCCAGATGCCGACCCGCTGGCCGTACTCGCGCCAAGTCCAGTTCGCCGTATCGAGCACGTCGCCGGGCAGCCCGTGCGGAATCGTCATCGGTCCGCCGGTGAATAGCGGCTCTTTCTGCCCCGGCCGAGATTTCTCCCAGTACTCGATATTGATCGTCAAAATCAGGGCGAGTTGCGCGCCGTTCGGAAACCGCAGCGGCTTCCGGTCGGGGAGAGGAACGTAAGGATAGAAAGAAGGCAAATCTTCGTCGCTCATGTAGATCGCCCTTCATGATGGGGCCTCAATTCGTGATCGTCCTCGCTGGGTTGAGACGAGGACGATTCACGATCACGATTTCACTATCTCCTCATAGGTTGGGGTTGGCATGCCCGCTTTCCAACTCGCGTCGCGCAACTCGATGCGATTGCCGCTTGGATCGAGAACGAAAAGTTGCCGGCCGGTGAAAAACCCGCCGGGCCGATAGTCCACCGGCTCGCGAATCGCAATGCCGAGCTCTTGGAAAAGTTTGCACGCGCGAACAAACATCTCCGGGCTTACGTCAAAGGCATGATGCAAGCGACCGTCCTGCTCCACCGTCCGCACCAGCGGCTCATTGCGCCGGCAGAGAATAATATTATGGTTGCCGAGCTTGAAACAAGACATCGGCGATCGGGCGAGGCGGCCGACGTGTTCCAGGCCAAGGACCTCGCCGTAAAACTGCTCCGACTCTTCCAGATTGTTGACGGGAATAGACCAGTGAACCACGGCATCGAGTTTCAATAGACCCATGAGCCTCTCCTTTGGAGCTTGACTTACCGCATTCGGTCATAGCTGTCCACTATCAAGCAAGTAGGAAGACGAAGGGATAAGGAATGGTTCTAAAGCTTTAGCGACTATCCGCCTGTTGCTTCGTTGACTTCCGAGCGCGGTTCCGCCTACATTCTTTGCGCGCAATCACTAACCTGCTGGAGAGCAATATGGCGAATCGAACGATCACGATCGGCTGTCGCGACTACGATCATATCCGCGCGCTGGCCGATGGTAGGGTTAAAGTCGAAGGTGTCGAGCTCAAGTTCGTCAACCTTTCGCCGCCCTCGCAGATCTTCCTGCGCATGCTTCACGACGAAGCCTACGACGCCTCGGAAATGTCGCTGTCGAATTACATGATCGCGTTGGGCAAAGAAGATCGACGGTTTATCGCCATCCCGGTTTTTCCATCCCGCGTCTTTCGTCATTCTTATATCTGGATAAATAGCCAAGCGGGAATCAGGAATCCGGAGGATTTGAAGGGCAAAAGAGTCGGCATCGCCGACTACTCGATGACCGCGCTGCTTTTTGTGCGCGGGCTACTGCAGCATCAGTACGGTGTCGCGCCACAGGATATTCACTGGTTTCGGCGCCGCTCCGAGCATGTGCCGATCGAGATACCGCAGGGCATTCGCATCGACAACATCGGCAAGGATCAAACTCTCGATAGCCTGCTCGAAAACGGCAAGCTCGACGCAGTCGCCCTCACTTCGCCGCCGCGAGCGTTCTTACAGGGTTCCCCGCTTGTGCGACGACTCTTCCCCGACGCAAGAGCG
>Ga0079217_10000448_pt1 | contig 10299 bp, 13 predicted proteins | sample NCAS200_FD_76343 | JGI IMG/M metagenome (GOLD analysis project Ga0079217, IMG submission 76343) | Agricultural soil microbial communities from Utah to study Nitrogen management - NC AS200 | ecosystem: Environmental > Terrestrial > Soil > Agricultural land | place: USA: Utah | collected 2014-06-11 | reverse complement strand
CGCGGAGGATCGGGCGGAGTACTATCGGGACGGAAACCTGGCTCCGGAAATCACGACGCCCAGCCCCGCAACTTTCGTCAGGCTGGGTGGCTGGGTTTTGCTGCTGCTTCCGGTTTTACTTTTCTTGCTAATACAGTTGCTCGACTATTTGTATCGATAACGGCGCCTAGAGGGTTAATTAGGAGAACGATCATGTCAGAGCGAGTGGTGCCCATGATCCATGTGCCTGACGTGGCTGCGACTGTTGATTGGTACCGCAATATCGGCTTCACAGTAGTGGAAACATACGGGCATGATGGCGAAGGTCTTAGTTTTGCAATTCTCGCGTTCGGCAATACTCAGGTCATGTTCAATCAAGGCGGGCGGACCAGCGAACAACGCCGGCGCGAAGTCGATCTTTACGTTTACACCAATGACGTTGAAGATGTTTACGAACGTCTCAAGGATCGCGTGGAAGTGGTGGAGGGTCTGCACGATACTTTTTACGGAATGCGCGAATTGATCATCCGCGACCTTAATCGTTTCTGGATCACGTTTGGACAATTGAGCAGCTATGGAATGTTGATGGATGCTGTCCGCGAAGGAGAAGCAGGGCTAGTCCGTGCGGCTCTTAATCGTGGCGGGCTAAAACCGGAAGCCCTTACCAACGCGCTGGTCGCGGCTGACGCTGGGGGTAACAATGAAATCGTCGAGCTGTTGCAGCAGGCCGGCGCATCTCCGCCCCCGGCTTTGGATGAAGGCGTCTTGCAGGCATACGCCGGCAACTACAAAAGCGAAGCAGGGATGCAGGTTGAGATGAATCTGAGCCAGGGAACACTCTATGCAATCCAATCCGGCCAGCAGCGCTTAAGGCTAATCGCGATGGATGAAGTCACATTCAGGCCGGTAGCATTTGAGGGCGTAACCGTAAGATTCAATGTCGCTGACGGGAAGACGACCGGCTTCGTGCTGCAGGATGGAACCAGTGCAACACAGTTACAGAGGGTCGGTGATGATTAGCGGTAGTATTTAATGTTTCAACGTAGGGACGTCCCTCCCTTCGCCCTTTGAATACCAAAAAGCGGCGGCCGCAGAGGCCGCTCCGATAGCAATTAGAACACAACCTAATCTTCGCAATCAGTGCGTGTTCTGTATTAGAGTGGCAGCATTTGCCGGGTGATTTATGGAAGCGGTCTCGGGTTCCAGGTTTCAAGCTCCGAGTTGCATTGCTCGAAACTCGAATCGAAATTCGAAACCCTAAACTCTAAACTCGAAACTATTTATCCCCATGTATTGCCCAAACTGTGGAACCACAATTTCCAGCGACCAGAGTTTTTGTCGCGCCTGTGGTCTCGGTCTGGAGAAGATCGCACAGTCTCTCGTCGAACAGCGTCCCAATGAATTCGAAGAGAGCCTGCAACTGCGAAAGGAACGCATTGAGCGTTGGGGCGTTGCGGCCCTCGGTGTTTTCGGACTTGGCGTAGTCAGTATTCCCCTATATAGAATCGCCATGATGATGCTCGAAGGCAGAGTGCTGGCCGGGCTTGGCTTCCTCGCGCTGATGGTGGTTCTAGGCTGCGGCCTGTTAGCGGTAATACTCTTCGCCAAAGCCAATGAAGTCGGTGAAGCTAAGCTGAAAGGCCGCAACGCGTCTCCCGCACTGCCCAAAACAAATACAACTGCGAAACTTCCGCCTCCGGATCAGTTCGATTCTGTGCCCAGCGTCACTGAAAGGACCACCGAGTTATTATTGGCGGATAAGAAAGGTTCGGACAGGGAAAGCTGAGTAGAAGTCCTGAATTTTAACCACTGGCTAAAGTAAAAACTATGCATCGAAGACTTCTACAGTTCGCATTCGTTGCCGCCCTGACTCCGCTCCTCTTCACTTTCGTTCTGGCCCGGCGACCCGCGGCTCGGAATAAGACTGAAGCGCCTCAGTTTGAAACGCGCTGCGGTTGGTTTAGCAACCCAACGCCCGGAAATGTTTGGTTGAATGACCGAGACGGCGAGTGGATCATCGGCATCCAGGGGGGCTATCAAACTGAAGGTGATTGGGACTGGCCGGAATTTAAGAAGGGACAATGGATTCGCACGAACGCAGGCAGTTATGGATACGGCTGCGCGTGTCTGCAAGTGCGTGTCGACAAGGAAACTAACCGCGTCTTAGAGATCAAGGGCGCGCGCTCGCGTACTCTCGCCGCCTGTCGCAAGGAACCGTCATTAAAAAAATTGGAGCGCATGTTTAAGTAAGAAGCATGTTACGGAAATGGTTAATTTCGGCTTTTGATACTTCCTTTGCGTCTGGGCGTCTCGGCGTTTTGGCGCTAACGGGATCGGCGCCCTGGCGGTTAAGCTTCGAAACCTAAGCGCAGATTAAAATTATGAAAATCGTCGTCCTGATTATGCTCTCGCTCACACTGCTGGGGGGTGGTATCGCCAGGCTGGTACTCGCGTTTCAGCCGAACATGATTAAGCCTTTCACAGAAAACTCGCTCAGCAGAACGGATCTGCTGATCATCGCTCTGGTGAACATCATCCTCGCCAGTGCCGGGATAGTCTGTCTCCTGATGGGCACCTTCACGCCTTTCCAGATTTTGATCGCGGTCTTTCTACTAACGAGTCTCGTCGAGATCTTGATTCGCTTGAAATCAGGCGGCTCCCTTTGGCCCAAGTTCCGTTGATTACAATTCGTCCGGAAAAACCAGAGGACCGTGCCGCGGTGCGCAAAGTTAACGAGCAGGCCTTCAATCAGCCTAATGAAGCTGCGCTGGTCGATGCACTCCGCACCGCTGCAGATCCCATCGTGTCTCTGGTCGCTGTCGATAACGAGCATATCGTCGGACATATTCTCTTTAGTCCCGTGAGGATAGAGGACGATGATTCCGGTTCCCTGGCGATGGGCCTGGCGCCGATGGCCGTATTGCCGGGTTACCAGCGACAAGGTGTTGGCTCAGAAATGGTGCGCGCTGGACTTAATGAATGTCAGCGAATCGGCTGTACTGTTGTCGTCGTCCTGGGACACCCCGAATACTATCCACGTTTCGGCTTTATTCCTGCGAGCCGGAAGGGATTGCGCAGTGAATACCCGGTGCCCGACGAAGTGTTTATGGTTTTAGAACTGGAACCTGGCGCCTTAGGCAGCCGCCGCGGTCTCATTAAGTATCGTCCGGAATTCGCCACAGCATGAAGGCAACCATGGCCCGCTAATCAGCGGTCGGCATCGCCAATCATCAATTGGCAATCCCTGAAACCTGGCGTTAAGACAAGGCGTACTGAATTTCAGAGGGCGAGCCGATGTTTTGTGCGAGATGCGGACAAGAAAACGGAAGCGCTGTCAGTTTTTGCCGAAGCTGCGGAGCTGACCTGCAAACCTCCTCTCTAAAACCGTTCAAACCTTATGAGAGTTGGATCACCTTGCCTTCCAATGATCCTGACGAGCTGACCAGTAGCGGCATTGGCAGCGTGATCATGGGCGATGGATTCTTGATTGTAGGTATCATCCTGAGCGCCACTGAGAGTTCTATTAGCAGCCTGCTCTGGTTGTTTCTGCTGATTCCCGCTTTCTTTTTCTTCGGCAAGGGTTTTGCCAATGTGCTTAAGGCAAGGCAAATTCGGCGTCGCCAAAAGTCTTTGCTTAAGATCGCCGGCCCTGCCGAACTAGCAGCGGAAACTTTCCCGACCAACGACACATTAGGTAAGCTGGCGTCAGCGAAACTCCCCAAAGCACCCAGCGTCACCGAAAGAACGACCCGCGAGTTGAAGTGAGAGAGAGCCGATGCTGCATCGCCTTTTCGCGAGCTACATCATGTATTGTCCGAAGTGTTCTCAGCCGCTAGTTTCCGACGCGGTACAGTTCTCGTCGCGGCGTCAGATCACGGGCGAGATTGCCAACACTCCGGAGCGCAACTGATCTAACGGCAGGGCGCGAACCGCGATTTCCATCATACCGAATAAACACAGGAGTGAATCCTGGAGGAATCATGATCAAGTTCATTTTTCCGCAACGGCGGCAATGCACCTGGGCCACTCGTTGCGGCGTGTTGTTTTTGCTGTTCGTCTTCTTTGCACCTGAAGCCTTCGCACAAACAGGCCGGGTTGTGCGCGACACGCTGCACAGTGCCGCGCTCGAAAAAACCGTGACAGGTGAATCCGCGGATCGCAGTGTCATCGTTTATCTGCCACCCAGTTACGACACTTCGCCGGCAAGGAGATATCCCGTCGTCTACCTGCTGCATGGCATCACCGACACTCCCGAGGTTTGGATGAAAGCGTGGACGGACCGGAGTGATTCGTGGGGCACAATTCCTGGAGTGATGGACAGTGGTATCGCCGCACACGATTTCGGCGAAATGATTCTTGTGATGCCCGATCAACTGACTAAGTGGGGCGGCAGCTTCTATACGAATTCAACAGTAACGGGTAACTGGGAAGACTTCACCGTCAAGGAGTTGGTGAGCCACATCGATGGCAAGTATCGAACGCTTGCGCGCGCTTCCAGACGCGGTCTGGCGGGACATTCAATGGGCGGCTATGGCGCGATCAAATTAGGAATGAAACACCCGGATGTTTTCAGCGTCGTCTATGCGTTGAATCCAGCAGTGCTTGGTTGGGGACGCGATCTCTCGATTGAGAATCCGGCTTTTACAACGGTGCTTAAGCTGAAAACGACCGACGACGCGATGAAGAGCCGCGACTTCTATGCCCTCGGAGTGATAGTAATCGGCCAGGCATTCTCCCCAAATCCCGAGCGCCCGCCATTCTTTGTGGATTTTCCTTTTGCCTTAGTCGACGGCAAACTCCAGCCTGCGGAACCGGGATTCAGTAAGTGGCAAAAGAATCTGCCGGTGCTGATGGTTGAGGAATACAGTGCCAACCTATCGAAGTTGCGTGGTTTGCGGTTCGACTCAGGTTACGAGGATCAGTTCACACATATTCCGCCAACAGCGCGGGCCCTTTCTTCGGCTTTAACAGCGCGCGGCATCGATCATGTGTTCGAGGAATATAATGGCGATCATCGGAATCGATTTTGGGGACGCAACGGCCGCATCGCCACTGAAGTCATGCCTTACTTCTGGCGGCTTCTGGACAACAAATGAAACGCTCGCTGCAGGTGTAGCGGCAACCCGGTTGTCACCTTTCACGATGCACGAACTAACTCAGGCGCCGAGGTTGATACTTCAGTCTGCTGTCCCTCTCGTCCTCTTGCTTGTCATCGCCGGACTCACGCAAGCACAAACCATCACAGGACGCTGGGAGTGGCACGAGGTGGCTGTAAAAAACCAACCGCAAACCCGGTTCAGCCTGATGATCACGCGGAAAGCCAACGTCGTGCGTGGGGTTTATAGTGTGGACGAGTTTATTAATTGCGAATGGCAAGGCGAGGATGGAAATCAAACACCGTTTCTTGGAGTGGTTAAAGGTAAGAACATAACGCTACAATTCGATCCGCTCGCAACCGTTCCCGGCTACCAGCAGAATGTTAACTACAGAGCTCCTCATGATGGACCACAGCCAAGCATTGCCAGGCTCGTGTTGAGTGGACGCACGCTGCGATGGCAAATCATCAGCGGAGCTGGAATCGAAGGTCTTCCCAATAAGTTGGCGTTGCGACGCCCGCTGCATCAGTAACACAGCCCACGCACTTTGACCTCTTCGCACTGCTTTCTGCGCGAACGCGAAAGGCCTTGGTTACCTGGTTTAGCAGCTCATCTCGATGCCATGTCTGACAGATTCTTTTAAGGAGGCTAACCTTCATGAGTAAACGAGCTACAACTAAAATCGTAATGGTCTTCGCGCTCGTTATGATTCTGTGTCTTCTGATTTTGCGGCCAAGAACCGCCCATCTGGCAACCGTCGCGGTCCCAGACGGCAATCCTGTTCCCGCGACGCAAACTTTCGATCAGGAAGCGAAACTTGCGGAACTGCGAAAGAAGATTGCCGGTCGGGAGAATGAACCTGCGGAAGCAGTTTTCAAAAACATTCAATTTCTGAAAGGTGTACCAGCGGGTCGCTTGCTCGCTGTCATGAGGCTGGGCTACAGCCGCTCGCTCGGAGTTAACTGTACTCATTGTCACGTCGTTGACGAGTGGGAAAAGGATGACAAGCCGACGAAGCAAACGGCTCGCGACATGGCGCTGATGGTGCGCACGATCAATAACGACCTCTTGAAAAACATCAAAAATCTGAAGAGCGAAAGTCCGGTGATCAATTGCACCACTTGTCATCGGGGGCAGACCAAGCCGGCGTTGGATTTGCCTGAGAGCGCACCTAAGGCTGCTTCAGCCACAGATTCACGCGATAGACACGGATTCAAACAAACGGAGTGATACGTTTCTTGATTAACCCAAGGCGCCAAGACCCGCCAAGTTCGCCCAGAAAAATTGACTTTTTAGCATATTTACAACAGAAAAATTTGTTGGGCAAATGATCGGATCAGAGTGAAATCCATACTTCACTCAACTTGCAGCTTTGCCTATGCTTGGCGAACTTGGAGGCTCTTGGCGCCTTGGCGGTAAACGGTAGAAACGAGGAATCTCATCATTGAAGACTTTTTCAGCTCTTGCCCTCCTCGCACTAGCGACAGTCTCATTGGTTTTGGGTCAGGGTGCGAAGCTTACTTCGCAGTCCGACAAAATCGCAGCAGCTATCAAACAGATGGACCGGCAATGGATTATCGAAGCGTACAGCAGTAAAGACTTGAAAGACTTCGATCGCGTTGTTGCCGACGATTTCCTGATTACCGGCGCCAACGGAAGGATCTTGAACAAAACACAGAAGCGTGCCAATGTGGCCGCCGACTACACCGAGCTCGCCCCCGACGCAGTTTTCAAAATCGATGAGGAGAGCGCAAAGGTGCGCGTGTTTGGGAGCACGGCAATCTCCACCGGGTTCATCATCGAGAACTACATGTATAGGGACACGAAGATTAATAGTCGCGTCTATTTCACAAACACTTACCTGAAGCGCAATGGACGCTGGCAGGTGGTAGCGTCGCACTTCACCAATATCAAGCAGTCATAGCAGAAGGAATCTATGATGCGAAAGCTGGCTCAGGTTCTACTTATCGCCCTGCTGCTGCTCGGTCTCGCCGGTAGCACGCAAGCACAAACCGATCAACCGGTCCTCTATGCCGTGCTGGTGGATAACTCCGGTTCTTTAAGGTCACAGTTCGATCGCGTGTTGGCTCTGGGAAATGAAGCGGTGCAGGACGCTCACAAGCATGGCCCCATCTCCATCTTTAGTTTCAAAGGAAACGGCAACCCAAAAGACGCGCCGCCGCTGATGGTGGCACACACAGTCTGGAATCAGGATGCTAGTGTTCTCTCACGGTACCTCGACAGCCTTTTTATTGAAGGTGGTCAGACCAACCTCCTGGACGGGATCCACTCGATGGTGAATCACATCAATGCCAAGGCTGAACATGATAAAACCCACAACGCGCGCAAGGTTTTAATCCTGATAACCGACGGCGAAGACCGAAAGAGCAAGATTAAAGAGAAAGAATTAATTGTTGAATTGCAGCAACATCAGGTGAAGGTATTTGCGATCGGCCTGGTTCAGGAGTTGGATAACGAAATGGGATATTTAAGAGGAAGGCCGCGCGACAAGGCGGTCAAGCTCCTCACAAAAATCACAAAGGAGACAGGAGGCCGGGCGCTATTCCCTAAGTCCAACAAGGACGATGCGGCTGTTCTGATACGCGAGCTCTTCGCCGGGCAGCCGTAACGTGGCCGCCAGATTTGCGACTATCATTTTCGCTGCTGAACAACTCCAAAAAGGAACACACATGTCTAATCAACTATTCAAAGTCTGCCTATTGATCCTGGTTGGACTCGGCCTGCCTGGCTGGACCCGAGGCCAACAACCTCTCGACGCCTTGATCGATCGGGATATCGCCAGGCTTGTCTCTACCTACAAAGAACTGCATGCCGCTCCGGAACTTTCACACTACGAGGAGAAGACGTCAGCATTCTTAGCGAAAGAATTGCGTGCACTTGGCTACACCGTCACTGAACGAGTGGGCAAGTATACCCGGCCGGAATGGAAGGGTTACGGCGTAGTTGCAGTGCTAAAGAATGGCGTTGGACCTACCGTGCTGGTGCGTTCAGACCTGGACGGACTTCCTGTCGAAGAAAAAACTGGCCTCCCTTATGCGAGCAAAGTGCGAACTAAGAACGACGCAGGACAGGACGTCGGCGTGATGCATGCTTGCGGTCACGACATACATATTACTTCCCTGATCGGCACTGCGCGGATGCTTGCTGAGCTTAAGGATCAATGGCGTGGCACCCTGGTGCTAATCGGCCAGCCGGCCGAAGAAGCGACGGACGGCGCGAAGGCGATGCTCGACGACGGGCTGTATAACCAAATTCCACGCCCTGATTATGCTCTGGCACTACATGATGCCAGCGATCTCGAAGCGGGAACCCTTGGCGTAACTCCCGGATTCGCATTGGCCAATGCCACCAAAGTAGAGATCACAGTGCGCGGCATCGGCGGTCATGGATCGCGGCCCGAGGTAACGAAGGATCCTATTGTGCTGGCATCGCAGATCGTTCTCGCGTTGCAGACTATCGTTAGCCGCGAGGTGCCTCCGATTGACCCTGCCGTTGTAACGGTTGGCTCGTTCCATGGTGGCACCCGCGCCAATATTATTTCCGATCAAGTGAAGCTAGAGCTTACGATTCGATCCTACAAAGAAGAAGTACGCCAGAAAATTCTGGCGAGTATCGATCGCATTGCAAAAGGAACGGCGATCGCTGCCGGTGTGCCTTCTGAACTCGCGCCAGTGGTAAACGTGATCGATTCAGAAACTACTCCGGCGACTTACAACAACCCTGCGCTAACGGAGCGGCTCAGCGCTGTTTTTATAAAACTACTGGGCAAAGAAAAGGTAATTTCGGTTCCACCGGTAATGGGAGCCGAAGACTTCGGCAGGTTTGCTTTAGAAGGAAACCAGATACCTGCTGTGATGTTCTGGTTGGGAGCTGCTGATCCCTCAGTGCTGGACGAGAGCCGGCGCAGCGGCAAACCCGTCCCATCCCTTCATTCGCCGCTGTTTGCTCCTGTACCAGAGCCGACACTCCGTACCGGAGTGAAGGCGATGACGGCGGCCGTGTTGGAGTTGATGAAGAAGTAAGAACCTTTCTCAAGCATGCGGCAAAGCCGATACTTCATTGGGGAAGGGCTTTTGCAGGGAAAGCTGAAGCATTAAGGCCCTTCCACTATCCAGTTTCCATGGGGCCGATTCGACAAATTACGCTTGCGAGTTCTGTCGCCTTGCTGTTGATGTGCGCGACACCTTGCCCCTCGCAAGAGGATCTCTCAGCGCGAATCGACGCCTATGTAAGAAGCGAAATGCAACGGCAACAGATTCCGGGGGTTTCCCTGGTTGTAGTGCGCAACGGAAAGATCGAAGTGCTGAAGAGCTATGGCTTCAGTAATCTTGAACATCACGTGCTTCCGGTGATCGAATTTCTTGGTACCGAACATGATCGGTATGAAGCGATTATGACAATCTCGCTCGCTGTCGTGGACAAGTGCGACGCGATCCTGATGATTGGTAAATCACCCGGCGCTAATCGAGAGCGCGATTTGATTCGCGCGAAGGGTCTACCGGTTTACAATTCCGTAAGTCAGTTCCACAGGGAACGCGGGCGAGTCGCCCGCACTGAGTTTAAAGTCCGAGTATTCTGAAAAGACCGGGCGCAATTGACCTGACACTTCAACTTAATGAAAGACCTAAAAGAACTCCTTGCGAACAATCGGGCCTGGTCCGAAGGCATAAAAGCCGGCGATCCGGAATTCTTCCAAAAACTGGCCCAACAACAGAATCCGGGTTACCTCTGGATTGGTTGCTCCGATAGCCGCGTGCCCTCAACCCAGCTCGTCGGCTTGCTGCCTGGTGAAATGTTTGTGCACCGCAACGTAGCGAATGTGGTGGTGCATACGGATGTCAACTGCCTTTCCGTCATCCAGTTCGCAGTCGATGTGCTCGAAGTTGATCATGTCATTGTCTGCGGCCACTATGGTTGTGGCGGCGTTAAGGCGGCTATGGACAACTTGCAACTGGGGTTGATAGATAACTGGCTGCGCCACGTTCAGGACGTGATGCACGATCATGCAGCGGAGCTCGCAAATATTCAGGATGAAGCTCTGCGATTGAATCGAGTCTGTGAATTAAATGTGATCGAGCAGGTGTTGAATGTCAGCCGCACCACTATCGTTCAGAACGCCTGGGCGCGCGGACAGGAACTCGCAGTGCATGGTTGGATTTATGGCGTTGAAAACGGCCTGCTGCGCGACTTGGAGATGTGTATT
>Ga0079217_10000446_pt1 | contig 10316 bp, 10 predicted proteins | sample NCAS200_FD_76343 | JGI IMG/M metagenome (GOLD analysis project Ga0079217, IMG submission 76343) | Agricultural soil microbial communities from Utah to study Nitrogen management - NC AS200 | ecosystem: Environmental > Terrestrial > Soil > Agricultural land | place: USA: Utah | collected 2014-06-11 | reverse complement strand
CAACGCCGCGGAAGAGTTACAGCAATTGCCCGAAGTCGAAATCGACGATGAGGAAGAGTAAACCGTTGTCCGGCACACTTTAGTTTGCCGTGTCGCGGGGGTCCCTACACATTGAAAAGAAAGACCACCTGTGATGAAGCCTCTGTTTTCACAGAGGTCTTTTGGTAACGAAGCGACAAACTGAAGTGTGTCGGACAAAGGTAGGAAAGATGAAACAGGTTCACCCCAGAGATGCAGAGAATCGAAGAGCGGCGCGGAGTATTTCATTGCTCATACCAAGCTCCCTGTCACTCGGCGTTCTCTGCATCTCTGCGGTGACCAGTCGTTGGTGCAGCCGTAAAATAATGAACCTCTTAATGATCATAAAAATTGCTTTCCGTGCACTGGTGCGCAATAAGACTCGCACGGCCCTGACCATGCTCGGCATTATCATCGGCGTGTCCGCCGTGATTGCCATGGTCAGCATCGGCCAGGGAGCGCAGGCTTCTGTGCAGGCGCAGATAGCCGGCATCGGCACCAACCTGCTTTTCGTCAGCGCCGGCTCGCAGAACCAGGGCGGCGTGCGCACCGGCACTGGTGACAGCGGCACCAACAGTTTGACGGCAGAAGATCTCGAGGCGATTCGTCGTGAGGTGCCGAGCGTGTCGATGGTGACGCCTACCGTTAACTCGCGGTCCCAGCTAGTCGCCGGCAACATGAACTGGAATACTCAGATTCAGGGAGTCAGCGAGCAGTATCCCGAGGTGCGAAAGTGGCCGGTGCAAAGCGGCGAGTTTTTTGGCGAAACAGATGTGCGCACGGCCGGGCGCGTGATCGTGATCGGGCAAACGATTGCTGACAACCTCTTCCCGGGTACAGACCCAGTGGGACAGACCCTGCGAGTTGCTAACCTTCCCTTTAGAGTCGTTGGTGTGATGGCGCGTAAGGGCCAGGATCAGCAGGGCCGTGATCAAGATGACACTGCATTCGCACCGTTTACAACAGTCCAGAAGAAGATATTGGGCAACACGGTCTTGCGTATTGCTTATGTCTCAGCCGTTTCACAGGACGCAACATATACGGCTCAGCAGCAAATAACCGAATTGCTCCGCCAGCGTCACAAACTTTCTGCGAACGAACCGAACGACTTTACCGTTAGAAATATGACGGACATCGCTGAGGCGGCGAATGAAACGAATAACACGATGACGATCCTGCTGGCCTGTATCGCGAGCGTTTCGTTGCTGGTCGGCGGCATCGGCATCATGAACATCATGTTGGTTTCTGTGACTGAACGAACGCGAGAAATTGGTATTCGGATGGCAATTGGAGCGCGCTCCTCGGCCGTGCGTAGTCAGTTTCTGATTGAATCGATTGTGCTGAGCGTGACCGGGGGTATGATCGGGATTGCCCTGGGAATTGCGCTGTCGTTGCTCATCCCGATGTTGTTAGGCTGGCAGACCTTGATTTCGAGTTTGGCGATAATTGGCTCGGTACTCTTCTCGGTCGCGGTGGGAGTATTTTTTGGTTACTACCCGGCGCGCAAAGCCGCATCGCTCGATCCGATTGAGGCGTTGAGGTACGAGTAGGAGTCAGGAGTCAGTCGAAGACGTCCCCTATGAAGAAGCGTCTTACAGTTTTGCTGGTTGGTGTAATCCTGTTTGTGTTTGTCTCCGGTGTCGGCAGCATGGTTGGCAACAAGTTGTTGCTGTACGTTAAGGTGGCGCGACTCTATGCGTCTGATCCTCCTGCAAAAATCTTTATGCCCATTCCGGGCGTGACTAAAAAACAAATCGCGAATACCTGGAATGCGCCTCGCAGTCGCAATCGACGACATGAAGGGCAGGACATTTTTGCCAAGCGCGGCACTCCGATTTATTCGGCGACGCGTGGCTACGTTTACCGGATTGGTGAAAACACGCTCGGCGGGCAGACAGTTTCCGTAATCGGCGCGGGTGGTCGCCTTTACTACTACGCACACCTTGATTCTTATGCGGAGGGATTGGCTGAAGGTGACTACGTTACGCCAAGGACAAAGCTCGGTTCAGTTGGGACGACAGGTAATGCGCAAGGCACGCCTCCCCATCTGCACTTCGGCGTCTATACAACTTCCGGCGCGATTAATCCCCTGCCATTGCTCACTGATAATCTTGTGGTGCGGCGATTAGGAGACCCCCGAGCTGAAGTCGCGACCCGCGCAAGAGCCGGTACTGCTCGCTCTGAAGGCGCGCTGAGATAGCCAAGGACAACCAGTAGCGCGCGGCGAACGTAAAGCCTGTAGCTTGAGCCCCAGGCGTACTCAGACAAAAACAATTAGCCCGCGAAGCGGGCGACAGTTCGCAATCTTCCTGCGGCGCGCTTTGCGGGCTTTACTGATTCAGACCATCCTACCTGGGGCTTAGCACCAGGCTTAAGCTTGCCTACTGCCTCTGCTTACGGCGTGGGACTACTGCTTGCCTGCTTCACTTTCGCGGTTGCTCGATCAAAGTTCGTCTTGTACAAAGCGACGTTGGGATCCTTGATCTTCTGGCCGTTCTCGTATGCCTTACCGTAAAGCGGCGCCGCCAGATCCGCTCGCCCGCCCCGCTCATAAGCTTCAGCCAAACTGTCGTACACATTAGCGGAGTCCGGATAACGCTCGACGTTGGCCTTAAAAGTGGCGATCGCATCGTCAGGCCGGTCGGCAAACAGCATTTGATACCCAATCTGGTTGATCAAGTTTTCCGGCACCGGAAGCGTGAAACCAAACTTCTCTGACAGTTTCTTGTAATGCTCGTCAGCGCCCTTCAGATCGACGGCTACCTGTCCGCTATCCCGATCCTGAGGGATTCGCCAGTCGGAATAGATTTTGCGCAGTCCGGCGTAATGGCTGCGCAGCACCACTGAGCCGTGATCTTCGTCAGCCATCTCCTGCGCTTCCCAATCGAGCCCGTTGCTCTTTTGCCGCGTCAGCAGTTGCTTGAACTGATGAAACGCGTCTTCAATGGGACCCGGCTCGTATCCCAAAGAGAAGTAAAGCGTCCTTGGTAACTCTTTTCGTGTTTTCAAGAATTCTTCGGCGCGTTTGATTACGACCTGGTTGTCCCACTGCAGCGCCGGGCTGACCGCAATGTAAGAATTGAACATGTCGGGTTTTGTAACCAGCGCATAGACAGTAAAGAGACCACCCAGCGAATGGCCGGCGAGGATTCGATACGGATGAGCCCGGTAGTTCTTTTCAATCTCGGGCATCAATTCCGTTTCAATGAACTGGAGAAACTTATCGGCTCCACCACTCGTGGGAAACTGCGGTGCGCCGGTCGCGCCCGTGGTATTAACGCGTGTGGGACTAAGGTCTCGCATGCGATCGGTATTGGGAATGCCGACCACAATCAGTTCCGACATGCGTCCATTACGCGCGAGAAAGTCGATTGAGGCTGCCGTGTGAGCGATATGGGCATCGCCATCCGTCAGATAAAGGACTGGATAACGCGCATTACCTGTTTCGTAACCCCGCGGTGTCCGCACGAGAATCGGTCTATCTTCGCCGAGCACTGTGGATTTCACACGCAGCGTGGTTACGCCTGGGATTGTCGGGGGTTGTGCGGGAGTTTGAGCCAGCGCCGTCGCTGAGATCAGGATTAGCAGCAGGCACGAATTAAGGATGCGCAACGGCTGAAACAAGAAACGATTTTCTGGAGAGAGCGACGTGGCTTCGTTGAATTTCCCGAGGGAGGGAACAGATGCATGAATTGGCATTGTCAGGACTCCTGTAAATGGAAGGATTGAAACGAACTCTGAATGAGCGATTTTATGATGCAACGTGCGGGACAGACGGTTGCGCTCACGTTTCACTACTTGTACTCAAACGATCGCAAATAATCGTCGAAGCTTTTGTCCCAGCGATTTAGTGTTTTGGTCGGGCCGACTAGTTTTACGTAATGAGCACCCTTCGGAGTTTCAATTACCGCTGCCCGCAAACGATAATTAGGATTGTTGTGCCGCACACCGCTGCCGGGCGCAGTTTCCGCTACGTAGGTTCCCGGCAGATCGATCGTAGATATTTTTAACTGGTTGACGGTGATCGTTTCCAGTTTTGCCTTCGCCGAGGAGGATCTGCCGTCAGGCTGCTCAAACTGACTGACCCAGCGTTCCAGATTTGCCTGCACCGAGCCGCCCTGGTTTTCTCCGAAAAAATAGAGAACAAGTGAGGCGTCTTCGCTGTCGCCTTCGGCTTTCGGCAATTTGTATTGCGCGAGGCGCATGCTTGACGAAGGCTTCTCCACTACCCACTCAGGCGGAGCCTTGAATCGCAGCGCACGAGGACTTTGATTGGCCGATTCATGGGAAATGGGAGTTACCGTTCCGGCGCAAGCCAGTATTGTTGCAGCTAAGAACAACACAACGAGTTTGAAGGGGTTCATTTTTGGCTCTTTCCACAATTGCCTCACCGGCATAAAACTGCCGGATCGAATGCGACTCAGTTCCTTTCATCCTCACCGGGCTTTAGCCCGGTGAAAGCAGCGATTAAAACAGAAACTGCTTAAACGGTTTCCGTCGAACTATAGTTGGGCACAGGGCTGAAGCCCGCTGAGAATGAGAAGGAACTATTTAGGCTCAATCCCTTACCCATCATGAGTCTTGAATGCCCCTCTAATATTCAAGATTGCCAGCGCCAGTTGCAGCAGAATCAAAGCATAGGCGCGGTCATGTAGCCCCCACACAATCCACAACGCATTGCTTAAAAGGAAGAGCCAAAACGCCCAATTGCGCTTGAACTTTTTTCGCGACGCTATCATCCAGGCGGCAACAACCGTCACAGCCATCGCCGGCCATTGAATCCAGTTCAACCATTCCATAAGTTCCCCATCATCGTCGCGGATCAATCAGGGCCTTTAGCACGGCGCCTGAAGCAACTGCAGCGAGCGCTTCGTTAGCGTGCGCCAGATCGTAGCAATCCAGTTTTATATTTGACCAGCGTTGCGCGTGAACGGGATCCGCTACCAGCTGTGCGCCACGATAGAAATGCGAGAAGTCTGAACCCCAGCAACCCCGCACATCGAGATGCTTTTGATTCAAGTCGAGATGCGGATTGAACGCAGCCTCAGCGGGGACGGCGCCATGATCCGTGTATTGGCCGACAATCACGACACGTCCGGCATCACGCGTGAAACGCATTGCCTGAACGACAGCGATCGGCGCCCCCGTCGCCTCGATCGTAACATCCGCGCCTCGACCTTCCGTTCGATCACGCACCCACTCCAACCTTTCACTCTCACTGGCCGACTCGATGTTGAGCACATGGGCAGCGCCGGCTGCCAAAGCACTCTGCAGGCGATGTTCGGGCGCGCCAATGCAAAGCACTCGCAACGCGCCTCGAAGTAAAGCCATGATGATCGCATTGAGCCCGACCGGCCCTGAGCCCAGCACTAATACTGTGTCGCCGATACTTAAGCCCGCGCGTTCAATCGCATGCAACGCCGTAGGCAGCGCACAGCCTCCCGCCATGAAGAGTTCCGGTTCGGCGTCGAGCCGGATGCAGCGCGCGCCCGGCTTTAAATAAAGCTCCTGGGCCCAGCCGCCACAAAGCCCGTCGGCCAGTCCGTAAGTGATTCCGTAAACTTTTCGTTGCGGGCAACGTGTTGAAGCCTTGGCAACCAGACAATACCAGCAGGCATTGCAGGTGCGATGCACATCCAGGAAAGTGACGCGATCACCCTCGCGAAAAGCATTGCCGTGAACGTCGAGCAGTTGTCCGCGAATCTTCGTCAGGCGTCCCACTGAAACGTGGCCGGGGATCAGCGGATAAGGAACTCCCTTGAGGCGGCCTTGTTGCAGATAAACATCAGTGCCACAAACTTCCGAGAGTTCGACTTCCAGTAGCGCAGAATCTGGCTCAAGCTCGGGACGTGGAACTTCACGAAGCTCTACCGGCGAATCTGGTTCAGGGATAACAGCGACGACGGGCATCAAAATTCAGTTTTGCGTTTCGAGTTCCAAGCTTCGAATTTCATCTCAGGTATCAAGTCTCAGGTTTCAAGTTTCAAGTTTCAAGTTTCAAGTTTTGGTTTCAGTTTTCGGTTAAGTATCAATTTCAAAAAATTCGCGCCCTGGCAAGAACCCAAAAATATCTTCCCAATACGAACTCGAAACTCGGAACTCGAAACCTGAAACTGTTTTGTTGCTGTTTGAACGAACTTCGGAAACAGGTTATAAGACTAGCACCGATTACACCACAGACAGGGAGATCCCGTAACGTGCCCCAGAGCCGTCATCGAAAAATCAATAAGGCCAAGAAACGCCCGAAGGGCAAGTATCCGGCCGCGAGTTCGGGGGCACCCAGCGCCAAGAACCGTAATCTGCGCATCATCGCGATTGCGGTGGTGGTTGTACTCGCGCTTTCTGCAGTTGGATATGTGCTTTCCAAACGCGGTGGTGGCAGTGAGGGCACCGAAGTGACTACCGCCTCAGGTCTTAAATATGTGGAACTCGTTGAAGGTACCGGAGCGACCCCACAGCGCGGTCAAACGGTTTCGGTTCATTACACGGGGACGCTGACCAACGGCAAAAAATTTGACAGCTCAGTCGATCGCGGCCAACCTGCCGAATATAAGATTGGTGTTGGCGAGGTGATCAAAGGCTGGGACGAAGGAATTATGTCTATGAAGGTCGGCGGTAAGCGCAAGCTCACGATTCCGGCCAACCTTGCTTACGGGCCAATGGGTCGACCTCCGAACATTCCCCCCAACTCCACTCTGCTTTTCGACGTTGAGCTACTTGCCGTGAAGTGACTGGTAAGAACGAATCTTGTCTCGGTTTCGGACCCGGCTCGCCTCAGCGATTGTTGCAATCTCTTTGCATTCGCAACCAAGACCTTTCGCTCAAGCGCCGACCGTCTATAATGTATCGACTCTCCTCTAGCCCCGTTCTCAATTGAAATCCACGAAGTCGCGGGAGGTTGGTCATGAATACCATGATGTTTCCAAGAACAATTTTTACAGGACTTTCAGTCTTGCTTCTACTCTGTTTGGCGGTAGATGGTTTCGCCCAAGGCCGAGGACGCGGCGGCGGTTCGGGGGGCGGAAGGGGTTCTGGCGGCGGCGCGGGCAGGAGCAGTCAGGGCGGTCCACCAGCCGGCATTGGAGTCGATCACGGACTTGGTACCGCTTCCGAAAAATCCAGTGGACGATCGGATACGGGACTGGGTCGGGCATCAGACAAATCTGGCGGACGATCTGCCGAAGGTCTGGAACGGGCACGAGCCGACAATCTCCGGCGCGCAAATAAGGAGTTGCACAACAATCCAAATTTGCCCAACGTTCTGCGTACCAACGCAAACAATTTGCGGAGTGGTTATCAAGCGGCCTTGCTTACGAATCCTGACTTAAAATTTGGACACTATGTGTCGGCGACGCGTCTCGCACAAAATTTGGAGTCGCGCCATCCAGGAATTACTCGTAGCGCAATTCTCGACGGCTTGGCTTCTGGTCGCAGTCTCGGCCAGACATTGCAGGATTTAGGTCTCAGTGAGCGTGAAGCGAGTGAAGCGCGGAAACGGGTTGACCGAGAAATAAAGCAAGCGAAGCGTTAACACAAACTCAAACGGGGATTTGTTAAAGTGGTCGGCTGCTGCCGGCCGCTTTTTTTTGGCCGGAACGTCAGGTCCGGAATTCCACGCGCGTCACGCTATCTTTCTACTTGTTTTGTTTCTAAAGGCGCGCGAACCAGGGCGTGGGCTGTGTCGTATTGTACGGCGGAGGTGACCGATGAACTTAATAAGCACTCTGGCTATTGCGATGGGCGCGGGTTGGGTCTCGGGAATCAATCTCTACGCGGCTGTTGCGACGTTGGGGCTACTGGGCCGTTTTGCGCATCTGCGCTTGCCCGGCGAGCTCGATATTCTCACCAGCTGGTGGATCATCGGTCTCGCCATCGCTCTTTATCTCGTTGAGTTTGTCGCTGACAAAGTGCCGTACGTCGATAGCATCTGGGATGCCGTCCATACCTTCATCAGGATTCCGGCGGGTGCGGTGTTGGCGGCCACAGCCTTCGGTGATTTTGATCGTGGAGTGCAGGTCGCTGCATTCTTGCTCGGAGGCGGGCTGGCGCTAAGCGCGCACGGAACAAAGGCCGGCGCGCGGGCAGCGATCAACTTAAGTCCCGAACCTGCTTCAAACATCGTCGCAAGTTTGACGGAAGACTTGATTGCAGTCGGCTCGATACTGCTTTCATTCTTCGCTCCTTTTATCCTGTTCGCGGTGATTGCCGGTTTCGTCATCATTTCCTTCCTGATGGCGCGCAAGATTGTCAGTGCTATGAAAGGAATGATGTTGCGATTGCGCCGCGCGTTTACGTGAAGGGTTATCGTTATCTTAAGTCGGTGCATCTAATTCTCACACCGCTTCAGCCTGGAGCCGAAGTGGCCCTTGAGATTATCAACCGTTTGCAACGGTTTCTTTTCATCCCTAGGTCTTGGCAAACCGTTAAAAAACGGTTCCTTTGACCTTAGACCATGTCTCGCACCGGGCTAAAGCCAGGTGTGAATGAGATGCCTACCTTCGTCACGACGAACACTGCTGCAATTTGATTCGTAGGCACGTCGGAGTTACTCTGCTTACCTGCATGCACATTTAGTTTTCAGCACGATTTCAGGAGAACCGTATGAGCTCCGAGACCTTGACCATCACTGACAACAGAACCGGTAAACAATACGAGGTGCCCATCGAAAACGGCACGATCAAAGCGATGGACTTGCGCCAGATCAAAACATCTGACGACGACTTTGGTTTAATGACGTACGACCCGGCATTCATGAATACCGCTTCCTGCAAGAGTCGCATCACCTTCATCGACGGTGATAAGGGCATTCTTGAATACCGTGGTTATCCTATCGACCAGCTTGCCGAACAGAGCAATTATTTAGAAGTGGCCTACCTGCTGCTCCACGGAGAGCTGCCGGACGAAGCACAGTTGCGCGAATGGACCTGGAACATCACGCATCACACTTTCATCAATGAGAGCATCAAGAAAGTAATCGATGGTTTCCACTACAACGCCCACCCGATGGGCATGTTTGAAGCCACGCTGGGCGCACTTTCGACTTTCTATCCGGACGCCAAAGATATCTTTAATGTTGAGTGCCGGCGGAAACAGATTTACCGGTTGATTGCCAAAGTGCCGACCATTGCCGCGTTTGCTTTCCGCCACCGGATCGGGATGCAGTACTCCTATCCCGACAACGATCTCAGTTACGAAGGAAATTTTCTCAACATGATGTTTAAGACTACCGAGTTGAAGTACGAGCCAAACCCGGTGTTGGAGCATGCGTTGAGCGTTCTCTTCATCCTGCACGCTGACCACGAACAAAACTGCAGCACTAATGCGATGCGCAGTATTGGCAGTGCGCAAACCGATCCCTTCTCAGCCTTGGGCGGAGCTGCGGCCGCGCTTTATGGGCCACTCCACGGCGGCGCAAACGAGATGGTGCTGCGCATGCTGAAGGAGATCGGGTCCGTTGATAAGGTTCCCGATTATGTGAAGCGAGTGAAGGCGGGCGAATTTCGCTTAATGGGATTTGGCCATCGCGTCTATAAGAATTACGATCCGCGCGCGCGCATCATCAAGCAAGTTGCCTATGAGGTCTTCGAAGTCACCGGGAAAGATCCGCTTCTTGACATTGCTCTCGAGCTCGAACGAATTGCTCTGGAAGATGAATACTTTGTGAAGCGTAAGCTCTATCCGAACGTCGATTTCTATTCCGGCATTATCTACCAGGCAATGAGTTTCCCGCTCGACATGTTTCCCGTGCTCTTTGCGATTCCACGCACATCCGGGTGGCTGTCCCAGTGGGTAGAGCTACTGGAAGATCCGGAGCAGAAAATTGCGCGACCGCGTCAGGTGTATCTTGGCTATCGCACGCGCAACTATGTTTCTCTCGATCAACGGAAGACGTTGGAGACTCAAAGCGCCGGCGCTTAAACGAGCTCGTGCTCTTCGGAGACCTCCTGGCTGTCATCTCGTTCAATCATCGAAGAGAGCTCGGCTCGGTATAATTCGAAGGCCAGCCGGTTCTGCGCCTCGCTCCACTCAGAATTGCTTTCCTCGACTTCAGGAAGCAAATCGCAGAACACATCAACCAGCACTGCCCGCAATTTTACCTGGCCCAGCAAAGTCTCCAGATAGCATTTAAAAGAGTGTAAGGGCGATCCCGGTTCGGATGATTGGTCCCCGGAAATCAGCAGGCTCTCTGTTATTGCCTCGAATTCCTGCCAGTCCCGATACATTAGAAACTGCATCGACTCGTGGCGGAACCTGTGTACTCGGTTAGCCAAAATGGGTGACTGTTGCTCGAGATCAGT
>Ga0079217_10000444_pt1 | contig 10331 bp, 10 predicted proteins | sample NCAS200_FD_76343 | JGI IMG/M metagenome (GOLD analysis project Ga0079217, IMG submission 76343) | Agricultural soil microbial communities from Utah to study Nitrogen management - NC AS200 | ecosystem: Environmental > Terrestrial > Soil > Agricultural land | place: USA: Utah | collected 2014-06-11 | reverse complement strand
GCGTCGATCCGGGAGGTCGGCGGCATCTGGAGGCTGGACCTGTCCCGGCGAGTCGCCGGCAGCGGGTTCAGCGGCGGCTGGGTTGCCTCGTTAGGCAGAGGCTTCGTGTTCGGCGGGATCTGACATGACGCCGGCATTCGGTGTGATGCTGGCGTACCTGGGAGTGCAGCTCGGAATCGGCGTCTGGATCTCTCGCCGGATCCGCAACGAGTCCGACTATCTTCTCGCCGGCCGCAATCTCGGCTACTCGCTGGCGACGTTCTCGATTTTCGCGACCTGGTTCGGCGCCGAGACGCTGGTGGGTTCGGCCGGCAACGCCTATCGCGACGGCGTTTCGCTGGGCAACGCCGAGCCATTCGGATACGGGCTGTGCCTGATTCTCGCCGGGCTGGTCTTCGCCGGTCCGCTCTGGCGGCGCCGCCTCACGACGTTGGCGGACCTCTTCCGGCAACGCTACTCGGTCGGGGTGGAACGGCTGGTGGCGTTGATCGTGATTCCGGGATCGGTGCTCTGGGCGGCGGCCCAGATCCGTGCCTTCGGCTATATCCTGACGACGAGCAGCACGATTTCGCCCAGCGTCGCCATCGCCTGTGCCGCCGGCTTCACGATGCTGTACACCATGTTCGGCGGACTGCTGGCCGACGCCACCAACGACGTGATCCAGAGCGTCGTGATCACCGTCGGTCTCTTCATCCTGCTGGGTGGCGTGGTCATCGAGCTGCAGCAATCCGGGCGGTTCGCGGAAACGTTAGGTGCCGTTGGTCCGGTGTCGATCCTTCCCGCCACGGGGGCGTCGGCATGGGCAATCGCCGAGGAGTGGGCTATTCCGATCTGCGGTTCAGTAATCGCTGCCGAACTGGTCGGGCGTCTCATCGCGACACGAACTCCGAAGATCGCTAGTCGCTCGTCGCTTGTCGCTGGTGTTCTGTACATCATGGTTGGCACGATCCCGCTCGTCATCGGATTGCTCGGTCAACGCATCGTGCCGTCATTGAGTGAAGCGGAGCAGGTGATCCCGGCGGTGGCGCATGCGCTGCTGCCGACGTTCTTCTTCGCCATCTTCGCCGGCAGCGTGGTGGCGGCGATCCTTTCGACCGTGGACAGCACGCTCCTGATCGCGTCAGGGCTGATGTCGCACAACATCCTGATTCCGGTCTTCCGCATCACGAACGAACGGACGAAGGTAATGATCGCACGAGGAGGAGTTCTTGCCTTTGGTGCGATAGCGTATATCCAGGCCGTTCGCGCGGAAGGCGTGTTCGAGCTGGTCGAGAGCGCCTCCGCGTTTGGCAGTGCGGGCATCCTCGTGACTGCCGTCTTCGGGCTGTTCACGCCGATGGGTGGCCGACTGGCCGCCATGTCCACGTTGCTGTTCGGGCTCTTCGTCTATCTTGCCGCGACCTTCTCCGGTTTCGCGTATCCGTACCTCCTGTCAATTGCCGCCTCGCTGCTGACCTACGTTATCGTTTCGGTCATGGAACGAGTCGCCGAACGGATGCGCCTTGCTTGATTCACACGATTTCCTGACGAATCTCGCGCTTGTCCTATGCGTGGCCGCGCTGACGAGTCTCGTCTTTCAGCGGCTGCGGCAGCCGGTCGTATTCGGATATCTCGTGGCCGGGATGATCATCGGGCCGCACATCCCGGTTCCCCTGGTGGCGGACCAGACGATGGTGCGCACGCTTGCGGAGCTCGGCGTCATTCTGCTGATGTTCTCGATCGGCCTCGAGTTCAGCATGCGCAAGCTGTTGCAGGTCGGCGGCGCGTCAGGCATCGCCGCGCTCACGGAAACGAGCGTGATGATGGGGCTCGGGTACCTGGCGGGGCGTGTACTTGGGTTCACGTCGCTGGAAAGCCTGTTCCTGGCGGCGATCGTGGCGATTTCCAGTACCACGATCATCGTGAAAGCGTTCGCCGAGCAGGGAGTCCGTGGTCGTGTTGCGGACATCGTGCTGGGGATTCTCATCGTCGAAGACCTCATCGCCATCCTGCTCATTGCGATCCTGACCGCGGTGGGCGAAGGCGAAGGCTTGACGCCACGGGAGATCGTGGGCACAACCATGCGCCTCGCGATGTTCCTGGCAGGGCTGATTGGCGTCGGGTTGTTGATCGTACCGCGCCTGATCCGCGCCGCGGTGCGTGCCGAACGGACGGAGACAATCCTGGTGTCGAGCGTGGGTGTCTGCTTCGCGGCGGCGCTGCTCGCGCTCACCCTCGGCTACTCGGTGGCGTTAGGCGCATTTATCGCCGGCGCGCTGGTCGCCGAGTCGGGGCAGGAGAAGACGGTCGAGCACCTGGTCGCTCCGCTGAGGGATTTCTTTGTTGCGATCTTCTTCGTGGCCGTGGGGATGCAGCTCGATCCCGCGATCCTGGTGGAGTACTGGTGGATGATCACCGCGCTCGTCGTCATCGTCGTCGCCGGGAAGGTGATCGCGGTGTCCAGCGGCGTCTTTCTCACGGGCGCGGGGTTGCGGCCTGCGATTCTTGCCGGCATGAGCCTGGCGCAGATCGGTGAGTTCTCCTTCATCATTGCATCCGTCGGGCTGGCAACGAACTCGACGCGTGCGTTTCTCTATCCGGTCGCAGTGGCGGTTTCGGCAATTACGACGCTGACGACGCCATTGCTGATCCGGTCGGCGCCGCGGCTGGCTCGCCGGGTCGATGCCGGACTGCCGCGCGCGCTGCAGACCTTTGTGGCACTCTACGGCTCGTGGATCGAGCAACTGCGGGCAGCGCCCGAGCACACCGGCGGACGAAGCCGGACCCGCCGTCTCATCCGTGTCATCGCGATCGACACGGTCCTGCTGGCGGTGCTGTTCATCGCCGTGTCGATCGAATTCCCCGTTATCGTCGGGTGGCTCGATGAGTCGGTCGGGCTGTCGCTGCCGGCCGCTCGCGCCGTTGTGCTGGTGGTGGCTGCCGCCCTGGCGGCGTGGCCCATTTTCCTGCTGGTCCGGTCGACCCACTTGTTAGGCATGGCGATCGCCGTGCAGGCCTTGCCGATGCCCGAGGAGCGGAAGGTCGACATGGCCCGCGCGCCACGCCGGGCACTCGAGGTCACCCTGCAATTCGGCTTGTTGTTCGCGGTGGTCGCGTTGGTGATGACGGTGACGCAGCCGTTCGCGCCGCGCATTCCCGGCGTGGCGGTGATCTTTGCCGCAGGGCTGGTCCTGTTGCTGGCGGTGTGGCGCAGCGCGAAAAACCTGCAGGGACACGCCGTGGCCGCGGGAGAAGTGATTGCCGCTGCTCTCGCTCGCCGCACCGGGCAGAATGCGCCGGCGCCCGATCCCGAAGAAGCGATGCGCAAGATGCACGACATGTTGCCCGGCATCGGTGAACCGGTGGCCATGACCGTGGCCTCCGGCAGTGCAGCGGATGGCCGCACGCTCAGTGAACTCAATATGCGCGGATTAACGGGCGCTACCGTGCTGGCCCTGCTTCGAGGTGACGAGCAATTCATCTCACCGCGTGGAAACCAGCGGCTCGAGCAGGGGGATGTGATTGCCGTCGCCGGCACTCACGATGCGGTATCCGGTGTTCGCGCCATGGTCAATCCGGGATCGCAACCGCAGTCCTGACGAGCAAGAAGCGAGAAGCAGGACTATTTCCTCGCCGACGGATTGGTGACTGGTGGTGGTTCCTGGCCGCGCAGCGCCATTTGCCCGCGCCGCGATAAGTCGATCGACTTCGCCAGAATGCGGGCCGCTTCCTGGTCGGCATGAAATCCCATCGAATTTTCGGCCTCGATGAAATCGGCGAGGAATTGCGCTTTGCGCTGGTAGTCACGGGCGCGCGTGATCGTTGGTGCCGTGCTGTCGCGACGTACCTCCGACGCAATCTCGCGTGTCAGCTGCAGCACGGCGTCGATGGCCATGTTGCGCATCTCGAACGTCCGATCCTGGATCGTTGTCACGCGCGCCAGCAGCTCGTCTTCCGTCCACTTATGGCAGGTCTGGCATGCCCGGTTGAGGTTGAGCACCGGACTGCGCACGTGGTGATCGGAAATCTTCATCGCGCCTTCACGCTTGTATGGCATGTGGCAGTCGGCACACGCGACGCCTGACCGCGCGTGGATCCCCTGGTTGTATAGCTCAAATTCGGGATGCTGTGCCTTGAGCACCGGCGCGCCACTCACGGCATGGACCCAATCGCGGTGACCCGTCGAATCGTGGTACGCGAGGATACTGTCGGCCGTCAGCCCTTTCCCCCAGGGATACTCGAGTCGCTTTTCGGCGCCCTTGAAGTAGTACTCGACGTGACACTGGCCGCAGACAAAGGTGCGCATCTCCTGCCGCGTGGCGCTGACGTTGACGTCGTAGGAAGGAACGCCCTGGGATGCCTTGAGCATCCGGATTCCCTCGATGAACCCGGGACGCGTCACGCGTAGTTGCATGGTCGCCGGGTCGTGGCAGTCGATGCACGACACGGGGTGCCTGACGAGCTGACGAGCCTCGAAATACGGCATCGGATTGAGACGCTCGAAGCCCCGGATGAGGTCTCCCTCTCCGGCTCGGAGGTACGGCACGTACGTCGAGGCATGACAGTGCAGGCAGGTACCCGGCTGCTTCGTGACCTGCTGCCGACGGGTGAATTCCTGGTCCTCGAGCATGTACGCATGCCCGCGTTCCTCGCGGAAGTCCTGCGCGAACGCGTACCCGGCCCAGAACTCGCGAAGACGGGGGTCTTCCTGCAGTCGCGACTGCGCAACGACGGAGCGCGGATCAGCGGTGGACGGAGAGTGCGGCTCGCCCTCACTCCCACCATAACGAGTGCGTACCTGATCCACCGTGCGCCGGTAGTCGTCGTATTGCAGCGGGAAGTTGCGTCCCCACACCGCGGGATCATCGGTGGTGTCGTCCAGGGCCACGACACGATAGAACGGATTCCGGGCTTCCTGTTGTCGCGAGAAGATGTTCACCAGCAACGCCGCCATGCCGGCGACCGCCAGCGCACCCCCGAGCATGGCGAGCACGAGCCAGCGGCGGCGAAAGTCCCGCGCGCCCGTCGAGGAATCCGTGCCCCGGGGATCGGTCATCCAATGCTCCTTGCGTGGTGAGGTCGCGACGCACGCCTGTCAGTCAGTGCCATTCACCGGACCCAGTGTCCCACATAACGATGACAGCGGATGCAACTTATCTGTTCATCGGAATTACCGGCCGTCTGCCGCCCATGCGGCGGTGACGCGGCCGCCGGCACGTGATCGATCGCTTCCGTGATTTCCGCATGACAGTAGCGACACGCGTGTTCGGTCACCTCACGATTCCGTTCGGTGATCCGGAGTGGATCGGGGAAGTTGCCGGTCGTGAAATAGAAGGAATGCCAGAAGCCGTTCCTGGCCTTCACGACGTATTTACCGACCAGGTTATGTGGAGTGTGGCAGTCGTTACACGTGGCCACCGTGTGATGACTCCCCTTCATCCAGGCGGAATAGTGCTCGCTCATGATGTGGCAGTTGGCACACGCCGCGGGGTCGTTGGTCAGATATGATGATCCGCGCGCATACCCGAACGTGAACAGGCCGAGACCCAACGACATCCCGACCAGCGCTGACGATGCCAATGCCCAGCGTTGCCCACGCGTCATCCGCCCCTCGTCTAGTGTTGCGCCGCCGATGCCTCGCCCTTCGTGCGATGAACGGTGCCGTCCTCATGCTCAGGAGGGCTGTACAGAGTGTACAGCTTGAGTGGCTCGGCCGATGAGGTGTTGACGATGTTATGCTCGACACTGGCTGGAATCACCACCGCACTTCCGTCGCCAAGGTGGTGATGCTTGCCGTTCAGCACCACCTCACCCTCCCCGGACTCGACCCGAATGAACTGGTCGACATCATCGTGCGTTTCAACTCCGATGTCCTCGCCTGGCTGCAACGTCATCAGGACGAGCTGCGTGTTTGGACCGGTGAAGAGCACGCGCCTGAAATCTTCGTTCTCCAGCGTGTCCTTCTCGATGTTGGTGACATAGCCGTTCATGAGTTACTCCGTGATCACGTGATGCCTGAAAATGGCGACCCCTCATCGATTCGGCGCGATTTCGAACCGGACTTGTGTCCCCCACGGATCCCGGATTACGAGGCCTGCCCCCTTTCCCTCCGCCGTATGTCCCGCACGAGCAAGGCTTTCCGCCAGCGCGGCCCGGGACGCGTCGTCCGGAAGGTTGACAATCCACTCGAGCAGGCGCGCTTCATCAGGTGACGGACTCGGCGCATTTCCCGCCCAGGTGTTTGTGCCGAGGTGATGGTGATAACCACCGGCGCTGAGGAAGAGCGCGCCCGGGTAACTCCAGACGATGCGGTCGAACCCCAGCGCTTCCGAATAGAACGCTGACGCTGTCTCGATGTCTCCGACGTGCAGGTGCACGTGCCCGATCGTCGTTCCCCCCGGCATTCCGCTCCACGGTCCGTCCGCGGCAGCCGCGAGTGAACTGATGTCGATCGGGTCGGTGGCCATCATGAGTTGCCGGCCCACGCGCATCCACGTGTTCCGCGGGCGGTCGGCATACACTTCGATGCCAAGGTTGTCCGGATCCTGCAGGTAGAACGCTTCGCTGACCAGATGATCCGAAGAGCCGGCGCGCACGCCGATCGCGGCGAGGTGCCTGGCAAAACGGCCTAACGACGGACGATCCGGAAGCAGGATAGCGAAATGGAAGAGGCCGAGGCGGCTCCTGACCGGTGTCGACTTCGCCCCAGGATGTTCGTGAAGCTCGATGATCGGCGTATTGTCGCTCTGCGCGGCCAGGACCGCAGACGACCCCTCACCACTGACGGTGCGGAATCCCAGGACTTCTTCGTAGAACTCGATCGATCGCGCGAGGTCGGCGACCTGGAGGCTCACCCGGCCGAGACGTGTGTCCTTCGGGAGTCGGAATCCGGATGGCGGGTCGCCGTAGCTGTCCTCGGTCGCGGGAACGGCGCCCGACATGCTGCCGAAAATGTCCTGTCTGGTGACTCCCATTCATCCTCCAACGTTAGCCCGACGGCCATCGGCCGCCGGGCAATTGCTTTACAGTAGCGTAAATCCTCTCTGACGTCAGCTTACGCTGCGCGCCGGAGTCCTTGGCGAACCGGCAATTCGACGGGCTGTTGGCGGCGCGCCAGGAGCGCATCAAAGGAGTACCGACCGGCGCCGGTAATTGCGAGCGTCGTGGCGCTGGCGGCCAGCATGAGCACGAACTCGTAACCGTTAGGCAGGAAGAATCCGGCCGGCAGGTGGACCATCACCATCGCACCGAGCATGACCGCGGTCAGGCCAACACCGGCGAGTCGCGTGAGCAGACCGGCGATGAGCGCCAGCCCGCCGAACAGCTCGATGAATCCAACGAGTGGGCCCATAACGCCGGGGAACGGCACGCCCATCTGCGCAAATCCGCCGGCGACGCCGTCGAGTCCGTACACGAATAGTTTCTGGGCGCCGTGGGCAACGAAGATGGTCCCGGTGACGGCTCGGAGTATGGTGAGCCCGGCGTCGAGCTGGCGCGGGGTCGTGGGATTGAACATACGCATTGAAAGAACCTCGGGGTTGAACATTATTTGTTTAGACATTTGGTGTTATAACACCTATCAGACCGAGCGATTTATGCTCTTTCGCGGGCCAGGGAGAGAAGGTCGATGAGCGTTCGAAGTTGCGTTCGCGTCATGTGGCTGAGCCGTCGGACGTGCTCCTCGTGCACTGGCTCATCAAGAGAATCCACAAGTGACCGTCCCGACCTGGTCAGGTGAGTTGCGACGCATCGACGGTCGTCCATTTCGCGAACACGGCTCACCCAGCCGGCCTCCTCCATCCGGTCCAGCAGCCGCGTCACGTCAGGCATCCGGCTGATGAGCCGATCCCGGATTTCATTCCTGGTCAGCCCTTCCGGCCCGGCGCCCCGCAGGATGCGGAGCACGTTGTACTGCGTGAGGCTCACACCCGCCCCCTTGAGCAATTCCTCCATTGGTTCGCGGAGCGCGGCCTCGGTGCGTGCGATACTCAACGTCGCTTCCTGCTCGAGGCTGTTGAACGGCTTCCGCTGTTGGAGTTCCGATCGCAGGGTCGATGTCATGGGAGAACAGTAGGTGTTATAACACTGAATGTCAAGACGCCCTTTGGCGCGAAACGTGAGGGGTCATGATTGCAACAGACCAGGAGCCATCGGCGGTGACGGGCAGTTTTCCCTGAAAACCGCCGTGGCTCAACTGACCTGCGCAGCCTGCTACTTACTCAGGCCGATCTGCTTCATGAACGTGACCAGGTCGTACATGAGGTTCTCTTCGACGATCTGTCCATTGTCCCACTTCGCTACAGTATAGAAGTCGACGTCGAACGACTTGCCGGTGGGCGGGATCTCCGAGCCATCAGGGGCCTTCATCGATCCTTTCATTGTGCCCGTCATACGGGCCACGGAGCAGGTGAAGTCGCCCGATGCAAAGAAGATCCGGTACGGTCTGTTGGCGAGGCGCTGATCCGGGAACGTTTTCCAGAAGTCGTACGCCTCCTGCGTGTGGTCTTCGATGCCGACGGTCGGCTTCGGATTTCCGGGCCATCGCACGATCACATCGGGTTTGTGTCGCGCCCTGAAGACCTCGACGTTCTGTTCATTCCATGCGTCGTCCAGCGTCTGCATGAGCTCCATGTTTTTTTCGGCCACTTTGTCCCGCGGCGTGACCTGCTCAGCGGCGCTCGTCAGCGGCACACTCCGTTCGGTGCCAGTCTCCGGTGCACTCATACTGCCTCCTTGCCCTGCGTGATGAAACAACGATGCGTGACGTTGGGCGCTGCCCGCTGGGAGCGCAAGCAGACAGATCCGCGGCTGCGTCACGAGATCGTCGCACGTGCGAGCTTCGCAGCCTGTCGCATGGGCGCGTGACAGCACACATAATCGTTAGGCGGCGCAAACGGCCGGATCGAGGAAGCGATACGGCAGCGCACCGGAGGGACAACCGGCTGGAGGTTACTTCAAGCTACTTGCCGCTTATCGACGAGAGGCACACGTTCACCTGACCACGTCAGATGCGTCACGGCGACGCGCAGTTCCCGAGCGCGCGGCCACTGCGACGCCGCTAACACCAATGAGGCAACCGTATGACCGACAAGTTCGCGGTGAAGGTTCTCGTGTTCGGCGCATCGTTGCGCAACAATTCGCTGAACGACCGGCTCGCGACACTCGCTGCGGGGATCGTAGAATCGTTCGGCGGTACCGCGGACCGCGCGTCCATGTCGGACTTCGACTGTCCATCCTACGACGGCGATGATGATCGCGATGGGCACATGCCGGAAGGTGCGGTTCGGCTCAAGGACCGGCTCCTCGGCAGCGACGGATTCATCATCGTGTCACCCGAGTACAACGCCTCAATGCCGGGCGTCCTCAAAAACGTTATCGACTGGACGTCGCGCTTCAGGCCGCAGCCGTTCACTCGGCGATATGGAATGCTCATGTCGGCTTCGCCCTCGATGGTTGGCGGCAACCGCGGTCTCTGGTCGTTGCGCATACCGCTCGAGCACCTCGGCGCCCGCGTGTATCCCGACATGTTTTCGCTTGCGCAGGCGCACCAGGCATTCAACACCGACGGCCGGATCGCGGACGCGAAGTTACAGCAGCGCTTTGATGAGACGATCTCCTGCTGGCTGCAGTCGGTCGAAGCGGCGAAGCACTACCCGATGATGAAGACGCAGTGGGTCGAGTTCCTCGGCGAGCGCCCGGACGAGGCAACGGATCGCGTCGAAAGGATTGACGTGCGGGCAGCCTAGTACCGCCAGGCGTATTGCAACTTGACGAGCAACTGGTTCGAGTCGAACCGCCACTCGCGTGGTGTGCCGGGCGTCGGGTTCAGTTCACGGATGTTGTGGTTGTAGACGACAAACAGTTCACCTAACGGTGAAAACGTCCACCGTACGCGGGTGTTCGTGCCAAAGCTGTCGGTCGTGTTGTCGTACTGCAGGTAGCTGTTGAACTGCAGGTCCGGCGAGACGTTGATGCGCGCGCGCGTGCCGATCACCTGCTGCGTGAAATCGCCCTCGGCCAGCCTGCCGACATTTCGCGTGGCGTTGAACTCCATGATGAACAGCGCCGATGGTTTCCACGACGCCGTGGCGATGAATTCATCCAGCGTACCCGAGTAAAACTCCCCGAACCACCAGGACACCTGGCCGCTGAGTCGTCGCTTCGATGCGAACTGCGCCTCCAGCCGGTAGCGATTCCAGTGGTAGCTGCCCGGCGCAATGATGACGCCTTCGGCAATTTCGAATGGCTCGACGAGCCTTTCGCCGGTAGGGACAACATTGATCTCGTAGCGCTCGCCGCTCTCGAGACGCCAGTTGATCGGAGCGAGGAATACGCGATAGCTCTCCCACTTC
>Ga0079217_10000439_pt1 | contig 10377 bp, 12 predicted proteins | sample NCAS200_FD_76343 | JGI IMG/M metagenome (GOLD analysis project Ga0079217, IMG submission 76343) | Agricultural soil microbial communities from Utah to study Nitrogen management - NC AS200 | ecosystem: Environmental > Terrestrial > Soil > Agricultural land | place: USA: Utah | collected 2014-06-11 | reverse complement strand
GGGGGTGGCTCGACCAGACGGACGCCTGAGTCTGTGCCGTGCCCGGGCCGTTAGCTTTCACCGATGCCCCGCGCCACACCGTTCGACCTGCTCTTTTCATCGATGGCGGCAGACCGGTTTCCGGCTCTACGCGCTTCCCTCGGGGAAACGGCCGCCGATGCCCGCGATCGCGATGCCTTCCTCATGAATCGGGACGCAATCCGGCTCGTGCGCGAGCTCCGTCCCGAAGGCGGCGTCGGCGAGGCGATCGACCAGCTCGTCGCACTGGTTCACCATGCATACCTGTTCTGGGCCGCCGGCATGCCGGTCGTCGCAATCGATGCGGCGTCGCTCGCGCAGATGCTCTCACCGCCGGTTTCCGCCGGCGGCACCGGCCCGGCGGCGCTCTATGCCCAGCTCCCGGAGCTACGGGTATGGGGTGAGGTGATCGAGGGCGAGCCGCACGAGCCGATGGACGGCTGCTTCGTCCACGAATCGCGGCCGGGAGAGCTGCGGGTGCTCGGGGTCTTCGGAGTACATCAGGCAAGGGACGGCTTTACCGTCGTGGAAGCCGCGGGCCCGCGCGTTGAGCGGCTCGCGCGGGCGGACGGCGCTGCGCTTTTTGCACCGACCCTTCCGGGTGGCACCGCGGCGGGCCTGCACTCGATCGCCGGCGAGGAGGAGCTGCTGGAGCTCGGGTACCGCGCGCGGGAGCGGGCGGCGTGATGTCGAGCGCGCCGACCATCGATCGCCGTACCGCCGCCCACGTGCTCGAGCAGATCGCCGGACTCCTCGAGCTGAAGGGGGAAAACCAGTTCCGGGTCCGCGCCTTCCGAAGCGCCGCGCGGGCAGTCGCGGGGCTGCAGATGAGTCTGCAGGATGCGCTGTCGAGCGGGACGCTGGCGGGCACCAGGGGTGTCGGACCGGCCACGCTGCAGATCGTCTCCGAGCTGGCGACCACCGGTCGAGTGCGCTGGCTCGACGAACTGCGGGCCGAGATTCCCCCGGGCCTCGTGGAGATGCTGCGAGTTCCCGGCTTCGGGATCGCCAAGATCCGTCAGGTCCACGAGCTGCTCGGCATCGACTCGCTGATCGAGCTCGAGGCCGCGGCCCGCGACGGCCGGCTCGCCCGCCTGCCGCGCTTCGGGCCGAAGACTGCCGAGAACATTCTCCGGGGCATCTCCTTCCTCCGCCAGTCGAGCGGCCAGCGGCTGCACCATCACGCACTGGCCGAGGCGGAAACACTGCGCGCGGCGCTCTCGCGAATCGCCGACGTCGCCGGCGTGACCGTCGCCGGCGACGTGCGGCGGCGCATGGAGGTGGTGCGCGAGATCGTGCTCGTCGTGGTCACCGAGCTGCCGCCTGCCGAGATCTTCCGCTGCATCAGCGAGCACCCGGGCGTGGACGAGTTCGCCGGGCAGGACGAACGCCGGATGACGGTGCACTTTGCCGGCGGTACCGGCGCGCAAGTGGTCGTCACGACGCCCGTCAATGCCGGCGCGGTCCTCGTTCAGGCGACGGGAAGCGATGCGCATCTCCGCGCACTGGCTGCTCGCGCCGGAGAGCTCGGCCTGAGCCTGCACGGCGCCGCGCTCTGGCGGGGCAGCGCGTTCGTGCCGACCCCGGAGGAGGCGGTGGTGTACGAGACCCTCGGGCTCGCCTGGGTGCCGCCCGAGCTCCGCGAGGGACACGGCGAAGTCGAGCTTGCCGCGAGGGATGCGCTGCCGACGCTTGTCGAGCGGAGTGACCTGCGCGGGTTCCTGCACTGTCATACGAAGTACTCGGACGGCACGAATACGGTCGAAGAGATCGCGACGGCGTGCCGGGAGGCGGGGTACCGCTATGTGGGAATCACCGATCACAGCGCGGCCGCGGCGTACGCCGGCGGTCTCGCCGTCGATGCACTCCGGCGGCAGGCGGACGAGATCGACGCGTTGAACGAGCGCATCGACGGGATTCGCGTGCTCAAGGGCATCGAGGCGGACATCCTCCAGGACGGCAGTGTGGATTACGACGAGGCGGTGCTTGCAGGGCTCGATTTCGTGATCGGTTCGGTGCACAGCCGGTTCGGCATGGGTCGCGCCGCGATGACGTCGCGCATTCTCGCCGCCATGGATAGCCCGTTCCTGACCATCCTGGGTCACCCCACGGGGCGGTTGCTGCTCTCCCGCGATCCGTACGACGTGGACATCGACGCGATCATCGAGAAGGCCGCCGCGACAGGGGTCGCCCTCGAGATCAACGCCGATCCCCATCGGCTCGACCTCGACTGGCGCGCGGCCGCCCGGGCCCACGCCGCCGGCGTGACGACATCGATCGGCTCGGACGCCCACGGTCTCGCGGGAATCGGGAACATGGACTACGGAGTGGCGATGGCGAGAAAGGCGGGAATCGGCCCGGATGCCTTGATCAATGCAAGGCCTGTCGAAAAGTTCCTCGCCTTTGCGCGGGCGCGGCGTTGAGGAGGAATCGGGCCGCCCGGCTGCTGGCGGAGCTGCGGAAGCTGTATCCGGACGCCCGCTGCGAGCTCAACTATCGCAATCCCTTCGAGCTGCTGTGCGCAACGATTCTATCGGCGCAGTGTACCGACGTCCGCGTCAACCAGGTGACGCCCGCGCTCTTCGCGAAGTATCCGACAGCAGCCAAACTGGCGCGCGCGCGCACCGCCGAGCTCGAGGCCATGATCCGGCCGACCGGGTTCTTCAGAAACAAGGCGCGAAGCCTCATCGGCATGGCACAGGCCCTCGTTGCGGAGCACGGCGGCGAGGTACCCGCCTCGATGGGAGCGCTGCGGAAACTTCCCGGGGTGGGCCGGAAGACGGCGAACGTGATTCTCGGAAACGCGTTCGGGCTCAACGAGGGCGTCACCGTGGACACGCACGTGGGACGTCTCAGCCGGCTCCTGGGCGTCACGGAAGAACTGGACCCGGAGAAGGTCGAGCGCACCCTCATGCAGCTCGTGCCACGCGAAGATTGGGCACTCGTCTCACATCTGTTCATCTTCCACGGACGTCGGGTGTGCGTCGCGCGAAGGCCCCGCTGCGATGACTGCGCGCTGGCAACGCTGTGCCCGTCGGCATTCCGCGTCGGGGTTGCGCCGGTGAGCGCGGGTGCTGCAACTCCATCGGTACGCCGACGCGGAAACTCGAAGAAAACCCCGGGCAGGAGGACCGCATGAAGACCGGCGCGCAGCGGGACGTCGCGGCAGAGCTTCTGGAGCGGAACAGGCGGGTGTCCGCCGAGTTCGAGGCTGCCCTCGCCGGCCTGGGCGAGCGGCAGCTCGGGTGGAGGCCCCCGGCGGGCGGCTGGAGCATCGCCGAAGTGCTCGAGCATCTGTGCATTTCCGCCGACAGCTATCTCGTGACGCTCCTGGACAAGCGGGGCGGCGATCATCCGCATTCCACGCAGACCACCGAGTGGCGCCCGAGCCTGCTCGGCGGGCTGCTCGCGAATTCCTTCCGGTCGGCACGGAAGCTTCCGGCCCCGCGGATCTACCGTCCGGGTCCCGAGCCGCGCACGAACGTGGCGCACGAATTCCTGGTGCGGCAGCGTGAAGTCTCGAAGCTCATCGAGGCATCGGAGGGGATCGTCTGGCGGAAAGTGCGCAGCGTGTCGCCGGTCAGCCGCTTCATCCGCATCAACCTCGGGGACTGCTTCCAGATTCTCGTGGCCCACGCGGAGCGACACCTCGGCCAGATCCGGCGGATCAAGGCGGCGCCGGCGTTTCCTTCCGGCGGCTAGTCCACCACGCCGTCTACCACCTTCGCGAGCCAGCCTTTCGGGCCCCGCTTCCGCCGCGGCGAGAGATCGGTCGGCAGGCGAGCCCGCACCTTGAGCTCTCCCATCACGACCGAACCGGTGATGCGGACGTAGAGGCCATTCGGCTCGACATCCGAATCGATCTTGGCTGTCGCGCCCCCCATGAAGGTGCTGCACTCGTTGAGCACCTCCGCGCCCTGGGGTACAGTCACGAGGACGGTGCCGCAGAACACGTCCACCTCGATGTGCAGCTCCGCCGACATGAATCCCGCGTCGCGGAGGTCCACCTGCAGCTCGCCGAACATCGCCTTGAGCTGGAGGTCCGGCGGCACGTCGAAGCGGCCCGACCGCTTGTTGGTGCTGAACACGGCCTGGATACGGAGAGGTGGCGGCGCGTCGTGGTACTGCGGCCAGTCCGGCAGACCGGCGGCCGGACCAGGCAGCTGCCCGGTCCCGACGTCGATATCCGCGACGATCGCCTCCATCGCGGCCGGCGACGGCGCCTCGTTGAGCAACGCGAGCCGGAGCTCGAACAGCTCCACCGATATCGCGTCCTGAGCCTGCGCGACACACAGCGTATGGATCGCGGCGCGGCGCGCTGTGATGAGCTCGTCGTGGTTCATGCCGGTGAATATATCGTCTAAGTTGACCCATGGCCGCGAACCGACTCGTCGACGCAGCGTCTGCGTACCTGCAGAGCGCATCCCACCAGCCCATCCACTGGTACCCGTGGGGTCCTGACGCGTTTGCGGCAGCGCGCGCCGCCGATCGGCCGATCCTTCTCGACATCGGCGCGGTCTGGTGCCACTGGTGCCACGTGATGGACGGTGAGTCGTACGAAGACCCCGCGCTCGCCGAGTTTCTCAACGCCAACTTCGTCGCCATCAAGGTCGATCGGGACGAGCGCCCGGACGTGGATGCGCGCTATCAGCGCGCGGTCCAGACGCTGATCCAGCAGGGCGGCTGGCCGCTGACCGCGTTCCTGACTCCCGACGGAGAGGTTTTCTACGGCGGCACGTATTTCCCGCCGGACGGGCGGCACGGACGTCCCGGGTTCCGCACCGTGCTGGAGAGCGTGCTCGACGCGTATCGGAATCGCCCCGAGCAGGTGACGGCGCAGGCTGCCGCGATCCGGAAGGCGCTCGAGCAGCAGCTCGACGAGTCGAGGCCCGGCGAGCCGAGCGTCGCGCTCCTGGAGGGTGCGGTGAACCAGATGTCGAAGGTCTTCGACACGATCCACGGCGGCTTCGGCACCCAACCGAAGTTTCCGCATCCGGCGGCGATGCTCCTGCTGCTGGATCGATGGCACGACACGCGGGCCGAGCCGGTCGCGCGGATGCTGCATCGGACCCTCGAGGGCATGGGGCGGGGCGGCGTCTACGACCAGATCGGAGGCGGGTTCCACCGCTACAGCGTCGACGCGCAGTGGATCGTGCCGCACTTCGAGAAGATGTCGTACGACAACTCCGAGCTCCTCCGGGCGTACGTGGAGGCCTTCGCGGCGTTCGATCTCGCCGAATACGCCGGCGTCGCCCGCGGCATCGTGCGCTGGCTGCGCGAGGTGCTCGCCGACCTCGAAGGTGGCTACGGGGCGAGCCAGGATGCCGACGTCGGACTGGACGACGACGGTGACTACTTCACGTGGACGCGGGAGGAGGCGGCGGGCGTCCTCACCGCGGACGAGCTCGAGGTGGCGGCGGGACGCTTCGACATCGGCACTGCAGGCGAGATGCACCACGACCCGAGCCGGAACGTGCTGTTCATCGCCGCGACCGTTCCCGCGCTCGCCATCCGGCTCCGGAAGGATGAGGGCGAGGTTCGGGCACTGCTCGAGTCGGCGGTCGCCAAGCTGCGCGGGGCGCGCGAGGCGAGGCCCGCACCCTTCGTGGACCGGACCCGCTACGCGGCATGGAACGCTATGCTCGTCGGGGCGCTCCTTCGCGCGGGTGCCGTGCTCGAGGACCGCTGGGCGATGGAGCACGCCCTGCTCTCTCTGTCGCGCCTCCGGGGAGAACAGAGCGAGCCGGATGCCGTGGCGCATACCCCCGGCGGCATCGGCGGTCTGCTCGATGACCAGGTTCAGACCGCGCTGGCCGGACTCGACGCCTACGAAGCAACCGGAGAGCGGCGCTGGCTCGAGTGGGCCGAAGCGATCCTCGCGAGGGTCTGGCGGGACTACCGCGACGACTCGGCGGGAGGCCTCTTCGATACCGCGCGTGAGCGGAAGGGCGAAGGGCTGCTTCCCGCTCGCGCCAAGCCGGTGCAGGATGCGCCGACGCCGTCCGGCAACGGCGCGGCCGCGCTCGCGGCGGTTCGGCTCGCGGAGCTCACTGATTCCGCGGCCTGGCGGGAGCGTGCCGTCGGGCTTGTCCGGACATTCGCGGGCGCCGCACACGCGCTCGGCTTCTACGCCGCCACGCTGCTTCGCGCAGCCGACTGGGTGCTGCAGCCCCCGACCCATTTCGTGATCACCGGACCCACCGGAAACGCCGAAGCGGACACGATGCACCGAGCGGCGCTCGCCACGTACGTCCCGCGGCGCGTAGTCCACCGGCTCACCCCGGACTCCGTCGCCCCGCTCCCGGGGCCGGTCGCCGAGATGGTGAAAGTTGCCGGCTCCAGCACGGCTCCGCGCGGCTACGCGTGTACCGGCTTGACGTGCCGGGTCCCCGCCGAAGGATCCCGGGCGTGGTCGACCCTGCTCGCTGGCCTGCGCTAGATTCCCGTTCCAACCATTACCGAGGATTTCCGTGGCAAAGACGGCAACCATAGAGACCAGCAGGGGGACCATTACCGCCGAGCTCTTCGACGCCGAGGTGCCGAAGACGGTGGAGAACTTCGAGAAGCTCGCCAACAGCGAGTTCTACGACGGCACCCGGTTCCATCGTGTGATCAGCAATTTCATGATCCAGGGAGGCGATCCACTCTCGAAGGAGCCGAACAATCCGCGGGCGGGGACCGGCGGTCCCGGCTACACGATCAAGTGCGAGACTCACCTCAACACGCACAAGCACGTCGCCGGGACGCTTTCCATGGCGCACGCCGGCAAGGACACCGGCGGAAGCCAGTTCTTCATCTGCCACGCCCCCCAGCCGCACCTCGACCGCAAGCATACGGTCTTCGGCCAGGTGACGAGCGGCATGGACGTCGTCAACGCGATCCGGCAGAACGACGTGATCAGCTCGATCCGGGTGGACTGACTGCAGGTCGATTTCGCGGTTGCCGCCGATTACGCCCTGATCGATCAACAGGGCAAGCTCAGCGTGCTCGGAATCTTCCAGCACGTATGGGTGCAGTCGTTTCCAGCGGTCCACCCGCGCACCCATCTGGTGCTGCGAGTGCGTGGCCGACGCACCGAGATCGGCGTGCATTCGATTCGCATCCGGTTCGTGGACGAGCAGGGAGCGGAGCTCGTGGGGGGAGAGGGCACCGTCCAATTCGGCGAGCCGCCGGCGGGAGTCGTGGACGTCGAGGCCGGCGCAGTGCTCGTCTTCGACGTGCCCCTCCCCCGCGCGGGTTCCTACGCTTTCGAGATCACCCTCGACGGCGACGCCACCACGCGCGTTCCGCTCACCGCCGGACTCGCGCAGGGCTTTCAGGCTCCAGAGCAGTGACGCGCGACGAGGCACTCGCGCTGATGCACGAGTACACTCCGTCCGAGGCGCTGCGGCGCCACATGTACGCGGTCGAGATCGCGATGCGGGCGATGGCGGATCGGGCCGGCGAGGATCCCGAGCGCTGGGGCCTCGTCGGCCTGCTGCACGACTTCGACTACGAGCGCTTCCCCAACGAGACGCATTCGCCGACGGACGAGCATCCGTCCGAGGGCGTGCGTCTTCTCGCCGAGCGCGGTCTTCCCGAAGACATGCAGCGCGCGATTCTCGGCCATGCGAGCTACACCGGTGTTCCTCGCGATACCGCGATGGCCAGGGCGCTGTTCGCCGTCGACGAGCTCGCGGGGTTTCTCGTGGCGTGTGCGCTGGTCCGGCCGTCCCGAAGCCTCGCGGACCTCGAGGTGTCGAGCGTCCGGAAGAAGCTGAAGGACAAGGCGTTCGCGCGCGGCGTCAACCGCGACGACGTGGTCCGCGGCGCGGAAGAGCTGGAGACACCGCTGGACGACCATATCGCGTTCGTGCTGTCGGCCCTGCGCCCGCGGGAGAGGGATATCGGCCTGGGCGCGGCATGAAGCGCCAGCGGTGGGCCCGCCACGCCGAAGCGGTCGACAGCGCGATGACCCGGGCGGCGGGGTGCCGCCCGATCCCGGGCAACCGGGTGACCCCGCTCATCGACGGGCCCGATACCTACCACGCCATGCGCGAGGCGATCGCCGCCGCGCGCGACTGGATCCACTTCGAGAACTACATCATCCGCAGCGACTCGGTGGGCTGGGGCTTCGCCGAGGTGCTGGCGGAGCGCGCCCGTGCCGGCGTGCGCGTGCGGGTTCTCTACGACTGGCTCGGCTCGCTCGGCACCTCCGGGAAGTACTGGCAATACCTGCGCGCCGCCGGCGCCGAGGTGCTCGCATTCAACCCGCTCCGGGCGCTCGACATCGCGAGCGTATTCAGCCGCAACCACCGGAAGCTCGTGGTGGCCGACGGACGCCGGGCGATCATGGGCGGGCTCTGCATCGGATGCGAGTGGACCGGCGCGGACACACCGGACGGACAGCCGTGGCGGGACACGGCACTCGACATCGAGGGGCCGGCCGCGGCAGCGCTCGACCAGGCGTTCGCGGTCACCTGGCGCATCGCCGGAGGCACACTGCCCGCGAGCGACGCGGTGACTCAGGTACCAGTCATGGGGGGCGCGGACGTGCGGGTCATCGCAGGAGAGCCGGGGCGGGAGCGTGCATACCGGGTCATCGAGCTTCTCGCGGCCGGCGCTCTCGAACGACTATGGATTACCGATGCGTATCTGGTCGCCCCTCCGCGGCTCTTCCAGACGCTGCGCGACGCGGCTCGGGACGGCGTGGATGTCCGACTGCTCGTTCCGGGCAGCAGCGACATCCCGGTCGTGCGGAACCTGACGCGGATCGGCTATCGCGACCTGCTGGCGAGCGGCGTGCGGATCTTCGAATGGGACGGACCGATGCTGCACGCGAAGTCGCTGACGTCGGACAATCGCTGGGTGCGCGTCGGGTCGAGCAATCTCAATCCGGCGAGCCTGCTCGGAAACTTCGAGCTCGACGTCCTGGTCGAGGAGCCGGTGGTCGCGGAGGCGCTGGAGGGGCAATTCCGCCGGGACATCCTCCGAAGCAGCGAGGTCTATCGCCGCCAGCGACGCGGGCCGGCCCGGATCAGCGCCCGGCTCCCCTCGGCGCTCGCCCGCGGCGTACCCGAAGCTCCGGTGCCGCACCGTATGGGACGGCGCGAGCTCCGGCAACGCGCCGCCGTGGCGCTTCGCACCGTGGTCGCCACCGCGCGCCGGTCGGTGTATGGCCCGTTGAGCGCGCTGCTGGTCGTGCTCGCCGCCCTGTTCCTCGCCCTCCCCAAGCCGACCGCCTACGCCTTCGGCGCGATCTGCGCCTGGCTCGGCCTCAGCGCCGGCCGCGAGGCGTTCCGCCGCCGGGCGGATCGCTGAGCCCCAACGTTTTCGGGCCGTGATGCGTACCACCGATGTGACCGACGCCGAGCTGGCCGCCAGGGCGGCTGGTGGCGACGGAGACGCATTCGGAGAGCTGGTCGTCCGTCATGCTCCGGCGGCGCGCCGTGCCGCGACCGTCGTATTGAGCAGTGATGCGGACGCCGACGATGCGGCCCAGGACGGCTTTCTCGCGGCTTGGCGATCGATCGATCGGTACGATGGCAACCGGCCTTTCAGGCCCTGGCTCATGCGCATCGTGGTCAACGCCGCGCGGGACTTCCGGCGGCGTCGCGCGGTTCGCCAGACCGACGAGCTGTCGCCGGGGCTCGCATCCGGCGCGGCGGGACCGGAGCGCTCGGCGGAACGGCTGCTGCTCCGCGAACGGCTGGTCGAAGCGCTGCGTCTCCTGCCGGAGCGGCAACGACTCGCGGTGACCATGTTCGACGCCGAGGGGTTCGCGCACGCCGAAATCGCGGAGGTCCTCGGCGTGCCGGAGGGGACGGTTCGATCCGACGTGTTCCACGCGAGGCGCACGCTGCGCGGCGCTCTCGCTCCGTTCTACGAGGAGATGAAATGACGAGTCCGTTCGATGCGCGGCCCGACGAGGCGATCGGCCGACTGCTTCGGGAACACCTGGGCGGCGCCGACTCCGTCGTGTTCGCGGCACGGGTGCGTGCGGCGATCGCCGGCGAGGCGGATACCGCGTGGGACGTGCTGGCCCGCTGGGCGCGCCCCGGACTCGTCGCGGCGGCCGCGGTCGCGCTGACGGTCGGCCTGTGGCTCCGCATCGGCTCGGGTGGTGAGATGGAGTCGATCACGCTCGCGGATGCGGTGCAGGCCGCCGGCGTGCCGGAGGCGCTCCTCACCGCGCCGTCGAGCTCCAGCGCCGATGCCGTTCTCGCAGCCATCGTAGGAGACCAGTGATGCGCTCCACTCGAAGTGCGGCTGTTCTGCTGCTGGCGGCATTCCTCCTCGGCACGCTCGTCGGCGCGGGCGGGCACCTGCTCGCCGACCGCACGGAGGGACGCGATCGGGGGCCGCGCGACCGCGGACGCG
>Ga0079217_10000434_pt1 | contig 10444 bp, 9 predicted proteins | sample NCAS200_FD_76343 | JGI IMG/M metagenome (GOLD analysis project Ga0079217, IMG submission 76343) | Agricultural soil microbial communities from Utah to study Nitrogen management - NC AS200 | ecosystem: Environmental > Terrestrial > Soil > Agricultural land | place: USA: Utah | collected 2014-06-11 | reverse complement strand
GACGCCGCAATATATAATGTCTCCCATAGCGGGTGTCTCCTTTCAGTTTCATGTCAACCGTCAGTCTAAACCACTTACGGGTAAACTAAGGCGGCACCCGCTTGCTTCATAACATCAGAGAAGATTTCCAAAAATAGGGCACTACCCTTAGGTGGCGAGTCTTGTTTTGAAAACAGAATCACGATGGGGCACTTTGTCCAGATTCGTCGTTTGCCCAAATTGATTCGGCGGTAGCTGGTTTGCTACGGTCGTCATCATGTCCGAGCGTACCAATGAGCAGATACGCGAATTGCTTGACTCCCTTTATCGCGTGGATTCGGGACGAATCCTGGCAACTCTGATCCGCTTGCTTGGTGATTTTGATCTTGCCGAGGAGGCGATGCACGAAGCCTTTGCGGCTGCGCTGAGCCTGTGGCCGAGGAGTGGAGTACCCAGTAACCCGCGCCCATGGTTGATTTCGACGGCCCGATTCAAAGCCATTGATAGTCTGCGGCGACGGGCAAGATTTGACGCGTCTCAAGCCGAACTCATACGACATCTCGAAGCGCAATTGAGTTCGCTCGCAGAATCCAATGCAGCGGCACGGTCCAAGGAAGAGGACAGCCTCGAGGACGATCGGCTCCGCCTGATTTTTACCTGCTGTCATCCATTGCTACCCCCGGAAGCGCGGGTTGCGCTCACTTTGCGCGAGGTGTGCGGGCTGACAACCGAGGAGATAGCAAAAGCCTTCCTCATAACTCCGCGTACACTCGCGCAACGCATTGTGCGCGCCAAGACAAAGATTCGCGAGACACCGATTCCGTACGAAGTGCCTACGCCGGAGGAATTGCCGGATCGGCTGGGCGCGGTGCTTCATGTCATCTACCTCGTCTTCAACGAGGGTTATTCGGCGGCGGCGGGAGCGGATGTAACGCGGTCCGAGCTAACCGGCGAGGCGATTCGACTGGGCCGGTTGCTGACCGAACTCCAGCCTGAGCCGGAAGTTGTTGGGCTGCTCTCCCTGATGCTGCTACATGAATCCCGTCACGCCGCGAGAACTTCTCCGTTCGGAGAGCTGATTTTGCTGGAGAACCAGGATCGCTCGCTCTGGAACGCAGAGCAGATCGCTGAGGGAGTGGCATTGTTGGAGAAAGCCCTGAAGTCCCGCCGCTTCGGCCCTTACACACTGCAGGCTGCGATCGCGGCCGTTCATGCGAAGGCGGAATCGGCCGCTGTGACCGACTGGCGGCAGGTTGTTGCACTTTACGACCAATTACTGCGAATTCACCCTTCGCCGGTTGTACAGCTAAATCGTGCCGTGGCAATTGCAATGCGCGATGGTCCAGAGGCTGGTCTGACGCTTATCGACGCGTTGATGGACCATGGTGAATTGGCAAATTATTACCTGGCACATTCAGCCCGTGCCGATATGTACCGCCGGCTCGGCAGAACAGCTGAGGCTCGGTCCGCGTATGAAAAGGCTCTGGCGTTGACCCAACAGGAACCGGAGCGGCGATTCCTGCAAAAGCGGATTCGCCAATTGATTTAGTTGAAATGGCTTTGCACGAGAAGTAGCTAAGAATAGACCTTGGTCGGGATTCGAGCAGAAGCAAATAGTTGTATAAAACACTTTTCGTGCAAAGCCAGTTGAAATAGAAATTTTTTCTTGAGTAGCTGTCGATTTTCCGTCTTTCCAACGACTATAGGACAAAGAACGATGAGCTACGGCTCCTGAATGAACGGGAAACGAGTCATCAGAACAAAACCGCAGAATACAAAGGAGAAGAAGATTCATGCCACAGTACCTGGTTGCTGGCTACCAACCCGACGATTTCGACCCGTCTACCGTAACTGAACAGATGATTGAGGAAATTCATGCGCTCAACCGGGAAATGATCGCTGCCGGCGCGAGAAAGTTCGCCTGCGGTATCACTCCTCCCGGCAGCGCAAAGTCGCTGCGAGTACAGCCCAATGGGGAAGTGCTTATCAGCGACGGTCCGTATCTGGAGACCAAGGAGCACATAGGCGGTTTTTGGATACTAGAAGCCGCGGATATGGATGAGGTCCTCGCGTGGGCGCGCAAGGGCACCGTAGCCTGCCGCTTCGCCGGTGAGGTGCGGGAACTTCTATTCTTCCCGGACCCGAATGCAGCAACGGAATAGGCGGTCCACCGCGCTTCGGAATAGGCACTTCTTGACCATGGGATGAACGAGCCAGCGCGAAGCTACGCCGCTGGCTCCCACCCGGAAGGGGAGAAAACGAAAAGTGAAATACCTCTGCTTTGGCTACTACGACAAAGGCAAATTCGATGGCATGACTGAGAGCGAGCGAAACGCCATGTTCGATACATGCCTTGAATATGACGACCATCTTCGCACCAGCGGTCACTGGGCTGGTGGAGAAGCGCTTCAGGGGCCGGAGACCGCCCTAACGCTGTATTGGAAGAACGGCAAGGTGGCAACGACCGACGGACCGTATGCCGAAACCAAAGAACAACTCGGCGGCATTCTCGTCCTTGAGGCGAGGGACATGAATCATGCTGTTCAGCTCATCGGCCGGCATCCGGCTCTGACGTATGGCAACATTTTCGAGATCAGGCCAGCGGCGGACATGAATGAATTGATGAAGACGAGTGAGCAGCGCCGGCGACAGAACACCACACGCTGAACACGGCGTGACCACTTGAGTTTGCTTGACGACACATCTCAGACGCCGCGATCGATAATTGCAGCCGGTGATGGACGACACGTGACTCACTTCGGTTTCGCTAACACGGTGAATAGAACGCTCGTAAAGAACTCATCTAGCACCGGCACATGAGTCAGACCGCGCGTAACTCGACTGAGCTTGAACGTCTTTCCGCCGAAGCCAATCTTCTCCTGATGTTTCACCCTAAAGTCCGTCTCGTTCAGCAATCGGTTGAAGCGCCTGATCGTCATGAAGTTTAGATAGGTGCCCCACTGGTCTCGATCCCGGTAAGGGTTCGGCTTCTTGTTCCCGTTTGCGTCGAGGAAGTAACAGGCTGTTTCGTAATGCGGTGAGTCGTACAGCTTCGCCGCTGCAGCGAGAAGTGTATCCATCGAAAAGAACACATGCCCCCACGGATAGGGAATGATGTCGTCCAGGTGGCTGCCATGCGGGTTGAGCCACGGATTGAAGTGGACCAGGAACACACCGCCCGGCCTCATCACACGGTAGACCTCTGCAAATAACTCGCGCGGCTTGCTCAGGTGCTCAATGGTGTCGATCGTATAGACGACGTCAACCGAACTATTGGGAAGAGGGATGGTAGTCGGCGTTGTTTGAATGAACTGAAACTGATCGCCGTAATCGCGGCGCGCGTCTTTCAGGTAATAAGACACCAGGTCTGCCCCGATTCCCGTAAACCGCTCATGCTGCCGAAAGCTGTGCAGCAGGTAGCCCCGATTGCACCCGAGATCTAGAACGGTCTTATCCTCAAACGAGACGTGCGGCGCAAACAGTTTCCGGTAGTCCGACGTCTCCGCGACTCGCTCAGCAAAATACTGCTTATTCGAATCAAAACGGGTTATTGCCGGTGTTCTCGATCCCAACTTGCGGAACGGTCCGAAGAAAGCCACCGCGAGGCCGTAGCAGATATTAGTCGCAAGGGTCATGGTGAAGACTCCCTCAGTCAGTTTAGGAGCTATCGGTTAATTATTCCAACAAAGCTCCTCTTAAAACGTTTTAGATGGCGCCGGGGGAGATGAAAGGGCTGAGGGCGTCTAAGCTAGGTTCACGTGATCGATTCAACGTAGGAAGAATCACAAAAAGCAAGCAATGCCGTGATCATCGTCTTTTTCGCCTCGCTAATCATTCCAGGTTTTCAATTCTTTCGAGCTCTGGAATAGTGTGTGCCACTCGGTACAAGCGATCTGAGTTTCGCGAAATACCACAGGCAAATCGGTTTGAGGTATCCGAACCGCATCAGCGGGAGACGTCACGACCCCCAGTTGCGAGCCACATCCGCCATTGACACTACTAACGAACACTTCGACGTGACCATCAACCTCACAAGCACCGTCAATAATAATCCAGTAGCCCGACGACGGCTTTTCTCCCATGGCTGCAACGACAACCATCTCTTTCGAGAAGTCGACTTCCGGCATTGGTGGTACCCATTTGTCCGGTGGAATTGGAGCGAGGAACCGTCTCCAGAGCTCACTGAATTCGTCGCGATTCCGGATAACCAAACGAAACGCATTTTTAGAAGGAAAACTGTTGATCCAGGGAAGCGGAGGCGGCCTGGTTCCGCCAAAGCGAAGCGGCAGAGAGACAGCCGTCATTTTTGGACCAGGCAATATCGTGATCGGCAGTGGCTTCCCGCGACATACGACCAGCGGCGTCTTTTGCGCAGCCAACCACATTGAGAGAGTGGTCAGGACGGAGAAAACTATTAACGCTAGCTTCATTATCGTAACCTCTTATAAGACGTCCGCGGCCTGGACGATCGACTCAAAGCAACGATACCTTACGCTTCATGCACTGCACGGACTCCCTCCGATCGGGAATAGCGGTCACGGACGATCGACGCGCAGGTTTTTACGGGCGCGTCCGCGAATTGTGGGAACCCGGAACGAGTCGTGGACCGAACGCAAGGTAACGAGGTAAACGTCGTTCTCGCGCATTGGGAAACTGCGCAGGAATACGCCGGTCTGGCCGACCCGTACGCGCTCCGTCAACACTGGCCGGCCGTCATTGCGCTGGGCCAGGAAACTAACCTGCTCGCGGGTCAGCGATGCCGGTGAACCCATCTTAAGATAATCCGTGTAGACGTCGTTCACTCCGTACCCGACTCGATGCACCTCCATCGCATAACGGCCAGGCGGCAGTCCCGCCATCGCCACTTGCACGTCAGGTACCGACCTCGAAACCAGGTCACGTTTGAAGTAAACCTGATTGCTCTCGGTCGTCTGTGGCGGAGTGTAGTCCCAGAACAACAACTGCACGCTGCCGCCGCCCCGCGTAGCCCAACTCCCGTCATCGGTTGAAAGGAGTTCCTCATTACCCAATCGATTCAGAAACTGATACGCGTAGAACGACGGTTTACGCAGGCCCTGAAAGTTAATCAGTCCGAAGCCGCCATGGAATGGTGACGGCACGGGACCGTTTTCCTCGAAGATGTCGGTGAAGGTCCAGTAGGCCATGGACTGTGCCTGCCCTTTTATTCCTTTAAGCCTCGAGACGATGTAAGCCGCCGAAATGTAAGCGTCGTGGACGGGGTCGCGCGGAGAGTACGAAGTGCTCCATTCAGTGTAGTGCAAGGGGAGGTCTGGCATCGCCGATCGCTTAATCTGAGACTGGACCTCGCGCACCCCCGCTACGATGGCGTCGAGCGACGCGTCGAGAAAAAGCTGTTGATTGCCCTCGGCGTCGAGAGCCCCACCGCGTACGCCGTAGTCATGCGTGGTAATAAAATCGAGAGGGACGCCTGCCGTCCGCGCATGCTCGATCGTCTCCGGAACCCAAGCGCGTCCCGCAGTGGCGGGGCCACCTACACGATATTCAGATGAGACGCTCTTCACGGCGCGAGCCGTAACGTCGTACAGCTTGAAATACTCCGTCTCGTCTCCCGTCCAGAAGGCGTCTTTTAAGTTGGGTTCGTTCCAAACTTCGAAGTACCAGCTACGCACTTCATCGTGTCCGTAGCGGTTGGTCCAGTGCCGGACCAAAGCGCGTATGAGCTCCTCCCACTTGACATAATCTCGAGGCGGCGTGACGTTGCCCTTCCACCAGAAGATAGTCTTCTCACCACTAGCAAGTCTTTGCGGCATGAATCCGAACTCAACGAACGGCCGCATTCCGGCGTTCAGGATAGCATCGTAGACGGCATCGATGTACTGGAAGTTATAAATCAGCCTTCCCTGCCTGTCTTCGGAGTAGACGCCCAATTCGTCTTGAAGAAGACCGTGGAAACGCACATAGCGGAACCCGCATTCACGTTGGACCAAAGCAAGATCGCGCTGCCAGTCCGCCCGTAATCCTTCAGCAGCGCGGCCTGCGCCAACGACTAGCTGAACGAATGAATCCCGCGGGCCGGTGACTCGGCGATAATCGACAGTGATTGTGCGCGGCCGCGCGGTCTGTGTGCGCACCTGTGCAGGCGTAAGGACAGGAGCGATAAACAACACACTCCCAAAGAGTAAGGCCGCGAGGATCTTCTCGGCTAATATGCGAATCACTGGAGCTCCAAAACCACGACCGATTTCGCCGGTATCTTCAAGCTCAACTGCGATCCCTGAAGCTTGTAGCCGCTGTAGGGTGCTGGTTTGACGGTGTTCGGTCGATCGAACATGTTCATTGAATTCATGGCCGAAGCCGTAAGTATTTCGCCTGTGGTGGTTCTAATCGCCCCTCCCGAAATCGTGGTCGTGATCTCTGCGGCACGGTTTGGATCGAGATTTACCACCGATAAGTGCACGCGTGCCTGATCGTCGCGCGAAGCCGAGACGTTGAGAGCGACAAAGGATGCATCGCCGAACTTATACTGCGGGGCAGTAACATCGACAGGGATCATCGTTGCTCCCTGATGCACTCTGTACATCCTGAACACGTGGTATGTCGGCGTGACCACCATCTTCTCTTTATCAGTCAACACCATGGCCTGAAGAACGTTAACCATCTGCGCGATGTTGGCCATCCGCACCCGATCGGCGTATTTGTGAAAGATGTTTAGGTTGACACCCGCAACTACAGCGTCGCGCAGCGTGCTCTGCTGGTAGAGCGCACCCATATCTCGACCTGGCTCGGCGTCATACCACGTTCCCCACTCGTCCACCATCAGGCCAACGCGCTTCTGCGGATCGTACTTGTCCATGATTGCGCTGTGCTTCTGGATAAACTCATCCATCCGCAACGTCCTGACGAGCGTCGAATGCCACTCCTTTTCGTCAAACTGTGTCGCTGAACCCTTCTTGGACCAATCACTCGTTGGCAACGTGTAGTAGTGTAGCGACAGGCCTTCCATGTGCCTGGCGGCCTGTGCCATCAGCACTTCTGTCCAGTTGTAGTTGTCGTCATGAGAGCCGACAGCTAGTCTCTGGATGCGGTTACCAGAATGGTTCTTGATGAAGGTGGCGTACTGGCGATACACATCTGCGTAATACTCCGGCCGCATATGCCCGCCGCAACCCCACGTTTCGTTTCCCACGCCGAAGTATGGAAGCTTCCACGGCTTTTCGCGTCCATTCCGCCGGCGTAGGTTTGCGAGATCAGAGTCGGAATCAGACGTCATGTACTCGATCCACTCCATCATCTCCTGCGGCGTTCCGGTGCCAACGTTGCCATTGACGTAGGCATCGGCACCCAACGTTTCGCAGAGGTCCATAAACTCGTGCGTTCCGAACGCGTTGGAGTCCACACCGCCCCAGCTCGCGTTCGGCCGGCGTGGGCGTTTGTCGCGTGGACCAATGCCATCGCGCCAGTGATACTCGTCAGCGAAGCATCCACCTGGCCAGCGCAAGACCGGGATTCGCAGTTCTTTGAGGGCGGCGATCACATCGTTGCGCAGGCCACGCGTGTTTGGGATCGGCGACCCCTCTCCGACCCAGAGGCCTTCGTATATCAAGCGGCCGAGGTGTTCCGCGAAATGACCGTAAATGTTGCGATTGATGACTGCTCCGGGCTGGTCCAAGCGGATCGCCAGCGTTGCCCTGTATGATTGAGCCTGCGCGGGCGCCGTCCCGCCCTTTGTTGGAAGGCAGAGTACCAACGCGATTAGTCCCAACGCCAGCACGCACACGTTCAACTTTCGTAGACGATACATAGATGGTCCTGTTGTGTGAAATAGAAAAAAAACTAAAGGCCGGCCTCTGGTCAGCCCAACAATTGCACAGCTATCTCAAAAGCTCATGGACACTCCTCGATGTGGCTGGAAGCACGCCAGCAGGAGGTGTCTTCGCTGACTTGCTTCGAACGGCTTCGTTCCTCGGAATGCTCATACCACCGCGTTGCGCGCGATAATTTCGCGGTAGTTCAACGTTTTGTTGCCGTAACTCCTGGCCAGTCATCCGTGCGAAACGGTGACGCCGGCAAGCCTGATTTGTTGGAGAGGTTTACGATCGGGTTGTCGGCCCAACCGTAACGCACGGCCACCGGCCTTGGAACTGAAGGATTCGATACAATCACCGTATCGCCCTGAATACGCGCCTCCGCCCAGACAAATCGTCGATCAGCTCCGGCGATCGCGAATCCTTTGACTGGACCACCATCAATTGTTTTGAGTCCAGCAGCGTGTTTGAACCTGATTAGCACCTTGTTACCTTCAATGCTGAAACGATCGAAAAGAGGTCCTGAAACGATCACGCTTCGGCCATACGTTTTGGCGAGCGCACACGCCGCCAACCTGCGGCCTACGTCCAGCTTGTTACGCGGATGGAGGTCGTTTTCGTCGCCGATGTCGATCGCCACTGCCATTCCGGTTTCTGGCTCACGTAACGTCATCAACTGGGCTTCGCGCAGTTCCGCCCAATCACTCTCGCTGGGGTCAGCTTTGCGTTCACACCAGTTCGGAAGCTGTACGAAGTAGAATGGGAAGTCCCGTCGCCAGGCCTTTCGCCAGTCGCGAATCATGGCGGGAAAGAGCCTGCGGTATTGAAAAGCGCGTCCCGCGTTACTCTCGCCCTGATACCAAATGACACCCCGAATCGCGAAGGGAACAAGTGGCGCAATCATCGCATTGTAAAGGACGCTCGGATTGTTTTGGTTGCTTACGCCTACCGCTTCAGGCCGTGTACTCCAATCCGGACGCCTCGGTTCGAGCGCCAGCTCGACTTTGTAGACCCACGTACCACGAAGAGAAATCACGTCAGATACGCCGTTGCCGGTTGGTCGAATGGACATTGCGCCTCCACGACTAAAGCCGCCCTCTCCTGCACTATCGAATACCCGTAGAGCGATCACGTTTGGTCCTGAATGGACCAGGGAGCCCGGCACTACATACCTCCGCGGGACCATGTAACTGTCTGGTGTCTCTCTCCCGGTCGAGCCGATCTTTGTCCCGTTGAAATACGTAATATCGTGATCATCAATAGGCGCCAGATTCAGGACGAGGTCTTTACCAGACCAGGACTCGGGTACGTCGACTACCCTCCGAAACCAGATAGCTCCGTCGATGAGCAGTCCCGCAGTTTCGATCTGCGCGGGCAGATCGATCTTGCGCCACTCGGCTGTCGAGGTTGCTGGATCTGCATACCCCTCCGCCTCACCTTTATTTCCGGGATCGACGTGAAGGTTTTTCTCCTCCCACTGGGCGAGAGCGCGCACATAAGTTTCTTTTGTTATCGGCAGCGCGTTCAAACTACTTCGGTATCGATCGAGGATTGGTCTAAGTGCGGGTACTGAAACGAGTGCTTCGTAACTGGTCCACGCTTCCGCCGGTGTTCCGCCCCATGAACTGTCGATGAGACCGACCGGTACTTGCAGTTGCTGATGAAGTTCACGACCGAAGAAGTAGCCCACTGCGGAGAAATGCGCGGCCTCGTCGGGAGTGGTGACGACCCAACGTCCTTCCAGATCGGTTAGCGGAGATGCGGAGGTCTGTTTGGCTGCTGTGAAGAGCCTGATCTGCGGGTAGTTTGCTTCTTTGACTGCTTCCGCACCGTCCAGCGTGTTGACCAGGGGCCATTCCATATTGGATTGGCCGGAGCAGAGCCACACCTCGCCAACCAAAATATTTTTGACCGTCAGAACGTTGGCGCCTTTAATTTTCAACTCGAATGGTCCACCGGCCTTGAGTGGTGGCAGCCATACCTCCCAGCGGCCGTTCGTATCACCAACCGTGTGCAATGAAGTCTTTTCGAAGATGACGGTTACCTTTTCGCGCGGATCAGCGTTGCCCCAGATTCGAACCTTTACGCCCCGTTGCACGACCATGTTGTCACTTATGATGGCGGGCAAGCGCACTTCTGCGCGGACGGAACCAGCCAATGCAAACATCAAAAGTAGGAGGACCCATGCCTTTGTTGCACGACCGGGCAAAAGGTGCACGCAAAAGGTTCGAAAGAGAGCAAACATCGAGCGGCCTGTACTTACATTTTTAAGAAGGTAGAACGCTGGAAACAGGACCAATTCTTCAGCAACTCAACGGCAATATTCAAGTCTTCTCTGTTGTCTGTGATTTTTACCCCAATAAACACCATACAGCGAGGGTGATCAAGGCTTTCCTTTTTATCGAACCAGAATCGTTTTTCTTAGTCTCACATCGATGGACGATCCGCCGACGGCAAGATCAATTCGGTCCTTCTCGACAACCCAGCGGTCTGTGTACGTGTCCCAGTAAGCAAGACGTGATGCAGGAAGAGACAGCTTCACCGTTTTCTCTTCCTGCGGAGCCAGATGAATGCGCCTGAAATCCTTCAGCTCTTTTAACGGACGGTGAACAGAAGAATTTAGATGCTTCACGTACAACTGGACCACTTCATCACCGGCACGCTTTCCGGTATTCTTC
>Ga0079217_10000432_pt1 | contig 10465 bp, 12 predicted proteins | sample NCAS200_FD_76343 | JGI IMG/M metagenome (GOLD analysis project Ga0079217, IMG submission 76343) | Agricultural soil microbial communities from Utah to study Nitrogen management - NC AS200 | ecosystem: Environmental > Terrestrial > Soil > Agricultural land | place: USA: Utah | collected 2014-06-11 | reverse complement strand
GGTGGCGCGACCTTGAGAGTCGTAAGCGTGCGCTTCAAGGACGTTACCAAGTTTGTCGCTCACAGACGTCATCCTCAAAGCGCCGTCGTAAGCAAATGAATAGCCCGAGTTGTCGGCGTAAGTAACGCTCAGCAACTCACCACTACCGCCGTAGGTATATTCGGCGATGATTCCCGTTGTATCGGCAATGGCGGTCACACGCCCGTTTAGATTGACAAGGAACGACAGTATTCGTCCGAAGGGATCGGTCACCGACGATAGCTTACCGCTCACATTGTATTGCAGACTGGTCAGGTTTCCATTTGCATCGCTCAGTGAGAGCAACCGGCCCGTGCTGTTGAATTGATGGACGGTGCCGTCCTTCAAAGATAACGCGTACCCGCCTGCGTTAGACGTGATCTGGCCATGGAAATCCCCTTCGAGAGGCAGAAACGAACCCGACGAACCGAGCGGGCGACCGAAATAAGTGGCCCTTCCACCAGCCTCGTTCAATCGAATCGTATTAGCATCGTAGACCTGTAGCGACTCGTCGAATGCTGACGTCCAGCCCTTACCAAACAATCCGGTGCTGGTGGCTTGGCTGTTGTAAGTTCGCTGCACAATGATCTGATGACCGGCGCCTGGCAAGACATGGTCCATCTGCTGCAAATACATGTTGCCGGTAGTAACATCTACGGGCTCTCCCACAGCCTTAGGTCCACTCGGAGGCTCCTCATCGTCACACGATCCCAGATTCGATCCGTCTCCTTCCACGTGCAACGTCACAGTCGTATCTGAACACTTCTGTAGGAGGTCGCAGATCCGGTATACAAAACTATCTGTACCGGCGAATCCAGCCGCCGGGGTGTACTGAAATTGATCCTGAGTAAAAAAGGGACCCGACAAACCAAGCAGTGAACCGTGAGCCGTACCAACCACGACTGAAGGCGTGCCCAGTTGATCGCCGTCAGGGTCAGTGTCATTAACCTTTACTGGCCCGATAATCGTTGTTCCCCGCACCCTGTATTCATCCGCTCCAGGCGTGGGAGGATTGTTAACGATGTTAAGACTCACGGTCGCCGGTGCGGAACAGAGACCCAAAGAATCACAGACTTTGTAGGTAAAACTGTCGGACCCGGTATAGGGTTAGCAGGGTCAAACCGCTTACTGTCAAATGGGTTTGGTGGAGTCGGAAGGCCGTTTACAGTGCCGTGACTTGGAGGATTCAGAAAAACCCAGGTCATTGAGTCACCGTCAGGATCGAAATCGTTAACCATCATCGGCCCGATGACGGTGTTGCCATGAACTGTATAGGAATCGTTAACCGCAGTCGGCGCCTGATTGACGACGTTGATGGTCACTGTGGCCGGAGCGGAACAAATGTTAAAAGCAGCACAGGCACGATAAGTAAAACTGTCGATGCCTACGAAACTGGAATCGGTAAGTTGTACTGAAAGGAACCGGCGGTTAGGCCGGAGATGGTTCCGTGGGTGGGTTGAGTTACGGCTTCAGCCGATATTAACGGATCGCCATCTGGGTCACTATCATTTGTCAATACGTTTCCGACTGCTCCGCTACCATGGCGGTTGAAAGTATCGTTGTTTGCGACAGGTGGGGAGTCGAATGCAGGGGCCATAACGTGCGCCTTGCCCTTCAAATACACTGAGAATCCAAGAATCAGGGAAATGAATACAAATCCAATCAAACTTAAGCCGTTATTCGGGTGAGTCATGGGTGGTCCTACACTTTGAAGTCCGTGACTAAGACGATTTGACTAGTAAGTTTGCGAACATCGGGAGCCCTGTTTTTCGATGCTGATGTGAACCTAAGGTCGCCCTGGAAAGATTCTTACTGAATGAGTTCGCGCATGCTACCTATGAGCAAATACACATGTCAACGAAATTGTTCGTTTTCCAGCGTCGACCAACAGCACGCCTTAGACTCGACTTCGTAGGCAATGAACTGGACAGATCGCTCAGCGCAAATCAATACTTTTTGCGAGATGCTCTGAACGTTGATCTCGCAGTTCGCGGAACATTCTTCGTTACCAGGTGTCTAACCCGTTCATGATTCCTCAATCGCGGCGACGTCTGCTTTGGCTGATGTGTTGCGGCCTTATTAGTAGTGCAGTTTTATCCTGTGCTTCGACGAATCCGCCGCGAACTCCCGCCGTCGCGCAGGTCGCAAACACACAAATCGAGAAAGCGCCCGTCAACCGGACACCCGTGATTCACGTGTTCGTCGCACTCGCTGACAACGTCAATCAAGGCATCGTCCCTGTTTCAGCAACTCTCGGTAACGGGGACAACGCGGCGACGAATCTCTACTGGGGGGCAGCCTTCGGCATCAAAACATTCTTCTCACGAAGTAAAGATTGGGAACTCGTTTCAGTCACACCCAATCCGAGTGAGACCATTCTTGAGCGTTGCATCTTCAAACACCGGCGCACTGCGTTACACATGATCGCCGACGCTTATCGAGGCAAAGAAATCTCACAAACCACAATGGACTTTCTTGAAGCAGCCGCCGGTAAACCCGGCGAGAAGCTCAACGCCGGGAGCGCGGAGTTTCACACCGGTGGTAGTGCAGACCTCGTCGCGTACATCGGACACAACGGCCTGATGGATTTCAAACTCAATTCTCACCCGCAGCGGCGTGACGATCGCGAACGACGCGCAATCATCCTCGCCTGCGCGAGCAAGTCTTACTTTTCTTCGGCGCTCCGCGAAAGCGGCGCGACGCCCTTGCTTTGGACCACGAACTTAATGGCGCCCGAGGCCTACGTTTTGTCGGCGGCGATAGATGGCTGGCTCAAAAAAGAGAGCGACGAACAGATCCGACTGCGTGCGGCGGAGGCTTACAACAAGTATCAGAACTGTGGCATTAAGGGCGCGCGAGCGTTGTTCGCCACCGGCTGGTGAAACCAAACCACCTCACAGCAGCGTTTTCAACTGACCGATAAACTATCGAAGCCCCGTCATTCCCCGCGCCAAAATGCCCAAATGGGTCGTTTAAACGAGATTGCAACGTGGCCTATCAATTGAACATGGTCAGCAGCGTTGCCGGCGCAGGTGCGATCGCTTTCAGTCTTAAAGATACGGACGAAACCACTACGGCGTTGCCCGTCGCTCCACTTCCGGACCAGATAAAACGATTCCCCAAAGAGTAAGCTACGATTCGGTTCCCGGTTCAGGCGCATAACGCTCATGTAGCTTAACCGGCTTCGACTTCTTTCGTAGCCGCAAGTTCAGCATTTCCACAAACACAGAAAAGCCCATTGCGAAATAGATGTAACCCTTCGGAACGTGATAATCGAACGCTTCGACGAGTAGCGTTACCCCGATCAGCAAGAGGAAACTCAAAGCCAGGATCTTGATCGTCGGGTGCCTGTCGACGAATCCGCCGACTGGAGCCGCGAAGAGCATCATGAAACCAATCGCGACGACCACCGCGCTGATCATGATTCCAACCTGATCGACCATTCCGATCGCAGTGATCACTGAGTCGAGTGAGAAAACCGCGTCGAGGAGGATGATCTGAATGATAACGCTGAGGAAGCTCGCCCGTACGCTCTTTGACGCATGACCTTCCTCACCTTCAAGATTCTCGTGGATTTCAAACGTCGCTTTGCCGAGCAGGAATAGTCCGCCGCCGATGAGGATTAAGTCGCGGCCGGATATTTCCTGATTCAGGACTGTGAACAGCGGAGCCGTCAGGCCGATCACCCAGGAAAGTGAGAACAGCAGGGCCACTCTGATGAAGAGGGCGAGGCCGAGGCCGATGAAACGCGCACGCGGTTGCTGTTCTGCCGGCAGCTTTCCGGCAAGAATCGAAATGAAGATGATGTTGTCGATGCCAAGGACAATTTCGAGCGCGAGCAGAGTCAAGAACGCGACCCACGCTTGTGGATCAGTGATCCATTCCATGCAAAAGTTTCCCCTTTCGGATGCTCATAATCCTCAACAACATAACTAATAGCAATAGCGGACCAAAGATAATGAGCTCGGTGAGACAGATTTGTAGCACGTCCAATGCTGCATCCCAGATCGACGTTTTGCTCCATGTGTAATCAATCGGATTCGGTATCAGGAGCTTGTAGCGGTGGTTCGTGAATGGCCAAAACAATGCGATGCCGCGCGACTCGGTGATCAGATAATCGAGTAGTCCGTGTGAAGCGGTGGCGGCGCTGAATGCGATGAAACTTCTCAGGTTTCGCCAGCCTGTTATTAGTGCTGTAACCGCTCCGGCAAAAAGCGCGAACACGAACGAATGCGTAAACCCGTGGTGCCAACCGCCCCCACCGATGTTCAGCCAGTTCAGGATGTAATCAAAATCAGGGAAGACGGCGAGAAAAGGGATGATGCACAGAAGCTTCCACAACGACGGTGCTTTGCCAGGGACCGCTGCGGCCACACTTGCGCCGACCAGTGAGTGAGCAACGGGAAGCGGCATTATGATCGCCTGCTGATCTTAACCATAGTCTGCGAGCCCGCTCATTCTACACCAGCTAAAGTGACGAAACTGCGTCATTCTGTGTAATCTGTGGACCGAAATGCGACTGCGGTATCGACTTTCGCGGCATGGTACAATCGGCACATGTCCAAGACGGTCACCACAATAGACCAACACTCATCAGTTGCGCTTCCCCCTGAAGCCCTTGACGCACTCGGCGTTGAGGCTGGCGCAGAACTGGAGGTCGAGATTGTTGGAAAGGCGCTGGTCGTTCGCTCGATAGAAGAAGCTCAACGCTCGCGCGAATTCATGAGCACCTTCGAATCAATCCTCTCCAAACGGCGCGACGCTTACGAAGAGTTAGCAAAAGGCCCTGAGCGATAGTACTCCTCTCTAATGATACTTCCGGAGAAGCTCGACGTCCTGACGGTTCACGCGAGATGATCGCCGAAACCGGCGGCACAAGTGGAGTTAGAGACGAAGCTCTACTCGAGTCGGCCCTCGCCGCTGCTTACAATCGTCATCATTATGAGAGCGCCGATGTAGTGAGTTGTGCGGCGACATACGCGTATCACTTGACCCAAACCCAGGCGTTCTTTGACGGTAAACGCGTCGCTGCCGCCGTCACGGAAGCATTCCTGGAAACCAATGGATTCGAGTTTACAATGTCGAACGAAGAAGTCCCCTCCTTTTTTCTCGCTATCGCATCGAGCCGGGTAAGTCGCGATGAAGTTGAACGACATCTGCGAGAAAGAGTGAAGATAAAAGAGAGTAGTGACTAAGAGTCTCAATCAGACGCGTCTTGAATCTAATGCGAACCGTTAATGCAGCACGATACGTCACGCCGCTCCGCGAAGGGGGATCGCTGCCGGCGATCATTGAGGCGGATGATGAGGGGATGTATGTGTTGAAGTTTCGCGGGGCGGGACAGGGGCCGAAGGCGCTTATCGCTGAGTTGATCGTTGGGGAGATTGCCAGGGCGGCGGGGTTTTTGGTCCCAGAGTTGGTGTTTGTGGTCCTCGATCCTGAGATTGCGAAGACGGAGCCCGATCCGGAGATACAGGATCTGATCCGTGCAAGCGGCGGGCTCAATCTTGGGTTGGATTATCTGCCTGGGTCAGTGATGTTTGATCCAGTTGCGGACAAACTGGATGCCGATCTTGCTTCGCGCATCGTGTGGCTCGATACCTACGTCACGAACCCCGATCGCACACCTCGAAACGCGAACATGCTGATGTGGCATCGCAAACTCTGGTTGATCGATCATGGCGCGGCCTTGTTCTTTCATCACGCCTGGACCAACATGGAAGACCGCGACAAGCGTCCGTTCCATATGATTAACGAACACATACTGCTGCCAATAGCAGACTCAATCGCCGCAGTCGATGAGTCCATGACGGCAGCGATCAAGGAAGATGAGATAAAGCGAATCGTCGACCTGGTGCCGGATGATTGGATGGAGGACCACGCGCCGTTCGCGACGATCGCGGAAAACAGGCAAGCTTACGTCGATTACCTGACGAGACGTCTCGACGCACCTCGCTATTTTGTTGAGGAGATCATTCGTGTCCGATAAATACAGGTATGACTATGCGGTGGTGCGCGTCGTGCCGAAAGTCGATCGCGAAGAGTTTATCAACGCCGGCGTAATCGTATCCTGTCCCGATCGGTCGTTTTTGGAAGCGCGGATCAAGCTCAACGAATCGCGACTGCTCGCTCTCGATCCGACGATCGATCTTGATCTGGTTACAAACCATCTCGCGGCAATCCCGACGATCTGTCGCGGTGGCGGCGAAGCGGGATCGATCGGTGAGCTGCCGCAACGCCAACGTTTTCACTGGCTCGTCGCACCGCGCAGTACAATAATTCAAACCTCACCCGTGCATACTGGACGGTGCCACGACCCCGCAGCAGCATTGGACCATCTCGTTGCCACCATGGTGGATGCGCAGTCATAACATTACTGCGTGAGCTTCGCCCAACTCGCAAGATCGAAGCGGTAGCCCGGTTTCAACCAGTAGTGCCAGGAACCGTTTCGACGAACGTTGTCGTAGATCGCAACCTTGCCGGTGCCGATCACCTCGAATGTATTCTTCCGAACAAAAATCCTAATGGGTCATTTAACAAGGACGCGCAGGCCATGCGGATCCGCACGCTCAACACCACCGACAACGTTTGTGATCGGGAGTCGAGCATTGAACCGGCCTCGTGTGCCCCCTTGCTGAACACGGATGATGCCGACACCTGGCGTGCTACCAACCGAGTTGTTGAAGGCCGGATTATTACCTGTCAGCGGATTTGGACCACGCATCGACATGAAAATGAACTTCCCGTCCGGGGAAATGTCCAGCAAGTCGGGTGCGGGATCATTACTTATCGAACCAACTAGACTGAACTGGTCAAATGACCGCGTTGTTTCTCGTATCGACGATCGTCATGTTGTTTCCAAACCGTTCGACCACCCAGAGGAAACGCTCTCCATTGGTAGCAATCGCGCCGTGCGAGTCGGAATTCGTTCCATCGTGCGAGTAAACAAGACTCGGCGCCGGCGTGTTAGGCGGATTCGAACTCAAGTAGCCGCGCAAAGGAAAGGAGTAAAGGTCTGCTTCTTTGGCACCACCAGAATTGATGTACATCTGTCCGTTAGCCTGAACACCTCCGCAGCCGTCCGGATGCACGATGTTCTTGTCATACTCGGCTATGATCGACATCGGCGTGGTATTCGGATCAACGACAAACAGTCCACCGCCCGCTAACGTGATGAACGCATAACGATCGCATTTGTCGATCACGGGACAAATCGGTCGCGTGTCGGGCCGCAGTACGGCGTCCTGACACGGTGCTCCATTCGGCGTCGTACACGTTGCCAGGTTAATGGTTGCAGAATTGTCGAGCGTGAACGAATTGGTTTGATAGTTGGTATTGATCCGCTGCAATAAGCGGCCGTTTTGATTTGCGACCACGACGAAAGTTTGATCGTTTGACGGCATGGCCGCGTGTGCCTGCGCGCCAACATCAAGACACTGAATCGGCGCCTTCGTCGTGGTGTCCATAAACAGCACATGCCCCGTTCCAACGAACGAGATGACGGCGTGCGAACCCGCGCGGTTGAACGCAAACATGTGCGGACGGACGGGCGCAGTGCCGGTTTGGGCCACACACAGATCGCGCGCGGCGCCGCCAAGATCCACGACAGTCGGAACTGCCGCTGACGCTTGTTCGCCTAACAGGTCCTCCCCCTTGTACGTGTAAAGCCGGCCACCGCTGTCCAGCGTGCCATTGCCGTCTTCATCTCTTGAGTTCGATTGATCGATCACCCACACCTCGTATTCAACGGTGTCGCCGTCGTCGTACGCGGGAAGTGTCATTGCGGAGTTGATCGCGACCATTGCGGCCAGGATGCAGAGGAAAGCACCGACGTAGATTCTGCGCTTCATGGTTGAGGTCCTCCAGGGCTTTTAGTTAAGACTTCAACCTATAAGCGAGAAGGAGAGGAAAAGCGGCTCAATCGACTTGTGGACGAACGAGAAGATGACCAAATGCGAGGCTGCCCCTCGAGGATCCGGTAAAGATGTACGGGCGGTGACCGGTCTCGTTAAAGTAACTTGCGGCAACTCGTTCCACTGCTGTGCGTGAGGTTTGATCGCCGAGGACTGCGACAGTCCCACCGCTACCGCCGCCGGTAATCTTCGCACCGAACAGTCCAGCATCGGGTCCTTCCTTGCGCACCAGGTCGACAAGGCGATCCGTGCCGGAGGAGTTCAGACCGAGTGCGGTGTAACTGCGGTGCGACTCGTACATAAGTTCGCCCAGTTCGTTGAGCAGGGGTTCCGGATGGTCCAGGAGTTCAACGAAACGCTGTACTCGTGCGTTTTCATAAATTGGATGTGAAGTTGATGTTCTCAAGGATTCAGGCAATTGTGCGAGATATTCGTTCTCGAGTTCTGAGGGTGAGATGTTTGCCAGATATCGTGTTTGTGGACGCAAATCGGAGATCGTCTGCAATCCTGCAAACGTCGCAGCGCGCACCGAACCATAATCTGCACCAACGACCGAATGACGTATTCCCGAATCCAATCCCCAAAGTCTTAGCCTCGCCGGCAGCTTGATCATCCGCTTAATTTCCGCCGGCTGGCAGAGCAATAAAAGCAAACGATCACGCTCGCCGAACACGGCTGTCATCTGGTCCATCACGCCGCAGGGCGCGCCGACCACGAGGTTCTCCACCTTTTGACAGAGCAGCGCGGTGTCTCTGCCCTCGATCGCTAGGTCGAACGCTTTCGTCACGGCCGTCATCACCGCAACTTCCAGAGCCGCCGATGAACTGACGCCTTTTCCCGGTGGAACACGAGTTGAGATCAAAATGTTCGCGCCCGATGCGAAGCTCGCATGAAGTTCGCGCATCAGTACCAGAAACACACCTGCAACGTATGCGGCCCAGCGATTTCCGCGTTCTCGTTGAAAGAACTCACGCGCTGCTTCGTATTCCACTGGTCCATCGAAGTCACTCAACTTCATTGTAAATGAACGACCTGGCTCGTTCTCTATCAGAGTGACGATCTTGAGGGTGCGCGACGTATTCAACTGAACTGCGACAAGAGTCGCTTCCGCGATCGGATACTCAAGGACGTGCGAACCGGAGTAGTCAGCGATTCCACACATCACGTCCAAACGTCCGGGAGCGCGCGCGACAATCAGATCCGCGTTCGTATCGAACAATCCATTGGCAGGAGAAAAGTGGTTAGTGTCGAGATTGTTCAGGAGGTTGATAAACGGCTGCACATCAGGTTCCTGCGACGCGTTGCCCTGAACGACGCGATACATGGTTAATCCCGATCCATTAAGCCGCGCTTCGTGAGCGCCGCTTGTAAGAGAGGTCCGATACTGGCTCGAATGCGTTCGTTGGCGTAACCCGCCCAACTCACGTCAGGCTCCACGGCCAGACGCGCGCTCAGTGGACCACCAGCAACGTCCGTGACAATCACGCCTGCTTCGCGTGCGATGAGTTCCGTACACAGATCGTAAGGATGACAACATAACAATCTCGGCAACCCGCGTTCAGTCGTGACTCTCTCGAAATGCGCTCGTAAATCAGCAGTGAAACGATCGTGCCCAGCGATCAACTCATAAAGCTGACCGGCCGTCGACGTGTACTGATCTTCGAAGCACTGCGATTTGCCGGACTGCGGCGGACCAACTGCTGCGCGGACGATCTCATCGTCGATTGCGGCTAGCACATCTCGCACACCAGGAAAGAAACGCGCGACTTGTGAATAGCTGTGAGTGATATCGCCGGCAGTTGATGGATGCAGTTGCAGCGTCGCGTGTTCGCCGGTCAACCGATTGAACCGTTCAGCTTGAAATCCCTCACCGCGAAAAGACCACAAAACGTCAGACAGGTGTTGCTTCGCGAGCGGTATTTCTGTCTGGACGGCGAGCTCGATGTCATTCAGCCTCGTATCCGGACCACGATTTGGTGCGACGCCGGTGAGTATCCAACCGCTGCGCTTCTGATACATCAAGCAACGCGTGCCGTCGATCGGATCCATAATGATGCGCCAAACAGCATCAGACTCCTGCGTCCCGCGCGGCAAAACGATCTGGCCGTCTTCCAACCCCTCGGCGATGAGCACCAGCGGCGCGTGTGGCGCCACTTCTCGCTCGAAGAAGTCGATCAGCAACTCTTCGCTCACACGATCGAGCGCGAAGATCGTATCGCCCTCCTGTTCGCTGACGACGGTTGCAAGCTGGTCCAAAGTCGCGCGTTCACAGGCTTCGACCACCGCAGAGCGAATCTGTTCGTGCAGCCGACGCGCTGGTTGAAGAAGCTGCCGAATGTCGTGCGCCGCTTGCTCCGTCATTTCATCGACTCTTTGTAATGGACGTTCGATTGTGCTCGCAGCTCGGCTGCTTTCTCTTCTGGTGAGGTGTCGCTGAGAAAATTGCCGCCACCGATTTCAGGTCCGGCGAGAAATTTCGACAGGTCGGGTTTGCGCAACGGCGGGTGAAACTCGATATGAAAATGAAACCCACT
>Ga0079217_10000431_pt1 | contig 10466 bp, 11 predicted proteins | sample NCAS200_FD_76343 | JGI IMG/M metagenome (GOLD analysis project Ga0079217, IMG submission 76343) | Agricultural soil microbial communities from Utah to study Nitrogen management - NC AS200 | ecosystem: Environmental > Terrestrial > Soil > Agricultural land | place: USA: Utah | collected 2014-06-11 | reverse complement strand
TCACTTGTTAAACGTTGGGATACAAGTTGTTAAGAATTTGGTTTCAACTAAGAGGCTATAGGTGAATATTCAATCGATAATTTTTCTGGCTTGTAGGGACGAGCGATAAAATTAGTCTTGTTACTGGATTCCAATACATATTGCGGATAAGATAGAATCAAAGTTTTCTTCTCCAAACCAACCAATCATAGTTCGTCGACATACGATTGAATACTTATTCAGACCATTCCTAGTCGTGTTGGATACTTATCGATACCTCACCAGTGTTCTTCTAATGGTATTAGGAACAAACTGCTGATAACTAGAATCCCTACAAGCATTCCTATTGTACAAATGTTCGATTTTATGTATTTTAATGGTTTCATATGACTATTTAGCATCGGCACTATTACTATCATTGTGATCACTCAAGCTGAAAACTTAAAGCCTGTGATGATTTCTTAACATCACAGTAATATGGGATGAAAATGTCAATACGGGTTTATAATCATATTTACGATTCAATTATGTATTTTTGGTTTTCTTCGAGATGATACTAAAGTCTCCTGATCTAATTAGCGATATTGCCGTGTATTATTGCCTTTCAGATAATGAACTTCTTTTTATAGTAGAGGAGTTACTTGCCTAACATTTAAAAACTATAATCGACTGCGTTAATTAGTTCATGAATGGATTACAAATAGGGTCTTTACAGGCTCACAAGTTACCAGTTGTTATAATTACTTTAAATCTGCTTATTTTAACTAGTTTTCTCTTTTTTTTACAAAGTTACCAAACCGCTTTCTCTCAAGCGGGCAATGATCTAGGTTTACTTACAAATGCTGACAATATGACAATACCTGACTTAGCTGCCCCAAGTGAAAACCTGGAATCATCACAGTCGGCTTCCGGGTTTGTAGCAAACGGCAAAATAAATACTGTTATTGACGTACCAAATGGAAAATGGCTTGCTGCTGGTAACTGGAGCATTATTGTGAATAACGGAAACGTTACTTCCTTTGATACTAAAATGACCTGGTACAATAGTAGCGGCACTAATGCGCACACTCACGAATTGACAAACTTCAAGTCAGTTTCTGACAATACACAAGCGGTTCCAATGAATTTAACCGATAAGCAAAAAACAATAGAAGGATTTACAGATGTCGGGTCCAACGGCAGAACCTCATGGTTTGAAGTTCCGACAGTAATAACAATTAATGACGCCAAGATAATATCTATTTCTGTAGATGACAATAAGACCAACGGTCACTTCGCTGGACAGCCACTCTTAGGCATTGTTGATTCGTTTGTACCATGTTCTGATGTACCAGGACCCAATATGGAATTCTTACCTCCTTGTAGCCTGGACACTGGAGGACAAGATTCTCCTTTCATGGTAAACGATACTTCAGCTTTTCCACCTTCAAATCAATTTATGCCTGAAGGAACCTTTCCAAGTGATCCCTCACAAGGATTTCCAGGTCAGGGATTCCCAGCTGAAGATCCCTCACAAGGATTTCCAGGTCAGGGATTCCCAGCTGAAGATCCCTCACAAGGATTTCCAGGTCAGGGATTCCCAAGTGAAGATTTCTCCCAAGGTGGATCATCGCAGGGACAATTCCCAGCTGAAGATCCCTCACAAGGATTTCCAGGTCAGGGATTCCCAAGTGAAGATTTCTCCCAAGGCGAATCATCGCAGGGACAATCCCAGAGTGAAGATGACGACCAAACAGGAGAGCAATCGAGTGAAGATAATGATCAAACCGGAGGACAATCAAGTGAAGATGACGACCAAACAGAAGCACAATCGAGTGACGGCAACCAAACAGAAACTCGTACTATAAACCCCGACTGTACTGAATTGGACATTGAAAATGTAACTGCTAGTGGTTTTGAAAGCGATCCCTCTGATTACCATCCTCCTGGTGACGCAATAGATGGTGAATTAACTACTTGGTGGTCTCATAATGGAAATGATCCCTGGATAGAGATATCTCTTGTTGAGTCTAATCCCGTTTGTGGAGTAGCAGTTACATGGAACAAAGGAGATGAAAGGGATTATTCATTTGAAATAGGAATATCTGAGGATGGTAACAACTTTGAAAAGGTCTTTGAAGGTACCAATGATAATGAGTCGACGGAACAAGAGATTTATCCATTTGACCAAGAGGTTAACGGAAAATACATTAAACTTACAATTACTGATACAAGTTCAAATGATGGCTGGACTAGCATACAGGAAATAGACGCACTTGGACTTACTGAGCCCTAGTTGATATGATAATTTGTATGTTCAGGCGTTCCTAATTTTCCAAGACAAATCGTAAAAATAATATTAGTAAATCACAGTCGGCCGGCCTACAAAAACAAAATCAAGTATAGTTTATTACCAAACAGTAAAACCACAAAATCCTTTTATACCACTCGGCAAAAAGTGAAATATTGAAAAATGCACTAATCGGCCTATTTAGTTTAGTGATACTCGCATTTGTTACAGGTCTGGTTATCGAAAATATTCACGCGCTATCGAATGTACATGAAACAACCATGACGGCTAACAATGCTAAAAATTTTCATCCTTGGAGTATGATTACTTCATTTGCGTTACTGTACTTGGATGACACAACAACGAAAAACTCAGAGGGACAATCAAGCGATTCATTCAAGTATACAAGCGTTAGCTCAAGCTCAGAATCAAGGACCGTACGAACCGATTTTAGCTATACTCACGGATTCAAATTTAAAAATACCTATACGAATTATTATCATGTAATTCCAGACAAGTACATTCCTGACTTTATTTACGATGGAGGTGTTCTTGAATTTTCAACTGCTGGGAGGTGTGGAGGAATGGCATATGCAGCATTGGATTACTGGTATGCTAAACAAAGAATCCCAGGTTGGGATGTAACTCCAACTGGCGCGAGTCAACCAGGAAATCCCGCAGCTCTACCAACTCCATCTAACGACGCTCCTTTGTCAGAGTATATTTTACAAAGACTTCATGACAGCCTGGACATAAGTCTCCTTGGAATACTCAAGGGCCTAGTGAGTATAGGACTGACTTTCTCACCTGTGTCATCAGTGAGCAGTATGGAGGAAATACCCAGGTACATTTATCTGTACTACGGGCCAACTGAGAATAAGGGTACCATTTTCGGTGAATGTACTGCAGGTTGTTTACCGGGAGTAAGACCTTTAACCGATAGAGAGGTTATTAAGGCTACAAAGATTCTTGACCAGAAAAGACCGGTTGTATTAGGACTGGTCCATAATAGTGCAATAACAAAGAGTCATCAAGTTGTAGCGTATGGATACCAATATGATAAAGCATACAATGCATACACTTTCTTCATCTGGGACAACAATAAACCGGGTATGGAAATAAAGGCTTCATGGTATCCGGGTGTCCAATATGGAAAATTACACTATTGGTACCAGTATTTTGATAGCAAAAAGGGATTTGTATCGACACAATTTGATACCTATGAAAAAAACTGGAAAGGTTTCTTTGTTGAGGATTATACTCCAAAGACTCCTCCAACAATGTTTATTGATATTGATACAGACGGTGTAGACGACTCACGAGACAATTGTGGCAAATCAAATCCAGACCAACTAGATACGAATGGAAACGGTGTGGGTGACGCCTGTGAAGGCGGCGATATTGACAATGATGGGGTAGTTGATTCAATAGATAACTGTAAATGGGCTGCAAATCCCGATCAAAAAGACACAGATGGTGATGGTGTAGGTGATGCGTGCAAGGATGTTATCCTATAGAGCACAATTTATCAAGAGTCCTGATAAACTGTGGGGCAATTCTAATCGTTCCTTAATAAAGATTGAAAATAGTAGAATAATCATACCTGCAAGTTACAAGAGAAAGATAGGAAAAAACAAATTCGCTCGTAATAGTATGATATGGAACAGTCGAACTAATTTTGATAACTGTACGTACAAGAAACTTAAATAGACGTTGATATATTGATTCGTTATGAAACCCATCATGACAAGTAATTTGATAATTGTTGCAACATTAGTTACTGCATTATACTTGAATTCAGCACTAATTGGCAGCTCTTTTTCAACAACAGGACCGTCAGAAGGGGTTGACGAATCTATTACAGCGATGTTCGAAGATGCTGTGGAAAACCAGACTAGCGCACCTGAAAATGAAAACGATTCTAGTAGTCAGGAAAACAATCAACAAGTTAATTTCTGTCTAAAAGGTACTGGACCTGGCACTGACAATCCTTGTATTCCTTGTTCTCCTGATACAAGTTCTAGTACTGGAGAATCTGAATGTCCTATGTTACCAGAAGGAGAGACAATGTCAAATGAGAGTAAACTCCCCTCAAGTGATGCTCAAATTGCACCGAATAATCCCAAACTCCCATCATCTTTGTCTAACTGGTTTAGTGCCGGGATACAAGAGCTAGAAACAGAAAAAACAATCCCTTCAGGAACGGGCAAAGCACTACAAACATTCCAGCAAAGTAACCCAAGCGAAATGTTAAAAATTTGCAAAGCGATTTCCAAAGACCCGAGTGCTGACATTAAGTTAGTAGACTGTAATGCATTACAGGGAGGCGGTGAAAAGGCCGAAGAACTTAGATGGATAATTGCTGGCTGGACTGCTGGAAAATTAATCGAGTCGGCTCAAGAAGAAAATAGTACTTCTGCTGATACACCTTAAGACCACCATAGTTGTCGGGCTGGGCTTTCAAGATCCATAACTAAAGCGATTCTCTCGCTGAATTTCGTTCTATATTAGGAACTTTTTCTGTTCACTTATCATGACTCTACTTCTACTTCCTCTTCCTTTTCCTTCTCATCTTCCTCGTCCTGTACAGTGTCTTCTAGCTCATGGGTTTCATCTTTGATTTCTTCCCTTTCCTCCTCAATGACTTCTTTTTCAGATTCGTCGCTCATGGTACAAGAGATAAGAATACAAACTATAATAACAAAATGATTATTATGGCATTTTTTTAGTTATGGACGTACCTTCAAGTAGCATAACAATAGTATTAATGGAACCCCATTTACAGGATAAACCTTAAATCTAAAAGGTCGTTTTTTTACTATGATAAGCAATGGCTAGTAGTAATGCTAATGATTGGAAAGTTGAAGGTGATTATTTTGAAGGTTGCAACTGTGACTCAATTTGTCCATGTATATTTTTGCAAGACCCTGACAAAGGTTTCTGCAATGCCGTTGTGGCATGGCATATAGAAAAAGGTCACTTCCAACAAACACAACTTGATGGGTTAAATGCCGTTGCTGTTTTTGTGGCGCCTGGAAACATGTTTACAGGACCAAAGATGAAGGCTGCTTTTTACTTGGATGAACATGCAAACCAAGAACAAAATGATGCATTATCCAAAATATTTTCTGGGCAATCAGGTGGTTTCTTTGCAGCAGCAGCTAACCTCATTGGAGAGATGGTTGGAATAAAGTCTGCTCCGATAACATTTGGAATAGAAGGAAAACGTCGTTGGTTACGTGTGCCAGAATATATGGAATTAGAGATAGAGGCATTGAAGGGGAACGATCCTAACAAAGATAGCCTGGTAACAAATCCATCCTTCACCGTAGCTCCTGGATATGAACCTATAATAGCGCGCTCTACCAAACATACATATAATGATTTTGGATTTGAATGGGATTCCTCAGGTAAAAATGGTTTCTATTCTCGATTTAAGTATGGGCCCTAAAACTTCCTCGTGAAATAAGTGACAGGAATTAAAATGACATTTTTTTATATCTTTAACATTGAGCAGTAATGATAATTAGACTGAAGTCACTGAATTTGGAATCTTGGTGCAAAAGGAACTTGCCAAATTCAACTAGAGTTCAATTTTCCATGACGGTATAAGGTGTCAACTCAATTGAGTCAAGTGTTGGCTGGATCTCCTTTAGCATAGAATCGAATTTTTCCTTCGGATTAAGAAATATTATTGCAAACAAGTCATCTTGTTTCTGTGTTAAAATTAACATCCCTTTAAAAGGAACATCATAACCTTGAGGTATCTCACTTAAAAAATCATTTTTTGGTATTAGGCCCGAGGAAGAATTCAAGAGTTTTGAAGGAGAAGAGAGATTCAGGAAATATCTATGACCGAGATTACTGTGACCAAATGTTACCTTATCTGAATATTCTAGTATGTCTTTATACTTTAAATACCCAGTCATAAAAGGACCAACAAGGAATAATGGAATTCCCAAGTTGTCAGGAGCCTTAATTATTGCAAAGACACTTTTTGTGGAATTTTGAAACCAAATCATTGAAGTAGAATTATTAGTAGGATTCGGTTCCCAATTGAGAGGAGGTGTTACTTTAATCTCGTTCTTAATCTCACTAACAGCAATGCTCGGAGCTGATAGTAACGAAAATGTTATTACAAAAGCCAGCATGATTACAAATTTATTCAATCACTTTCACCTCATTATCATTTTCATTCCCTTTAATGCACCCTGAAAGAAAATGATCCAACAAATTATCATAAATTGCCTCTTATTTATTGAGCTTTCCCAAATCATAATAATGAAACTTATCAGTAATATTGGAAAAGCTCTAAAATTAGACTCTTTTACCCCAATACATTATTCGTGCTAGAAAAAAGTTGTGTTAGAAATAATCTTATGAGCTAACCACGCTTGTAAGCCTTGGCTTCATCTTTAGTAATACTAAACCAGACTTTGTTTCCATCAAACTTTACGACTTTGTCTCTTGGCAGAAAAAACTTGTCTTTATCAACAACTCCTCTTTTTGTTTCTACAAATTGTTCATTTAGGTCTTGTACCTCACCTAAATCGTAATCATCCAATCCTCTTGCTTCCTTCTTTTTAATATCATCCCAGTTTATTAATTCGACCATAGATATCATACAGCAACATTTCATATAAGGATTGAAAGTCCATACAAGTAACGAATGGAATTTCCCAGGCCAACATTCTACGAAAGGAAATTAGCCTCTAGATTGGCAGCAAACAATATTCCATACAAGTCACAGCCTGTTATCTGGTATACTAGGGCCAACTACTATACTCCAGATTTTATAATTGGACAGAAATTGATTGTGGAAGTTGATGGTAAGATTCATTCTATGAAGCACAGAATGACACCCGATAGAATTCGCCAAAGAGCTTTAAAGAACTTGGGATACTATGTTATGCGGGTTAGCAATGATACGATTCGAATTAACGTAAAAACTGTAGTAAAAGAAATAATTCAGCAGTATTACGAAACGGTTGATTTACAACAAAGTAACCCTAAAGTAGAAATCGTAAAACACGATACTTATGACTCTATCCCAAAGTATGAACAAGATAAAATCTCACAGTGGGCTGTTGAATTTAACCACTCACTAAAAGAGGAATTATGGACAGCTGATTATTTTAAGATTCATTTGCCTGATTATGATTCAATTCTGGTACAGAATCAATCAGCTCTTGAGCGATTCATGTTACTTCTTTTAGGTCTAAACCTCAAAACCGGTGACGATGGTGCATTGGATTTTGAATATTCTGCACAAGTGTTTGGTAAAGGTATTGAAATTATTCGGGAGATTTTTGGCGAGCAGGGCGCAACGGCTAGTATCCATCTTAAAAACATGTTTAATGTTTCAGCTCCTGGATTCTTTAAAAATCTAGTATTTTATGGAGGACCAAACATTAACCCGGGGATAGTGTCGATAAATAACTTGAACTTGCTCAAAAGACAAATAAGTGAATTCAACAAACATTTCTCATCTTATCAAGTCAGTGTGGAAGAGGATGAAGTTAGGGATGAGTGTCTCTATGCGTTTAAAAATATTGAAACAAACGCTAATTTCCAGTGGATAGCAGAGTGGAAAGCCTAGATAATCAAGTCAAAAGCCATTTGTACCTACGAAATATTGGTTTCGGAAAGAGTAATATTGCAATATTGGTGTTTCTTTATAATTTCCATTTTTTGATCCTTATCATTGGTTTTAATCATTCATTCATTCATTCACTCTCTTCTCATATGCTTCAACTTGTTCTCTGACCTTTTGACGCAGCCAATCAATCGGAATAGGTTTTTCGATGAATAAATCTATAGTTCCGTCTTTCATATACTTTTGAAATACTTTGTCTTCTTTAACTTCGTAGGCGCTAACTAGTATCGTTCTGACATTTGGATTGATCATTTTGATCTTGCTTAGTAGGTCTAAACCATTCAGATTTGGCATTCTTAAATCAGAAATAACAAGAGCATAATCCTTTTTATTTTCAATAAAATGCTCCAAGGCAGTTACGGGATTGTTAAAACAAACAACTGAGATTCCATTAATATGACCATATATGGCGTCTTGATACAGTTGGGTGATATCAAGCTCATCATCTACGATACTAACAATTCTGATGTTACTGGCCATCAAGCTCTATTTTGCGTCCTTATTTTCTTCGAACAATCCTATTAAATTACATTCAGTATCTTTGAAGAGCAACGTGTAACCAATTCCAGGTATCGCCGTTTTAGATTCAATAATTTTTCCACCGCTAGTCTCTATTTTGGCAGTATATTCATCAACCGATGAAACATTTATGAAGGGTGTAGTCCACTGCCCAATCCTGTCGCGCTTAGATAAACCTCCATCAATGCCAAGTTCGTTTGGTTCGCCCGTTTTTATCTCCCAATATTCTAGCGGTCCGTCCCATTTATTGATCTGCCAACCAAAAACCTTATTGTAAAAGCTTACTGCACGCTCTGGTTCATCTGCAGAAAAATCCAAATACGATATTCTAGGCATATATTCATTAGAGTTAACATACCTTAAAAGAGTTGAAGGTCCATGCTAATATCTTACTATTTACTTTTCAATTATACATTCGACTATGGAGATGTCGTTACCTTTGAATATAGCCTTCGGACGTCGGTACCCGTGATGCTATCAGTTCTAAAAATGGGTTCTCTCTAATAGAGGTAAGATTCTAATCTTTTAGGTTTTCTCATTTTGGATATCGTTCAGAAATTTGCTATATTACTTAGAATAACTTTTTCCTAAACCTAAATACATGCATATGTCTCACAATTAAATTTATAGCTAAATAAGAGAAACATGAAGATATAATAGATGCTATTATAGCAGCTTGTACTGGCTGATACTCTATTCTCAACAATTCAAGTAGAATGAAGAACCTTGATACATTATTGATAATATCAAATATAGCATCAGCGAATATCATCTTTGTTACTATTTGTTTTAGAATATCAAAGTTCAATTTGCCAGTAAGTTTTTTTGTATATTTCTTCTTATTATCAAGATGAAAAAGAATAACGAAAATTACTTTGGAGGCGATAAATCCGGATATAACAGTTAATGTAGAAGTTGTAAAATGATCATTGGAATATTTCGTAGAAACATATGCAACGATTAGACTGACAATAAAACCAACCGAACCTGAAAGTAGCAGATTCTTGTTGAGTGATATGGTGGTGGTATACTTCTCATAAAATTTTGTAACGTAATTTGCTATTTTACCACCCGGTTTTATTTTCAACTAATAGTCTATATGGCAAACAATCATTTATGGGTATTTATATAAAATGACTTTTTCGAAGATTTTTGTTACTAATGGATATCATTCTTCCTTAAAATAGTCAATTTTAATTAATTTGCCTAGGGCGTTTGATTGAATATTCAAATGGAACCCTATTAAGAAATTCTAAAATTCAAAGATAGTAAGAGTATACATCATAAAACTATGTAGCCAATGAGGTGGTATGCAATACAACTTTACCACTTGTGTAGAAAATGATTGAATCATTTAAAATAACATCATAAATGGGACTACAAAGTCGGGGTAAAAATCTGAAATGCGCACTAAATTCAACATGCTCCGACTATAGTAATTGTTAGACTAGGGAAACATTTATTAGCATTTCTAACTATCTTAAATATAGTTAATAAAACTTGTTGAGTTACCCACAGATAGCGGTAGTGTTTGGTATTGCTATTTCTCTTATTGTTTTAGCTATTTCTACAGCGGTATATAGTAAAAGTTCCTTTAGCGATCAGAATTCATCCAAACTAAACACATTTGGTGGTCATACACCAGGCTATCCTACGCTTCAAACAACCGGTGATGTTTTAGATCCAACTTCACTCGTCATAAACCCGAAGAATGCAGTTGTAGACCCTATGAAATACTTGAGGGAATTTAATTACGGAAAACTGTCAACGTCTTCTAATGGAACTTTGATAAGAGATTTTACAATAATTGCATCGGACCAACTGACTAAAGAAGTTTCTCCAGGAGTCTTTTATAATGTATGGACATTTAACGGCACAATACCAGGGCCAACTTTACGAGCTACAGAAGGCGATACAATCAGGATTACTTTAATTAATAACGGTTCTAAATTCCACTCTATACACTTTCATGGCATACACCCTTCTGAAATGGATGGAGTCTTTGAAGGAATTGCACCTGGGGGCAAATTCATTTATCAATTT
>Ga0079217_10000430_pt1 | contig 10469 bp, 7 predicted proteins | sample NCAS200_FD_76343 | JGI IMG/M metagenome (GOLD analysis project Ga0079217, IMG submission 76343) | Agricultural soil microbial communities from Utah to study Nitrogen management - NC AS200 | ecosystem: Environmental > Terrestrial > Soil > Agricultural land | place: USA: Utah | collected 2014-06-11 | reverse complement strand
AGAAGGCGGGGGCCAGGTTAAGCAGCTTGCGATAGTCGTTAAAAGCGACTGCCAACATTGCGATGATCGCGATACCCAGTCCAATGAGTTGCTTTACCCAGTATCCTTCGGTGGGTTGTGCGTAGCGAATCTGAATAGTTCCAAATACAACTATTCCGATCGCCATGAAAGCGAGCAGCCAATCGAAATCGCGCAGCCCCTTTTTTTGAATTAATGCGACCATCGTAAAACCTAATAATCCTTAATCGATGCGGGCGATCTCGCCGTCTGCTTTCTTAACTTCGGGAGAGCTTTGTGGTGGTGGAGTCTTCTTTGCTACCGGCAAGGCACCGGGAGGTTCTGCATGGCGCGTTTTGCGGTAGTAAGCGTCATAAATGCGTCGCACAGCAGGTGCAGCATGATGTCCACCGAAACCGGAGTTCTCGATTAAAGCTACCAAAGCGATCTCGGGTTTTTGTGAAGGGGCGTAAGACACGAACCATGAGTGGTCTTTGTTTTTGCCGACGTCCTTACCCAATCCGACGACCTGGGCCGTTCCGGTTTTTCCGGCAATATCAAAGCCCGCCATCCTGATCGCCCCGGCTGTGCCACCTCCATTGACGACGCTCCACATGCCTTCGCTGACGACATGACTTATGTGGTGTGGAATGTCCACCACCTTCGGGTGAGGTCGTGATGGGTCGAGCGGTTGAAAGCCGCGGCCCGGCCGGAAATACGGATCACTCGGTTGGCCAACTGGTTTGAATTCCTTGACGAAGTGTGGTGTGTATAACTTTCCACCAACGCTGATTCCGGCAATCGCGCGTATCAGGGCAATTGGCGTGATCACGTCATAGACCTGGCCGAATGACGCATAAACAGTATCGATGTCGGACCACTCGGGATTTCGTGGTTGCATGCGACGTTTAAATTCGCGTGACGGCGTCCAACTGACGACTTCGTTCGGAATGTCGATCCCGGTGCGTTTGTTCAAATCAAACTCGTCGACCATCGCAACGATGCCGTCGAGACCCATCTTCAAACCGAGGCGATAGAAGTAGCCATCGCAGGAATGCGTGATTGCAGCCTTAATATCCGGAGCTCCGTGGTTTCCCATGCAGCGAGTGAACTTGTTACCGACGGTGATACCCCCGCCGCACATAATGTTCGAGTCCTCGAGGGTAATCGCTCCCTGCTGCAGTCCAGCGATAGCCATTGGAATTTTCCACGTCGATCCTGGTGGATACCTGCTCTGGACGGCACGATTGAGCAGCGGCGTTTCCGGATCGTTGAGTAACGCAGCATATTCAGCGCGTCCCTCACGCGTACTGATGCGACTCGAAAAAAGATTAGGATCGAACGTCGGGGCGGACGCCAGCGCCAGTATTTCGCCGTTGTTGGGATCCATAACAACGATCACGCCACGTTTTGTCGCTGACGAGCGCAATTGATCTTCAGCGACGAGTTGCAAATCGAGATCGATGGTCGTGTACAAATCCTGGCCCGAGATCGGATGTACGGTTTCGATCTCGTCCTGAATTCGGCCCCGGCTATCTACCAAAACCTTTCGATAGCCATCCGTGCCGCGCAGGTACTCATCGTACGTTTGTTCCAATCCACTCTGTCCGATGATGTCGCCTGCTTTGAATTCTTTATCCTTGTAGATTTGCTGCTTAAGTTGTTCCGGCCCAATCTCTCCGACGTAGCCAAGAACGTGGGCCAACAGACCATCAGGCGGATAATGACGCTGTGGTTGCTGCTCGACGCGCAGTTCGGGAAACTCCAGCTCGTGTGCTTCAACCCAGGCGATGTCGCCCGGTGTCGCATCCTGTTTCACTAGGATGGATTCAAAGGCGGGTTGCGTGCTGATTTGGTTGAAACGATCTTGAAGAATTTCTTTGTCGATGCCCAGCGCAACAGATAAAGGTTCTGTAAACGATGCCAGTGGTCGTCCCTTCAAATCTTCGCGCGAAAGAATCACGTTGTAGATCGGTCGGGATGTCACCAACGGCCGTCCCTCACGATCGAAGATTACTCCTCGGGGCGCCGGAATCGGCAGGAGCCGGATGCGCTGGTTTTGAGCGATTTCGGCGTAGTGAGCGCCGCGAACAAGTTGTAGGTAATAGAGCCTTACACCCAGGATCCCGAGCAGGAGAATAACGAGAATCTGAACGATCCAGAGTCGTCCGCGAAGGTTCTGAGATGAATCTTCAAACTTCATTTCTAAAACAAATCAACACGTTATCGTCTTAACGCGCCGCGACCGCGCCGTGCGCCGCGGCGGCGTGAAGCAAATGCCCGGCTCTGTCGAGCCCGATCAGTAAAAATCGTATCAAGCAAATAAAGAACAAAGGTCCCGACGATTGTAGTCCCGATCAATCTATAAGACATCGTTTGCACAAGCGGCACGGTGGGAGGATAACCCAGCGATCGATGCCAGAAAACATAAATTGCTGAATCGAGGATAGTCGCCGCAGCGAGAACCGGGATTCTTAACAGCGCGTTTTCCAGGTTCACCCGGGTGGCGCCGAAGTAAATCAAGTAGGCTGTCAGCGTTTTTGAGAAGCCACCTGCCCCGATTAGGCCTCCGCTGGCTGCGTCAATTGCCAGCCCGGCAACTGTGCCAACCAGCAATGCATGCCAGGCGTGACGCTGGAGCGCAATGTAAACAACTACGACCAGGGGAAAGTCGATGTAGGAAAGGGGAGACCAGACAGCCCTGAGTGACAACTGCAGGATTATGGCTACGACAAGAACTGCCGCAATCTTAAGAGGCATTTATAAAAACAGTGACGGGTTACAAGTAACAAGTTCGCGGACTTGTTGCGTGTCACCGTTCACTCTTGGTTACCTTATCTACGTTTGGCAGGGTCTGTTCGGGTGCAGGCCGCTCGGGCGCATGGTAGAGCAAGACCGCCACTTCTTCCAGTTGATCTAATCGCGCGCTGGGCTTGATCAATATCTGGTGGGCCTGCGTCGCGGTTCCCGGCTTAACTTCAACTACGTTTCCAACATTCAGTCCCGGAGGATAAATCCCGTCCTGGCCTGTGGTGAGGATGGCATCGCCAACCTGAACTGTCTGTAAACCGGAAACATACTTCATCTCAATCAGGTCGCTCTCACCGAGACCCCTCACCGAACCGAGCGCGCTGGATCCGCTGAGCTGTCCGACGATGGCTCCCGCAGCGGCCTTCTCGTCAGTAATCATCATTACCTGCGCTGTCCATCGACTGACCGCGACAACCCGACCAACAATTCCGCCACCCGTCACGACCGGCATGTTGAGGGCGATACCTGAGGCGCTGCCACGATTGATCGTGATGGTGTTGAACCAAACTGACGAATCGCGAGCAATGACCCGGCCGATGACTGACTGGTAGGTCGATTGCTCCTTCAGGTTCAGTAACCCTTTCAAACGTTCGTTTTCTTCCGCAGCCTGTCGCGCGTTTAGCAACTCCAATTCAGTTTTCGACAACTGCTGTTTGAGTTGTTCGTTCTCAGCGGCTGTGTGACGGAAGTTGATGATTTGACTGATTAGACTGGAACCTGCGCCGCCCGCTTTTGAAGAAGCACTCTGCACCGGCGACGCAGCAGCCTGCATCCAGACTCTCAACAAGCGTTGATTAGTTGAGGTGTCTCGCGCATAGAAAGTCATAATTCCCAGATTCGCAAACAAGAGCGTCACTAACCAGAGCGGCGCCTTTTGTCGAATCTCTCTTTGTGTGCGCGTAGCTGCCATAGCGGTAAATGGTAAATGGTAAATAGTGAATGGTGTTCCTCGCTGGCGAACGGTTTCTATCCACCATTTACCCGTTTCTTACATTCCTGTCATGGTGTTTTCCCACTTGACTCGTTTAAGCAAGTCGAAATCGGAAAGCATCTTGCCTGTTCCCAACACCACTGAAGCCAATGGATCTTCCGCCAACGATACGGGCAGCCCGGTTTCGATTGAAAGGCGCTTATCGAGGTTCTTCAGGAGAGCACCGCCGCCAGTCAACACAATGCCTCGCTCGACAATGTCGGCGGAAAGCTCGGGCGGCGTGCGTTCTAACGCGACGCGCACGGCGTTTATGATCGTTGAAATGGAATCAGCCAGTGCCTCTCGAACTTCTTCATCGGTCATCGTGATCGTCTTCGGAATACCTTCAATCAGGTTTCGGCCGCGAACTTCATACGACAGTGGTTCATCTAGTGGATAAGCGGATCCAAGTTCAATTTTGATCGCTTCGGCCGTTCGTTCGCCGATTAGCAGGTTATATTTTCGCTTGATGTAGGAGATGATGGCTTCGTCCATCTCGTTACCGGCAACCCGGACCGCACGTGAATAGACGATGCCACTCAAGCTGATTACGGCGATGTCAGTCGTACCGCCACCGATGTCGACCACCATGTTTCCGTGCGGTTCAGTGATCGGAAGACCGGCGCCGATTGCGGCCGCCATTGCCTCTTCAACCAGGTAAACTTCTGATGCCTTGGCCCGGTAAGCCGAGTCCTCGACCGCACGCCGCTCCACCTGCGTTATCTCGGATGGAATACCAATCACGACGCGTGGGCTGACCCACGTTTTACCGTTGTGTGCTTTTCGAATGAAGTGCTGAAGCATTTTTTCCGTCACTTCAAAGTTGGCAATCACTCCATCTTTCATGGGGCGGATAGCGACGATGTTACCAGGTGTGCGGCCTAACATCTCTTTAGCATCACGACCGACGGCTTCTACCTGATTGGTGATCTTATTAATGGCTACGATGGAAGGCTCTGAGACAACAATGCCTCGACCCTTGGCATAGACCAGAGTATTTGCCGTTCCCAGATCGATCGCCAGATCACTGGAAAACAGGCTAAAAATTGATTTAAAAGCCATTTATATGTCTCTTCCCGTATGTGTATGAATGAGAGCGCCGCCGGGGTGGGCCACTAACCGATTGTTAATGGTAAGGACAGAAATCCGAGGTGAAGACAGTTCAAATTTCAAAAACAGATGGTTCACCAAAGCAACTTACCATTCACCAACTACTCGTCAAGCACAGTTCCAAGGCTACGCGGCATAAAGATAACTGATCTACAACCTTTGCGCTATCACGAAAAGGCGTTTTCCTCGTCGCTCTCGAGCACGTCGGTATGGACAGTTACGTCCCGATGCATCTGGGGAGTTCGGCCCATCGCTTGGGAGAAACGAATACAATTTTTGTTCGCGGCCTTGGCTTCGTACATGGCCGTATCAGCACACGCAATTAGCTGCTGCGGAGATGAAGCATGTTCCGGGAAAGCTGCCACTCCGAAACTGGCGGTCAGTGTCAATGCCAGGTTGCGGCCGGCGTGGAAAGAATGCCGGGAAATCTTCTCGCGGATACGTTCCGCGACTGTGCCGGCTAAATCCATTCCGGTATCAGGCAACACGATTACAAACTCATCGCCGCCGTAACGGGCTACAGCATCCGTGTCCCGAATTGACGACAGGATGACTGCTGCCATCTCCATCAGCACGTGCGATCCAGCCAGGTGCCCATGTGCGTCATTCACCTGTTTGAAGTCATCAAGGTCGAGGAACAATGCAGATACGGAAGAACCGTAACGGCGCGCCCGGCGAATTTCGTTCAGTAAAAACTGGCGCAGGTAACGGGCATTGTGAAGCTTGGTAAGGTCGTCGGTCTGAGACAATCGTTCTGCTTCGCTGATGCGAACAGCGTTTGCCAGCGCTGAAGCAACGGGCCGCGACAGCGCATCTAGTAATTCCACGTCGGCCTTGCTGAACGTTCGTTCTTCACGAATTCCTTCGAGCACTCCCAAAATTCTTTCGCCGCAAATAAGTGGCACCGCAACGATGTGACTACCACGTTCCTTTTTTCGTAATGTGCCGATGCCCGACGCTGCGAAACGGGCCGCCTTCGATTCCGAACCAGTGGGAACTTCATCGGCCGCTAACAACAACCGGCGCCAGTCCTCGCGGTCAGTCTTTTGTTCGTCCTGGCTACAAACAGCAATCGCTTCCAAAATATTTTGTTTTGCTTCCGACAGCAGGTAGATGGTCCAACGGTCGGCACCTACCAGAGCCTGCAGTCCCGTAAGCGCTGTCTGAGCCGCACTGTTTTGATCGCCAATGAAATGTAGAGACGAAACGAGATCGAACGCCGAGCGCAAGGCCCTGGTCTTCAGTCTCAAAGGTAACGAAAACGAGCTGGCTTCAACCGGGAATCGAACAGCTTCCGGAAGTCTTAATTCACCTGTTACGCCATGTCCTTCAATTTCGTGCAGGATCGCCGGTAACTGTGCAGCCTTGTCCGCAATCGCACGGAAGCCCAGCCGCTTCAACGTTGTGCCGTCGATGTTGCGAAAGGTAACTCCGCGAAACACGTCAGATTGTCTTCGACAAGCCACCAGGGGAGTACCTGGCCATGACCGAGTTGCATGTTCAACCGCAGTGTGTAGTTCAACAATGTCCGCGCCCGGAACCACCTCGTAAAGAACCGCTATTGGCTGTCCTTCGATTTCTGTGATCGCCTCTGTACGACCGTGGCGAGCCGGGTGCACACGTGGACCTGCGTCCCGAATCCCTTCGATGAGAGTTCTGACGCCTGCCAACCTTAACGCTTCGATCAACTCGTAAGCGGGAGCCTCGTGTGCGTCAGTAAGTAAGATTACGTGCCTTGACATGGAACCTGTGATACTCCGTAAAACTCGATTAGGTCTTGCCTGTTCGGCGCGACAACTCGAGACGATACTGGCTGCTGTTTCCGTTGGGATCTTCGGCGTCGACGTTCAGATCCTGCGTTCCCGCCGGAGCAGAGATTTGAAGTTGGAAAGAACCGTCCGTGGGCACCAGGGTTTCACGGCCGGCAATTCGAATTGTGGTTCCGGGCGCGGCCCGGCCTTTCACCAGATAAACACTTCCACCGAGTAACTCGGCGCTAAGATTTGAAACAGCTACCCGGGAACCGGTGCCACGATTCGCAACCACGAATTTTTTCGGGTCGCTCCAATCGCTGGTCTGACCCGTGGAAGCGCTGGCGCGTACGCGCCAGAAATAAACACCGGGCCGCAGATCGCTGGCTGTGAATTCAGTTGAGGCCAATTGATCGCGTTCGATAACTTTGCCGTCGGTTACAAAGAAAGGCGACGTTGCTACCTCCACGCGATAGAAAGCTGGAGAGCCGGACTGTGGGCGTAACCATTTCAATGCAACATTCGCGGAACCGTTATTAGAAACAAACACTCTCTCGAGGTCACGTGGCTCAGATGGAGCGGGCATCTCTAGTAACCTTTGTGGACGCGAGAGCGTGCCGGATGGATTGACTGCGACGTACTGGCCACCGGTCAACATCAGCCTGTCACCGCTGCGATTGCTCGTTTCAACGGCGCCTGTATTGACGCGGATCTCTTCAGTACCCTCAGGATTAACTCCGAAGCTTGCTCCCGACTGCTCGCCGATTTTGTTGGTCGTTTTCGGAGTTTCTACTACGTTGTTTGTACCTTCGGGTTGCTGGTCAGTGCGCACAGACATTTGACCACTGTCAACGACTACGTGAACGTTTGTTTTCTTGCCATCCCCGGCGCTCGCATTGTCTCGAACTATGATGGTGCTATTGGGACGTACTACCAGCGTCGATCCATCGGCCATGCGGATGCGTGCGCGTCCCGTCGCCTGGGTTTGTACGGTGTCGCCCGGATATAGCTCGATATCGCTGCTGGGACTAATTGTTTCTCAGGTAGCCGCCCGGATTACGCGAACATCGCCTTCGAAGGAAATGAATCGCGCGCCCGATGCCATCCCCACTTTGCTTCTGACTTTCGCTAATGGGTTGCCAAACTTCCAGACATAAAGAGAGGCTCCGGCTGCCATTGCGCACAGCACAACGAGAAAAACGGCCAGGTAGACAAAGCGTTTTTGTACTACCCACCAATCAAAAACGAAACGACTGGTTCTAGTGGTCATTCTTGTTTAGGGAGCTATTTAAAACGAGGGGCGTTTCGAGCAAGTTAGAGGTGAGAACAACTAATACTGTTTAATACGGCAATTCCGGTCACATCTCAGTCCCGAGCCAAGCCGAATCTAACATACCACTGACGTGCGTTCAAGCGTGTTTATCTTCACAATCTACGCGACTTACGCGTTTCAATTACGATCGGCGGGCAATGTTTTCGGGCTCTTCTTCTTTAGCTGAGCGGCCTACGGGCTGACCGTTGTTTCCAAACGAGGATCTTGGAACTGCGTCGGAATGGTCATGCGAAAACGGGGGATCGAAGTCTGGTGGCAAATCTAGGTCGATCTCGATTTCGGCTTGTTTCGGCCGCAGCAGGGAAGCAATAACTGAACCGGTAAGTATTACTGCCACAAAAATCAACGAGAGATAGATTGGGATGTGAAGGCCCACTGCCGTTACCAACATTTTCACCCCGATGAAAGTAAGCACAATTGCCAGACCCATCTTGAGGTAGTGAAACTTTTCCACTACGCCCGCCAGGAGGAAGTACATGGAGCGTAATCCCAGGATGGCGAAGACGTTCGACGTGTAGACAATAAAAGTATTTGTTGTGATAGCGAAGATTGCCGGAATTGAGTCGACGGCGAATACTAGATCCGTAAACTCGACGACCACCAGAACCAGCAACAACAATGTACCGGTCAACTTCCCATTAACGCGCGTAAAGAACTTCTCTTCGTCGTAGTGCCGGACGATCGGAACAAGGCGGGTCACTAACTTTACGACCGGGTTATGTTCCGGTTCGAGTTCCGTTTCCTTCTGCGTAAACATCCGGATCCCGGTGTACACGAGGAAACCGCCGAAAATGTATATGATCCAGTGGAAACGGTTGATCAGTGCCGCGCCGACAAAGATCATTGTCAGACGCATGATCAGCGCGCCCATCACGCCCCAGAACAACACACGGTGTTGAAACCTTGCGGGAACCTTGAAATAGGAAAAGATTAAGAGGAAGACAAAAAGGTTATCGACGGACAGTGATAGTTCGATCACGTAGCCTGTGACGAACTCCAATCCACGCTCGATACCCTGATAACGAAAGACGATCCCCGCAAATACCGCCGCCAAGCTGATCCAGACAGCGCTCCAGATCGACGCTTCGCGGTAGGTTATGTGGTGAGCTTTGCGGTTGAAGAGCCCTAGATCGAGGCTCAGCATCAACAGAATGAAAATTGAAAAGCCGAGCCAGAGTCCCGTGTTACTGTCCATTTAGAGGAGTAATCTAGCATTGAGATCGTTATGCGGCAACGAGGGCCTATATTCGGTCCTAACTGCAAGCAAGGACACGCTTATAGAAGTCTAAGAGCCTCATCTGCAAACAGCGCCGTAATCTCACAGCATCGTTAGCAGTTCGGGTTGACGTAAGAAAAGCTTAGGGTTTCCTGCGGTTGCACCTGTCTCCGCGTCTACTCTACAATCCGCCTTTTGTTAGAAAGGTAAGAATGAAATGCTTAAACAACTGAGCCGGATGGATCGAACCCGACGTTACCTAATTATGGGGTTCGTCTTTTTGATGGTTGTCAGTTTGATCGTCTTTTATGGACCGGGCCGCTCAGGCAATGTGGCCGCCACTCAAAACACGGATGTCGTGGCCAAGGTCGGAGGTGATGAAATTACGGCCGGCGACTTGGCCCAGGTTGCGGAGAACTACCGGCAGATGTTTGGCGGTCGAGTAAGCATCGCTCAACTTGGCGGTAACAAGACGTTGCTCGAAGGTTTGATTCGGTCGCGAATTATTAATCAGGAAGCGGAACGACTGGGTCTGGGCGCAAGTGATGGTGAAGTGAGAGACAAAATTGTGAAGCAGTTTACGGACGCTTCAGGACAGTTTGTCGGTCTCGATCGTTACAAAGAACTGGTCGCGGCGCGCTACGGTGATTTGGGGACATTTGAGCAGGAACTTAGAAACGATATTGCCCGCGAAAAACTTCAGGCCTTTGTGACCTCTTCCGTTTCAGTCACCGATCAGGAAGTGCAGGCGGAGTACGAACGAAAAAATTCCAGTTTCGACCTGGTTTACACAGTCGTCACTCCGGAAAAAGTTGCCGAAAATATTCAGCCGTCCGATGACGAGTTGAAGAGCTATTACGAACAGCACAAAACGGATTACCGCTATCATGAGCCCCAGAAAAAGATTAAGTACGTATACGTTGACCAGGCGAAGGCCGGCAGCAAGATTGCGATCGGTGATGACGAGCTGCGCAAAGCATTCGACGCGCTTGGTCCACAACAGAAACAGGCGGGCGTAAAGGTTCAACAGATTTTGCTGAAGGTAGCGCGACCGGACCTGGACAGTCAGGTCGAACAAAAAGCTAAAGACCTGCTGGCAAAAATAGTGGCCGCACCAGCAGACAAGCAGGAACAGGTTTTCTCAGACCTCGCACGTGGCAATTCGGAAGATCCGGCGACTGCAAAAAATGGTGGATATCTCTTGCGTCCTCATAAGAAAAATCCAAACAGTGTCCATGGCTTATACGATCGTGCTCTGGACATGGAGGCAGGCCAAATCTT
>Ga0079217_10000429_pt1 | contig 10476 bp, 8 predicted proteins | sample NCAS200_FD_76343 | JGI IMG/M metagenome (GOLD analysis project Ga0079217, IMG submission 76343) | Agricultural soil microbial communities from Utah to study Nitrogen management - NC AS200 | ecosystem: Environmental > Terrestrial > Soil > Agricultural land | place: USA: Utah | collected 2014-06-11 | reverse complement strand
CGGGCGTCGAGGGGTACACCGAATCGCTCGGGACCGGTCTTCTTGCCGGGATCAACCTGGCACGCCGGCTCGCGGGCGGCGACGTCGCCGTACCGCCGCCCACCACGATGCTCGGAGGTCTCTACCGGTACCTGCGGGACGCAGACCCGGCGCACTTCCAGCCGATGAACGCCAACTTCGGCCTGCTCGATCCGCTGGCCGGCCGCGTGCCGAAGGACAAGAAGAAGGCGATGCTCGCCGAGCGTGCGCTCGCGGATATGCAGCAATGGGTGGGTGCACTGTGACGGCGAAGCGGCCCGCCGACCTGGTCCGCGAATACCTCCGCCATCTCGAGCACGAGAAGCAGCAGTCGCCGCACACGGTGAAGGCCTATCGCCGGGACCTTGCGGCGTTCACCGACTTCTGCGGTCGCCACTACGGCGAATGGTCATTCGAGACGGTGGACCGTCTGGGCCTGCGAGGCTTTCTCGGTGAGCTGCAGCGTCGGGGACTCACCCGGAGATCTTCAGCGCGTGCCCTGAGCGCCGTACGGAGCTTCTACCGGTACCTGCAGGAGTATCACGGCGTTCCGAACGTCGTCGCGAAGTCTGCCCGGGTGCCGAAGCTCGAGAAGCGGCTCCCGACGTACATGGAGCGGGAGCAGACCGAGCGACTCTTCGCGTGGGCCGAGACGCGCGCCGGCGGCGACGAGTTCCAGCCGCTTCGCGACCTGGCGATGCTGGAGCTTTTCTATTCGACCGGCATGCGTCTCTCCGAGCTGGCAGGGCTCAACCTCGAGGCACTCGATCTGCTGTCGGACCAGGCGCGGGTACGCGGGAAGGGTAAGAAGGAGCGGATCGTGCCGGTCGGCACGCGGGCCGTCCTGGCGCTCCGGCGCTACCTCAATGCGCGCGAGGAGGTGGTCCGGCTGCCGGGTGCGGAGCGCCGAGCCGTCTTCGTGAGCCACCGCGGCCGCCGGCTCGCGCCCCGGAGCATCCAGCACCTGATGCACCGCATGTTCGATGCGGTGGGCGGCGATCAACTCCGCGTGCACTCGCTCCGCCACACCTTCGCCACCCACATGCTCGACGCGGGCGCCGACCTTCGTGCCGTGCAGGAGCTTCTCGGCCACGCTTCGCTCAGTACGACGCAGATCTACACCCACACGAGCGTAGAGCGCCTCAAAAAGGTGTATAATCAGGCGCACCCACGGGCTTGAACAGTTTGTTCTTGAACCGCAGAGGCGCAGAGGACGCGGAGGAATCGCAGGTCATTCTTGCTCTGCGTCCTCTGCGCCTCTGCGGTTCAACAGATTGAGGCGTCATGCAATTTCACGGCACCACGATCATCGCGATCCGGCGTGACGGCCGCGTAGCCCTGGGGGGCGACGGGCAGGTCACGATCGGGGACACCGTGGTGAAAGGGCAGTCCGTGAAGGTACGAGCGCTGAAAGGCGGGAAGGTACTGGCCGGGTTTGCGGGTTCGGTCGCCGACGCGCTCACGCTATACGAAAAATTCGAGGAGAAGCTCGAGCGGTACCCCGGGAACCTGCCGAGAGCGGCCGTGGAGCTCGCGAAGGACTGGCGGAGCGATCGCGTGCTCCGCCGGCTCGACGCGCTGCTCGTCGTCACCGACCGCGAGCACAGCTTTCTCCTTAGTGGAAGCGGCGAGCTCATCGAGCCGGACGACGGCATCGTCGCCGTCGGCTCCGGCGGCAATTACGCATTGGCCGCGGCGCGCGGGCTGCTGGCGGTTCCCGGATTGAGCGCACGCGACATCGCGCAGCGCTCGCTCGAGATCGCGGCGGATATCTGCGTGTTCACGAACAGGCATATTACGGTATTGGAGCTGTGAGGGGCGGCCGATCAGTCGCCGGTCGCGCGAGTCGCGGGGGTCGCGATGCCGAACCAGCGGATCTCGCGACCCGTGACACCCGCGACCCTCGCGACCTCAGCATGACTACTCCCATCAGCGATCTCGACACCGACGAAGTCCCACCGCCCTGGCTCGAGGAGATGCCGCCGCGACAGATCGTGGCGGAGCTCGATCGATACATCGTCGGGCAGTCGGCCGCCAAGCGTGCGGTCGCAATCGCGGTGCGGAACCGCTGGCGCCGCGCGCAGGCGCCCGACGAGATCCGTGACGAGATCACGCCCTACAACATCATCATGATCGGACCGACGGGTGTCGGAAAGACCGAGGTGGCCCGGCGGTTGGCCCGGCTCGCCGGCGCGCCCTTCATCAAGGTGGAGGCGTCGAAGTTCACCGAAGTCGGCTACGTGGGGCGCGACGCCGAGTCCATGGTACGCGATCTCGTGGACGCGGCGATCAGCATGGTGCGCACCGAGCGCGAGGACGAGGTCTATCCCCAAGCGGAGCAGCGCGCGGACGAGCGCCTGCTGGACCTGCTGCTGCCGGCTCCGCCGGCCGGGCCGGGCCGGTCCGGCGGGGCCGGGGGGACGGCCGGGACGGGTGACAGCGGGAGCCAGGTATTCGTCGTCGATGCCGCCGGTACTACCCGCACGGAAGCGGCGGACGAGGATCGGCGGTCACGGTCGCGCGAGAAGCTCCGGCAGCTGCTGGCGGACGGCAAGCTCGACGACCGGGAGGTCGAGATCGAGGTGGCGCCGCAGACCTACCCGATGCTGGAATTCATGCAGCCCCCGCAGGGAATGGAGGGCACCGACATCAACTTCACCGAGATGCTGCAGGACATGCTGCCCCGGCGGAAGAAGCGCCGCACCGTGAAGGTCCCCGAGGCCCGCCGGGTGCTGGTGGACGAGGAGCTCAAGAAGCTGGTGGACATGGACGACGTCGTGAACGAGTCCCTCGACCGGGTCGAAAACCACGGGATCATCTTCATCGACGAGCTGGACAAGATCGCGGGTGAGCGCGCGCAGGGCGGTGGGCCCGACGTGTCGCGGGAGGGGGTGCAGCGCGACCTGCTCCCGATCGTCGAGGGATCCACGGTGCAGACCCGCTACGGCTACGTCCGGAGCGACCACATCCTCTTCATCGCGGCCGGCGCCTTTCACGTCTCCAAGCCCTCGGACCTCATTCCGGAGCTCCAGGGCCGCTTCCCGATTCGCGTGGAGCTGACGCCGCTCACCGAAGAGGACTTCGTCCGGATCATGACCGAGCCGGAGAACGCGCTCACCCGGCAATACCAGGCGCTGGTCGCCGCCGAAGGAGTCGAGCTGGTCTATACCGACGATGCCATCGCCGAGATCGCGCGCGTCGCCTTTGTGGCGAACGACCGGATGGAGAATATCGGAGCGCGGCGTCTCCACACCGTGATGGCGGCGCTCATGGAGCAGCTCCTCTTCGAGCTGCCCGACTTTCCGGACAAGCGCGTGGTCTACGACGCCGACAAGGTGAAAGCGACGCTGTCATCGATCGTCAACGATGATGACTTGAGGCGATACATCCTGTAGCACACAGGCTGGCGCCAGACGCACCCGGCCGTATGTTTGCGAGTATCCCCTTTGATCGGTCGGGCATGCCGCAGTGGCTTGAGGGAGCGACAGTCGCCCTCGCTGGGCGGTACGCGGTTGAACGAGTCCTCGGCAGGGGCGGTACCGCGGTCGTTCTGCTGGCGCGGGACCTGCGCCATGGACGCGCCGTCGCGATCAAGGTGCTGCGCCCCGAACTGGCGGCTGCGCTCGGATCCGAGCGATTCCTCCGGGAGATCGCATACGCGGCTCGCCTGACACACCCCAACATCCTGCCGCTGTTCGACTCCGGAGAACTTGAGCTCCCCCCGACCGTCGCCGGCGCTGCCGGGCCGGCGACGCTCCTCTACTATGTGATGCCATTCGTCTCCGGTGAGACGTTGCGGGATCGGCTCCGGCGTGAGGGCCCGCTTCCCATCCGGGACGCCATCCGCATCGCTCGGGGTACGGCGGCCGGGCTCTCCCATGCGCACGAAGAGGGCCTCGTGCACCGCGACATCAAGCCTGAAAACATTCTCATCGAAGGCGGCGAAGCGGTAATCGCCGATTTCGGGATCGCGCGGGCGCTGCACCTTGAACCCGGCGAATCGATCTCGATTTCCGGCCTGGCCGTCGGCACGCCGGCGTACATGAGCCCGGAACAGGGGGCCGGGGCGGCCGTTGACGCGCGGGCGGATATCTATGCGCTCGGATGCGTGCTGTACGAAATGCTTGTCGGCGATCCGCCGTTTACCGGCCGGACACCGCAGATTCTGCAGGCGCGCCATCTCAGCGAGCCGCCTCCGTCGCTTCTCCACGTGCGGCCGCAGGTCGGGGCTCGGCTGGATGCGATCGTCGCGACCGCACTCGCGAAGGTGCCGGCGGACCGATATCGAACGGCCGCTGATCTGGGACAGGCGCTCGACGACGCCAGCGGGGATTCGCTCGGGACGCCGGTTTCGATCCCCGCTCGGCCGCGCCGTCGCCGCGGCGCGTTGGCACTTGGCGGCGGAGCACTCACGCTGGCCGCCATCGCCGCGGCCGCCCTGCTGGCCGGAGACCGCCCCCAGTTGAGCGCCGATCGCGTGGTCGTGTTCCCACTCGCAGAGGCCGGTGGACGAGACACGGAGGGTCGCGGTGAATCACTCGCGTTGCTCCTCGGTCACGCGCTCGAGCACACGGATCCCCTGAAGTGGATAGACGGCTGGGGACTGCTCACGGCGGAGCAGCGAACGGATCCGCGGCAGGTGACGGCAGCGGACGAGCGAGCCGTTTCGCGGACCGCCGGTGCGCGCTATTACGTCAATGGGGCGATTCTGAGAGCCGATGATTCGGCAACGGTCATCCTCCGGCTCTACGACGTCACCCACGATTCGCTCGTGTCGCAGGTCAGCGCATCGGCACCCTCCGACAGCACTTCACTCGCACAGCTCAGCCTGGGCGCCATGGCGAGGCTGCTGCCCTCGCTCCTTGCTCCAGGACGTCGAGTCGACACGCAGGTGTGGGAGCCGCTGCTCTCTCGCCATCCCGGGGCGATAGCGCACTGGCTCCATGGTGACCGGGAATACCGGCAGAGTCGTTTCGCCGTCGCACTCGATCACTATCGTCGCGCTGTGCAGGGCGACTCGGGGCTCGTGCTGGCGGCACTCAGCGGCGCGCAGGCCGCGAGCTGGCTCAACCAGGACGCCGAGGCGCGCGGGCTGGTCCGGGCTGCGCTGGAGCACGCCCTGCTCCTCCCTCCCAAGTACCAGGACTATGCCCGCGGCCTGGCCGCACACCTCCGCGGCTCCGCGGACTCTGCGGTCGTCTATTTCCAGGCTGCACTTGGGCGCGACACGACATGGCCGGAAGCGTGGACTGCACTCGGAGAGACCTACTTTCACCTGCTTCCTTCTGTCCCCGCCCCGGATTCGCTCGCAGAGGCCGCATTCAGACAGGCAGTTCGATTTGACGAAGACTTCTCGCCGGCGCTGGTCCATCTCGGCGAGCTGGTCCTCCGCGCGGGAAACCTCCCTGCCGGCGACCGGATCATCGAGGAGCTTCGGCGTGTCGACGCGGACAGCACGCTGGTGCCGCCCCTGCTGCTCATGCGCGAGTGCGTCAGCGGGAGTCCGGCGGCCGCCTCGCCGACTGATCCGGCGATCCTCCTAGAGGCTGCTCGGGCTTTCGCTGCCGGCGCGGCGCAGCCAGAGTGCGCCGAACATGGGCTTCGGCGCGTGTTTGCCGACAGCCTGGCGGCGCCCAATGTCCGGTGGGGGGCGCTGCTGTGGCTCCAGGGGTTGCTCCTGGCGGAGAACCGCGTCGCGGAGGTCCGGGCGCTGCTCGAATCCTCGAGGCAAGCGTTTCCGGCGACGGCCGGTCTTTATATCGTGAACGCAGTCGCCGGTTATGCATTCGAAGAAGAGGCATCGGCAGTAGCACGTACGCTGGATGGAGACCCCGCGACGCTCGGCCCCGGCCGGCTCTGGTACCTGGGGGAGTGGGCCGCGTATCAAGGTGATACTGCGGAGCTCGCCTCGTTGGCGGGGGCGGCCCACAGCCTCGCCGGCCGCACCGGTGCCGCGGGGGACTCGTTACTCGCGCGTGCGCTGAACGCGCATCTCACGCTGCTCCGCGGCGATACCATCGGCGCTGTGGCTGCCCTGCGCCGGCTGCATAGTGCGGCACCTGTCGACAGCGTCATGTGGGAGCCGTGGCAGGCGCTCGCGCCTGAGCGGATGCTGCTGGCCGAGCTCGCCGCCGTGCTCGGCGATCACGAACTCGCCGCGCGTAGCGTGGCCGTGTTCGGCGGACAGCAATCGGTTCAGTTCTTGTCGTACCTGCCGCGGGCACTGAAGCTTCGGGCCACGGAGCTCGACCTCGCCGGGCGCGCGGGGGAAGCGAGGAAAGCACGAGCGCGCCTCTCCGCGCTCGCGCTGCGACATGCGGAAGCTGGTGAAAAGAACTGAGGTCAACCTGGATCCGGGAGGAAGAATGGGTGCCAAGGGACGGAAGTCGAGCGCACGAAAGAAATGGAAATTCACGAAGCAGGAAACGGACGCGAGTGATGCGCTCGACGCGCAGATAGCATCGTTGACGGCATGGTGCGAGTTCCTCGCCGTCATCGACTGGTCGAAGGTACCTCAACGCGGCTCGACGCCCGGCTCCGACAAGAATCCGCCACCGCCGCCCCCGCCATGGCCGCCCGCGTGATCTCTGCCTGCGGCAGGGGGCGCGTGCTGGTCCCGCTCGCGTTCCTTCCGACGCTGGCCGGCTTCGCACTCGTTGCAGCGATCGAACGGGTCAAGATCACCAACGCGCCCGGCGGTGCTGTCGTCGTCGCCTCGGGGTTCGACTCTGGGGGCGGAGTGTGCCGCATCCACGAAGTCCTGCAAGGAAGCGGCACCATCGACGTCACGGGCACGCTCAGGCACACTGACGCCTGCGAGTCCAGCATTGCCGTCTTCGCAAAGGGGAGGTCGAGCCTGCGGATGCTCGATCCTCCCTGGACGCACTCCGGCGAGCCGCCCCTCACCCTCAGCCTTGAGTTGCGGGTGCCGGTTGCCCTGAACGTCGTCGTACCGTTCGGAGCGACGCGATGGGCGCGAGCGGACACTTCGCGTGCGTCGGCGATCTTCAATGCCAACAGGGCTGGGGTCGTCTTTTCGGCGCCCAGCGTGCGCCGTTACACCGACGCGGAAGCGGAGATCGTCGGAGGAGGGTGCCATGACGTTGCCGCTGTAGTGGCCGCCGGCCTGCCGCTTTACGATGCATCCGCGCTCAACGTGTACTACGTGAATGTCGACGTCGAGACCAATGCCGACGCGTGGATGGGATACAATTGCTTCGAAGCGGGCCGCCCGGACGTCATTTACATCTCGGTTGACGCACGCTCGGTCACGACGCTCGCGCACGAGATCGGCCACGCGTTCGGTCTTCGCGGCGCAACCGGCCACACGAATCCCTCTGAAGGCAACGCGGGAATGGACGCGTTCACCGATCGGAATTTGATGTACTCCATGGTGAACATGCAGACGTCCAGAGAGCGCAACACATTGTCGCTCGGGCAGGTATTCCGGATGAACTGGGATGATTCATCGCTGCTGAACGACCTCGTCCCGAACCGTCCTTTAGTAGGCTGCCAAGCCACAGCGACGGCGAACCTCCCATGTCCCAAGCTCTCGCTGGATCCGGAGGCCAAGAATTGACTCGGCGTGTTCCGGCCCGTCTCATCAGCGGGGCATTGACAGGCATCCTGCTGGTCGGGTGCGGGGAATCAACTATCAACTCGATATCCTCAGCCGATTCAGGGCAACGTCTCGTTGAAGAGTGGCTCACGTGCATCGAGTGCGATACGGGGCAGCTTGACTCGGTCGTTTCTTCGGCTAGTCGTGATCCGAGACTTGTCGAAACGCTCGGGCAGGCACTTCTTGGCCCCCAGCCAAGTGTGGCCGCACTCGAATCTCAGCTCAAAGCTGCCTATGTGGATCTCGCCAGCGAGCCGGCGGGCGGCGCCTTTGCCGAGTCGTTCCCCTCCGAAGACGAGTTCGTGGTGCACTACCGATCAGCCATGCTTGCGGTCCGTCGGGTCCGGGCGGCGATAGCGGTGGCGCGAGTCGGCGGGCCATCAGCGGCCGGATTCCTCGACTCGGCGGCAGCCGGCTTCGTGCGGGCAGGAGCCGATAGCATTCCGTCCGGCATGCGACGCAAGCTGGCCCGGGTTCGCGCGCGGCTCGTGACCGAATAGCTTTCAGCATGGCCCGCGATCTTCTTCCTCTGGTGCGCGCCGCGCTTGCCGGGACTTACAGCGTCGAGCGCGAGATCGGGCACGGCGGTGCGGCCCGCGTCTACCTGGCGCGCAACGCGGCCGGCGAACCGGTTGCGCTCAAGGTCCTGCATCCGGAGCTGCAGGTCAGCACCATGGCAGAGCGGTTCCTTCGCGAGATCCGTCTCGTCTCGAGCATCCAGCATCCGCTCATCGCCCCGGTCCTCGACTGGGGCAGCAAGGACTGGCTCGTCTACTACGTGATGCCGCTCATCGAGGGAGTGACGCTGCGGGTCCACCTGACCCGCGCGCGGCAGCTCTCGGTGGCGGATGCGGTGCACGTTGCCAGCGACCTGCTCACGGCGCTCGAGCACGCCCACGGCCACCACATCGTCCACCGGGACGTCAAGCCGGAGAACATCATCATCTCGCCGCGGGGCGCGGTGCTGGTGGACTTCGGCGTCGCGCGGGCGATCGAGGCGGTTGCGGGTGACCGGGTCACGGCGACCGGCATGACGGTGGGCACGGCGGGTTACATGAGCCCGGAGCAGGCCACCGCGGCTCCGAGCCTCGATTATCGAAGTGACCTCTATTCGGTGGGCTGCGTGCTCTTCGAGACCCTCGCCGGACGGCCCCCGTTCTCGCACCGGGTTCAGAGCGTCGTCGTGCAGATGCAGCTCTCCACCGACGCACCCGACGTCCGGACCTTCCGCTCCGACACCCCGCCGGCGCTCGCGGCGGTCGTGGCGCGAGCGCTCAAGCGGGACCAGAACGAGCGCTGGCAGAGCGCCGCCGCGATGCGCGACGCTCTGATGGAGACCGCCGCGGTCTAGATCCGGGCGCCCGCGGTCGCGCTGCCCGCCACTCGCAGGTCCACGTCGTTTTCCGCAATCGTCACCGCCGGATCCTCCAGACCGCTCCCGACTGTTCCGGCGGGAGTTCCGGCGAGGAGTGCGAGTTTCTCCAGCCGGCTCCGCACTTCCGCTTCCGCCTCGGGCGCCGCTCGGCCGGCGAGCTCGAGCCACGACAGCGCCTCATCGAACCCGCAATGCTGCACGGCGTGATCGCTCGCCAGCAGGGCGAAGTGGAACGCCCGGGGGCCATCCCCGCTGCGCTCGGCGTGCCAGGCAATCTCGCCCGCGCGCTCAGCGAGCCGCTCGGGACGCGTCGCGAGCTCGAGGGCGATCGACATCGCACGATGCAGCTCCGAACGGCGCGAACTCGTGAGCTCGGCGCGCACGACGGCGCCGATCAGCGGGTGGGCCATGCGGTACGCCCCTTCGCCCTCCTCGACGAGGTGCCGCTCGACGAGCGCGTCGGTGAGCGCCGCGAGCCGGAGTCGCGACATGCCGTGAATGTGCGACAGCACCTCGATCCCGACCGGCCGGCCCGCCACCGCTATGGTGGCCACCAGGTCCCGGAGCTCGTAGGACAGCCGGGTGATCCGCTTCCGGATGGCGTCGCGTACCGAGCGCGGCATCTCGACACGGCCGAACCGGGAGGCGCTGATCTCGGCGGAGACGACCCACTCCCGCGAGATCGGCGTGACGCCGAGCAGTCCCTCAGCAAACAGCATCTTCACGATCTCGATCACCTGAAACGGGTTGCCGTCGCTCACCTCGTGGAGCCGAGCGGCAAAGCGGCGGGCACCGGTCGGAGTGCGGATGTTCCCCATCTGGCGCACCAGCTGCCACACCTCATCCTGGCTCAGGGCCTCGACCTGGATCGTCCGGGCACGCGGCCACGAGGCGATCGTCTGTACGAGCTGGAGCGCAGCCGTGCTCTGGGCCAGCTCGCCGGCCGTCACGGTCGCGATGAAGAGGAATTGAGCCTCGTCGAGCCGCTGCAGCAGGAATTGAATCAGCGCACACGACTCGACGTCGCACCAGTGCAGGTCGTCGATGAAGAGAACCGTCGGCCGCTCGGCGGCGAGCGAAAGGAAGATCTGCGCGACGCCCTCGAACAGTCGCCACCGTTCTCCGGCCGCCGAGGGTGGATCGGCGGGGGGAAGGCCGGCGAAACGACGATGGAGCTCGGGGACCAGCCGCGATACCTCTGAGAGCCACTCCGGATCCGTGCAGGCGAGGCCCGGTGCGCCGATCCCGCCGCGCAAGGCGGCGGAGATCGGACCGAACGGTACGCCTCCAGCCGGCTCGTACGCGCGCCCGCGCAGCACGGTGGCCCCGCGACTCAGCGACCAGCGCGAAAACTCGTCTGCCAGGCGCGTCTTTCCCATGCCCGACTCGCCCTCGAGCAACACGATGCGCGCGTGTTGATCCGACAGCCCGGCCCAGGCGGACGTGAGCGCCACCCAGTGAGACT
>Ga0079217_10000427_pt1 | contig 10513 bp, 25 predicted proteins | sample NCAS200_FD_76343 | JGI IMG/M metagenome (GOLD analysis project Ga0079217, IMG submission 76343) | Agricultural soil microbial communities from Utah to study Nitrogen management - NC AS200 | ecosystem: Environmental > Terrestrial > Soil > Agricultural land | place: USA: Utah | collected 2014-06-11 | reverse complement strand
GGGGATACCGAGGTCGAGTTCACCACGGTTGTCGAGTCCTGGCTTCAGTACCACCAGCCGGTCCGGCGCGATGTGCACGCGCTCATCCGTGCCACCTCCGTACGACCGGCGTACGACGTCGACCCATACGCGGCCACTCGGTGTGGTCGACACATGGCCGTAGCCGTCATCGCGGATGCGGCCTTCCGCCAGTGCAACGCTCCGGCCCACGCCGAACCCGTAGATGACCGTGTCCTCCGGCTCGATCAGGACTCCTCGGGCGTCTTTCAACGGATCTTTCAAAGCTGGTCCTTTCTGATCAAATACTCAGCAGCCGCTATGATCATGTACGCGTTGTCCTCGAAGGACCCGAGACCCCGGTTGCATGACTGGCACAGGATGCCTCGGATTTTCTTGGTTGTGTGGTTGTGATCTACTACTTCACCGGGTCCGCCGCAGATCTCGCAGTCTTTTCCGCGACGCAGCATCCGGGCCTGAGCCATGGTCAGGCCGTGGCTAGCAGACCCCGATTTTTTGACATTTCGACTACTGGCCCGACAGTGGCCTGAGGGTGTCAACTGGATCGGTCCACACCACACACAGACACCAGACCGCGATGGTAGATCTTTCGTGATGATGCGGTGCTCGAACGGGTTCCTGACCGCACCCGCGCACTTGTTGTCATGGAATCTGACTGTTGTCTGGCAGCGGTCACACCATGCGCGATTACGTCGGGAGTAGGTCACGCTCAGGCGGTGGATGTTCTTCCTGGGCCGGTTTCGATGAGGGCACTGGACCAGTGCATGGTGGAACACGGGGGCTGAGGTGATCCGGCCTACACGCCCGCACTTCGGGCAGTTGGGTGGACGGCTGGTCATAATCGTTGGCCGGGCGCCCACCCACCCGCAGCGTTGACCATTGATCAACTGATGGCACGAGACCCGGACACACGTCGGACATTCCCCCCGGCTCATGTTCATACGATGATCGTCCTTTCGTCCAACTGCCTTTGAAGTTCCTTGAGTTGCTTGCGAAGCCGATCGTTCTGCGCGCGCACCGAGGTGATCTCGTAGTCCCGGTGCACGGCATGGTGATGACCGGCCAGCAGTGCGGCCGTAGCCGCGCGATGCGCGAGCAGCGGCTCGAAGTCCAGCTCCGCGACGATCTCGGTAGCGGCGGCCTGGATCAGCGCCACCGTCACCGGGAACGGGTCGTTGAGGTGCAGTACGAACTCATGGCACCGCGCGGTAGGTACAACACATGCGCCGGTGCCATCCACGTGCTCCGAGCGAGGATGGCCACAACGGCACGGCGGATCGCCGAACCCGTAACCGGTGCACTCGCACCGAGCAGCTTCCTGGGGTGACTCATGTGCGCACATCCCCTGCCCCCTTGACCTTGTTGGCTGCTTCCATCCGGTTGCGCACGCCCAACTTCCGGTACGCGGCGGCGAGATAGGTCTTCACGGATTCGTGGCCGATCCCCAGTTCGGCGGCGATCTCACTGTTCGTCAGTCCGTCGGCGGCGAGACGGATCACTTGCATCTGCCGCTGTGAAAGCTCTTCCACGGTGCTCATCCCTCCTTCCGGGGGTGTCGGGTGTGCGGGTGCCGGTCACGGCCGCTTCAGCCGGTACCAGTGCTGACGCGGGATGCACACCGTGATGACAGTTGAGTAGTGACTGGTGGGGTTGACCTTGTGCCCCCTGACCCACCACACCGGCACAGGGCCGGTCCTGTAGTTGATCTCTATGGGTTTTACCTCGTCGATCATGAAGGCATACTCACCTTCAAGATCGGCGACGACATCCCCCGGTTCCAGCCTGCTCGGTGGCACCGTTTTGGAGCCCACGTAATCGTCCAGCGTGAGTGTCATGAGTGGTCCTTCAGTTGTAGTGGCGGTCATGCGTGCTCCCGGAGAGACTCGAACTCTCGGCACACCGGTTAAGAGCCGGTTGCTCTGCCAACTGAGCTACGGGAGCGGACAGCCGGACCCGAAGGTCCGGCTTGAGTTGTGCGCTACTGGGGTTGATCAGACGAAGGCGAAGATCACGACAACGAGCAGGATGATCAGCAGTACGCCGATCACGAGGTTGAGCATGAAGATCACCTCCCCGGTGCTCTGTGCGTCCGTGTGCGGACCTCACACAGCTAGCGGATACCCCGCATCGGGGGTGTCGCTCACGGTCCCGGAGACGGACACAGGGACCGTCTTGTGGACCGGTTCTGCTCCGGGGTCTACCGACCGGAGGGCGAGACGCTGAAAAGGTCCGCCGTCCGTGTCGAGCGGGTCGAGCCAGTGACGCAGTTCGACCGCCGGAATGCAGTTGGTGCATGTGCTGATCTTCTCGCCAGACATGGCGATCATCTCGGCTCTTGAGTTGTGGTTCATGGATGGACGGGTGGGTGGTCAGTTGATGAGTCCGAAGACCTTCAAGGAGATCAGGAACACTCCGAGCAGGATTCCCCAGAGAACGACTGTATTGAGGTTGGCCATGGTCTGTGCTCCGCTCTGCGGGTCCGGCCGGTGCTCCCTTCAGGATGCTCCGGCCGGACCCCTCCGGCAGAGACTGTGGATCACTCTTCAGGTTGCGATTCGGTACGTGCTTCCGCGACCGCCTGCTCAACCGTCTGCTTCAGGTCGATCTCGTGCTTGTCCCGGAACTCCCGCTCGGCATACGTGGCCTCGGCGAGCGCCTTGACCAGATCGCCGTACTCCGACAGCACCTCGATCGGCACGTCCCCGAAGATCGGGTTTTCGCGGCCAAAGGCGCTGCCGGTCACCTGCTCCTTGACGTCGCCCCGGGTCGACTGCCACGTGACGAGCACGTTTCCGTTGGAACCATGGATGCCGGTGGCGACACCACGCCGGAACTTGATGCCGTCCGTGCCCTTGTTGATCACCAGCGTGATGGGCACCTCAACCTTGACGGTGGTCTGCCGGATGGCCCGGGTGATCTTGTCGACCAGATCGCTGCGCGTGCTGGCACGGAGCACCTTGCCCCCGTGCTCAGCCTTCCAGGAGTCGTGCTCGTTCACGGTGATCTGCACGGTCACGCCGTTGCGGGTGACCTCACCGACGGGGTAGTCGGTCATGATTCACTTCCTGTCTTGGGGGACTTGGCCAGGGTGGCGGCCGGAGTGCCGGACTTGGCCCACTCGGCAAGCCGTCCGGTAGGGCGGAACGCCACGGTGGCCGTCGGCCCGGCGGGCTCGCCGGTGTGCGGGTTGTGCGTGTACGTGATCACCTTCCGGCGCCACGTGCCAAAGTTGGTGACCGTGACCTTGAGGCCACTGGCCACGGTCCGGCCGATCACATCGAACGTGGCCCTCAGCACCACCTTGACCGTGGCCCGGTCGACACCGGACTCAGCCACTACCGCGTCCACGAGGGACATGTGATTCAGGTCGCCGGTGGGCTGTACCTGTACTGTCATTCTTGATCTTTCTCCTTCTCGGGCTTGGCCCAGGGTGTTCCGTCGAAGAGGCGGCGGTCCTTTTTGCGGCGCGTGCGCGCAGATGACCGGCGCCTGAAACCGGTCGGATTCCGGCTTGCGGGGTCATCGTCCTTCTCGGGTTCGTTCTCGCCCTCACCGCCGTTGATGTACGACATATTTCACTTCTCTCGGGTGAAGATCAGGTACGCGGCCAGTGGACCGAAGAAGCCCACGGCGTAGACCGTGAACGCGGAAACCATTCGGCCGGTGCTGACGTGCTCGGCACCCATGCCACCTGGGCCGGTGATCAGCACGGCGAACACACCGCCGATGCCGAGTACTGCGCCGCACAGAATGACGTGCATAGCACCCCACCCTCGGCGGTTCACCGGGTCTGCACCGAGCGGTAGTACGGCTCGTCATCGTCGTTGCCCTGATAGGTGCCGGACTCTCCACACGAACCGGCGACGAACAGCACAGCGGCCGTGATGGCGAGCCATGCCAGGACCAGCCGCGCGAACGCGCGGTTGCCGTAAATCTTGATCAGTTGGTTCAACGTCATGTGCCGCTCCTCGCTTGGGTGTTGGGGCGTAGCCGTGGCTACACAGAACGGCACCCCCCGGGTGTTGTGTCCCGGGGGGTGCAGAGCTGTGATGCTGCGTTACGCGGTGGTGGTCAGGTTCGGGTCAGGCTTCTTCGGGGAACCAGAGCTTGCGCACGTCCTTGCGGACCTCGGTCCGCTCGGTGGCCGGAGTGCGGTCGCGGTTGCGGGTGGTGGTCGAGCGGGTTGACTGTGGCTTGCGCTGTACCTGCACGCGCTGTTGCGTCATGGCTGCTGCCCTCTGTCCGGAGTGTCTGTGTCACGAACACCGGGCGGTTGGCCGTTGAGTGCAACGTCCTTCCGTAGCCGGTCGCGCAAGCGGTCCGCAGCACTGCCGTAGACCACCGTGTCCACGCCCAGGCGTTCCCGCCCGTACAGCGTGCGGATGTCACCCATGAGGATTCCTGTGGGCTGATCATAGACCCCGATCGTGGTGTAAAGGATCACGTAGTCGTCAGGGACATTGCGCCACTGGTCCATGAAGTGTTCCAGCCGCTGCACCAAGTTGGCCGGAGGGTCCGGCCACAGATCGCGGATGCTTGGCCGCTCACTCACTGTGCTGCGCCTCCTGTGAGGCCGACCACGGTGCTCAGCACCAGGACGGCCAGGAAGAGCCAGAAGATCAGCCATACGATCAACCGGCCGGTGGTCAGGGGTGGTTGGGTGTGTTGCTCGGATTCTGTTTCACAGGCCGGTGGTCCGGCGTGTCGGGCCATGGTCATTGCTCCTTTAGTTCGGTTGTCCGATGGGTCCGGTCGATCTGTACTACGCGGAAGTCTTCCGGCCGGTGGGACGGGTAGTCGGCACGTACCTCAGCGAGCCGCTCGAACGCGCGCTCCCGACTGTCCATGCCACGGGTGACCTGTCCCCACCGGTTCTGTGTGGTGCACCAGCGCCACCCGAAGACCGCGAACCGGGTCATCGTGTGCTCGTCTCTGATGAGTGCGTAGTCGTCCTCTTCGGTGTTCGAGATCGTTACTCCTTGTCAGCCTTGTGCATCAGGTCCAGTACGATCTTGATGGCCTCGTCGTTGCCCTGAATGTGCCACTCGGTGATCTCGTGACGTTCCAGACCATCGGGGTCGTAGCACTTGCCAACCTTGTAGTCGTATACCTCCACATCACCGTGCGAGGTGGGGATGATCCACTGGGCCATCGACTTATAGTCGTCCCGGGAGTTGTTTCCGTCGTTGCCGAACGCGCGGGTCAGGAGATCATGCGGAGCGTGCAGGTAGTGCACGTTGTACGCACCCCGTTCGAACCGGTAGTTGACCGGGTCGCGGTCCGGTTCGGTTACGCCGTTGTTGTAGGTCATGCTGTGTCCTCTCGTGTCCGTAGGTCCAGAGCCGCACCCCGGGACCACCCCCGGGGCACGACGTCTGCACCGGCGGCGCCGGTTGATCATCTTTCAGATATGCACATCGACCAGAACGATCAGGTAGTCATCCGGGAGACCGTCGAGGTACTTGTTGACCTTGACGTTGTAGTCGGCTCGGCTGGCCTTCGAGTCGGTGGACATGCCGAACCAGCCCATCCGGCCCGGTTCGATCCACTGGCCCTCATGGGTCAGCAGGGCGAACCCCGGTACGGCATCAGCTACCGCTGCTGCGATGTACTCCTCGCGGCTGTCCTCGAACTCCTCGACCACGTCCGGCCCGAAGAAGCTGAAGAACTCGTTCCGGCTTTCCTTGATCTTGACGATGAGCGGCTGAGCGTTATACAGCTCGCGCGCCGTGTCGATGGCGTCCGGGTAGTTCTCCAGGTACGTGGCCCATGAGGTGGCGTCGGGGTACTGCGCGGCCAGCGCCTTGAACCGGTCGTACCGGCCACTTGCGTGCTCGGCGGCCTCCCGGCGCATGCGCTCGAAGTCAAGTGCGTCCTTGCGCCCGCCGTCCGCGTGGTCCCACTTGGGCGGGTCGTTCTCGTTGGTCCAGGACCGCTCACCGCGTACCAGGCTGTTGCGCTGCTCGTCGGTGAGCGGCTCCTGTGCAACGGGGAACCGGTCCTTCCAGCGACCGCCTACTACCCACCAGTCCCACCGTGAATCCGGGTTGTACGTGGACACGCTGTAGTACCGGACCGGGCCGTCCTCCGGAGTTTCTTCGTGCACCTCATCTTCGTAGTACTCGGACAGCACCTCGGTGACGTTCAGCTCATCCAGAGCCTTGACCCGAGCAGGGTTCTCGGTGCGGTACTTCAGCGCATTGCCGTACTGGTCCTGCCAGTTCTCGATGTACTTCCGGTAGGGACGTACCTCAAGGTTCTCGTCGAACGGCGCGAGCGCCAATTCGAGCGCGTGTTCCACGTCGGTTACGGCGCGGCTCTTGTCCGGCCGGAGTACGACCAGAACAGTCGAATGGCTCATTCAGTTACCTCTTTCTTGATGAGTTCCCAGCCACGGTTCGCCGTGGCTTCCAGGGTGATCTCGACCTTGATCACGTACAGGGTGCCAACGGCACCCTCGTAATGACCATTGCGGATGTCGTCATACGCCTCTTCGGGCGTCTGGTAGTGGATCGGGTCGTCGGAGTAGCCGACCGGGTTGGTGATCCGGTCGGCGTCGTCCGACACCATGTAGTGCGTGGTGGTGTTAGCCACGGTGGTCAACTCCCTCTCGGAGCATCGAGGTTGAGGCTGAACGCGGGGGTGGCCTGACGGGTGCCGGAGTTGTAACCGGACTCCCACCCTTCAGCCCAGTAACCCCACTGAAGGAAGCGAGCCAGATCGACCGCTTCACTGAGTGGCACGCTGTCGGAGCCTGACCTCAGGAGGTTCGTCACGTAGTCCTGTACCGCGCTCAGGTCACCGGCGGGGATCTTGCCCCCGGGGCCCGTCTCCTCGAACCGGTCGAGGATCTCGCGGATGTTCTGTTCCATGATCAAATGCCCCCTCCGAGCTGATCACTCCAACTGAACAGCTTCACGTCGTGCATCACGGGGTCCAAATTGAGTGAGCTGAACAGCAGTGCGGCGGACGAGATGTCAGCCGTCACGACGTACTTCCTGTGATCCATGTAGGTCCACGTGACCCGGTGCCAGCCGGTCGGCAACGGATCACTTTCCGGAAATCTGCTCAGCATGATCAGCAACCGCCCCGGAAGTATTCGGTGCATACGGTGCTGGTGTCGCCCTTGCGGGGGGTGTCCTGACGGGGGGTGTCGCCACCCTTGTTGGCCGACCCCCACATCACGACAGCCGCGACGATGACGATCCAGACGAGCCAGCCGGTACCCCCTCCGCCATGGCTCCGGCGGCCACGGTTGTACTCACGGCCGGAGCGGCGGTAGTGATCGCCACCGCCCCGGTAGTCGTTGCGCGAACGGCGACGGCTCATGCCGTTACCTCCACTTCACCCACGGCGTCCGTTGCCGGAACCTCAGGGACGTTGTCCCTGAGGGCTTCGGGGATGTAGACGTCGGACGGGTTGCGGTGCGCCAGGGTCGACCAGTAGGCCCGGTACGACTCGGCGTCGGTGTGCAGTTGATCGATCTGATTGATCATGAGGTGGTCCTCTCATGAGTGCGGGTGGTGGTGCGCTTCTCCGGCGGGGATCGAACCCGCTACCGGCGCTCCCAGTGAACGGCGGAGAAGATGGGCCGGGGAGGACCGGCCGGTGACGCATGGTCCTCCCCGCGCTGTTCAGTTGTGAGTGTCAGACGGTTGTCACCAGCCCTGTGTGTACGTCTCGTCGGGCTCGGGGTTGGGCTGGTAACGCGGTCGGTCGTCGATTCCGTCGTGCTCCAGTTCGTAGTCGGTGTAGTCCGTGCCGTTGTCGCCTTCAGTGGTCATGTTGATCACCTCCTTTCGTACGTACCCCCGACCGGATTCGAACCGGCAGTCCCCGGATTGAAAGTCCGGTGAGATGACCATTACTCCACGGGGGCAGAGGCTCTGTGCGTCCCACAGCGGGACGCACAGAGCCGGGGTGGTGCACCTCCCCAAGTAGCGGAGCCCGGACGTCACAGCGACGCTCAGGCCCCTCGGCGGATATGACATGGGAGTCGCGTACCTCCCCGGTTCAGGTGTCGAATCCGGACCACGACGTCACCGGCATGCCGAGCGTGAGCAGGTCGTCGTCCCCGTAGTACGCGGAGGGGTCGTCCTCGGCATAGTCGGCGTCGAACCAGGGTTCGGGGTCACCGAGGAACCTCGGCGACCATTGCACCGAGCGTCCGTCGCTCGCGGTGTGGATCTTCACCTGGCGCTGGATGCCGTCCTCTGTGTACGTCCACACGTACGGCTCTGGTTTCATGATCCGTCCTTTCGGCTCATCCGGTAGCCCACCACGATTCCCAGTAGGAAACACGTGGTGGGCAGTACCAGGACCGCGATGGTCAGGAGTGTCACCGTCCGGCCGGAACCAGCCCGGACACGTGGCCGAACCCCGCTGCCGGAAGGGCATCCGCGTCCATCTCGTACGCCCGGTCCGGGTCCTCGATCGTTTGCGAATACGCGGTCACCGCGTTCACCAGTCCGCCGCGCGTGCGATCGCCGCCGTCCATGAACGAGGCGAGCAGCCCCTTCATGTCGGCCTTGGAGAAGGCCGGACGCTGCGTGACCGCCTCGATCGCCTTCTCCACGTCGGCGATCTTCTCGTCCGAGCCCTCTTCGAGCTGCCGGAGTACGCGGTTCAGATAGTCCGCGTCCAGGAAGGTCCTGACCGCGTCGTGCGTCTGAGACGCGACCAGCTCGCGGTTGGCGTCCAGGGTCCGCTGACTGATCTTCATGTGCCCCTCGTCCAGCTTGGAACCGAGATGCGTTTTCCGGATCATGTCCTTCTTGATCGTCATGCCGTTGGTGCAGATCTGGATGACCAGCTCCGGCGTGATCGTGAAGGCGCCTCCACCGGTCTCGGAGTTGGTGATCACGATGCCCGCCTCCACGACCGGGTTGTCCGCACCGCGAGCACCGCCGTACGGCGAGGTATAGCCATGCAGAAGTCCGGGCGCGAGTGCGGTGATCTCCGGAACCGAAACGCGGATGTACATACGGTCGTCGGACAGATCGGCCTGGCGTACCACGTGGCCGGAGAATCCGGCGGAGGTGAGACCGTCGATCACGGTCTTCAGCACGTCCCAATTGTCGATGGGCCGGTACGAGTCACTGAGCAGTGCTCGGGCGTAGCCCGGTCCGTCGCCCTCACCGTTGAAGGTGCGGACAAAGAACTTCCGGTTGTCGCCGGGCACTCCGAGGTCACGACTCCCGTGAAGCAGCCCGTTGTAGACGCCGTCGATGATGTCCGTACGACCGGTCTCGCGGAGCCCACGGATGAACGCGCGGCCGACCGGGCGGCCGGTCTGCGACAGCTTGGCCACCATGCCCGTGTCAAACACACCGGACGGGGTCAGTTCGAGGTTTCCGGCGGGAGTAACTCCCTCGGAATTGATCACCTCGGGGCGCCCACCGGCAACGATCACGTTGCCGTTGTGGGACCACAGCTTGGACGCGGGGACCACTAGGTCATTCTTCCGGTCCTGCTGTTCGGCCAGCTCGGTTGCGAGGTCTTCCAGGGTGCCCTTGCGGAGAGTGAGTTGCATGATCGCTCCTGCTTGTTGTTGGTTGAGGACCTGTCGGCAACGGAACTCCGGGGGACTACCAGCCGGAGGTACCGCGTCATGGTGGCTCTGGTCGTCCTCAGAGGGCACACGGTCCGGTGTGAGCGGACCGTGTGCCCGAGCGGGTACCAGGTGTCTTACGGGTGCGCCCGTGCCTCCCCCGGACGCGTGACGGGTTCGCCGTCCCAGTGCTTCAACTCCACCTCGTTCTGCGGTGGAATCCAGTCCGGATCGGCGTAGCGGGGGTCGAGCAGAACCGCCCGGTTGGTGAGCAGGCGGCGCGTGCTCGGCTGGTCATCACCATCCGAAGGACCGAAGGGATCTTCCGGGGTGTATCGGACGGTCTGGCGCTCAACGTCGATCCATCCCCGCAAGCGCGGATCCGGTATCCGTACCGGATTGGATCCCGCCGCATAACGAGGTGGAGTTGAAGTACTGGGCCGGGGTTCCACGGCCCGGTTGACCAGGTCCTGTGTGAGTGGTGTCCGGCCGTACCGCGCGTCCGACGTGCGGCCACGACGAGTGCCGTCGTTGTGCACCCGGCTGAACATCACGGCGGGGTCTATGACACGTCCGCCCCACGCTTCCCTGATCAGGTTCTGGTAGTACGTGGTGGTGGCGTTGTACTGCCAGTCCGGCAGGAAGTTGATCCTGAGAAACGGCTCATCGGTGGTGGGCCCGTTCACCCAGGCGATGGGGGTCCCGTAGGCGTACACCACGTACTGGGCAGTGTTCAGACCCACTGTGTACTCCTCGGGCAGTGCTCCGTAACGAGCCCCTGTGAGCCGTACGTACGGACCCCTCAGACCGACCAGGCCGTAGTCGAGACCCTTGTTCCTGACAGCCTCGAACGAGTGCAGGTTGGCCAGGCTGGTGACCACCCGGTGACGGGTGCGCATGCCGTAGGCGAAGGTCATGTTGATCACTCCTCGGTGTCGATGGTGT
>Ga0079217_10000425_pt1 | contig 10520 bp, 10 predicted proteins | sample NCAS200_FD_76343 | JGI IMG/M metagenome (GOLD analysis project Ga0079217, IMG submission 76343) | Agricultural soil microbial communities from Utah to study Nitrogen management - NC AS200 | ecosystem: Environmental > Terrestrial > Soil > Agricultural land | place: USA: Utah | collected 2014-06-11 | reverse complement strand
TGGCTGGGGCGGGAGGATTCGAACCTACGAATGCCGGTTCCAAAGACCGGTGCCTTACCACTTGGCTACGCCCCAGTATCAGAATCCTTCGTTAACGCCCAGGAATAGCAGAACTCAACGAGTGTGAATATTCGTCGCGCGACAGAGTAACACAAGAAAAGATCCGCCAACCGCTTTCCTGTTGCAGGGCTTGAGCGGCGCTTCTGAGCACCTCTTTGTTATCAAAGATACCGAAAACGCTCGAACCGCTGCCAGCGAGCAAAGCGCAACGAGCGCCAGCCTGAATTAGTGCGTCTTTCACGCGCCGAATCTCAGGCTCTATATCAAAGATCACTCGCTCAAAATCATTCTCTAAATGATCACACAGGGCCCATTGTTTCGAATCAGAAAAAATAGCCTGTGTACGCGAAATAGCAAGTCTAGAGACCGAGTCAGATGTTGTCAAGGCAGGGGCTTTTAGCGCTTGATACGCACTCGCTGTAGACACTGTTACAGACGGAGCGATGATCAATATTTGTTGCTGCGGGAGATCCGGAAGTGGCGTCAGTTCGGTTCCGATGCCCGTAGCCAACGCACATCCGCCTGCAAGAAAAAACGGTACGTCAGCGCCGAGAGTGACCGCCAGCTCAAACAAATCTTCGGTAGTGGCAGAAAGATTCCACAATCGTGTCAGCGTCAGCAACGTTACTGCGGCATTCGACGACCCGCCACCGAGGCCTGCCTGCCCCGGGATTCGTTTAGCGAGGTGAATCTCGCAGGAACTCGTCACCCTGAATTTATCCCGCAGCGCTGCTGCTGCCTTAACTACCAGGTTGGTGTCGTCAACGGGAATTGCAGGATCATCGCAGGTAAAAACAATCTTTCCGCCCGAGGTCTTAGCTAGGTTAAGCCGGTCGTACAGCGAAACAGTCTGCAGTACTGTTTGAATCTCATGATAGTTGTCGGGACGCTTGCCCAGGATACGCAAACTGAGGTTGACTTTGGCAAACGAGAGAATTGAGAGAGGGCTGATGATCACAAGAAAAAGGCGGCTGACGTCGCGCGCCAGCCGCCTTCTTACGCTTTTGTTTGGCGTTTAGCGCAGGATGAAAAGTTGGGTCAGGAAAACTGTACCGTCCGGAGCGATAAAACTTCCGACTGCCGAGGCGCGAAACTCAGTGCTAAGCAGATTCGCACGATGTCCGGCGGAAGTCGTCCAGCGCTCGACGGCAAAGGCACCCGGATCTTCGAAGCCCTGATTATACGCGATGTTTTCCGCGATCACGCGATAACGAATTCCAGCCACACGCGCCCGGTCTCGCAACCTTAAACCTTCGGGAGTTTGGTGGGAGAAGAAATCGCGTACTGACATGTTGCGTGAGTGTTGTCGCGCAATCACGCAAAGTTCCGCGTCCCATTCCAGCGGCGCCAACCCATTTCTCAAACGCAACTCATTGGTGGTCTTAAATGCCCGTTGTTCGGGTGTGGTGGCTTCAGCAAAGGATGGTGACGCCAGGACGGCAGCTGTCACGGTAAAATTCGCGCCGTCTGTCCCACTGACGCGTCGAGTCCGGACTTCGTTTGTAGATCCGCTAATCAGCCGGGCCACCGGGCGCGGCGCCACCGTCTGCGCTGCTGCACTCAGCCCGAAAAGCGCAACCAGGAAACCGCTTCCGAGGGCGCTTGCAACGATGCGCGCGAGCGTCGACGTGGATCGACCGAAGTTAAGAACCTTCATCAGTAAGAGGGTCGTGCCTGGCAACGAATGCGATTTGCCAAGGCTCAGGGCCCGGAGGAGGGCAGTTGAGAAAGGAACCTGGCCGGGGCCGGCAGGTCAGGAATTGCCACTGACAAGGTAACAAAATACCCAGCACTGGATCAACAAGTTTGGCAAGCGGCTGTTTTCTTAAGAAAAGGTGGGACTTTACAACTCAATTTGCCGAAAGTGAGCTATTCGAGCGCAAGAACCGAGGCTTTGGGCTCGTCGTCAAGGCGAGCAAACCGCTGGATGGTACGGATCCAGGAGGTCTTAGTGGGATAACAATAAAGAAGGATTACGATAGCGATGATGCCGGCACCGTAAGTATAGAAGTCGTTACCGGTCGTGAGGGTCGCGACAAAACCGAGCACTGAAAGCGCAGCCCCGATCAACGCCACCTGAAGCGTGGTTTTCTCGAGCGTCTTCAGCAAAGCTGTGGCGCCTCCCAACCCCCCGATGTCTTGTAGGCGCATGGTGGCGAACCTCGTGCGCCGCAGCGCAATTGAACCCAGACCGAAAATCATAATGGTGATCCGCACGCCGATATCCAGCGAAGGATTGTTCTGTGGGGTAACAAAGCGCTTACTGAGATAGGCGATTAGGCACAGCAGAAGAGTGGCGACCAGCAGACCAATGACGGTTGTTGCTGTAGCTTTGTGACGGCGCGCCAATTCTGATTCGACGTTAGCTGGCAATCCGGTTTTTGAAGTCACCCACAACTCCTTATCGCTTTAATGCTCCAAAATACCAGCCTTATTCGTTCTGGGAAAGTGCAGTCAAAGGAAAACGGCCTGCTGAATTCACAGCAGGCCGAACAAAACAAACTGAGTATGGGTTTACGGTTTGGGAGACGGTTGCGCTGCCGCAGCACCTACGGGCGCCTCGGGTTTCTTTTCCGGACGATTAGTGCGCTGTACTGGCGCCGCCGGAGTAGTGCTGGGAGGCAACTCGCCGTTATGTTTCAAAGCCTCGTCGATCAGGTCGCTCCCTTCCTTGCTGTCGCGACTAATCAGAATGCCGTCCCGGCTGGTATTAACATTCGCGCGGCCAGTGATCTCCTGCATTAGGCTGCCCACAAAACCCGGACGGTCAGGAGAAACCACATTCTTCCTGGCAGGATCTGGTTCAGGAATCGCAACGCCGATTATGCTCAGCTGATCCCGCGCCTTCTCGCCGAAGTCACTATTAGGATGATCTCGAAGCAATTGCTGGTAATACTTCGCAGCTTCGTCTGGCTCTTCTTCCTGCTGATAGGTCGTCGCCAGGCGAAACAAGACCTCATCCATGTAGGAAAAGTTCGGATACTTCTCAACTATTTCCTTGAAACGAGACTGGGCCCCTTTCAGCCCGCCCTTCTTTGTTTCGTATTTGACCTTGTAATAGAAGTTTCCGATTTGCAGATTATGCATCGCGAGATTTTCCTGAACCTCGTTTAGACGCTCCTGCACGTAAGGCCGTAACTTCGATTGGGGATACTGCTGGATCAGAACCTTGAGCCGCTGTTCGGCTTTTCGTGCATGGGTGATGTCGCGATCAGCGAGGCCCATTTGACGCATTTCCGCCTCGGCAACTTTAAGCATCGCGTCGTCGGCGAGTGGATCGGTGGGAAAGAACGTAAGCCAATCCTGATATGCCTGCGCTGCCTGAATCAGTGAGCTCGTGGTCCCCTCCAGATAGAAGGAATCCGCAATGGCAAGCTTGGCCAGCGAAAGGAACGGAGAATCGGGATAGGTGTTGATGATTGTGGTAAAGAGCAAACGGCCAGTCTCGTGACTGCCCTTTCGTACCTGCTTGGCCGCCTCCTCAAACAAAACCCGATCGCGACCGGGAGCGACCGTGCCGGTCAACTCCTCATACTTCTCATCGCCGCCACCCCCGAATAAGCCAAAGAACTTACCTTTTTTCTTCTTCTTGGCCGGTGCAGGGCCGGCGCTTGCTGTCGCACTACGCGCACCCGCGGTCGCCTGCAGACCGGCCTGAACTCGAAGATCAATGTCAGCTACCGAAGTCTCCAGACGCTCGAGCACGCTTGTATCGTAACGTTCAGCCCGGTCCTGCTTGCCGCGAATATCGTTAACTTCGGAAAGAATCGATCCGACTTCTTTATCCAGGCCACGCAACCGCTCGCGCGGGTCGTCTGGATTCGGTTTGTCTTTGTCTGCTGCTTTGGTAGGAAGAGAATTTATGGCTCCCCCGAGTGATCTCCGGAGGGAGTCGAGCTTGGATCTCATCACCTCAAGCCGCTGCACAGGCGACAAATCGCTCGTCCTACTGGCTTGGGCGAAGGTATTAGCAGAAAGACAGAAAAGCAGCGCGACGAAAAGTGCTGCGGGGGGAAAAATGCGAACTCGCATGTAATGCCTCCAAAAATAACTGCCAATTGCCGATTGGCACACAATCATTGACGATTGCCGATTGCCAATTGCCGATTTAATCAAGTACGGAAGCCGTATGGCATTCCAATGTCGAATCTCGAAACTAATCCCGAGCCTGACTGTCGAAAATAACAAATGCCGATTCAACAACTCGTACTTCCAAGGAAGCCAATCGGCAAGCGGCAATCTTGCTCAGACCCACTGTACTGTTGCTTCGCGCATCAAACGCGTCGCTTCCTGCGGATCAGCGGCACCGAAGATTGCGGACCCGGCGACCAAAATTTCGGCGCCGGCGGCCACCACTTCACCGATGTTGTTTAAGTCGATGCCACCATCGATTTCAATTCTTGCTTTCAGCCTGCGCTCATCAAGCATTCGCCGCAGTCGCCGTACTTTTTCGAGCGCCGGCGCAATGAAGCGTTGTCCCCCAAAACCCGGGTTAACGGACATGACTAAAATATAGTCGGCGAACCCAATCGCTTCCTCAAGGGCAACTAACGGCGTGGCCGGGTTTATCGCCACACCGGCATGTGCCCCAGCTCCTTTGATAGCCATCAAAGTCCGGTGCAAGTGGGGATCCGCCTCAACGTGTACAGAGACCATTTTGGCGCCGGCGGCCACAAATTGCTCAGCGTAACGTCCAGGCTCAGAAATCATCAGATGCGCGTCGATGGGCAATCGGGTCGCCGCGGCCAGAGATTTAACCACCGGTAAGCCAATCGTGATGTTCGGCACGAAGTGACCATCCATCACGTCAACATGCAATAGGCCCGCGCCACCACGTTCAACTGCCGCAATCTCCTCACCCAAGCGCGCAAAATCTGCCGACAGGAGCGAAGGCGCTATTTCAATTGTTCGGCCATTCACCATTAACTCAACGATTGTCGTTTTGCCTGCCCGCAGGCGGTTTGGGCGACGGCTTGGGAATTACTGGCCGCCGATTGTCGTTCTGGTTTGAGTTACGCTGATTTACGTTGCGGCCTGAATTGCTATTCCGGTTATCGACAGGGCGATTGATTGTCGAATTCGCGTTGTTTGTATTCAAACCCCCACTGTTCGCATTACCGTTCCGATTCGTGGCCGAATTAGCATTGCCGTTTTCGTTGGTGTTCTTGTTTGTATTCCGATTGCGCCGCGGGCGGTTCTCGTTTTCGTTCTTGGCGGCGTTCGCATTTGCATTGGCCGCTTTTTCTTCCTCAAGTTTCTTGTCGGTCGCATCCGCGTCGGATGCCTCTCCAGCCAAAGTTGCGCGGCTGACATCCATCGCTACTGTCTGGCCCGCTTTTACCACTTCGCCGGCGCGAGGCAACTGGAACAATACCGTGTCTGCCCTAACCTGATTGCTGGGCCGGGTCGCCCGCACACGAAAATTCAGATCAGCCTGAGCCAGGATCTTTTCCGCTTCGTAACGATCTTTTCCTACGACCTCCGGAACCGTCACTTCGGGACTCCGCAGTGACAAATAGACGGTGGTAGCGAGCCCGAACAGAAAAGCAATCGCCAGCAATACTACGATGCCAAAGCCGCGTAGCGCTGAGAGCGATTGAAGTGCAAAACTCACTATTTAGTCGGACTCCGTTAAGCGATCAACCTCGGCTCAACCAAGCGGCGAAGTCTAACATCCGCTATCACGAGTCGCAAGCAGGCTTTCCTGCTGCTGACATCATCTCTTGCGCGTAAAAGCCGCGATAAAAAATCCGTCACTGTCGTCGCGTTGTGGCCAGGTTCGCGCCGCGCCTGTCGGCGTAATGAACGCCGCTTTGGTCACCAGTTGTGCCGGCTCAAAGTCCGGGCTCTGCTGAATAAACGCGCTCACCACCCCTTCGTTCTCTTCGGGTTCAACCGAACAGGTTGAATAAATCAAGCGACCACCGGGCTTAACTACGTGCGACGCCTTAGTCAGGATTTGGCGCTGGCGCTCCGACAATTCCAAGATGTCCGGGGCTGAGATGCGCCAGCGGATCTCCGGGTTGTGCCGGAGCGTCCCGGTTCCGGAACAGGGAGCATCTACAAGCACTCGTTCAAAGCTGCCATCACGGAAGGGCAAACTGGTTTCGCCATCCAAGACCAGACAACTGCCATTAGCAAGATCGTGGGATTGAAATACCTCTCTGACTGTCCTGATCCGGTGCAGATGTATGTCACCGGCGATAACTCGGACCGATGTCGCGGCCGCGATTTGACTTGCCTTGCCTCCGGGCGCCGCACAAACATCGAGCACCGTGTCACCTGGATTCGGTGCAGCGATCTGCGCGACTAACTGCGAAGCTTCATCCTGGAAGTAAATCTTGCCCGAACGCGCCAACGTCTGCTCCAATTCTCCCGCTCCCTGAATTCGCCAGGCGCCCTGGGCGATCTGAGAAGGTTCGAGCAGCGCGCCAGACTCGCGCAACTGTTGCAACACCTCGGCTGACTCCTCCGGGTGCACAACTCGAAAAGCCAGCGGGGCTCGTTGATTATTTGCTGTTGCCAGCGCTTCTGCTTCTTGCGCGCCCCACCAACGATGCCATCGTTCAATTAACCAGTGCGGATGAGAGGTGGAGACTGACAACCTCCGAATAGGATCTTTAATTCCAGCAGCGGGATCATACGAGGTCTCACGTGTAGCCCGGCGCAGGACAGCGTTTACGAAACTACCAGCGGAGCGCACGCGTGCGAGGTGCGTTAGATTAACTGACTCATTGACTGCGGCCGATTCGGGAACGCGAGCTAAAAACCGAATTTGATAGAGCCCGAGTCTCAACGCGAGCTTGACCGGAAGATCAAGTTGCTCAATTGAGCGTCCGGCAAAATGTTCGATGGCTACATCCAACCAGAGTTGAAATCGCAGGACGCCCATCACTAGTTCGTGACAGAGCGCTCGATCTCTTGTCTCTAGTGCTTCGGCGCGCGCGGCGAGCAGGACAGAGGCGTACCCTCCTTCTGCAACACGGCGCAAGATCTCGAACGCGGCGAGACGCGCTGGGGACACCGGGTTACGTTGTATAGGAGAACGCTTTGTGGCGAGCTTGTTCACTGAAATCTCGTGCCGGATTGAAGGTGGGCACCGTTCAGGTAATCGCGGACACTCATGCGCCGCTTAGCTTCGGGTTGGATCTCAAGCAAGTGCAACTCAGTTTGTTCACCACACTTCACGATTAAGTCCTCCCCAGTGGCTTTCAAAACTTCGCCCGGCGACGCCGCCTGATCTGTAGTTTGCCGCGCCTCAGCTTGCCAGATAACGATGCGGTTGCCTGAATGATAAGAGTAGGCATTGGGCCACGGTTGAAAGCCTCTAACCATTCGCTCGATCGCAACTGCATTTTTAGTCCAATCGATTAAGCCGTCTGTGCGTTTAAGAACAGGTGCAAATGAAGCATTGTCATTTTGCTGCGGCTGTGGCGAAATCTGATCAAGTTGCTTGAGTGTCTCGTCGAGCAGTTCAGCTCCCATCTCGGCGAGACGCAACATCAGGCGCGGTGCCGTTTCTTTTTCCGCGATCGGAGTCGCCTTCTGCAAGAGTACCGGCCCGGAGTCCAACTCCTCTTCAATCAGCATCGTGGTTACGCCGGTTTGTTGCTCGCCCTTCACGATGGCCCAGTTAACGGGAGCCGCGCCGCGAAAATGCGGCAATAGGGAAAAGTGAACATTGATACAGCCGCGACGGGGAGCCTGCAGAAATTCGGCTGGCAGAATCCTCCCGTATGCGACCACGATCGCTAAATCAGCTTTATGAGACGCGAACAGGACCTTTGCTTCTGCCGTTCTTATCTTCGAAGGCTGGTGAACTTTGAGACCGAGAAGCGTGGCGGCAACTTTTACTGGCGGAGCTGTGAGTTTCTTGCCTCTTCCGGCTGGCTTGTCCGGTTGGGTCCAGACCGCGACAACCTCATGACCAGCTTCAACCACGCGCCGCAAAGTCGGCACGGCGGCTTCCGGCGTTCCCATGAAGACAATGCGCAATCCAGTTCTTAATCAACGGATGTTGGAAAATTTCAGCGAGGAAGATTGCAGTAAGAAACCGCTCGAGACATTATTAGCTTGCTGCACCTTTCTCTGCCTTTGCATTAGTGGTGGCTCCAATCCTGGTGGCGATCGACTTGGCCTGCATAAACAACAAGAGGTAGTCGCGGCCGCCGGCCTTTGAGTCGGTGCCCGACATATTGAAGCCGCCAAACGGGTGAACCCCGACCAGAGCGCCAGTGCACTTGCGATTCAGATACAAATTGCCGACGTGGAATTCCTCTCTCGCGCGCGCGAGTTTCGCTTCGTCGGCGCTATAGAGCGCGCCCGTCAAACCAAACTCCGTATCGTTGGCGATCTTGAGTGCATCGTCAAAATCGTTTGCTTTAATGACTGCCAGCACTGGCCCAAAGATCTCCTGCTGCTCAATCGTGTCGCCCGGCTTCACATCGGCGATAATTGTAGGCTCTATAAAGAATCCCTGTTCGCTATCTGAGCCGCCGCCGGCCAAAACACGCCCGCCTTCGGCTTTGCCCTTTTCAATGTAGTCAGTGATGGTGCGGAACGCCTTCTCGTTGATTACCGCACTCATCGCCGTTGCTGTATCTGACGGATCACCTAGTTTTATCTCCGCTGTCTTCGCCACGATCTTTTCCAGCATGGGTTCATAAACTTGCGCATCAATGATGGCGCGCGAGCAGGCGGAGCACTTTTGCCCCTGGAACCCAAAAGCGGATTGCACGATGCCGCTGGCCGCTTCCTCGAGGTTAGCATCCGCGGCAACTACGATTGCGTCCTTGCCGCCCATCTCCGCGACTACACGCTTGATCCAGATCTGCCCGGGTTGGGCCTTGGCCGCGCGCTCGTTGATGCGCAAGCCGATTTCCTTGGAACCAGTGAAGGCGACGTATCGAGTTTTGGGATGGTCAACGACCACGTCGCCAACTTCTGCCCCCGATCCAGTCATGAAATTAACTACTCCGGGAGGAAGTCCGGCCTCCTCGAGTATTTCAAAAAACTTGTAGGCGATTGTTGGCGCATCGGAAGAAGGCTTAAGAACCACAGTATTGCCAGTGACAAAGGAAGCTGAGGTCATCCCGGCCATGATCGCGAGCGGAAAATTCCACGGGGGAATTACGGCGCCAACGCCGAGGGGAATGTATTCCAGACGATTTTCTTCGCCAGGATTATTTGTGAGCGGTGGTGGCTCCGCGTAGCGCAGCATCTCGCGCGCATAAAATTCACAGAAGTCGATGGCTTCAGCAGTGTCGCCGTCAGCTTCAGGCCAGGTCTTACCAACTTCATAAATCATCCACGCGGACAGCTCGTGTTTCCGTTCGCGCAAGATTCCGGCAACGCGAAACAAGAGATTCGCGCGTTCTTCGGCGCTCGTTCTCTTCCAAGTTTGGAAGGCTTGATAAGCCGCTTCCACAGCCCGAGTGGCCAATTCTTTCGTGGCTTTTTGAAATTTGCCTACCACTTCGGTATGGTTCGCCGGATTGATGCTGTCGAGTTTCTCGTCAGTCTTAATTCGTTCGCCGCCCATCACCAGGGGGTACTCGCGGCCCAGCTCGCTCTTAACTTTAGCGATTGCCGTCCGCATCGCGTTGGCGTTTTCTTCTTTCCTGAAATCTGTAAACGGTTCGTTCCGAAATTCGGTGGGCATGCCTGCCTCCTGTCTACTGTCTACTGTGTACTGTCTACTGTCTTCTAACTCCTGCTTCACCATTTCCCTTGCTTCTGTAACCTCTTGATCTTTCGCTTCGCTAGTTCACGCTTTAGCGGCGTCATCTTGTTAAGAAACACGATGCCGTCGCAGTGGTCGGTTTCATGGAGCATACAGCGCGCGGTCAGCTCAGTGTCATCGAGCTCAAACTCATTGCCGTTAATATCGTGGGCTCGCACAATCGCTCGCAAGCTACGCTCGACAGGTGTGAAGATTCCCGGAAACGACAAGCAGCCTTCCTCACCGTTTTGATTGCCCTCTACGTGAATCACTTCCGGGTTGATCATCACAATCCGTTGGTCGGGATCTTTGCCGCCTGAACAGTCCATTACAAACAGTCGTTTGGGAACACCAACCTGCACCGCTGCCAGGCCAACGCCCGGGGCTGCGTACATGGTTTCAAACATATCGCTGACGAGCTTTTTCAGTTCGTCATCAAACTTGAGGACTGGATCGCCCGGTTCATCAAGAATCGGGTTGGGCCACGTTACAATTTGCATTAACGCCATACTATTTCCGCTTTAAAACAGCTACGAGACCATTTGAGACTGCGTTCGATGTTGATTTTACGATGAACGATGCTTGAATGATAACTCAGGCTTTATCGGATCGCGGGCGTCCCATCCGCAATGCGTCCATCAGACGCAGACATAAGATTTTTCACATTCCCTTTCTCGTGCTGTGCGCTCATCGCGGGCGAAAATGCGCGCGATCCCTCAGTACCCACGCAATTGTTCCC
>Ga0079217_10000421_pt1 | contig 10585 bp, 11 predicted proteins | sample NCAS200_FD_76343 | JGI IMG/M metagenome (GOLD analysis project Ga0079217, IMG submission 76343) | Agricultural soil microbial communities from Utah to study Nitrogen management - NC AS200 | ecosystem: Environmental > Terrestrial > Soil > Agricultural land | place: USA: Utah | collected 2014-06-11 | reverse complement strand
ACGAATCTTTCGCAGGCATGGACTTCGTCAATACGTTATCCGGATGGGTTATTACCGTGGATCCCACCACAAATGAACGCAGGCTCTATAGAACGAGCGACGGAGGCGCTACATGGTTTCCCGTTATCCCTTAAACACTTTGCTATTGCTCGCCATTTTTTTAAGCGGATGTAGTTCCGTCTCCGCCTCCCCAACGCTGGATGCCGTTACTTCATCTCCAGCCGTCACTGAAGCGACTCTCGCCACCGCATCTCCAACACTGGCTGTGCCAACTGACGCACCTGATTACGTTGAAAAGATCCGTAATGCAGAATATCAGCTTAGCCTGACAGACTCGCGTCAGATCGTGCAACTGGTGGATGGAAAATATGAGATAGGTGCGCCAGGCGGCGCAGATTTTGTTTCGGTAGCTGTTACACCGTTTGTCGCGCGCGGCGATCTAACCGGGGATGGAGAGGATGAATATGCCGCGTTGGTTGCAGAGAATTATGGCGGCTCAGGTACGTTTGTTTTTCTGGCAGTCTTCGCGGACGTGGATGGGACACCTGTATTCCAAACATCCACATTGGTGGATGACCGGCCCCTGTTGAACGAACTTTCCATCGAAGATAACGAGATTTTTCTGGATGCAGTCATCCACGGCTTTGAAGAACCCATGTGCTGCCCAACCTTGAGAACAACGCGTCGTTTTCGTTTCATTGAGCAGCAATTGGATATGACCGAATATATTACCTTCACCCCGGACGCACGACCACGCACTATCAGTATTACCGCACCCGCTTCTGGAACAGAAACATATAGTTCCATACAGGTCAGAGGTGATGTTGCGATCGCACCTTTCGAGAACAATCTTGTCTATCGTATTTATGATGTGAGCGGGATTGAGCTTTCGGTTGGCGCTATCAGCGTCATGGCTGCGGACCTGGGCATGCCGGGCACATTTGACACCGTCATTCCAATCGGCAGTGCCTTATCCGGCGCGGTCATCCGTCTTGAAGTACAGGATATTAGTGCTGCGGATGGCTCGCTATTGGCAATGGATTCTGTGGAATTGGTTGTAAAATAATACAATATTCATCCTGAACAAAGAAACTTCGTAAAAATTTACCGGAGGAGACCATGCCCAACACAGTTCGAGATTGGATGTCCAAACCAGTTGTTGTGATCGACGCTGATTCAAATGTCAAATATGCGCTCACATTAATGCGCCGCCGCAAGATCCACAGCCTGGTGGTGGCCACGTCTGATAAGAATCCCACTTATGGCATTGTGACTACCACAGATATTCGCGACAAGATCGTGGCTGCGGGCCGCGATCCTTCAGCAACGACGGTGGGCGAGATCATGTCTGGTCCTATCGTTACAGGGAACCCTGATTGGACATTGATTGAATGCTCACAGTTAATGCAGGAGAAACACATCCATCACTTGCCGATTGCAGATGAAAGCGGCGCATTGATTGGCCTGATCTCTGCAACTGATATTTTCATGGCCGTCGAAGAGACTGGCTGGCAGGAAAAGGAAGAATGAGCAGGGGCGGGTTTACCCGCCCCTGTGTTTTTAACTATGCCAAAGCAAAAGTATTATGTTGTCTGGAAGGGACGCAAGACAGGTATTTTCACTTCATGGGCGGAATGTGAAAAGCAGGTGAAGGGATTTGTCGGTGCGGAGTTCAAATCTTTTGGCACGCTCAAAGAAGCGGAGGCCGCTTACAGGTCCAATTATGAGGCGTATAAGGGCAAACCATCCTCCACCGGAAATTGGAGACAGGCCAGCATTCAGCCCGTCCTCCCATCTATGTGTGTGGATGCGGCTTGTAACGGCTCACCAGGAAAAGTGGAGTATCGCGGCGTATTTACAGAGTCGGCACAGGAAATCTTTCGGTTCGGGCCATTCCCGGATGGTACGAATAATGTGGGGGAGTTTCTGGCGATCGTGCATGCATTAACCTGGATGGTGAAGCACGAAAATCAGCTGCCAATTTACTCTGATTCTCAGAATGCGATCTCATGGGTCTATACTGGTAAATGCAAAACAAAACTTAAGCATACAGGTAAGAACGCGCCGCTCTTTGTGATGATCCATAGTGCGGAAAATTGGCTGGCTGAAAATGAATTGAAGGATAACGCGGTCCTGAAGTGGGATACAAAATTATGGGGTGAGAACCCCGCGGATTTTGGACGGAAATAATATAGGATGGTAAATATTTAAACAGGTGGACAGGTAAAAATTTAGTACTTGTATTTTGGATAGCAAAAGGATTCTATGAAAACAGCATTGATCGTTATCGATATTCAAAAAGATTATTTTGCGGGAGGGAAGTATCCGCTTGTGAATCCACTGGCAGCCGCGCAGAATGCTTATATGCTGCTGCAGTGTTTTCGTGAACACGGTGGGCATCACATCCATGTTCAGCATATTGCGCTTGAACCCGATGCAGCTTTTTTTGTCAAAGGCGATAGCGGGTCAGATATACATGATTCTGTTGCACATTTTGTGGGCGAGCCGATCGTATATAAGCATGAACCGAATTCATTTCTAAACACGAATCTATTGGAACTGCTGAAGGAGTGGGAAGTTGAGCGTGTAGTCATTTGCGGCATGATGACTCATATGTGCGTGGATGCCACTGCGCGCGCGGCGTCGGACTTGGGTTTTCAGGTGATCATCGCTGAAGATGCCTGCGCGACGCGTGATCTAAAATACGGCGAGACTATCATCCCGGCGGACCACGTTCACAAGGCGTTTCTTGCGGCGTTGAAGTCTTATGGCAAGGTGATGAAGTCTAATGAAATCATCGCACTGCTCGCAGCGGAAATGGTGAAGTGATATCCCCACCACGAACGTTCCTCGCAATGACATTTAAGAGGATTTTATGACAACTCTCGATCCTGAAAAACAAAAACAGGCAAAAGAATATGCGCGCCTTCGCCGCCGCCTGTGGCTGGTGGATAACGTCCTGAACGTACTTTATGCCCTGGCATGGTTATTTTTTGGCTGGGCAATCGGCCTGCGCGATTGGCTCACTGGGAACTGGTCCCAGTTCAATAATCCATGGCTACTTGCGCCAGCATTTGTTTTCGTCTTCGGCGGTATCTATTCAATCATCAATTTGCCCCTTGGTTATTACAGTGGATTCGTCCTGCCGCATCGCTTTGGTCAATCGAATCAGAGTTTCAAAGATTGGGTCATTGACCAATTAAAAGGATTGGCGGTCGGCCTGCCCCTGGGCTTGATCCTACTCGAATTACTTTACCTTGCCCTGCGTGCCACTGGAGATCTATGGTGGCTCTGGGGGGCAGCTGGAATGCTGTTATTTAGTGTTTTGCTTTCCAACCTTGCGCCAATCCTTATCATGCCATTGTTCAATAAATATATCCCACTGGGTGATGAGCATAAGGAGCTTGCAGAACGGCTTCTGGCTTTGGCCAGGCGCGCCAACACTAAGGTGCGCGGCGTCTTCAAGTTTGATATGTCCAAACGCACGAAATCGGCCAATGCGGCGTTAACCGGAATTGGGAACACACGTCGAATTGTGTTGGGCGATACCCTCATTAATGAATTTTCAACAGATGAAATTGAAACCGTGCTCGCGCATGAATTGGGACATCATGTTAACCGGGATATTCCGCTATTCATCGCCTTTGGTGCGCTCAGCACCACCCTGGGTTTGTATTTCGCGTCACTGGCTTTGAACTGGGCTACAGCTTATTTCGGGTTCTCCGGCCCTGCTGATATTGCTGCCTTTCCCGCGCTGAGTCTCATCCTTGGCATCTATGGGCTGGTGACCATGCCGATTGGCAACGCAGTATCACGTTGGAGGGAGAAACTGGCTGACGACTATGCACTGCAATCTACTGGTAAGAATGAAGCGTTTGCATCCGCATTTACCCGGCTGGCAAATCAAAACCTGGGGGAGATTGATCCTGAAAAGTGGGTGGTCTTCATGTTCTATTCTCATCCCCCCTTGGGCGAACGGATTGAGAAGGCCAGAAATTGGAAAACTTCCTCCCCCTGAAATTAGATCACAGGCAAAGTGAGTTCAGGCTGAGAGTGTGTTCATCCATGATTTTCTATAAAGAAATATTGGCACGATCACTATCAAGACGATGATACCACCCAGTACCATAATTTCATCCGTTGACCCTATCTCTGAAACATCCTCCACTTGTGGGGAGGAGGTGGGGGATTGGTAAAGCGCGGCAGATCGGACGTTCATGGGCGCAGCATGTCGCGTCAGAGATGACAATGCTGCACTGAAGAACAACAACAGGCCAATTCCAATGATGAGGGAGAGTCGTACTGGTATCTTCATGATCTTTGGCAAGTATATCACCGCTAATTTGCACCTGAATTTATCTCTACATGTACTTACATATATTTTTGCAGTATAATGCCCGCGTTGCTGGGATGGGTTCAGCAATGCACGAAGCAGAATGATTTGACGTTGGTCTTTTAAGATTTGCAGGTACTTACTCGTCCTGATCGTTATAAAATGGATTAGGACGAGTCTCATATATGGGCTGTCAGAAATTTCCTGGTTGATCGATTTATTTTTTTCACTGTTCAGTGATAGATAGTTTACAACTTTAATTTGATTTACTACCTGTTTCCCTGATTATCAACCTTTTTGAAATGACTTGCAGGCTAAAATTCAGCGGTTCAATTTATAAATTATGCTGTACATTGTAGTATAATTTCGTGCATTATTTCACGAACAAACTTTGTTACAGGAGCATGCATGATCAGGAATTTTTTTGAATGGGTGATGGGCCCAATGGGGCGGATCGCTGTGCTGATCACTGCGTTATCTTTATTCAGCCTCGCAGCATTCGGAATTTATCAAACCCAGGTACCACCTGAGCAACCCATTCAGTTTCCACACAATTTACATGTGAGATTAGGTGTTCAGTGTTTGTACTGTCATCCCGGAGCATTGCGAGGACCATCGCCAGGCCTGCCGACGCAAACAAAATGTTGGGGATGTCATCAACAAATTGCCAAGACCTTCGATCCAAATTTCCCTGAACTTTCTGAAAAACTCGTGGGATATATCGAACGTAACGAACCCATCCCGTGGGTACCTGTGTCACAGGTACCAGATTTTGTGCATTTCACTCATCGACCGCATATTGCGGCAGGTTTGAACTGTGAGAACTGTCATGGGGATATGACCCAGGTTGAAATTGCTGAGAATCCCCAGGTAATGAATATGGGTTGGTGTCTCAACTGTCATAAATCCAGGGCGGCGGATGACCCTGAAAAATTTACTAAGCTTACCGATTGCGGAACATGTCATTATTAACCGGGTGCAAAGGATTCAATCATGAGTGAAAATATTTCCCGGCGTGATTTTCTAAAACTTGCCACTGTAGGTGCGGCAACCACAGCTGTATTAACAGGTTGCGGTCCAGCTTCGCGTTACATCAAGCGCGAGCCGTATATGCAAATGCCCGAATATACCTATAACGGCTTGAGTACTTATTACGCCACAACATGTCGCGAGTGTGCAGCTGGCTGCGGTCTTATTGTCCGCACGATGCAGGGACGTGCGATCAAAGTGGAAGGCAACCCGAACAACCCGGTCAATTTGGGGAAGACCTGCGCCCGTGGTCAGGCTACCTTACATGGTTTGTATAACCCAGACCGCATCACTGGCCCACTTCAGCGTACGACGCGCGGAGAGGCAGCAACTGAAGGCCTGGAATGGGACGCCGCCCTTCAGGTTGTTGGAGATGCGCTCAACAATAATAATCCGGACGAAGTGGCATTCTTAATGGGCATGGCGCCTGATCATCTCTTTGATCTTGTGTCTGATCTTGCTGCATCCATTGGCGCGCCTGCTCCACTTCGTTATGGTGTATTGAGCATGTTTGAAGCACGCGCCACGTTGGTCAAAGCTGCAGAGGACCTTTTTGGACAGGCGACTTTGCCCTTCTTCGATATTGGCAATGCAGATCTTGTGCTCTCATTCAGCGCGAATTTTCTCGAGACATGGCTTTCACCTATTGCTTACACGCGCGGCTTTAGCAAGATGCGCCGCGGAAACCCTAAACGACGCGGCCATTTTATACAATTCGAATCCCGGATGTCTCAAACTGCTGCCAAATCGGATGAGTGGATTCCGATCAAGCCAGGGACAGAGGGCCTGGTGGCACTTGCAATCGGCAGACTCGTCGCTGAAGCCAAAGGCGGCACCGTTCCCAGTTCGTTTGAAAACGTGAATCTTGAAGACATTGCATCTTTGGCGGATGTAAGCATGGAGACGCTGGAACATATTGCGCAGTTAGTAGCGGAAGCCGAAAGCCCAATTATGATCCCGGGCGGTTCTGCACTTGGCCTGAATAACGGATTGCAAACTGCAGAAACCATATTGACTCTCAATGCTATTGTTGATAACTTCGGCAAGGCGGGTGGAGTGTTCTTTTCGCCGCTTTCGCCGAATGAAGATGAGATTCATCGTCCGGCAAGCTCCCAGGAAATGATTGAACTCATTGAAAAAATGAAGGGCGGCGGCGTCAAAGTTTTGTTTGTACATGGCCTCAACCCTTTGTTTGAACTGCCGAAGGCACTTGGCTTTGAGGATGCGCTAGCTTCTGTTCCGCAGGTTATCTCCTTCGCGACCTTTCCAGATGAAACCGCGTTACAGGCGGATTATGTTTTCCCCGATCATCACCCGCTTGAATCATGGGGTTATCAACGGGTGGCAACGGGCGCTGAACAATCCGTGCTTTCGGGCGCGCAACCCGTGGTCTCGCCGAATTACGATACACGTGCAACTGCAGATGTGTTGCTGGCCGCTGGACAATTGGCGGGTGGGGCTGTGGCTCAGGCGTTGCCGTTCCAGGATGAGATTGAGTTCATGCAAAGTAAATTTGCCAGCCTTGTTTCGCAAGTAGACGGCTCCTTCTCAGCGCCTGAGATCAATACTTTCAGTGCATACTTTCAGCAACATGGCGGCTGGTGGAAAAAATCTGCTGAGTTAGCTGCTCCTTCTGCATCAGATGCGCTTGGAAAGAGCATTGTTGTTGAACAGGCCCAATTCGCCGGTGAAGGCGAGTTCTTCTTTCATCCGTTTATGTCGCCGACTTTAGGCGAAGCGGGTGCGAACAAACCCTGGCTGCAGGAATTACCCGACCCGACGACAACTGTTATGTGGAACACATGGGTTGAAATGAACCCTGAAACGGCACATGAATTGCATATTGAAAATGACGATGTGATAAAGATCATCAGTGAGGCCGGGGAGGTGGAAGCGCCTGTTTACCTGTACCCAGCCATCCGTCCAGATACGATCGCCATGCCGTTTGGTCAGGGTCATACGGCTTATGGAAGGTATGCGGCCGGGCGCGGGGTGAATCCAATAAATCTGCTTGGTTCGCATTTCAATGAAGCTGGCGACCTGGCTTTTGCAGGGATGAAGGTCCGCATCGAGAAGATCGAAGGCAAGAAACAATTATTATCCCGGCTCGAGAGCCGCATTGGTGTTTATAATGAAGGGCTTGAGGAGCATTAGGAGAATATTATGAGCATTGATCTTAATCTTGTAGGCGCAAAAGGCGCCATCGCACAGGAAGCTGAAGGCAAATGGGGCATGGTCATTGACCAGGATGTTTGCACGGGCTGCCAGGCTTGCGTTGCTGCATGTGCAATGGAGAATAATCTTTCGTTCGTGGGTGAGGAAGATGCGGGTTATGGCCGCACCCAGCATTGGATCCGTATAGAACGTTTCTGGGAAGGCGCGTATCCGGAAGTAAAGTCCACGCCATTTCAACCGATGTTGTGTCAGCAATGTGGGAGTGCTCCCTGCGAACCTGTGTGCCCGGTCTTTGCCTCTGTTCATAGCCAATCGCAGGATATTAATTTGCAGGTGTATAACCGCTGCGTTGGAACGCGTTATTGCGCGAACAACTGTCCGTATCAGGTACGTCAGTTCAACTATCGTGATTATCATCTAGACCCTATACATGCCAACGAAGTTGATGGGCAACTAGTTTATCCGTTTCATAACCAGTTCAATCCGGATGTAACCGTTCGCCGTCGCGGCGTGATGGAAAAGTGTACGTTCTGTATTCAACGCATACATAAAGCTGAGGATACTGCCAAATCACAGGGACGCGAAGTTGTGGATGGCGAAATGGTTCCCGCCTGCGCGCAAGCCTGCCCGTCCAACGCCATCACGTTTGGCCGGTTGGATGACCCGGAGAGTTTGGTGAGTCAAATGGCACATGATGAACGCGGTTTTAAGCATTTGGAAGAACTTAACACCATGCCACGCATTACCTATCTCAAGGAAGGTTAAGAAATGGCTGTCACCTCCAAATACTTTCCCGGTGCTGAAAAAGGTCATGAAACCGAACACGAGGAGCATGATCCACGCGAGTCGTTGATGTACGATCCCAAACCGCGTGGTGAGATGAACCAGATGGTGATGGAATCGATGCTAACCACCTCGTGTAAGTTCTGGGTGGTATTTTGTATGTTAGCGGTTCTGGTTGCTACATGCTTTTTCTATGCCTGGGGCTATATGATTGCCGAAGGTCTTGGTGTTGCTGGTGTGATGCGACCCTCTTACTGGGGTATCTTCCTCGTAAACACAGTTTTTTGGATAGGCATTAGTCACGCTGGCACATTTATTTCAGCGATCCTGCGCGTGATGAAGGCAGAATTTCGACGCCCGTTCACACGCGCCGCGGAGTTGATGACCACCTTCGGCTTGATCCAGGCTGGAGCCAGCATCTTCATGCACCTTGGTCGCGTCTGGCTGGCATACTGGCTGTTCCCGATCCCAAATGAACGACAGTTGTGGCCTAACTTCCATTCGCCTTTGATGTGGGACCTTCTTGCGATCACCACATACGTTCTTGGCAGTACCATGTATCTGTTCCTTCCCCTGATTCCAGACCTGGCAATGGCGCGTGACCGTTCTACTGGCTGGCGCAAAACCTTTTTCAAGACCCTGGCGTTGGGTTTCCGCGGTACAGAAGGTGAATGGCGTCATCTTCAAACAGCCATGAACATCTTTGCATTTGCCATTATCCCGGTGATGTTCTCCGTCCATACCATCGTTTCCTGGGACTTTGCAATGGCCATGCGTCCAGGCTGGTCGTCCACTGTTTTTGGACCTTACTTTGTTCTTGGCGCGTTACACTCTGGTATGGGCGCTGTTGCGATCGTGCTGTGTCTCATGCGGGCGACGATGAAACATATGGACTACTTCCTTCGCGCTGAGCATTTTGATGCTCTCGGGAAATTAATGATGATCGTTTCCTTTGCATATGCATACTTTTTCTTCAACGACTATATTGTTCAGTGGTATGGCGGTGATAAATGGACGGATGCCCTCCTGCATTGGCTTGAAGAAGGCCCCATGGCGTGGATGTTCTATCAGTTGATATTCTTCAATATCGTGCTTCCCTGGCTCACCCTGTGGAACAGGAAGATACGCCAAAATCCCTGGCTGCTGGCTCTTATTGGGTTGTTAATCAATGTGGGTATGTATTGGGAGCGTTATCTTATCGTTCCGGTCATGTTGACGATCAACCGTATGCCGTTTACCTGGAAATTGTATGAACCTCGTATCGAGATTTTTCTTACGATTGGTACCTTTTCCCTGTTCCTGCTGTTTTATCTGGCTGCCTCACGCCTTATTCCATTGATCCCGGTTTGGGAAGTGCAGGAAGGGCAAATGACACACTCTCTGCGCAAGGTAGGTAAGACTCAAGTTCCAACTATCAGTGAGTTTGAGTGACCGGAGCAGCCATGACTGATACAACTCTATTAGCTCTTTTCGAAGATATCGACCCAGCTGCGAATGCGATCGAAAAACTGCATGAGATGGGTGTCGGGGACAGTCAGATCAACGTGATCTCTGGAGTTCCCATCATGCATAAGATGTTGGGGCGGCCACATCCGTGGACCAATGTCTCGCGGCTGGCGTTGGGCGGCGCGATCGCCGGTTTCATGTTTGGATTATTTCTTAATTTTGGAACCCCGGCCCTGTATAACGTACCTGTGGGTGGTCAGTACCGTTTTCCGGTGCCGCCAGGCTTGATCATCGTTTTCGAGATGACCATGCTCTTTGCGCTACTCTCTACATTCCTGGGTGTGTTTTTGGATAGTTATTTTCCCAATTACCGTCCGCTCGAATATGTGCCGGAGATCAGCGATGGCAAGATCGGGATCTTTTTTAAGTATCCGGTGGATGAACAGGAAAAATTCGTGGATGCCATGAACCAGTTAGGTGCTGAATCTGTGCGGCCTACGGAGGCGCAGCAGTTATGAGACTCATTAGACAATTGTTTTGGGTCCTTCTAACGCTGGGAACCCTTCTTGGGATAGTCCTGTTATTTTCATTTGACATCATAAAGCTGGAGTGGATAAGCTTTATGGAAATCCAGCCCTCCTATCGCCCGATGGAAAACCCGCTTCCCCCCCCTGAGCACCCGGTCCCGGTCGAAGGCGCTTTCTTCATCCCGAATATCGGTGTGGTCGAGAATCCTACAGAAGCCGACGAAGCCTCCCTGACGCGTGGTTCTGAACTTTACGTGATCCATTGCCGGATGTGCCACGGGCCTACAGGTGT
>Ga0079217_10000420_pt1 | contig 10585 bp, 13 predicted proteins | sample NCAS200_FD_76343 | JGI IMG/M metagenome (GOLD analysis project Ga0079217, IMG submission 76343) | Agricultural soil microbial communities from Utah to study Nitrogen management - NC AS200 | ecosystem: Environmental > Terrestrial > Soil > Agricultural land | place: USA: Utah | collected 2014-06-11 | reverse complement strand
CTGTTTTCAGTCTGGCTGATTGGCGTCCCCTCCGCGCTCATTGGTGGGTTTGTACTGCATTTGCCTGTTTACGGTGTGTATGCCATGGTACTCATCGAAGAATTGGTCAAGGCGATTATTATTCTGCGGCGTTTCCTTTCCCGTAAATGGATTCATGACCTGATCAACTTTACTGATGGAGAATCAGCCGCTTCTTTTTCCAGCTCTGAAGTTGTGCCCTGATCTCTGCAAACCTTTACCTATCCTGATTGTGAAATATATCAAAGTTGATTTTTATGGCTATAATCTAAATGCGATACTCTCTAATACTAAGCTTTGCTCTACTGGTTGCTTGTGCTCCGAAAATTTCCACGCCTGCTTTGCCTGCTCCGGGAGAAGAAATGCCTGATATTCGATATCTTGCTTTAGGAGATTCATACACGATTGGTGAAAGTGTTGCTGAACATGAGCGCTGGCCGAATCAACTTGCAGGCTTGTTACGGACAAATGATATTTCAACAGAAGTGACCCTCATCGCGCGCACTGGCTGGACAACGGACGAACTATGGCAGGGGATTCAAGCCAGAGAAATTAATCCGCCCTATGATTTGGTTTCCCTGCTGATCGGGGTCAATAACCAGTATCGTGGACTTGATATTGATGAGTATCGCGAAGAATTCATTTTCCTGCTAAATAAAGCCATTGAATATGCAGGTGGAGATGCAAAGCGTGTCATTGTGTTATCCATTCCAGATTGGGGGGTGACACCTTTTGCGAAAAGTCGTGATAGTAAAGAGATAGCCACAGAAATTAATTTATTCAACTCGGTCAACCGTGAAGAGTCCGAGAAAGCTGGGGTGTATTATGTAAATATCACACCTAGTTCGCGTGAGGCTGTCACTGACAGCGCGTTGATCGCCGCCGATGGATTGCATCCATCCGGGAAGATGTATGCAGAATGGGCAGGACTGGCTTATCCTGAAGTGTTGAAAATATTAGAAATATAACCATCTGGAATCCATCTGGAATCGATCTTCTCAAAGCATCTGTGTTTATGAATTACCAATCAAATCAAAGGAGAAAAACATGGCTAAAATTTCATACGATAAAGTGCAGGATTATCTTACATCTCTTGTGCCGCCGCGGGAACCCGAGTTGCAGGCGATGGAAGAGTATGCTGACAAAAATAACTTTCCGATCATCGGCCCTGCCTGCGGGTATTATTGTTATCAACTGGCGCGCATGCTGAATGCAAAATCCATATTTGAGTTAGGGTCTGGCTATGGATATTCCACCGCCTGGTTCGCCAGGGCAGTGATGGAAAACGGCGGAGGAGTGGTACATCATACCGTCTGGGATGAAGAACTGTCGAAACGCGCGGCCGGACACTTGTCCGCGTTGGGACGCGGGGCTGTTGTCCGGTATCATATCGCTGAAGCGGTGGATACTCTCCGTCAAACGGAGGGTCCGTTTGACATTATATTCAATGATATTGATAAGGATGCCTATCCTTCGTCACTTCCGGTCATCAAAGAAAAATTGCGCTCTGGTGGAATTTTGATCATCGACAATATGATCTGGCATGGGCAGATCCTTGATGCAAATGATCATGAAAAAACTACTGAAGCCATCCGCGAGTTCACGAAGACAATTACTACGGATTCCGATTGGATTGTTTCACTGATCCCTGCCCGCGATGGCATGATCGTCGCCTACAAAAAATAAAGGCTCTCATGGCTTACAACTTTAACCGCCTGATTAACCGCCGCCTGCCGGGCAAGCACAACAAATGGACATATTATCCGCCGGATGTATTGCCGATGTGGGTGGCGGATATGGATTTTCAGGCGCCAAAACCCGTGCTGGATGAAATGCGCGCGCTGCTTGATCACGGGGTGCTTGGGTATGAGCTGGGCGCGCAGACCGCCATTGAAACGATCGTTGCGCGTATGAAGAAATTATATGACTGGAAGATCTCTCCAGAAATGGTCATAGCCACTCCTGGCATTGTGAAAGGATTCTATACCGCCGCGCGCGCCGTATGCTCGCCCGGGGATGGATTGCTGATGCAGCCACCGGTATATTTCCCGTTTCTTAAAACGCATGAACAGGCGGGGTTGGTTCGTCAACTGGCTCCTTTGACAGCAAGGTCGCGCAAAGGCCGCATCGACTATGAGATCGATTTTGATGTCTTTAACGCGGCATTTGACTCAGAGAATGCTCAAACGCGCATGTTCCTGTTCTGCAATCCCCATAACCCAACTGGTACAACTTATTCGCGCAAGCAAATGACACGCATGGCGAAGGCCTGCCTGGAACGCAATGTGATCATCTGCTCGGACGAGATTCACAGCGAAATTCTGCTTGGCAGGGCGCGACATATACCGATTGCCACGCTCTCGCCTGAGATCGAAAACCTGACCATTACACTCATTGCCGCCAGCAAGGCTTATAACGTCCCTGGCTTATTCTGCGGATTCGCAATCATTCCCAACCCTGAGCTGCGCGCGAAATTTAAAGCGATCGTCGACCGTGAATTTCTTCATCCGAACAGCATGGGGCTTGCCGCAGCCAATGCCGCTTTTTCCGGCAAATCTGACCGGTGGCTTGCACAAGCGAAAAAGTATCTCACTGCCAACCGCGATTTTCTCGTCCATTACCTGAAAAAAGAATTGCCCGAGATCAGCTATACAGTTCCCGACGCCACTTATCTGGCGTGGCTCGATTGCACTGCGCTCATCAGATCCGGGAAAATTGAAGGCTCACCTTTCAAATTCTTTTTGGAAAACGCAAAGGTGGCATTGGTGGAGGGTGCCGAGTTTGGTGCTGGCGGTGAAGGCTTTGTACGCCTGAATTTTGGCTGCCCCCGAAAGACGCTCAAAGAAGGCCTGGAACGAATACGCAAGTCGCTTAAATAAAAGGACGGATAGGGGGTACCCATCCGTCAAAATTACTTATGTCCCAGGAAGAAGTGGGGAATTGCCGCTTTCTTTTTCGTTCGGGGAACGTCTGGTGCAAAAGCCGAAAGCTTTTGCCAGGTCAGGGCGTCCCAGTCCTTCCCTTGATTTCGTTGTCAGGTGGTGTCTCTATAACAACCTCCTTTCTCTTAAAGTCATCATACTTCTCAAGTATGGGAATCACATTAAAAGCACCATACGCTTCCTTTAAAATTTCTTTATGCTCTTTTATATTGATCTTAATCAAATATACAACGAATCATGCTTTACTCATTCTATTGATGAATCGGCCTATCAGCACTCCTGCTGGAGCGGCGAGCGCGAAGGCAAGGCCTGCTCCAATCAGCAGGCCAATTATCGCAAGGAGGCCTATCCAAAGAAAGGCAAAGCTAACAGGGTCTTCCTTCACAACGTTGCCACTTGCATCCATGCACTCAAGCACGGAAGTAGTGGATGGACCACTTCCATAGGTTGCGAATGAGCGGATCTTCGGGGTTGAGTTGTCAGGACAAATGATTGCGCCCGTCTGCTCGACTGCAAAATCAGTTACAGAGGTAATCCCACCGACCGCTATTGAAACTGGCAGAATGCACATGCTTATTACCACAAATGTAATGCTCCATACCAGACAACCAGAAATTGCGCCTGTTGTTGCTTCTTTCATTTTGTCTCCTTTATTGCTGCAGTGTGAAGATACAGTACATTCAAACGATTGGAATAGATATAGGATAATGGTCATTCTACTGGAGCTATGGTGAAACTGATTGTTTTTTCTGGTTTGCCCGGAACAGGGAAGAGCACTTTGGCAGAAAACGTCGGCAAACAGCAACGCGTTCCGGTATTTGCAAAGGATTGGCTGGAAGCAAATCTCTTGAGCAATGGGCTGGTGCCCACCATTACTGAAAAGCCCCTGGGCTTTGCAAGCTATGACTTGTTGACAACTTTGGCTGAACGTCAATTGATGCTTGGTCAATCTGTCATTTTGGATAGTGTTGCGAGTACTGAAACGATACGCGATGCATGGCGTCAGATATCAAAACAATATGGTGCCGATTGGCGTGTGATCGAATGTGTTTGCTCAGACCAGGCCATGCACCGCGCCCGCCTGGTTAGGCGTAAACGTAATATTCCTGGCTGGCACGAACTGACATGGTCTGATGTTGAAAAAGTAAAACAATATTATGCAGTCTGGGATGAGGACCATCTCATATTGGATATGGTCAACCCTTTTGAAGAAAACCTTTTCAAAGCCAGCGCATATTGTGAGTGAAATTGTTGTACGCTACAATATGCCTATCCAGGAGAACCCATGACTACCATTGACCTGACCATTCACAAGGAACGACGCGCGCGCGCCATTCAACGCGCCAGAGAAAAGAATATCATCATTCCCACCTATGCACAAATGAAAGATCCCTCGAAGATCTCTGCGAAAATACAGGATGAATTGAAGGATATTGGACTCTGGGATATCCACCCACGGAATCTATTTCGGATCAACTGGCACAACCAACCCAACAATTCAGGCGGGACTTTTGGCGGGGTCAACTTTCTTGAACTTCCTTCTACATTGACGGGTGTACGCGCTCGGATCATTGCCATCGTTGGAAAATGGTTCCCCACCGGCGCTCACAAAGTGGGTGCTGCGTTCAGTTGCCTGGTGCCTCGGCTGGTCACGGGTCAGTTTGACCCAACGACGCAAAAAGCAGTCTGGCCCTCCACTGGGAATTACTGCCGCGGTGGCGCGTATGATTCCGCTTTACTGGGATGTGAGTCCATAGCGATCCTGCCCGAAGGCATGTCGAAGGAAAGATTCGAATGGTTATCTCAGGTTGCCGGCGAGACCATCAAAACTCCGGGCTCTGAATCTAACGTCAAAGAGATTTTTGACAAGTGTTGGGAACTAAAAAAATCTGGCCAGGATCTGATGATCTTCAATCAATTTGAAGAGTTTGGCAATTATTTGTGGCATTACGAAGTGACAGGTAACGCCATGGAGGAAGTCTTTAAACAAGTGGCGGGCAGGGATGGACGCTACCGCGGCATGGCATCTGCTACCGGTTCGGCAGGGACAATTGCCAGCGGCGATTATATGAAAAATCTGTTTCCTGATGCCAAGATCGTCGCCAGTGAAGCGCTGCAATGTCCCACGCTGCTGGAGAATGGATTCGGTGCTCACCGCATCGAAGGCATTGGCGATAAGCACGTGCCGTGGATCCATAACACGAAGAACACAGACGTTGTCACTGCAATTGACGATAACGCCGTAGTCAACCTTGCCCGCTTGTTCAACGAAGAATCGGGCCGCGAATACCTCTCTCAAAAAGGCGTTCCCGAAGCTGTGATCTCCAATCTCGATCTTCTTGGCTTTTCAGGTATTTCAAATGTCCTTTCCTGTATCAAGACAGCCAAATACTACGAGATGGATGAAAACGATATCATGCTAACCGTCCTCACCGACTCGATGGAACTCTATCGCTCACGCCTGCACGAAATGCAGCAGGAATTTGGCGAATATACCGAACGCGACGCGGCAGCAGACTTTGCGCGTTACCTCCATGGGCAATCTACTGACAATATGCTCGAACTGCGCTACCCCGACCGCCGCCGAGTACATAACTTGAAATACTACACCTGGATCGAGCAACAGGGACGAACGTACGAAGAAATCCAGCAACAATGGTACGAGCCCAACTATTGGACAGATGTCCAAAAACAGGCTGATGAGATCGATGAGTTGATCAATGAATTCAATCAGGAAGTTGGGTTGAACTAATCGGCTTAAAACCATAGGATAGAAACGAGAGTAGAACCCGCTCACTATTTTCCACTCTCTAATTCCCTCATGCCTCTCTCTCCCACCTCTCTAATTCTCGTTTGTCTTCTCCCAACCCCGCGCGACCTTGAAATCGCACGGCTATTGGGATGGTATCGTATTCCACTGCGCACCGCCCCGAAAGTGATTGCTGTGGACTACCTTGCTTTTTACCAGCCATCAGCCTTTGGCAGTCATGGTGGAAAGATCGAATTTGTTTCACAGGTGCGTGGTCACGAACTAACCACACGCGCTGAGTTATTTAAGGATGAGGCAGACCATCCACGCGCAAAAGAGGAATATTACAAAATCCAATTAGGGGATTTGGAAAAATTATCCCAACCTATCATTGCCGATAAATGGAAGCGATTAACATTCCTGTACACAACAGGCGAATATCTGCTCAATGCAAAGCTGTTGAATGATCTAGTTGTCCAAAACGAAGAACGCGACCTTCTCTGGAAGAGTCTACGGGAACGCGCCGAGAATGAGCAAATGTATAAGGTAGACCTGCCCGCAACGGATATTCCACCCGAGGTGCTGATGGCATTGTTGGGGATCAAAGAGTTGCAAGAACCCTATTCAGATGATGGTTCAGAAGAGCCAGATGTTCTATGATCACACTCATAAAAAATGGAACTCTTATTACCGCATCCAGCACATTTCAAGCGGATGTCTTAATTCAGGATGAAAAGATCGCTCGCATCGAGCCTACCCTGGAAATGGCTTCCGTTGAAGTTATAGATGCTACGGGCAAGCTCATCCTCCCCGGCGGAGTTGATCCGCATGTGCATTTGGATCTACCCATGTTCGATACTGTCTCATCGGATGATCATTACACCGGCCACAAGGCTGCTGCGTTTGGTGGGACAACAACAGCAATGGATTTTGTTCCCCTCACCCCAACCCCTCTCCCATTGGGAGAGGGGCAAAGGGGTGAGGGGAACTTCAAATACTCAATAGAATTATGGATGAAGAAAGCAGAAAAAGCTGCCATAGATTATTCCTTTCACATGAACCTGACTACATTCAACGAAAAGATTGCGAAAGAGATTCCACGATTGCGCGAGCTGGGTATTCAAACTTTAAAAGTATTTACCGCCTACAACGGACGTTTACGCCTGGATGATGCCAGCATCTTCAAAGCGTTAAGAATCGCTAAAGAGAATGGAATGCTGGTGATGGCACATTGTGAAAATGGGGATGTCATCGAAACGCTGGTTGCTGAAGCATTAGCTGCTGGTCACACAACTCCCGAATATCATGCGTTGACCCGTCCTGCCTGGGGCGCGGTGGAGGCGACCCTGCGCATGGCTGCCATGGCACAGCAAGCCGATTCGCCAGTATATATTGTTCACATGAACGCGGGCGGCGAAGTGGATATGCTCCAGTACGCGCGTGAACACGGCGTCAAAGTGATGGGCGAGACTTGCCCACAGTATTTGTTCTTTACCATTGAAGACCTGCGGCGCACAGATGGAGCCAAGTGGGTTTGTTCTCCGCCCATGCGAACAGAGCAGGATAACGCGCGCTTGTGGGAAGGCCTGTCCGCTGGTGTTTTGCAAACCATAGGTACTGATCATTGTCCATTCTATTTTGACGGGACCCGGCCCATCGTCTACGAAGGAAGCGAGATCTCCATCCCTGGTAAGGAGCTCGGAAAAGATGACTTCACGAAAATCCCGAATGGCCTGCCAGGAATCCAGGATCGTATGCCTATCCTGTGGACATTTGGAGTGCGGGCGGGGAAGATCACTGCGAACCAATTTGTGGCGTATACCAGCACGAACCCGGCGAAAATATTTGGCCTCTACCCACGTAAAGGCGCGCTGCTGGAAGGTTCAGATGCAGATATTGTGCTCTGGGATCCGGAAAAGCACGTGAAGTTTGGCATAGCACATTCGCATCAACGTACTGACTACAATTTGTATGAGGGCTGGGAGTTGGTAGGATACCCGGAAAAGGTTTTTTTACGGGGAAAGTTGATTGTGGATGGTGATGAGTGGATGGGCAAACGCGGGGATGGCGCGTTCTTGAAAAGAGACGAAGGAGAAATTTTATAATGGCGAAAAAACCAGTTCTACAGTGCGACGCGCTTGTGGTGCATTGCATGGATTATCGCCTGCAGAAATATTTACACCCGTGGATCATGAGTCGATTTGGCGCGGACAATTTTGATATTATTTCACTTGCAGGTGGAGTCCATGATTATGAAATGGTCTTGAAGTATGTACAGCTGGCAGTGCAGGTCCATTCGATCAAACAGGTGGTGCTTATTAACCACGAAGACTGCCGTGCCTATGGCCGAGATGGAACGTACAAACGTCACAAACATGACCTGATGGATGCCAAACAAAAAATCGAAGTGTTATTCTCGGATCTTGAGGTGGAAACTTTTTATTTGCATTTGAATGGTACTTTTGAATTGATATCCAGAACGCAGTGATCAGCAGTCACTTTCCCGATAACTCCTTCAGCATTGGATGCTGCGCATACACGCCACGATATTTTTCTGGCAATAGCACCGCGATGCGGCACATGATCTCATCTGTATATTTTTGAAGTGCTGCGTCGCGGTCTTTATTGGGCAGTGGAGGGATGATGAAGGGCTGTCCACCCGTGAGCGTGATATATGATTTTCGAAATCGCCTGACATTTGCAAGAACAACTTTATCTGCAGTTCCTGTGATTGCTGCGGGAACAACAGGAAAGCCCGAACGCGCGGCGAGGTAGGCGACTCCTGGCTTACCTTCGTTCAACGAGCCTGTGAGTGAGCGCGTCCCCTCCGGTGCAATGACGAGACATTTCCCATTTTCCATGAGAGAGATCATTTTCCGTATCGCTTTCAAGTCGGGGTTAAAGCGATCGACAAATAGAAAGTTCAAATGTTTTCCCAGCCAGCGTATCCAGCCAATCTTCCCAAACTTTTCAGCAACAGGTATGAACAGATCCGTTCGATCTATTGCAAAATAGACCATGACGATATCCAGGATGCCAATGTGATTGGACGCCAGAATCATTCCACCAGTGAGCGGAACATGCTCTGTTCCGTGAATTTCCACGCGTGCAATGAGTCTCAGCAGGCTGCGGATGAGGAAGCGTAGAACGCGAAGCGTGGGATCAATGGGAGCTATGTTGCTTCTCCAGTTCTTTCAACCTGGGATGGTCTGCATAAACGCCGCGATATTTTTCCGGAAGCAGTGAGCCAATCTGGCACATGATCTCATCTGTAGCCAGGCGCATCGCTTCCTCGCGTCCTTTCCCTTTGGGAATCTGAATATAGAATAGTTCGCCGGGCCGCACCACCACTTTTGATCTTTTGAAACGTTTCATGTTTTCAACAACGGCTCGATCCTCGGTTCCTGTGACTGCGACCGGCAGAACGGGATATCCACTCTTGCTTGCCAGAAAAGCGACTCCCAGCCTGGCCTCCTGTAAAGCCTCTGTCTTTGAGCGCGTCCCTTCTGGCGCGATAACCAGCATACCGCCCTGCTCCATACGCGCAAGGATCTGACGCAACGCGGCATAGTCTGCTTCAAAGCGGTTCAGCCAGATGGCGTTGGCCGCACGTCCGATGGCACCGAAGATGGGATGGTTCTTATATTTTTCAGCAACCGGCATAATCAGGTCTTCCCGGTCAATAATGCATAATAGCGCGGCAGTATCCAATCGTCCCAGGTGATTTGCCGCAACAATGACATTTCCACTCGGAAGTTTTTCCATCCCATGCACTTCTATATCAACAATGAACTGCATAAAGAATCGAACAAGGGAACGTAATGTTCTAAAATTCATAACATCCATTTTACAATAAAAAACGGACGGCAATGCCGTCCGTTGAATGTTGCTTCGTCTTGATTTTTATCTCCACATGAAATCGTTCGAACTCTTGCCCCTGATCGAGTTCTGCGAACCATATTTTTCGAACATGCGCTGGAAGATATCCATATCACTGGGAGATATATTGATGATCTCAAAACCCACGTTGAACGTATTTGGGTCCACATGATCGCGACGGCACCACTTGCTGCGGGCAATAAAAACCATGGAGGTCTTGTCGGCGATCTCAGCTGTGAGGTCGATGTGCAGGCGAAAATCCTGTCCCGGGCGAATCTCTTTCTGACTGTCGAGTTTGAATCCGCCAGTGCTGATATCTGAGAGATATCCAACGAGCTGTTTGGTTAAGTCGTCCGTCACCTGCATATAGTAGGTAAAATCGCGGCGGTTTATTTTTCGTTTGTTAGCCATTTCAGGGATCCTCCTTGCCTGCCAATAGTATAAAATGGATTCAGGAGACTGTACAGAACAAAACGCAACTGCAATTTGCTTTATACCACATCTGGTAGGGAAATTTCCAGTGGGTGAGCGAGCTTACTTCTGGCGCATTCTTGGCGCATCATCAAAGAATTTCCCGTGGGCTCTGGCGCAGGGTAAAATTCCCTTTCTTAGACCTATAGATCTAGCTATCAGGAGCCATATTTTGGAAACAAATCCTCCCTCACGCAAGCCGATCCTTATCTGGCTGATCGTATCTCAGCTACTGGCAGTGGCATCCTTATTCTTCTGGCTGGTCATGGCAGGGCTATCGGTTATGGCCTTTGATTCAGGTGTTACGCAGGAAGCCTGGAACTTTGTGATTGTAGTCTGGTTGTATCCGGTCTGGCCAATCTTGTTTGCCATCGCAGCCTGGATCGCCTATGCCCGTAAAAAAGACAAACTGGCAGGCGTACTTACCACGCTTACATTCCTTCCCATCCTTGTTTTGATGTTGATTATCGCGGGCGCAAATTTCTTTGTTTAGCTTTCACTCTGCCTTTAAGATGTGAGTGATGAT
>Ga0079217_10000419_pt1 | contig 10592 bp, 7 predicted proteins | sample NCAS200_FD_76343 | JGI IMG/M metagenome (GOLD analysis project Ga0079217, IMG submission 76343) | Agricultural soil microbial communities from Utah to study Nitrogen management - NC AS200 | ecosystem: Environmental > Terrestrial > Soil > Agricultural land | place: USA: Utah | collected 2014-06-11 | reverse complement strand
CAGGGCTTGAATTCGATTTCAGTTTTTGACGCTTCCGCCTCTCTCCGCAACTTCGCGCGAGTTTCTGTTTCGTCGGGCAGACGCAGTTTGGTTAACGGGGATGAAGCGATATCGGCTGCGGGTTGCGCGACGATCAAATAACGCCCGGGCGCGAGATTATTCAACATGATCCTTCCGTCGGCGAGTACGGGAGTTGCGAAGAATCGCAGAACGTCGTCGCTCTTTTCTCGTTCGGCGGGTAGCAAATACGCATATAGCCTGGCAGGAGGTGTTTCACCTTCGCGTAGCGTGATCTTTCCCTGGAGAGATGCTGCGCCTTCAGCGAGCTTGATAACTAATCCCGAAAGTCGATCGCCTGTTTTCAATGTGGTCCAATTCCGTGCCGCGTCGACCTCTCGATTTGCGGCTGGGGGTTTGGGCGCGGTCGCTGCAGACGACTGCAACGAGATGGATTGTAGGTACCAGTACTTCGCTGAAAACCGGGGAATGAATTGATACTGGCCCGCAGTCAGGTTGCGCAACAAGAAGTTGCCCTCCTTGTCAGCAGACGATGGAGCACCCAAAGACCAAATGAATTGCGGCTGATCTTTGGCCTTAGTCTTTTCATTGTGCCACGCGGAAATAAGAGTCTCTGTAAACAGCGGGCGCCGCTTGCCCTTGCAATCAGCCGCTTTCGAATCTTCCAGCACCACGCGGCCCGAAATGGCTCCAAGCGATTTGGTAGTGATTTCAAGGCCGGTAATGTCTGCACCTCTTACTTTTATTCGGTACGGCTCCGAGAGGGCCCGTTCTCCATTGGGAAAGTAGGTTTGAGCAGTAACGTCGTAGTCCGCGTCTGCGACTCCATAAAAAGCAAACCCTGGAGCACCGGGAGGTTGAAACGATGAAACGCTCCACTGGAATCCCAAATCAAGAGTCGAACTCAAAGTAATGCTAAAGCCGGCCGGCTGGGCAGATTGCGGGCCAACAGCAATCCCGCTAATGATCTGCCCCGGCTCTCCGCGGTAACGAATGTCCACATCGGTGGTCTCCTCACCGGCGCGCACGTTGATTTCGGCAGCTGTGTCGCGCGCGGAACCAGGTGCATAGGTCGGAGAATCGGTGGCATATGCATCTAAACCTGAACCCCAAAAACCGCCACTCCCGCCTGCCATTACGAAATAGGTGCCGGCAGGCAGACCATAAATTCTATAAATCCCGCGATCGTCAGTAACGCGATCTCGAAACATCGAACCGTAGCGTGCCGGCTGACCATTGACGTCGCGAATCATTTGAGCGCGCACGCGCACGCCGACAATCTGCTCGCCTTCAGCCGTTCTTACCGTACCGGTGATTACTCCGCCTTTCACTAAAACTAGCCTCACTGAATCGCCAACTCGATAGAATGACGTTTGGGAACTGTCCGGGTCGCGGGGCAGCGGTGTATACGCGGGAACGGTGGCTGAGACTAAGTAAACCAAACGTTCCAAGCCACTCAACTGAAAGTTGCCTTCGCCATCGCTGGTTACGCCCCGGCCCTGGTTCACTGACCCGACTGCGCGAATGAACACTGCCGCATTAGGAAGAGGTTGCCCGTTCTCGTTAACAACCGTGCCACTTATTGCTCCGCTGTTTGCGACTTCGCCTGTTTCGCTGACAGAAGACGGCTGTTGGGTTTGCCCGGGCGCTTGCACCCAGGCTACGAGCAGAATGAGAATGGTGCCTGTGCGGCGAGTAAGGTCAGGAACGCTCACGGTTCGAATTGCATCTTTCTTTCCTAGGGAAGAGGTGCGACAGGGTTAGGGCTCAATTCGACATTGATGGTGACTTCGGTCACCTCCCCGTCCGCAACATTGACTTGTTGCCTCACCAGAGACTGCATGCTGCGCGATTCTGGTATGTGAACGGCAACGTTCAATTCATAAATGCCGGCAGGCAGGCCCTCCACAATGAAGCGACCACGGGTATCTACGCTCGGTGATGGCAGGTTTCTAGGGATTGTGGGCGGACCGTCTGCGCGGTTAGTGAGCCAAACTCCCAGTCGAGCGGTTGCGGGCAGTTCGCCATTTACCACTTTGATCACGCCGCGAATAGTTCCGGTGCCATAAGTTACGACCAGGCGCACGCCTGTAACTTGCTCACCCTCCTTGAGCTCTACGCCGCCAGGCTGATCAATCCCGTCACGCTCGACACGCACGAGCATGAACCCTCTATTCTGAAGTTCGTCTCTGGAGCTCAGCGAAAAGTGCGCCATTCCACTTTGCAAACCGCTAATCCGAAAGCTTCCGTCTTGACTACTAATCGGCGCAGGCTCGACCCAACTTTCGCCTGGGCCCTCCTTCGCGACATGGGCATAAACGTGCAGGTGACTAAGCCGGGCAAGTGCGGACCTGTCGTTAGTATCCGCCAAAAGAACTACACCTGACACGCCGGCTCCCTGAGAGGTCTTTAGCAACAAGCCGGTTACATCCTGATCGAGCAAATCAAACCTCACAGGGTCGGCGCGCATCCCGTTGTTTGCCTGGGGCACAACAAAAACTGCATATTTACCCGGCGTTAAAGACTCTACTTTAAACTCCCCTTTGCTATCAGCGATGAAGTCCGTTCGAATAAAAGAACCTTGATCGCGGCCGAACGCTTGCAGACCATATTTTATATTCGCTAACGATTGCCCGGTTTTGCTGTCGACAATTCGACCGCTAGCAGTGAAAGTACTAAGGAGGCGGCCTACCGTGATATCGACGTTCGTTGCTTCGCTTCCCTCTGACACTTCGATTACGGTCGCCTTGGCGGCGTCGGTTACCGCGGGATGGAAGGTTGGCGGGTAATTAGAGCCGCGAGGTCCGCTGATGTCTTCAATTTGCCCAAGCGCAATCCAGTACTTACCCTGGGGAATCCCAAAGATTCTATAGATGCCTCGGTCGTCCGTGAAAGTCCTCTGTTGTCGCATGTAAGATTGCGCGTTCTGTTTTTTCTCTTCCACCGGCAACAGAATAATCGGTTCCTCAATCAGGGGACGGCCCTCGGAGTCTGTGGCCCTCCCCGTGATTACGCCGCCACGGTTGAGAGTGAAGTCAATGCTTTCGACAGTTTCGCCGGCGGCCACTATCAGCTTCTTGCCTCCCCAATCGCCTGAGCTGACTAAAGTCGGCGCATGGGGTATTACCTGATAAGTTCCCGGCGGCAAATTTGTGATGCGATAGTTTCCCTCTTGATCCGTAGTTGCTTTACTCACTGGCGCATGCCGATTGAATGGACCGGCGGCGCGCAACCCGACAATGATTCCAGGAGCCCCTTTACCGTTGATGGTGACCCTGCCACTAACGCTGCTGGTAGGTTCTTTCCTGATCTTAGTTTGCGGTTGGGTGTGGACAGCGTTACAGAAGATAAGAAGGATCCAAAAGATTGACTGAAGGGCGGAGGACTTCATAGGAGTTTGTCTCTCAGCTCGAGGAGGGCCCAATCATATCCAAATCGGCAGGGTTTGTCTTTCCAAATCAACCCGGATCCATGGTGCAAAAAAATTAGCGCTACCGAAGTAGCGCTAACTTTTTGAACTGGCGGAGCCGACGGGACTCGAACCCGCGACCTCCGACGTGACAGGCCGGCGTTCTAACCAACTGAACTACGACTCCGCGATAAAACAGATGCTAGATGGTAGATGCTAGCACGAATGCTTTCTCCCCAGCCTCTAGCATCCAGCATCTAACATCTTCCGTCTGGTGGGCGCGGAGGGACTCGAACCCCCAACCTCTTCCTTGTAAGGGAAGCCGTCTACCATTGACATACGTGCCCGATTTTCAATACCCGATTTTACGCTGTGCGCGTCGGAGTGTCATCCTAAGTAATGCGCCGGAACGTGTCAAGAAGGGGCAGTAACGCAGACTGTTAGTTTGCGGTCTAGCCAATGTGGCGATCAACGGAGGTAAAGCGCGCAAACTGACAGTTTGCGTTACCTGCCATTTCCTATTTTGCAGCTTCAATATTTCCAGTTATAGTTTCACCAACAATCCAAGTCTCCCCGTAACCACGAAAGAAGCGATGAGGTCCTTTATCAAACCAACCTCTTTAGTACTAACTGTCGCCGGCTTGCTGTGTCTGGGAATTCCGGTGTTGCCGGTTCAGAGCCAGGATCAGCAGAAACAACGCCCGCGTCGGGTGAATGGCAGTCGGGAGCAAGCTCCGGCAAAGCCAAATGCGACACCCCCTGCAGCGCGGGCGAACGACGCTGAAGAGATCGACGAAGGCGACGTCGTTCGCGTCGACACCAAGCTTGTGTCTGTACCCGCCGTGATTACGAACAGCGCCGGACGGCCGCTCGTGGGACTGCGCCGTGAAAATTTTGTGGTTTTCGAAGATGATCAACCACAATCAATCGCCAACTTTGGAACTACCGAAGCGCCTTTTGAGATCGCGTTGTTGCTTGATACCTCCGGATCCACACGCGATGACGTGGCCTTGATTCGTCAGGCGGCAAACTCCTTTATCAACGCTCTCCGTCCCAGCGATCGCGTAGCGATTACCGCTTTCAATTCGGAGCGTAGCGGTAACGATATCCTGGCCACGGTGGAAGTGCTTTCACCGTTAACCGGAGACCGTAGTTCGCTACAAAAAGCTATCAGCAATCTTGGTGCGGCTAACGGCACGCCTTTTTATGATGGACTCGATCGCGTGGTGCGGGACGTGTTTCACGAGTCGCCGAGCGAAGAACTGCGGGGGCGCCGTGCAGTTGTTGCATTGACTGATGGCGTCGATTCCTCAAGTGAAACCGATTTTGCCGATGCGCGCGCGAAACTGCTCAACGCCGGGATTGCCTGCTACTTCATTCAGGTGAACACGGAAGACTTTGTTGAAGACCGGCTACTGAAAGACTGTGCCGACGACGGCCGCCTGAATCTGTCGGCGAAACAGCTCCGTCGCTACCGGCGCATCTTTGTGCCGCGTGCAAAGTCAGAAGACTTTGAAAATTTTTGTGAGATGGGGCCGTTTCAACGGATGCACATTAGCCGTCAACTCTATAACCTGGCGCGTCGCGAGATGAACGATCTTTCGCAAGCGAGTGGCGGAAGAAATTTTGTAGCAGCGACTTTGCAGGACGCGCGAGCTGCCTTTGCCCAGGTCGCCACCGAGATCGGGACGCAGTACAGCCTTGGTTATTATCCGACGAACAAAAATCGCGATGGAAAGTATCGCGCCATTCGAGTTGAGCTACGCGGAATCAAAGAGAAGACCCAGGTGCGCGCGCGGGAAGGATACGTTGCTCCGAAAGGAGAGTGAGAGCGAAGAAGCGCTAATTTTCATAAAGAACAAAAAACAATTTTCCATTTTCCAGTTATCATTTTCCATTAAGAACGTTTACCTGCGCGCACCTCACCGAAGCGTATGGATGATCAAGTTGAAAGAAGCCCGCAACTCAGAGCGAACGAACTTGAAGATCGCTTAATCGATTTCGCGGTTCGTATTGTTAGGCTATCTGCTAACCTGCCTAGAACAACCGCGGGAAAACACATTTCGAGTCAGATAATGCGGTCGGGAACATCGCCAGCCCCTAATTATGGGGAAGCGCGAGGAGCAGAAAGCCAAGCTGATTTTGTTCACAAACTCAAAAGAGCTGAATGAAACTTCGATTTGGTTGCGGATTATCGGCCGCAGTGGAATGTTGAGAGAGGCGTTAATTGCGCAACTTGTTCGAGAAAACAACGAATTGTGCAAAATACTGACGGCATCCCTCAAAACCGCTCGTGCTCGGCCAACAAAATGAAAAATGGAAAATGGAAAATGGAAAATGGAAAATGTTTTTGCTTAACTAAATGGGAACAAATAATCCACCCTTTCATCGCATCCTTCTAATCGTCCTCGATGGAGCCGGCATCGGCGAGATGCCAGACGCGCCCGAGTGGGGCGATGCCGGCTCCGATACCTTCGGACATGTGCTCGCTTCGCGTGAAGTTCACCTGCCAAATCTGCAACGCTACGGTTTGGGAAATATTCGACCGTTGAAAAGTGTGCCTCCGCTCGCGGAGCCGGAAGGATCCTACGGTCGCTGCGCGTTGCGTTCGAATGGCAAGGATACGACCACGGGCCACTGGGAGATGGCTGGCATCATTCTCGATCAGGCGTTTCCTACTTACCCCAACGGATTTCCTGCGAGTGTAATCGATCACTTCATTCGCGAGACTGGCGTGCCTGGGATTCTTGGGAATCTGCCCGCTTCGGGAACCGAGATCATTAAAGACCTGGGTGCCGAACACGTAAAAACCGGCAAGCCGATCGTTTACACCTCCGCCGATTCAGTTTTTCAAGTCGCCGCTCACGAGGAGGTGATTCCGTTACCGAAGCTTTACGGAATTTGCGAGACAGCGCGCCGATTACTATCCGGCGAGCACGAAGTGGGTCGCGTGATTGCCCGGCCATTCCTCGGCGAAACCGGAGCTTTTTATCGCACGGAGAATCGGCACGATTACGCTGTGCCACCGCCACGCGAAAATCTCTTAGTTACCTTATCTGACGAAGATTTGGACGTGATCTGTATCGGTAAGATTGCTTCGATCTACGACTCTAACGGAGTGACGCAGGATCTCACTGCTAAGAACAACGATCAGTCGATCAATCAAACTATCCAGGCGCTGCAACAAGATTCGCGCGGTTTGATTTTTTCCAACCTCGTCGACTTTGACATGCTGTATGGTCACCGGCGGGACACAGAGGGTTTTGCAAAAGCTCTCGAACACTTTGATGCGCGCCTACCCGAGATCGAGGCGGCAATGCGCGCCGACGACGTAATCATGATCACCGCCGATCATGGAAACGATCCGACGTTTCCCGGTAGCGATCACACACGCGAGTACGCGCCTCTATTGGTGTATGGGAAGCGCGCTCGGCCGGGAGTTAATCTTGGCAGTCGCGCTTCTCTCGCAGATATCGGGCAGACAATTGCGAACAACTTTGGTTTAAGGTTGACTGCCGGCGAGAGTTTTTTGAGCCAGCTTCAATAAACTAACCTCCAAGGTCAGGAAGGGTGGGTTGCCCAGCTCAAGTTGAGGCGCTTCAATGAGCGGGTAAACCACCTTATCGACTTCGAGGTTCCTACCTGTTATTTCTTCGATAGGCTTCGGTGAATTGTCTCCAGCCAAATGTCGGTCTTAATAAAACCGGAGCCCCAACTCGTCCACTCCGCCGGTAAACCTTCAACCTTAATCTGCTCCAATGTTTTTCCCGCCTTCATCTTGCCCTGCACGATCGCGGTCGTTTCCTTCAGCATGTTGTGATACTGCTTCAAATCCTCGACGGTTGAGAGTGGGCCATGCCCGGGAATAATTTTTACGTCAGCGGCCAGCTTAGGAATGATGTCTCCAATATTTTTCGTCAGGCCTGGCACACTGCCGCCACTATCAAGATCAACGAAAGGAAATCTCCCCACAAAGAAGTCGTCACCCATATGAACGACGTTTGACGTCGTGAAGAAGATGACACTGTCGCCATCGGTATGTCCTTGCGGGAAATGAATCACTTTGATTTCCTCACCGTTAAAGTGCACGGAGAGAGACTTATCAAATGTGATAACCGGAAGCGCTTCTTTGGGAGAGGCCGGCGTTGTGCGTTTGAAAATCTCTGACTTCTGTTCGGTAGCGAGGCGCCGCCGCACATTGTCGTGGGCGATGATCGGTGCCTCAGGCCCGAAAAGAGCATTGCCGCCCGTGTGATCGCCATGCCAGTGAGTGTTCAGCACAAACTTGAGTTTGCCCTCACCCAGAGTCTTCAGCGCCGCTTTGATCTTGTCAGCCAGTGGCGCGAACTGATCATCTACGATCAGAATTCCATCAGTGCCGACTGAGACGCCGATGTTCCCGCCGGCACCTTGCAGCATATGAACGTTGCCAGCGACCTTCGTCGTAGTGATTTCGACTTTAGAAAAGTCCTGGGCGTAAACCGGCGTGGTTGCAGCTGAGATTAGAATCACCAACAGTAGAAGAAGGTTTCGCATTAGGAGTCCTCAGGTTGTTTGCACTAATAGAATATCTGGCGATAGGGTTGTTCGCGTAGCGCACTTGAATCCCAGCACTAAAGTGCTTGGTTATTCTCAGTGTCCTCTAGGCGGACTAAGCTTCCGGATTTTTTAATACCGCGATGAACGGCAGGTTGCGATAGCGTTCGGCATAGTCCAATCCGTACCCGACTACAAAATGATCGGGGATCTGAAAACCCAGGTAGTCGATCTCCACCTCACGCTCGCGGCGCTCGAATTTGTCGAGCAGGGCCACCAGTTTCACGCTCGCTGCGCCACGGGATTTCAAGTTGGCGAGCAGGTAAGAAAGTGTCAATCCCGTGTCGACAATATCTTCAACTACGATCAGATCGCGCCCTTCGACTGGAACATCGAGATCCTTGAGAATGCGTACCTCTCCCGACGTTCGCGTAGAAGCTCCATAACTCGAGATCGCCATAAACTCGATTCCCACCCGCGTGTCGATCGCGCGTAAAAGATCAGTCAGGAAGAAACAGGCCCCCTTGAGAACGCCAATTAAAAGTGGATTGCGTCCGGCGTAATCGCGGGTAATCTCGGCGCCCAACTCTTTAACGCGTTCCTGAATTCGTTGTTCGGAAAGCAGTACTTCTAAATTCGGATTGGTGAATTCCGATTGAATTTGTGCGGATGAAGTGGCCAAGATGCTCTCCTCTCTTACATCAATTGAAGGGGTTTTAGCGCGCGAACTAACTGTTTGCCATGAAGCTTGTGGTGCGACATACTATGCAAGCTATTCCCTTAACGTCAACATTCAAGGCAAATAAAACAGGAAGACTATGACTACTTGTTTGCGTAACTCGTGGCGGTTTCTTTTGCTGGTGTGCGGCATGACCGCGTTAACAGCAGTGGCTGCTCTCGCGCAACCGAAAACTAGTGCGCAGACGCGGTCTTGTCGCCAGCCGCCCTGCGTCACGCGCACCGGCCAAACGATTATTGACGCGAAGCTTCCGGATGATGCGGCAGTCGAACGAATGCTTAAGCCGTACAGCGGAAAGGTGCGAGCCCTCAATGTCGTAATTGGAAAGCTTGACGGGGAGTTGCGCAAAGGCGGAGTCGGAGCCGGCTCGTTGGGCAACTTTGTTACGGACGGAATCCGCAGTCAGGCGAGTGCGAGACTTGGCAAGCCTGTGTTGCTGGCCGTCACAAACAGCGGCGGGCTGCGCAAGAATACAATCGCTGCGGGTGAGTTACGCGCTAGCGACATATTTGAGCTGATGCCTTTCGAAAATGCGCTTGTGGAAGTGGAGCTTAAGGGCGAGGATTTAATAAAACTGCTTGGTGTAATTCTTGATTCGCGCGACGCCCAATCCGGTGCGAAGGTTCAGTACCGCATGAATGGTGAGAAGGCCGAGTTGGTGGGGGCAAAATTCATCGATAGCCAGGGGCAGGAAACGGAAATCGATCCGAACGCTACTTACTCGCTTATCACGATTGATTATCTTGTGAATCTTGCCAGTGGCAGATACTCGATCCTCCAGCGCGGCAAGAAAGCCACGCCGTTAGGAATCACTTTGCGCGACGCGCTGATGAATTATGTGAAGGCTGAAACGGCTGCGGGACGGCCGATTCGCGCGATGCTTGATAAGCGTTTTGTAAACGTCAACCCGGAGGGTCAGCCAAATGATTAACCGCCGCAAGTTTCTAGCATCCAGTGCTGTTTTTGGCGCGGCATTCTTAGTTCGTCCGACCCAACTGTTCACAAACGCGGCGAGCTTGTCGTTAGCTGAACCGCTTTTGACGACGCGCCCGGGCGAAACTCTCATCACTTTTCTGCACACCAATGATACTCACTCGCAGATTGATCCGGTGCCGCCAAATGATCGTCTCTATCCGGGAAAGGGTGGCGTCGCGCGTCGGGCAACCCTCGTCAAACGGATCCGGCGACAGAACCCAAACACCCTTTTGATCGATGCCGGTGATGTTTTTCAGGGAACGCCTTACTTCAATTTCTATCGTGGCGAAGTCGAATACAAAGCGATGTCGGCGATCGGTTACGACGCTGGGACGTTGGGTAATCATGAATTCGACAACGGTGTCGACGCGCTCGCGGCTGCCCTTAAGTACGCCAACTTCGATGTGCTTTCTTCAAATTACGACGTGCGCGGCACTGTCCTGGAAAGTAAGGTAAAGCGTTACGTCGTGCGAAATGTTAGCGGTGTGCGCGTGGGACTATTCGGTTTAGGTATCAGCCCCGTGGGCTTGATCACGCCGGAGAATTTCAAGGGCGTCACCTATCAGGACCCAGTTGTAGCGGCGCGCGAGGTAGTATCGTTGCTGCGGGAAAAAGAGCACTGCGCCCTGGTTGTCGGCATGTCGCATCTAGGTTACTACCCGCAACCGAAGGCGGGCGAGGTCGGCGATTCGCAAGTTGCAGCACAGGTGGATGGCATTGATTTTATCGCGAGTGGACACACCCACAGTTTTATGGGAGCTCCAGTGAGCGTGAAGCAACCCTCGGGAAAAGAAACCTTGATTTTCCAGGTGGGCAAGAGTGGCATCTTCCTTGGGCGCGTCGATTTCAAGGTGAGGCGCGGGCGAGTGATGGCTAGCGCGGGAAGATTGTTGGATCTCAGGGACGTTTAGAGTT
>Ga0079217_10000418_pt1 | contig 10603 bp, 10 predicted proteins | sample NCAS200_FD_76343 | JGI IMG/M metagenome (GOLD analysis project Ga0079217, IMG submission 76343) | Agricultural soil microbial communities from Utah to study Nitrogen management - NC AS200 | ecosystem: Environmental > Terrestrial > Soil > Agricultural land | place: USA: Utah | collected 2014-06-11 | reverse complement strand
TTGGGCAGAGCACCGCCTATGACAAGCTCATCCTTGAGATCTGGACTGATGGGACGATTTCACCCGAAAGATCATTAAGCACCGCGGCGAAACTTGTTATTGACCATCTGCGCTATATTGCAGGGGTCAGTGAAGAAACCCTTGCAGTCTCCATTGAAAAGGAAATAGGTGGCAGTCGCCTTACAAGCGAGCTAGCTGATACACCGGTGGAGGCATTAGACCTTTCAGTGAGGGTCTTCAATTCACTCAAGAGAACGGGTATCACTACTGTTGGTGACGTGCTGGACCTCCTTGAAAAAGGTGAAACTGCGGTGATGTCCATTCGCAATTTTGGTGAAAAGAGTCTAGATGAACTACGCCAGAAAATGCGCGAAAAGGGCTATATGAAAGACGAAACGAGTTCTGTGGAGTAATTTGCAATGCGACATCAAGTATCAGGTTACAGACTGGGGCGATCAACAGGCGCACGCTTGGCTCTTCGCCGCAACTTAATTAAACAGTTATATACACACGAGCGTATCCAAACTACGCGTGCGAAAGCAGAAGCGATTCGTGGGGATGCTGAGCGTCTTATCACCATTGCCCGCAACAGTGCGCAGGGAACCGATATTGAGAAAGTTAACGCGCGTCGGTTGGTCGTCTCCAAGCTCGGGGATAACCAGCTAATCAAACGACTCTTCGATGAAATTGCCCCTCGCTTTGCAACTCGCAATGGCGGATACACTCGTATGTTGAAGCTTGGTCCCCGTATGGGTGATGCGGCTGAGATGGTGATTTTGGAATTGGTTGAAGAATAGAAATTTCAGCGTTCGGCCAACGGCTTGTCGCTAAGGGCTGAAAGCTAAATGGTACGTTACAAATTGACTCTTGCCTATAATGGCACATACTTTTTCGGAAGCCAGAGACAAGCAAACCCAAGAACGGTTCAGGGTGAACTCGAAAAAGCCCTGTCCAAATTGGGATGGACCCAACGCTCGGTAATCATGTCTGGGCGGACAGATACAGGTGTTCACGCAACGGGGCAGGTGGTTGCATTTGATCTGGATTGGCCGCATACTGAGGCTGATTTGGCCCGGGCATTGAATGCTACTTTGCCTGTTGATGTGGCTGTACAGAATGCACGGATTGTACATGCAAGGTTCCATCCTCGGTTTGATGCAACTTCACGGCTGTACCAATACAAGTTGTTTTGCCAACCAGTACGTCAGCCAATCCGTGAGAGTTTTGCCTGGCGCGTTTGGCCTGCGCTAGATGTTGAAAGACTTTGCACCACCGCTCAGCTTTTCCTTGGAAGACACGATTTTTCCGCCTTTGGTTCGCCGACCACTCCCAAAGGTAGCACTGTGCGAACAGTGATGAAAGCGGAATGGATGCAAGCCGAAAAAGATGAATGGTACTTCGAAGTGCAAGCTGACGCATTTTTATACCGAATGGTGCGCAGGTTGGTATTCGTGCAGGTGGCTGTTGCGCAGGGAAAAGTTTCAGCGGAGGCAGTTGCCCAAGCTTTAGTGAACCCGGCAATGGCGGAGCCAGGAAGTGAAAAAGTTCCTGCTGGTCTGGCGCCAGCACATGGGTTGACATTAGTCGAAGTGACATATAACGAGTCAATTGGTCAATAAGAAAAGAAACGGAGATTCAGAAAGTGTACAAGTCGTACTATCCGAAAGCAAGCGAAATCGATCGTAAATGGGTGCTGGTAGACGCCAATGGCGAAACGCTTGGCCGTGTTGCCACTCGCATCGCGCACGTTTTGCTCGGCAAACATAAACCAACGTTCACGCCCGGCGTGGAGATGGGTGATTTTGTTGTAGTGATCAATGCTGAAAATGTGACCGTAACAGGCACGCGCAGCAGCACAAAGCTGGACACCAAGATGTATCACCGCCATTCAAATTACCCCGGCGGGTATAAAGCCATCTCTTTGCGTGATCAGTTGAAACAACATCCCGATCGTGTGCTGCATGCCGCAGTATGGGGCATGTTGCCGCATAATCGAATGGGCCGTTCCCTGCTCAAGCGTTTGAAGATCTACGCCGGCCCAAGTCATCCGCATGGCACGAATCACCCCGAGCCATTGGCATAAGAAAAAAGGAAGAAAATATGTCTGTTCAGTATTATGAAGCAGTTGGCCGCCGCAAGGAAAGTACTGCGCGCGTCCGTTTGATGGATGGTTCCGGCCGGTTCGTTGTCAACGAAAAGGAAGCCACTGTGTATTTCCCACGTGTTGGTGATTTGCACGATATCCTGCGAACGTTTGCCACAGTGGGCCAGGACGCGAACAAGTATGATATTACCGTGAAGGTCAGCGGCGGTGGCACCACGGGTCAGACTGAAGCTGTGCGCCTGGGACTTTCCCGTGCCCTGATTCTGCTCAACGGAGAGTGGAGATCAGTTTTGCGTAAGCACGGACTGGTGACACGCGACGCCCGTGTGAAGGAACGGAAAAAGCCAGGCCTCAAGAAGGCCCGTAAGGCACCCACCTACACCAAACGCTAATTTTGGCAGGTGTCACGTATTAGAATTCACGTGGCTGAAGAAAAATCATGGACGTAATGCGTAGCAGAAGTTTCGCATTACGTTTTCTATTTAAGCATATGTTCTTTGAAAAGACCCTTTATTCGATTGACACGGACTGGAAAATATTATGGACTTTACACTCGTTTCCCACATCTTTGACACGCTTAGCATCGCTCCGCCTTCAAGGTTAATTCTACTCGAAGCGTGGACGCTTGCCTCTGCGCATGTGCCGCCTTTTCCACCAGACATGCCTGTTCTGTTGATGAATGTATCCTCGCAAGAGCTGGCTGCACATTTGAAAGATGTTTTGCTCACAACATATCCTGCGGAACATTTGGTTTACCTAGTGGAAAGTGGGTTGAAAAAAGAGGAAAAACTGGATAGAGTGAATGAGGGTGATGTTTCTGAAACATCCTGCTGGTTTGTTCCTTCTCTAGAGATTGGTACTTCCTTCGAGTCATTCGTGGAGATCGTTGCCCATTTGCGTGCACCGAATGGCTGCCCATGGGATCGAGAGCAGACGCACGAGTCTTTGAGGAAGCATTTACTTGAGGAGTCTTATGAAGCCATTAGCGCCATCGATTCTGGTGATTTTGCAGATATGCGTGAAGAGTTTGGTGATCTGTTATTGCAGGTTGTCCTGCAATCCCAAATCGCTCATGAAGAAGGACAGTTCAATGTGAATCAAGTTGTGCAGGGAATTCATTCCAAAATCATGCGGCGTCATCCCCACGTATTTGGTGATCTAAAACTTGATGGCGTGGAGGGCGTGCTGGCAAATTGGGAAAAGCTTAAAGAAACAGAGCGCGAAAACAGTGGTCAAAAAGAAAGGGGGTTATTGGATGGCGTTCCAGTGGCACTGCCTGCACTTTCACAGGCACAGGAATATCAGGATCGTGCCGCGCGCGTTGGATTCGACTGGCCTCAGGTGGATGGTGTGCTCGATAAAATCAAGGAAGAAATCGACGAGATCAAGGATGCTGAAACTAATTTCGAACTTGCCTCTGAAATTGGGGACCTTTTCTTCGTTTTGGTGAATTTTGCGCGGTGGAAAAAAGTGGATGCTGAGTCCGCATTGCACGGAACAAATAGGAAATTCAAGGAACGATTTGCTTATGTGGAGCAGGGAGCGAAGCAGCAGCAGCGCAGTGTATCCGAATTAACTTTGGACGAAATGGAATCTCTCTGGCAGGAAGCCAAGCATTTCGATTAGTGACCTAACGGCTTCTCCAATTTGGAGATTCGTTTCTGATGGAAATTATTTCCGAGGCTCGTCATACGAATATTCCCCTGTTCCTGCATTAGACGCAAACAAAGTTTTCTTGGCTTCCAAAAGCTCCACGCCCCGATGGCCTCTGCCAGCCCCACATTGTTGAGTTCTCTATAGATCTTTATGGCTTCGATCTTGTTGCCTTTTTTGATCATTTCGATAACTTTTGCATCGCCAACTTGCGAACTTTCAAATCTCCTCTTATCTCGGACAGACGAATCGATTGATGGTGTTTTCGAACAGGCCAGGGGCTGAAGATTCGTCTGCAGTATAGACCTTCCAGGCAAAGGCGCGGTCACCACAGATCCATGCTCCCGAACCGCCAAATGGAAGCAGTGGCGTGGCAGTGGAAGTGATGGGAGTGTAGATAACGTTCATATCGCGGATCAGTTTCACTTCCAGATTTCCGACGCGTGTATCCAATCCCTCATCCAAAATAAGATCAAGCATAAATTGCGGATCCGCCGAGCCAGGCGATAGCTGCCATACCATCTGAATGAAAAGTCCAGCGTTGTAGGCGGCGATCAACCCCTGGCCATAATTGCTGGGCGTACCCAGGTTTTGTTGTGCGCTCACATCATAGAAAGCCATGTCTACGGGATGCCCAACGCAGAACTGATATTCGCAGAACAAGCCTGCCAGATCAAAAGATGTTGGAGTTGGGAAAGGCGTTGAAAGAGGGGGGGAGGTGGATATTGGCATGGCTGCAATGGTAGCTGCGACGGCCTGCTGTATTTGTGAATTTGGGTTGGCTTTGGGAAAAGAGCATGCTGATACAATGAACATGCATAGGATTAGTAAGTAATAACGCATGGACTTGATTATACTTTTTTTTCGGAACAATATTTGTGGCATGTTCGTTATCAAGAATGAAGGAGCAAGGATGAAAAAAAAATTGATCGCTATTACGCTGTTGGTTTCCATAATCACAGCTTGTTCGCCAGAGTTTCAACCGACTGGGGCACCGGCCAATGAAGCCGAAACTGAAGTTTCAACGGTTGAACCGGAGCAGAGTTTGGACCCGGTGGAGGAGGCGGTTATCAAACAATTGGCGACTAACCTGACTCTGAAGGAAGGTGATATTTCAGTTGTGAGCAATGAGTTGACTGAGTTCACGGATGCCTGTATGGGCGTTGTAATGGAGGGCGTTGAATGTGCAGGAGTTGTAACTGAAGGTCGTACGATCGTACTGGAGGCAAAAGGTATTGAATATGAATATCATGCCAGTAAAGACGGGGACCGCATTCAGCCGGCCACACTAGTCCTCACATGGAAACGTGAGGGTGGCATCGCTGGTTTTTGTGACAATATGACGATCTTTCTGTCTGGAGAAGTTTATGGCAGCCAATGCCGATCAGAACCAAATGGAACCATGGCTACGTTTGCCACACTTTTTTCTGCCAGTGAGCGCAAACAATTTGATGTATGGACCAGTCAATTCGGTGATGTGACCTTAGATACCTCTGACCCCAAAGGTGTTTCAGACCGTATGGAAGTGACCCTGGTACTTTCTGGGCTGGGCACTAGTGAACCTTCTGCTGCAGAACAAAAGTTGCTGTTCACATGGGCACAGAAGTTATTCCAAAGGCTCTATTCGTAGTAGATAAAAGTGTGCAGGAAAATATGCAAAGAGGCTGTGAAGAAAACTCTGGTCTCTTTGTAAAACTAAGTGTGCCCTATTGTTTTGCGCTCACGGATGTACACAATTCGGCCAGGCAGGCGCAAAATTTTGTTGTAACACTGATCATCAATGTGCAGGGCGTCGGATATCCGACGCCCTGCGATATTCTACTTGGACAGTGAAAGATAGAGCGTTACTTCCTCACATTACAGGCTCTAACCTTTACATCGTCCACATACCAACCATCATTCCCGGTACAACCATCCATGCCAAAGTCATAGCGCAGTCGAATCGTATCGTCAGGCACCACGCCAATCAGACCCAGGTTGATCTGGGATTGGCCCCAGCTCCCGAAGAGGCTGCCACCATCCGTGCCGCTAAACGCGGGTTGACCAGCCAACGGGTTGGTATTGCCTGCCGCCGCCGTCTGGAGGGTGGTGTTGTAGGGGTTGAATGTATAGGCGGAGGAGGGTACCAAGACATACGGCCCACCATTGATGCTGATCTTCAGATTGCCGCCGTCCCATCCAGCTTCCGTAGCCGCGTAGTGTTCGAAGGTCAGGCGCGGGCTAAGGGTATTGGTGGCTGGAATGTGAATAGCAGGGCTCTCAAGGCTCATCATGCCTGACACATCGCCATCTCCCCCATTGCAGTTGCCGATATTCGGGTCAGGCGCGAAGGCAGCTGAGCCGGAGCGGCCACCGGGCAGGGTGGATGCCTGAGTCCAATCCAAGCCTGGCCAACCGGAGAAGACACCCTGGTTGGTCAGAGTCCAACCGGCCAACCCATCCTCGAAGTTCTCATGGTAGAGCACTGGGGCGTTCCTCTGGCTTGTGCACAATTGCGGCGGATTCGGTTGAAGCATCGGCTGGAAGTTACACTGCGCAGCCGGATCGATTCGTAGCTCCACTGCTTCAATCATTTCGTCAACGGCCGCGCAATCGCCTGCTGTAATAGACTGCCCTGAAGACCCAGCAGGTGTGCTGGTTGTGCTGAGTCCCTCCAGTGGAAGGCCAATCAAGTCAGTGCAGGCGGCTTGCAATGCATCCGCATGGTCATTGAAATTGGTGGTAGGCGTCTGGTAAACAGACTGAGCCCGCCAGTAGAGGTGGGCAGCCTTAACCGGGCCAATCGCGTTGACTGTGTGGCCATTGAAAGTACCACCATCCACCAGCAGGGCAAAGCCATGGTTGGGTACACCTGAGTTTGTGTGCACTCCGCCACCATCGGTTGAAGCGCAGTGGTATTGCGCATCGGATACTTTGCCCGGGTCTGCCATACAGGTGGGAGCCCACATATCGCGAATGGCGCCACCAAAGGCAGTAGAATCCTCGCCCATCAGCCAGCGGTAGGAGTCTTCAGGAGCACTTCCACCTACAATGCCAAGCTTTGCATTAACTGCACCATTGGCCAGCTCACCTTTGATCAGGTTGCCGGTGGCAAGGGTAACGCGCAGTGAGGGTATAACGATGGTTGAGTCGGCTCCTGCCATGCCCGCAACCGGACCAGCCACGTTGTCATGTACAATGACGCCAGTGGCTCCGGCATTCTGAGCGTTTTTCACCTTAATCGTAAAGGCGCAAGTGCCTCGCTCAACCAAAGCAATGTTGCCGCTAATGGCCGCGCCATTGACCAGGGCTGTGCAAGCATCGCTGCCGACACCAACTCCATCATCCCCAAGCACCACATTACCAGTCACTCCGGTCGTGGTCAGAGCAGGTCCGAATTGGGCTGCACCCGCAGCGTAGGTACCTGCAATCGAAGCCGGACTGTTGATGGTGAGCTGTGGAACTGGAGGGGTGTGGGTTGTGCATGCATTCACCGTACGTACTGGAACGGGTGAATCGGTACCCGCGCCATTCAGCGAATCTACCAACTCGCCCCAGATATCCGAGTAGGATTCATTCAGGGCGCCAGATTGCCACTGGTAGATGAGGTCGTGCGTGTATTGGGTGTAGGCGTGCCCCCATTCATGCGCTACCACATCATCCGAAGTCACTCCATTACAGTAATTCGTCGTTTCGCCATTCCAGTTAGCGTTGGGGCAGGCAATTGTCGGATCATTATTCACAGATCGCATTTCCGCGCCCGCAGCATCGTAGGAATCGCGGCCAAAGGCGTTGAAGAAATGATAGTAGGAATCGCCACTGAAATTGACGATGTTTTGCTGATCCCCGTTCAGAGAACCAGGGAAGGCATCACCTTCCTGCCAGACCTGATTACCAGTGTTCTGCTCGAAGAGGCGGCGGAAAAGGGCATCGTGTACCAGGGAAATGCGGTTGACGATCTTGCCGTTGTGGGCATTGATGTAAACCATCTCACGCACGCTGCTGCCATTCGTCACTTCGACCTCGTAAACCAGGTAATTCGGTCCCTGCACATCCTGGATCAATCCATCCCGGTAGACGTAAAGCTTGGGGGCAACCCCGGATAGATGCGCTCCAGAAAGATCCTGAACGGCGCCGGTCAGCTCATTTTGTGGAGGATTAGCAAGCACATCTGCGATGGCACGCTCGGCGGCTTGATCACCGTTGAAAGCCGGGGTAGTGTCAAGGGCGATGTCTGGAACAAAGACGCCGTTTATGGCAGACAGCTGATTGTTAGCATCCGTGTGAGTTTGGAGGATCGCGGCGAAAACGGGCACACCCTGGTATACCTGCTGGTACGACAGGTGAGTGGCACCCTTACTGTCGGTAAAAGTCGAGAGTAGGGCCAGCTCGGCAGCCGCGTTCTTCACCCCGAATAGGCCACCATACTCAGCGAGGAAGCCGTTGGCCTTGCCATTGGGGGTATTGCTGCGATTGCCAGGCTGCAGATCGCCGTCCTTGCTGACGCGCACAAAACTGGCAAATTCGGTGCTGTTCTTTGTGCTGATCGAAACCGTGCCGCGCGCGTTCTGCTTTAATTTCTTGATCAGGTTTGGATCAACGCCGGGAGGGTCGCCAGGTTGGATTAGCCCGTTGAGCCTAACACTTTCAATAATCGTTCCGTTTGAATTTGCATCCAACCCAGTATTCTCCTTACCGGCTTGAGATGCTTGACCTTGAGATGCTTGACCCGCACCTGCCGAATTGGCAGTGACAAGGGAGAGCAGCAGGACAAGGAGGAGCGTCATACGAATTCTTCTACGCAAAGGTTCGTTCATGATAGTTGACTCCTATATATGAAAACGAAAAATTTGTAATTTACTACGGTTTCCCGAAAGTTATGTTTGACACCTCCTTTTGGAGTCGCGATTCGAGAGCCGAGAAACGGGATGATCGACTCTGGTCAACAAGGATCCGACAGATTGCAAGACGCCTCCTTTCATTGCTAAAACGAAACTGCAAAAGGTCAAAAATCTTTTGCAGTCTGGCTCTCCTCACGACGCCAAAGGCTTGCAGACCCATAACCTTATTTTCCCGCTGATGATGGTTTGGTCTGTATAATTTCGCTGTAATTAATTTGGATTGAACTTGTATAAATTATAACAATTTAGCATCTCAAATACAAGTATGAAAATGTTACGGACTCTTTTCCCTTGACAGTTGGCGGTTTCAGAACCACAATTGAGATGACAGCTCCCTGCTCTTGCTGTGATTCGCAATCACGTTTCACAAGAAGCTTGCCTATCTTGCAAACTCCTTAAAACCCAAACCTTTGCTATAGTCACTTGAGGAGGTTATCGTGCCCAGAACAAAAAAAGAAACCGCACCCGCCGCTGAATCTGATGACTCAGATGAACGAGCTCAACAAGTGGATAGCATCACATTCAAACGAAGTCACTTCTACTTGGTGCTGGCCGTGCTTGCCTTTGCCGCTGGGATCCTTGTCGGTTATATCGCATGGGGAACTGGAACACCTTTAGAGACTGTGCAGAGCTCACAGACGGCGAACCAGGCCAACGGTCCGGTAGTTGAAGCGCCAGTCGCAACCGAAGAAGCGCAGTATATCCGGTACGACGTCTTCAGCCAGAGTGCTTATGCGTTTGGTCCTGAAGATGCTCCCATTACCATCGTTGAGTTCGGCGATTTTCAATGCCCATTCTGCCGCCGCTGGCATGAGGAAGTGTATGAACCGCTGCTTGCCTCGTATCCTGGCCAGATCCGGGTGGTCTATCGTCACCTGCCCCTCACCTCCATACACCCCGATGCCTTCTCTGCTGCTGAAGCTGCCATGTGTGCGGGTGAACAGGATGCCTTCTGGCAGTATCATGAAAAACTTTTCAGCAGTGAAACTCTGGGCAGCCAGGTTTACACACAATATGCGCAGGAACTTACTCTGGATATTACCGCTTTTGAATCCTGTATGACGGCACATAGATATCAGGAGGCGATCCAAACAGATAGCGATTTCGCCATCAATCTGGGCATTAGTTCGACACCGACATTCTTCATCAATGGCCTGGCGCTGGTTGGCGCACAGCCACTCGATGCTTTCAAACAAGTGATCGATAAAGAATTGGCTGGAGAAATCCCGACGAAATAATTAATTTTTCAGGCAGCAGGCGATAACGCATATAACTCTACAGTTTTCCGGAACAATATTCATGATGCATACATCCACCTAATGCAAGGAGTTACCATGAAAAAAGTATGGATTAGCATCGCATTATTGATTTGGATGTTCACGGCTTGTGTGCCTCAAACGCCAACAGACCAGCCATCAATTATTATCAAGATGCCAACTTCGACAAGCATTCCTGCCAACTTGACGCCTGCGCAACGAGCGGCCATCGCGGTTCTTTCCGAGAACCTGGGTCTGCCCGCCGATAAAATAACCATGGTCTCCACTGAAGCTGTGGACTGGCCTGACGAGTGTTTTGGCATTGTTATTGAAGGGCTGAGTTGCGCGCCGGTCATCACACCCGGGTTTCGTGTCGTGCTGGGAGCCAATGGCAGACAGGTGGAATACCGCACAAATGAGGATGGAACTCAGCTTCGTCCAGCCACTGTAGCTTTGACCTGGAAACGGGAAGGTGGCATCGCGGGATTCTGCGACTATATGACAATCTATCTTTCCGGCGAGGCTCATGGGGGTTCCTGCAAGCAGGGTCAATATGCTGAAGTGCGTTTGATCGATGTTTTATCCAAAGAGGAAGTCGCAAAACTTGATAATTGGCTGCAAATTTACGGAAACATAAGTATTGATGCATCTAATCCGAAAGGTGTTTCGGACCGCATGGTTGTAGTTCTGACATTACTCGGGACTGGAAG
>Ga0079217_10000417_pt1 | contig 10604 bp, 10 predicted proteins | sample NCAS200_FD_76343 | JGI IMG/M metagenome (GOLD analysis project Ga0079217, IMG submission 76343) | Agricultural soil microbial communities from Utah to study Nitrogen management - NC AS200 | ecosystem: Environmental > Terrestrial > Soil > Agricultural land | place: USA: Utah | collected 2014-06-11 | reverse complement strand
TTCATAGTTTTCTCCAGTGTGGGCGTACGCGTGTAGGTGGGGCGGCAATAGTACGCCGTCTCGCTTGGGGTACGCCAGTCACGAAATGATCATATATGGCAGACTGAGGTGTTCCATGATCGGCGGCGCGTTAGGCGGTATCTCATCAGCGGAGCGGCCACATGTCCAATGAAACGGAGCAGAACGAGATCATCGCCCTGGAGCAAGAGGCGCTGAACCGGTGGGGCCGCGGCGATCCAGCCGGCTTCCTCGAGCTGTATGGGAAAGAAGTCACATACTTCGATCCATCGACCGAAATCCGCATCGATGGACAGCAAGCGATGGTCGACTACTACCGACCGTGGACCGGCGTGATCCAGATCATGCGGTTTGAAATGATCAACCCGCAGGTAGTCATCGACGGTAACATGGCTCTTCTCACGTACAACCTGGTCAACTACGTCGAGGGCGAGGACGGCGTCGAGACGGTGGGAAGTCGCTGGAACTCTACCACCATCTTTCGGAGGGAAGGCAGCTGGCGTTGCATTCACTCCCACTGGTCTTTTACGCGGCATCCGTCATTGCAGAACCTGACCGTCGAGAGCGCAGAGCAATCGGCGGTCCAGGAAACGCAGCGTTAAGAGATTCTACCGGAGGTCGTCGTGGACGCGCTGATCAGGTCGATCGAAGCCGAGTTCCGGCGATACAAGGCACTCGCGGAGTCGGCGCTGGCGCAGGTGCCGGAGCCCGCACTGTCCCAGCCCGGTCCTTCGAACGGCAATTCGCTGGCAGTCATCTGCCGGCACGTGTCGGGCAACTTCAAGTCCCGGTTTACCGACTTTCTCACCACCGACGGCGAGAAACCGTCGCGGAATCGCGAGGAAGAATTTGCGCCGCGGTCCGTGAGCCGCGCCGAGCTGATAGCCGATTGGGCCGACGGCTGGGACGTCTTGTCAGGCACGATAAGTGAACTGAAGGATGCCGACCTGTCCCGCACCATCCAGATCCGCGGGCAGTCGATGCTCGTTCACGAGGCGCTCCACCGGTCACTCGGCCACCTCAGCTATCACGTCGGGCAGATCGTATATCTCGCCCACGCGTTGTGCGGCGAGGAATGGCGATATCTCACTATCCCTCCGGGTGGATCGGCGGACTACAACGCCAATCCGCAATTTGAGAAGGCACACCTGCACGCCAACGCATTGACGCGGGAGCATTCCAGGTGAAACCCGGGTTGCGTCCGTTAGGCACGAGTATGGCTATCCTTCTGCTTGCCTCGGCGATCCACACCGACTGGCACTTCGCGCGGCCGGCACACCATCGCCTCAGCCTGGACCTCTCGTGGCACTGGCTGCTCGCCATCCCGGTGTTTGCGCTGGCGGCGGTTTACGTGGCGAAGAAGAACCCACCGCGTCTGCTCGCGATAAGCGTGCTGCTCATTGGCCTGGCGACATTGATCGGGGGAGTACTGGAGCCCGCGTATGAAGTTCCTTGGCGGCGCGACCTGGGACTGGGCGTTCGGCCCCGAGCGTACGTGGGCGGCGATTGCGTTTGTGACGACGGGCATCGCCGCGTACGCGATTACCCTGCTGCGAATCGCAGGGAGGAGTCAGGCGCCGTCGGCCCTCCTGACGTCGGTCTCATCCCGTCTTCCGTAGCGCTGCATTCGACAGCGGAATGCCGTGCGCGCGCAGGAACGAATCGAGTGCCGAAACCAGTGCGGTTGCAAATACACTGCGGCTGGCGGGTGTGTCGCGCACGCCGTCGAGGTTGGCCTCGATCTGCACACCCGCGAATCGGCGATCGGTAGAGGTGCCGTGCCGTTCGGTACTGTAGCCACCCTCGAAATAGGGATTGTTGCCTGGCGATGGAGTGGTCGGGCTCGGGACCGACGGAAAGCCTGCCGCCTCGAGGTAGGCGCCTAGACTATTGCTCCCGCGCAGGACCGCCGGAAACGAGGCGCCGCTCGTGGACGCGATGGGCCAGAGAGCGCTCGACATCATCGTTAGGTCGAGTGCCAGCTGCTGGTCGGTGAGTCCGAGTTTCGCGGCACTCACCAGGTAGCCAAGTTCGAGGCGCTGGATATCGTGCCCGTGACCGTGCAGGTCCACGTAAAATCCCATGCCCGGCCCGCGACGGACGTCGTTCGCTGATGCCTCGATAAAGCCGTGGTACTCGCGCCACGCCCGCTCGGCGACCGGATTTCCAGCGGCGGCTTCCACAACCTCACGGTTGGCGTCGAGCTTCCGGCGGTGAAGTTTACAGACGATGAGGTGGGGACGTTTCCCGAAACGCGCGACAAATGCGCTGACGACTTCCTGCGCGAGTTCATCGGTGTTGAGGTCGCGCGTCGTTGAGCCCGTCGTGCGGTCCGGTATTTCTGTCGGCAGGAGGGTGCCGCCGTGCGGCGCAGTCACGACGATGGGCATATCGCCTGGAATCCACTCCACATACCCATTCGCGCCGGTTACGGTAATGCCGGCTATTGGGCGAAGTGAACTGGCCGCGAAGGTGACGGCGAGAGCACCTGCCCGGGCGTCGAGCAGTTGGGCTTCGCTCGCGGTTGTGCCCAGGTACCAGGCGGTGGATGCCTGGCCCAGGGCATCGGTCACCGCCTGCCCGTTCACGATCCAGCCGCCTCCACGGACCACATTGAATGTCACGGAAACGCCGGGTACTGGGCGTCCTGCACTGTCAGTAACAACGACAGTCGGCGGTGCAGTTACAGCCGTTGCCGCGATAGCGCTCTGTCCATTCCCCGATGCGATTCTCAACTCGGCTGGAGCCGGCGTTGAAGGACTCGAGGGCGTCCCGTCCGAGCCACAGGACAGGACGGCGATGAGGGCGAGCCAGGCGCATTCACGCATGATGTGAAGCTACCTGGTGGTCATCAATTGGACGTCGAAATCCGTTGCCTCGCCTTCCGCGGCCGGGGTAGACTTCCCTCCAGCAAAGCCACCCCTTTTCGACATGTCCCGACCCATCCGCGTCCTTATTGCCAAGCCAGGCCTCGACGGTCACGATCGCGGTGCCAAGGTCGTCGCCGCTGCCCTGCGAGACGCGGGAATGGAAGTCATCTATACGGGGCTGCACCAGACGCCGGAGATGATCGCCACGGCGGCCGTTCAGGAAGACGTGGATGTCATCGGCCTTTCGATCCTGAGCGGGGCGCACATGACGCTCTTTCCGCGTGTGCGAGCGCTCCTGCTTGAAGCCGGCCGCGACGACGTCCTGATCACGGGCGGCGGAATCATTCCCGGGGAGGACATGGATGCGCTGCGCGAGCAGGGCATCGGTGAGCTTTTTGGCCCAGGCACACCGACGTCGGCGCTGATCGACTACATCCGCAAGTGGTTCGAGAGCCGTCAGCAGCAGAGAGCGTGACTTCCAGACTGCGAGAGCTCAGCGCGCACGTTCGTGAACTGGAAGAGCGCGTCAAGGCCGGTGGTGGAGCTGAACGCGCCGCGAAGCAGCATAAGCAGGGAAAGCTGACGGCACGCGAGCGCGTCACGCGTCTGTTGGACGAAGGGAGCCGTTTTCTCGAGATCGGCCTGCTGGTCGCGTACGACCAGTACGAGGGCGACGCTCCTTCTGCGGGCGTTGTCACCGGCGTCGGGACGATCCACGGCCGCGAGGTCGTAGTGGTTGCCAACGACGCGACCGTGAAAGCCGGGTCGTGGTGGCCCGAGACGATCAAGAAGATCCTGCGCGCGCAGGAAGTCGCGATGCGTTGCCGGGTTCCGATCATCTATCTCGTGGATTCGGCGGGCGTGAACCTGCCGTACCAGGGAGGCGTCTTCCCGGGGCAATACGGTGCGGCCCGGATCTTCTTCTACAACTCGATCATGCGCCGCTACCTGCGTGTCCCGCAGCTGGCGGCGGTGATGGGCCAATGCGTTGCCGGTGGTGCGTACCTGCCGGCGCTGTCCGACGTGATCGTCATGGTGAAGGGAACATCCTTCATGGGACTCGGCGGCCCCAACCTCGTGAAGGGTGCCACGGGCCAGGCTGTGGACGCCGAGTCGTTAGGCGGAGCGACGATGCATACGGAAGTCAGCGCTGTCGCACACTATGCGGTCGACACCGATGAAGCCTGCCTGGCAAAGCTTCGAGACCTGGTGGAACGGTTAGGCCAGAGGGCACAACCGCCAGGCCAGGCCCCAGAGGCCAGAGGCCAGAGGATTACACCGCCGAATCACGAGGCACGAGTCACGAGTCACGCGTTGTACGACGTGCTTCCTGCCGATCACCGGATGTCCTACGACATGCACGCGGTGCTCAAGGCGATTGTTGACGAAGGACGCGTCGACGAATTTCAGCCCAATCTCGCGCGCGAAATGATCTGCGGTGACGCGACCATCAGCGGCATCCCCGTCGGGGTGATCGCCAACCAGCGGGGGCTCGTGAAGGGGAGACCGGGTGAAAAGCCGCGCTTCGGCGGGATCGTGTATGCGGAGAGTGCGGAGAAGGTTGCGTACTTCATCGACCGCTGTGACCGCGAGGGCATTCCGCTGTTGTTCGTGCAGGACGTCTCCGGTTTCATGGTCGGCCCCGAGGCCGAACAGGAAGGGATCATTCGCTCGGGAGCACGCTGGGTCGAGGCGATGGCCTGTGCCCGCGTCCCGAAGCTCGTCCTGACCGTCAACCACGCTTCGGGCGCCGGCTATTACGCGATGGCCGGGCAGGGTTTCGATCCGGACTTCATTTTCACCTGGCCTTCGGGGCGGATGGGCGTGATGGAGGGGGAATCGGCCATCCAGGCCGTGCACGGCCCTACGCTCGACAAGGCGGCCCGCGAGAAAAAGGAGGTCGCGACCGAGGTTCGTGACGCGGTTGACGAGATGCGCGAGGATTACGAGCATCAACTCGATGCCCGCTACGCGGCGGCCCGCGGCTTCGTGGATGCGATCATCCACCCTGAGGAAACGGCGGAAGTCCTGGCCGTGGCCCTGCGCACCGCCATGCATAACGATGGACCGCACCTTGGGGCATTTGTTCTTCCGGCTCAACCCGGGCCGGTGCGGTGAGCACCCTGACGCGTGCAAAAATCGCCCTCGCGGTGATCGGGCTTTTCCTGTTCGGCGCCGGTGTCCGTCTCGAGCGGACCGAGCTGCGCTGGACGGGGCTCGCCTTCGTGATCGTGGCGTGGCTTTTGCGTTTCGCCGGTCCACGAGCGTCGCGGTCCTCCGAGCACCGGCCCGAGTAGATTTCCAACTCCCGTTCGCCTGCTCGAACCAGGGGTCGAACAGGGGTCAGACCCTGGTCTGACCCCTGTCTGACCCCGGTCTGACCCCGGTCTGACCCCAGTCAGTAGCAATCTGCCGAAGCTTGCCGTGAAAGTCCCCGAACTCCTCGCCCCCGCCGGTTCCCTCGACGCCGTTCGTGCCGCCATCGCAAATGGGGCGGACTCCGTCTACCTCGGCGTCGAGCGATTCAACGCGCGCGACGAAGGGGCCCAGCTGTCGTTCGAGGAGCTGGAGCAGGCGTGCGCCATGGCACGGTCACGAGACGTACGCGTCTACCTCACGCTCAACGTCCTGCTCAAGCAGGATGAGCTCGACGAGGCGCTTGAATTGTTAGGCGACGCCATCGACCGTGGCGTCAGCGCCGTGATTGCCCAGGACCTCGGGTTCATCAGGCTCGTGCAGCGGGTATACCCGGGGTTCGAGATCCACGGCTCGACGCAGATGACCGTGCACGACGTCAGCGGGGCGGCGCTGGCGCGCGACCTGGGGATCGAACGCGTCGTCATGGCGCGCGAGAACACGCTCGATGACCTGCGAGCGGTGAAGTCGGCCGTTCCCGGGATCGGGCTCGAATCCTTCGTGCACGGCGCGTTATGCATCTCCTATTCGGGACAGTGCCTGATGTCGGGGATGATTTCGGAGCGATCGGCCAATCGCGGCTCCTGCGCCCAAGCCTGCCGCAAGGATTACCTGCTGACCGATGTGGCCACCGGGGACACGCTCGATCGCGGTTTCCTCATTTCGGCGCGCGACCTGGCGGCCCACGACGTCCTTCCCGATCTCGCCGACATCGGCATCGCGTGCGTGAAGATCGAGGGCCGGAAGAAGAAGCCGGAATACGTGGCCGTCGCCGTGGATGCCTATCGAGGGTTTCTTGATCGCGTGGCGGAGGGCAACACCACCCAGGCGACGACCGAAGAAGTGCAGCCCCTGGTGCAGATCTACAGCCGGGGGTTCACCACCGGCATGTACATGGGGAGAGGTGGTCGCGATTACGTAACCCGCGCGCAGCCCGACAATCGCGGCACGGAGTTAGGCGTGGTTGTTGGCTGGGAGCGCAACGAACTGGTCGTGGAAGTGAATGAGCCGGTGCGGGTGGGCGATGGCCTCGGGTTCGAACCACCGCCGGGTTCGAACGCGGCGGCGATCGGATTTGCGATCGAGTCCGTGCGCACACTCGCCGTACGACATGGGATTCACCGGCAGGCGCTTCGAGCCAGGACGCGCGTCCCGGTCGGGTGGCGCGTGGTTCGAAGCTCTCAAGCTGCGCTGCTGGAGAAGGCTCGGGCATCGATGGCGAAGGTCACGATCCCGGACGCACGGAAGGTTCGCCTCGACGTGACGCTGCGCGGAAACCCCGGGCAGCCGATTGACGCCATGTTTTCCGCCGACGGTCAGCAGGTTGCCGTTTCCGGTGCAACGCCTCTGACCCCGGCGCTGTCGCACGGACTCGATGACCGCCGCCTTCGTGAACAGCTTGGACGACTCGGAAACACCCCGTTCACGTTAGGTACGGTCCAGCGAAATGGATTGCCGTTGGACCTCTTCGCGCCAATCAGTGACCTGAACCGGATTCGTCAGCAGGCTGTAGATGAGCTGCTGGTCCGCCGGGATTGGGCGGAGACGGAGCGTCTGCGCGAGCGTCACGCCCGGATTCATGAGCTGGTATCCAACGTGAACGTCGCGTCAGGCAGTCACGCCTTTGCGCAGCGTGCACGCATGGTCGCGGAAGTGTATCAGGTCGAAGACGCACGAGCCGCTGCTGACAACGGCGCCGACGAGGTCGTGTTCGACCCGTTCCTGCGTCACCCGTTACCGCCCGTAAGCCGTCTGAAGTCCCTGGCTGACGAGTTGCAGTCACGAGGCGTGACCCTGCGTCTTCGCACCCCGGCGATTGTACGACCGGAAGACCGTCCCTCACTCGACAAATGGCTGGCGCTGGACCTGCCGTTGCTGAGCGGTCATGTCGGGCTGGCGTGCGAATTGGCCACGGCCGGACGCGATGTCGTCGCCGATTACGCGGTGAACTGCTTCAATGCGCACACCGCGGCGGAACTGTTCAATAGAGGCATCAAGCGCCTGACTGCATCTGTCGAGCTGACGGTCGACGAACTGAGGGAGCTGGTGAAGCCGTGGCAGGGGAGCGCCTTCGAGGTCATGGTCTACGGCCGTCCCGAGGGCATGACGATCGAGCACTGTGTGCTTTCGGCGGCGTTCGACCGCGAGCCGACGACCTGCCGCGACCTCTGTGTGAAGAAGCACCCGGTGGTCACGCTGTCCGATCCTTCGGGTTACTCGTTCCCGTTAGCGACTGATTCAGACTGCCGGAATCGCCTGCTGCACAGCCGACCGATCGAAGGATCGGAATTCATTCCCCGTCTGATGGAGATGGGAATCCGGTCGTATCGCGCTGTGTTCAATGTGCCGGGCGATCGGGTCGGTGACCTGATCGCCGCCTATCGAGCGATACTCGATGGCGCGGTCGTGGCTACCAGGGGGCCACGTGTCCTGGTTGGCCAGGAATTCACGCGGGGCCATTTCGTTCGCGCAGTCTAAATCACGTGAGCTTCGAATAACTCTTGGCTACTCGCGATCCGTAAAACACTTTAACACGGAGGTCACGGGGGTAACCCTAACGCCTGTGCTCGACAGCGATGGCTGCCCCGTGACCCCCGTGACCTCCTGAAAGCTTTTACGGAACGTTCAATTCTCGTTGGGACTAACGGCTTTGATGTTCTTGTTCCGAGCGTGCTTCACAAACCACTCCCGCAGATACACCTGGGTGCGGAGGAAATTGGACGGCTTTGACGTCGTGCCGTGCCACTCTTCATTGAAGCGGATCATCGCCGTCGGCACCTTCTGCACCTTGAGCGCTTCGTAGAACTCCTCGGTCTGGGTGATCGGCGTCCGCAGGTCATTCACGCCAGTCATCAACATCGTCGGCGTCTTCACATTGCCGGCGTACATCAGTGGTGAGCGACGAAGGTGCTCGCTCGGATCTTCCCACGGGAATTTCTCGAAGTTGCGATACCAGCCGGCGCCGTCGGTCGTGCCGACAAAACTGATCCAGTTGATTACGGGGCAGTTCGACGACGCGGCGGCAAACCGGTTCGTATGCCCGACGATCCAGGCGGTGAGCACACCGCCACCCGAGCACCCGTAGACGAACATGTTCTGGTCGTCGACGTATCCCTTGGCGATCACTTCATCGACCCCCTTCATCAGGTCGTCGTAGTCCTTGCCGGGATACGCGTTCTTGATCGCGTTGCCGAACTTGCTCCCGTAACCGGTGCTGCCGCGCGGATTCGTGTACAGGACGACATAGCCGTTCGCGGCATGTTCCTGGTAGGCAAAGTTGAACCCGACGTTGTACATGCTGTGCGGCCCGCCGTGGATGGAGAGCATCAGCGGATACTTCTTCGACGCATCGAAATCGGGCGGTTTCACGATCCAGCCCTGGATCCGGTAATTATCGACCGAGGTGTACCAGATTTCCTCGACGGCGGCGAGCTTCTTGCCGTGCAGCACGTCACCGTTCACGTCCGTCACGGCGCGGATGTCGTTAGGCTTCCTGAGGTCGAGCGTGACGATGTCGGCTGGATCGAGTGGTGATGTCAACGTACCCACCGCCAGGCCTTTGGCGTTTATGTCGCTGACCGCGAGCATGTGCTTCCCGTCAGTGATCTTGCGTGCCTGCCCGCCGATCGTGACGAAGTGCAGGTTCTGCGACCCCTCGCTCTGCGCCGTGAAATAGATCCCGCTGTTATCCGCCGCCCACGTCAGGCCCTGCGGAGAACGGTCGATGTCGAGCAGGAGCTTCGACCCCGATCCGTCGCTGTTCATGAGGTACAACCTGGAGTCGGTCCAGGTGTCGTCGTTCTGGTCGTAGCCGGTGTAGGCAATCAGGCGTCCGTCAGGCGAGATGGCAGGATTTCCGTCCGGTCCGGAGCGCGTCGTCAGGCGCTTGATGGTTCCCGTGGCGACTTCCACGGCGTAGATGTCCGACTCGCGCCACTCGTATTCGGCATCGGGGATGCGTGGTCCGGCGCTGTAGACGAGCCACTTCCCGTCGGGAGTCCAGTCAGCGGCGCCGGCGCTCCATTCGCCCGTCGTCACCTGTCGTGGCGTACCGCCATCAGCCGGCACGACGAACAGATGCTGGGTTGCATCGGCAGTGAAGCCCTGGCCGTCCTGGCGATAATCGAGTTTTTCGACGACGCGCGGCGTTTGCGTCCAGGTCGCGCCACGCGGCCGCAGCGCCGTCACCTGGCTTTCGGCCCGGAAGCCGCCACCCTGATTCGGTACCTGCATCGTAAAGGCAATCGACTTGCCGTCGGGTGACCAGCGGATGTTGCCGGGAGCACTCGTCAGGCGCGTCGCCTGCGTCACCGCACCCTCGGCGTCCATGTACCGAACGAAGATCTGCGACCCACTGGGCTCACCCGTGGCGGTGTAGGCGATTCGGGTACCGTCGGGTGACCAGATGGGCGAACTGCCGTTCAGGAGCCGGCGCGGGCGGCTGCCATCGGCGTTCATGATGTAGATCGACGACTCACGCCGGTCGTTCACCTTGTCGACCCAGTTGCGGGCGTAAATGATCTGGCTCCCGTCCGGCGAGAGCCTGGGCGCCCCGACCCCCTCCCACTCGAGATAGTCGGCGAGCGTGATCCGGTCGGCGTTCTGCGCCAGAGCGGCCGGCGCGGCGAGGGTGAGCAGGGCCGCCTGGGCGGCGGCGACCAAGAAAAGCGTCCGTCTCATGACATCCTCTGGGCGGGGGAGCGGTGGCGCGTCGATATTAGAGGAGCCGGCCACGGGCCGCCAGCACTAGTCCCAGGGTGAGGTCACACAGAATGCCGATCTTCGAGTATCAATGCCGCGGATGCGGCCATCAGTTCGAGGCGCTGGTTCGCAAGTCCGACACGCCGGCCTGCCCGTCGTGCTCGGGCACCGACCTCGAAAAGTTACTCTCACTTCCGGCGTTGAAGACCGAATCGACGAAGGCGCAGGCCATGAAGGCGGCCAAAAAGCGCGACAAGGCGCAGGGGACTGAGCGCACGATCGAACAGCTCAAGTACGAACGGAGTCATAACGACTGACAGGAAGCAGGAGGCAGGAAGCAGGAAGCAGGGGTGGAGTGAGGGCCCGGGTCTGACGACCTCGGGCCCTCGAGATTCAAAACCGTTTCGTTCCTTCCCTGTTTCTGCTTCCTGCTTCCTTGCTTCCTGTCTCCTGCTCCTAGCTCTTCCCCTCATGCAACGTCCGCAGCTGCCAGAACGCCTTCGGATGATGCGTCTGCCAGATGTAACGTCCCATGAGCAGGGCGGCGATCAGGTTGGCCATGCCGAATTGCCACCAGGCATACGTCCCGAACAGCTCTGA
>Ga0079217_10000413_pt1 | contig 10644 bp, 11 predicted proteins | sample NCAS200_FD_76343 | JGI IMG/M metagenome (GOLD analysis project Ga0079217, IMG submission 76343) | Agricultural soil microbial communities from Utah to study Nitrogen management - NC AS200 | ecosystem: Environmental > Terrestrial > Soil > Agricultural land | place: USA: Utah | collected 2014-06-11 | reverse complement strand
TCGCGACGCCGCTGGCGACGTCGTGCATCGGCAGCTCGCCGGTGAGCTCCCAGGCGTAGAGCAGCTGCAGCGCGCGCGCTCGGCCCTTCGTCTCCAGCCTACGCATCGGTGGAGCGCAGCTGCACCAGAAGGTCGGCGGCGGAAATCGCCGCATCGGCGGCCTCGCGACCCTTGTTGCCCGCCGCTCCGCCCGCACGCTCGACGGCCTGCTCCAGCGTGTCGACGGTGAGGACGCCGAACGCAACGGGAATCGCATGACGCACGGCGACCTCACCGAGGCCACGCGCCGCCTCGCCTGCCACGTACTCGAAGTGCGCCGTGTCTCCCCGAATGACCGCACCGAGCGCGACGAGACAGACGTAGCGCCCCGTCGCCGCCGCCGCCGCCGCGATGCCGGGCAGCTCGAAGGCCCCGGGGACCCAGAGCACGTCGACCAGCTCATCGGCGATCCCCGCGTCGCGGCAGGCCTCACGCGCCCCGGCGAGGAGCCGGAGCGTGACCGCCTCGTTGTAACGGCTCGCGAGGATCGCGACGCGCCCCGTGGCGCGAAGGCGACCAGCGAATTCGGTCACGGAGTCAGAACGTGAGGAGGTGGCCGAGCTTGTCGCGCTTGGCGCCGAGATAGGAGCGATTCTCGTCGGTCGGGCTCGCGATGAGCGGTACCCGCTCGACGATCTCGAGGCCGTAGCCCTCGATGCCGACGAGCTTGCGGGGATTGTTCGTGAGAACGCGGATCGAGGAGAGGCCGAGATCGCGAAGAATCTGCGCGCCGATGCCGTAGTTCCTGAGATCGGGAGCGAACCCGAGATGCTGGTTGGCCTGCACGGTGTCTGCTCCCGTGTCCTGCAGCGAGTATGCGCGCAGCTTGTTGAGGAGCCCGATCCCACGGCCCTCCTGATCGAGGTAGACGACGACACCCCGCCCATCCTGCGCGATCCGGTGCATGGCCGCGTGGAGCTGGAACCCGCAGTCGCACCGCTGCGAGGCAAACACGTCGCCGGTGAGGCACTTCGAGTGCATGCGCACGAGCACGTTCTGGTGCCCGGAAACCTCTCCGTGGACGAGCGCCACGTGCTCCGCCTGGTCCACGTCATTGCGGTAGCCAATGATGTGGAACTCTCCGAATGCCGTCGGCAGCCGCGCCTCGGCGACGCGGTGGACGAGCTGCTCGGTGCGGAGGCGATACGCCACGAGCTGCGCGACGGTAATGAATGTGAGCGAGTGGCGCTCCGCGATCCCGGAGAGCTCGGGGCGGCGCGCCATCGACCCGTCGGGATTGAGGATCTCGCAGATCACGCCGGCAGGGTTGAGCCCCGCCAGTCGCGCGAGATCGACGCTGGCTTCCGTCTGCCCGACGCGTTGCAGCACCCCTCCGGGCCGCGCGCGCAACGGGAACACGTGGCCCGGACGCCGGAGATCGCCGGGCACGGTGGCCGGGTTGATCGCGACGTGGATCGTCGTGGCGCGGTCGCTCGCCGAGATGCCGGTGGTCACCCCGAAGCGGCGCTCCGCGTCGATGCTGATGGTGAACGCGGTGCCCAGCTCCTCGGTGTTCCGCTGCGTCATCTGCGGAAGCCCGAGCTGGTCGCAGCGATCGCCGGTGAGCGCGAGGCAGATGAGCCCGCGCCCATGCATCGTCATGAAGTTGATCATCTCGGGCGTCACGAGTTCCGCCGCGCAAACGAGATCGCCCTCGTTCTCCCGGTCCTCATCGTCCGCGACGATGATGATCCGGCCGTTGCGAAGGTCCTCGATCGCCTGCTCGATGGTGCCGAAAGTCATGCTCCGCCCGTCTGTCCGGTCAGCAGATGCCGGACGTACTTGCCGATCGCGTCGGCCTCGAGATGTACCCGGTCGCCCGCCCGCCGCTCACCGAGTGTCGTGTGCTGTAAGGTAAACGGGACCAGCGAGAGCTGAGCGACGCCCCGCTCGGGAATTGCGTTCACTGTAAGGCTTACGCCATCCACCGTGATGGAGCCGAGTGGGATGGTCACAATCGCCACTTCGTCGGGCATCCGCACGTCCAGCAGCGTCGCGGCTGCCGTGGCAGTGACGCGCTCGACGGTGCCGACGCCATCCACATGCCCCTGCACGAGGTGCCCGCCCAGCCGGTCGCCGACGCGGAGTGCGCGCTCGAGGTTCACGCGCGTTCCCTCGGTGAGATCGTCGAAGTGAGTGCGCCCGACCGTCGTCCCGACGACGGACACGCGAAACCCGCCCTCCCGGACCACTTCGACCGTAAGGCATGCGCCATCCACCGCCACGCTTTCACCGGGCGCGAGGTCGCTGTACGACGAGTCGATGTCGATCGCGAGCTCGCCGGCCCGCGGGATGGCCGACGCGACCCGGCCGATCGCGGTCACGATTCCGGTGAACATCGCTCCCTGTCCAGGACGAGCAGAGTGTCGTCTCCGAGCGCTCTGCGCTCGACCGCATGCCAACGGGTCGCGGCGGCGAGCGGGGTGTCCACGAGGCCTGCGAACGCCGGCACTGCCGAGTCGCCCAGGAAGACCGGGCTCTGGATCCAGTAGAAGCGGTCGACGAAGCCCCCGCCGATCAGCGCACCGGCCAGCCGCCCTCCACCTTCCACGATGATCGAGAGAATGCCGTTCGTGCGGAGTGCGCGGAGCGCATCGGCCAGTGACCCCGCCGCGACGAGCTGCACGCCGTGTGAGCGCAGGTCATCCGCCCGGGTCGACATCGCGGCGGCCCCGGAGGTGAGCACGACGGTGCCGACGTCGCCGGCGGTTTGGACGAGCCTGCTCTCGGGACCCAGGCGCAGCGACTGGTCGAACACCACGCGCCTCGGCAGGATACGCGGCGACACTGGGCCACGAACGGTGAGTGCCGGGCCGTCGACCGCCGCGGTGCGGCCGCCCGTTCCTACCGCGTCGAACCCGGCTCGCAGCCAGTGCACGAAGTCCCGTGCCTCGGCGCCCGAGATCCAGCGCGAGCGGCCGCGCGCATCCGCGATCCGGCCATCCAGTGTCGTGGCTAGCTTGAGCGCGACATACGGCCGATCGGCGCCGCGAAAGGCGTGGAGGAAGGCGGCGTTCTGTACACAGGCCTCTTCGCCGAGAAGCCCGAGCTCGACCTCTATTCCGGCGCCACGAAGCCGGTCGGCGCCGCCGGCCGCGACGGGATTGGGATCGCGCATCGCCGCGACGACGCGCCGGACCCCGGCCCGAATGAGCGCGTCGGCGCAGGGCGGCTGCTTGCCGGTGTGTGCGCACGGCTCGAGCGTGACGACGACCGTCGCGCCGAATGCGCGCGTACCGGCTGCCGCCAATGCCACCGCCTCCGCATGCGGGCCACCGAATTCCGCATGATGGCCCTCGCCGATGACGTTGCCGTCCTCCAGCAGGACCGCGCCGACCATCGGGCTCGGGTGGACCCGTCCCCACCCGCGCCTCGCGAGCTCGAGCGCTCGAGTCATCGCGTCGCGCTCGTCCACCTAGAGTCCCATGCGCAGGCCGATGCCGTAGAACGTGGTGCCGGACGTGTCGTCGTATCCGGTGAACGTGGTCCCGAGGCCCTGATCGCGCCCACGCTGATATCCGATTTCACCGACGATCCGCACCAGCCCGAAGTCGAGGCCGGCATCCAGGAAGTACATCGCGCGGGTCTGATCGAGGTCCAGCCCGATGGTGCCGCTCTCCCCCGGCCCGGTCCCGGCGTCATATGCTGCAAGCGCGTCGCCGGTGTAGCGGCTCCATCCGAAACCGGCCGCGACCGTGACGATCGCCAGCCGCTTCCCTGCCGTGACGCGGAGCGTCGTCGCCCGGAGATCGACATCGGCTGCGACCTCGTCGCCGGCGTCGAGATCGCCGTATCCGACACGGGGCACCGTTCGGCGCATCACGCTCACCGCTAGGGCCGGCATCAGGTCACGCTCCGCCAGCACTCCGATGCGCGCACCGAACCCGAGACCAAGCGCCACGGGTCCCACGCGCGCCGCATCCGGATCGACGCGGATTCCGTCCGCGATGTCCTCATTGGGCACGAGCTGCGCGGCCGCCAGCAGATCCAGAGCGAGCAGCCCGGAATCGAGGCCGCGGAAGAGTCCGACGTTCGCCTCGATCACCGGCGCCGGCGCCAGTATCTCGTCGTCCTCGGGCACCGCCCCGCCACTCGAGACATTCGAGAAATCGGGCACGCTCAGCGAAAAGCCGTTCACGCGGAGGGTGACTGAAAAGCTCCAGAGCCTGCCCGTGGCACCGCCGGAGCCCAGCACGGGGTTGCCACCCGCCACGGCGAGTCCGGCCAGCGGATGGTACGCGCGCACGAAATCGATCGCGGCGTCACACCGCCTTCGCGACCCGTCGGTGGAAGAAAGTGGGATGCACTGGGAATTCTGCGCTGCCAGAGGGCCGGCGAGGAGTGCAAGCGCGGGAATGAGGCGACGCATTGGACGCTCCGGCTAGCGGCTGAACGTGACCGAGCGGTCCCCCCGGCCCCCAGAGTCGGCCGCGATGATTTCGCCGATGACCCACGTGCGGACATCGCCGCCCGCTGCAACCGCCTGCACGGCGGAAACGTCTGTCGGTGAAACTGCGGCGATGAGGCCGACGCCGAGGTTGAACACGTCGCGCATCTCGGCCGGCGCCACCTCACCGGCATCCTGCAGGAACTGGAACAACGGCGGAATCGTCCAGGAGTCCCCGTCGATCACCGCGGCTGTTCCGGTGGGCAATATCCGAGCCAGATTGCCCGAGATTCCGCCACCGGTGATGTGCGCCAACCCGTGAACCCGAGCGAGCGCCGGAAGTATGACGGGCGCGTAACTCCGGTGCACCGCCAACAGGGCATCCTCTACGGAAGACCCCGTCTCGCCAAGCCGATCATCCAGGCCCAGCGCGAGCCGATCGAAGATGATCCGCCGCGCGAGCGTATAACCGTTGGTGTGAAGTCCCGTCGAGGCATACGCCAGCAGCGCGTCCCCGGGCCGCACCTTGTCGCCGTGCAGCGCCTCGTCTTCCTCGACGATTCCGACGATCGTCCCGGCGAGGTCGAAATGGCCCTCCGCGTACAGACCGGGCATCTGCGCGGTTTCGCCCCCGGCCAGCGCCATGTCATGGGCGCGGCACGCCCGCGCCACCCCCTCGACGATGCCCGCGAGCTCTTCGACGCCGAGTCCCGCGCCCGCGATGTAGTCCATGAACGCGATGCCGCGGGCGCCGTGCACGAGGATGTCGTTGACGCTGTGATTGACGAGGTCTTCGCCGACGGTATCGTATCGGCGCGCCGCGAGTGCGACGAGGACCTTCGTCCCGACGCCGTCCGTGCTCATCACCAGAGCCGGCCGTCGCATCCCCGGAGGAACACGCACCATGCCGCCGAAGGCGCCGACCTCGCCCAGCGACAGGGGGGTGCGCGTCGCCGCGACGGCGCGGCCGATCCGCTCCTTCGCGGCCTCCGCCCGGACGAGATCGACGCCCGCGTCCGCGTAGCGGGAGCCGCTCATCCGAGCGGCTCGGCCATGTCCACGTGAGTCAGATCGCGAAACGCGCGCGCGCGGGCCTCGACGTCCGCGAACGTCAGGCCATCGAAGCCGCGGATTCCGAACTGAGCCACGGCGAACGATCCCATCGCCGCGCCGTAGACCATCGCCCGGCGAAGGTTATCGTCGTCGGTCCTGCCGCTGCGCGCCAGGTATCCCATGAAGCCGCCGGCGAACGCATCGCCCGCGCCGGTCGGATCGAACACCGACTCGAGCGGAAACGCGGGCACGTAGAACGTACGCCGCGCGTCCATGAGAATCGCTCCGTGCTCACCCTGCTTGATGACCACCCGGGTAGGGCCGCGCTCCAGAATCCAGCGGCCCGCTCGATGAATGTTCCAGTCGCCCGAGAGCTCGCGCGCTTCACCATCGTTGACCATGAGGAGGTCGACGCACCGGAGCAGGTCGAGGAGCGCCGACTTCTTGCTCTGGATCCAGTAGTTCATCGTGTCGCACGCGACCAGACGGGGCTTCCGAACCTGATTCAGCACGCCGAGCTGGAGCTCGGGATCGATATTGCCGAGGAAGAGGAAGGAGGCGTCGCGCGCGGTCTCCGGAAGCTTGGGCTGGAAGTCCGCGAACACCCCCAGGCGCGTCTCGAGCGTCTCCCGACTCTGCAGGTCATAGGAGTACTTGCCCTTCCAGCGAAAGCTCTCGCCCTGAACCCGCTCGACGCCGCCCCAGTCGATGCCGCGCGGCGCGAGTCGCTCGAGCTCGTCGAGTGGGTAGTCGTCGCCGACGACGCCGACCACCTTCACGGGATGGAAGAGGGCTGCCGCAACGCCGAAGTAGACGGCTGAGCCGCCGAGGGCGTCGGCCGTCTCGCCGAACGGAGTGAAAATCGAGTCGAGCGCGACGCTGCCGACGACGAGAAGGCTCATCCGGTCACATCCGGTCAGGGGCCGAGAGTCCGAGGAGCGAGAGACCATTGGCGAGCACGATCCGGGCCGACCGGGCGAGCAGCAAGCGGTTGCGCTCGATGTCGGGTGGCTCGCCTACGGTCCGGGTGTGATGGTACCAGCCGTGCACGATGCCTGCGAGCTCCTCGAGGAATACGCAGATGCGGTGGGGCTCCCGGTCGCGCGCGCCGCGCGCGACTGTCTCGGGAAACGTCACGAGCTTCTTGAGCAGCTCGGCGTCCTCTCCTGCCGCGAGGTGCGCCGGTTCGAGCGTGCCATCCACCGAGTCCGGCTCGCGCGCCGCCGTCCGAAAGATCCCGCTCAGGCGGGCATGGGCCATCTGCACGTAGAAGACCGGATTCTCGTCCGTCTGCTTTTTTGCGAGGTCGATGTCGAACACCAGCTGCGAGTCCCCGCGGCGCATGAGAAAGAAGTAGCGGGCCGCGTCTACGCCGACTTCGTCCACCAGGTCGCGCAGCGTGACGAACTCGCCGGAGCGCTTGGACATCTTCACTTCCTCGCCGCCCCGCACGACCTTGACGAGCTGCACGATGATGACGTGGAAGAAATCGGGCGGGTAGCCGAGCGCCAGCAGCGCGGCGCGCACCCGACCGATGTAGCCGTGGTGATCCGCGCCCCAGACGTCGATGATCCGGTCGAAGCCCCGGTCGTGCTTGTCGACGTGATACGCGATGTCCGGCGCGAAGTAGGTGAGCGACCCGTCGCGCTTGCGGAGCACGCGGTCCTTGTCGTCGCCGAAATCGGTCGTCCGGAGGAAGAGGGCGCCGTCGTCCTCATACGTGAGACCGCGCTCGACGAGAAGCTCGAGTGCGCGCCGCACGCGGCCGCTGTCGTGCGCCACCTGCTCCGAGCTCATGACGTCGAACCGCACCCCGAAGCGTGCGAGGTCCTCATCCTGCTCGGCGCGCTGCAGTCGTACGGCGAGTTCCCGGCAGCGCCGGAGACCCTCCTCGTCGGGCAGGTCAGCAAACCGGGGCCCCTGCTCCCGCAGGATGGAGTCGGCATTCTCGCGGAGATAGTCCCCGTGATAGCCGCCTTCGGGGATATCCGCCGTCCGCCCGGCTCGTTCCTGGATCCGCGCCCAGAGGCTCGCGGCCAGACGGTCGATCTGTACTCCGGAATCGTTGACGTAGAACTCGCGCGTCACCGCGTGGCCGGTCCAGGCCAGCAGCTCCGCGACGGCATCGCCGAGGGCCGCGCCCCGGCCGTGACCGACGTGCAACGGACCGGTGGGATTGGCCGACACGAACTCCACGTTGATTCGCGTACCGCTCCCGAGATCGCTGCGCCCGTACCGCGGCCCCTCGCGGAGAATCGCCCCGTGCTCGGCGGCGAGCCGGTCCTCCGCGAGCCAGAAGTTGATGAACCCCGGCCCCGCGATTTCCGTACGGGCGACGACGCGGTCGGATACCCGAAGCTGGGCCAGCACGTCCTCCGCGACCTTCCGCGGGTTCGCCCGCGTCCGCTTCGCTACGACCATCGCGAGATTCGTGGCGAGGTCGCCGTGCCCTGCGTCCCGCGGCCGCTCCAGCACGAAGTCGATCCCGGCGTGCCCCAGCCGCTCCGCTACCGCGGCAAGCGCGCCACGTAGGTCGTCGCTCACTCGGTGGCCTTCGGCGTGGGCTTCTTGTCGGCCTTGGCCGGCTTCTCCGCCTGCTTCTCCGCAGGTGCCTCCGGCTTAGATGGCTCGGACTTCTCCGCCGCCTCGGACTTCTCCGTTCCCTCCTTCCGCGGACCTTTCCCATCCTTGCCGTAGTCGGTGATGTAGAAGCCGCTGCCCTTGAACAGCAGGCCGGCTCCGCCGGAGATCTTCCGCTCCGCTACGGCGTCGCACTCGGGGCATCTCGGCCGCGATCGGTCGCTGATCTTCTGGAGCTTCTCGAACCGGTGCCCTTTCGGACAGAGATACTCGTACGTCGGCATGGCCTCGCGTGAACCCCGTAAATGAAATAGGCGTGGCAACTTAACAGATTCACCTAAAGTGATTCAAGCGCTCATGCCGTCGGTCGATAGGTGCCCCAGGCCTGACGCAGGACGTCCGCAATCTCGCCCAGCGTTGCCCGGCGTCGCGCCGCCTCGACGATGGCGGGCATGAGTGTGCCCGTCCCCGACGCCACGAGGCCAAGCTCGCGCAGCGCGGAGGCGGCTCCCCCGGGGTCGCGTCGGGCGCGGGCGGCGTCGAGCCGGGACCGCTGACGCCGTTCCAGCGCCGAGTAGTCGGGTGCGGGCACGACTGGCGGCGGTGTATCGTCAGCGAAACGGTTGACGCCCACGACGACCTGTTCCCCCCGCTCCTGCGCCTGCTGCATCCGCCATGCGCTCTGGGCGATGCGCTCCTGGAAGAAGCCGCGCTCGATGGCCGCCGCCGCGCCCCCCATCCCGTCCACTTCCTCGATCAGCGTGCGAGCGCCCGCCTCGAGCGTGTCCGTGAGCGATTCGACGTACCAGCTCCCGCCCAGCGGATCTACCGCGCGCGCAGCGCCGCTCTCGTATCCCAGGATCTGCTGCGTCCGAAGGGCCAGGGTCGCTGACTCGGCGGTGGGAAGCGCGAGCGCCTCGTCGTATCCGTTCGTATGCAGCGATTGCGTTCCCCCGAGCACGGCGGCGAGCCCCTGCACGGTGACCCGAACGACGTTGTTGAGCGGCTGTTGCGCCTGCAGCGTTACGCCCCCCGTCTGGGTGTGAAATCGGAGGCGTGCGGTGGCTTCGCCCGCGCCGAAGCGTTCCTTCGCGATACGCGCCCAGAGCCGGCGCGCCGCTCGGAACTTCGCCGCCTCCTCGAAGAGATCGTTGTGACTCGCGAAGAAGAACGAGAGCCGGGGCCCGAACGTATCCACGGGGAGCCCCGCAGCGATGGCCACTCGCACGTACTCGATGGCATTGGCAAGCGTGAACCCGATTTCCTCCGCCGCGGTCGCGCCGGCCTCGCGCATGTGATACCCGCTGATCGAGATCGGGTTGAAGCTCATCCCCTCATCCGCAACGAAGCGGAAGATGTCCGCCACGAGACGAAGCGATGGCCGGGGCGGGTAGATGTACGTGCCGCGCGCCACGTACTCCTTGAGGATGTCGTTCTGGACGGTACCCGTCAGCCGTGACCGGTCGACGCCCTGCTCTTCGCCGACGACCACGTACATGGCGAGCAGGATCGCAGCCGTCGCGTTGATCGTCATCGACGTAGAGACGTCGCCCAGCGGGATGCCGCGAAAGAGGTCGGCCAGGTCGTCCACCGTGTCGATCGCCACGCCGACGCGCCCTACTTCCCCGTGCGCCATCGGGTGGTCGGAGTCGAAGCCCATCTGCGTCGGGAGGTCGAATGCCGTGGAGAGTCCGGTCTGGCCGTCGGCGAGCAGCCGGCGAAACCGCTCGTTCGTCTCCTCCGCGGTGCCGAATCCCGCGTACTGTCGCATCGTCCAGAGGCGGGTCGTGTACATCGTGGGATGGATGCCGCGCGTGAACGGATAGCGGCCGGGCTCGCCGAGATCGCGCTCGGGGTCCCCGGCCCAGTCCCCCGGACCGAAGACGATCGTCACAGCACGGAGGTATTGAGGGCGGCCGCGGGCCTTGGAGTCACCTGAAGCCGGCGCAGCGTGTCGGCGACGTAGCCGACATCCTCGCGCGACCCGATGACGAGCGGGGTGCGCTGGTGCAGCGAGGTGGGAACGATGTCGAGGATCCGGTTGAGACCATCAGTCGCCGACCCCTGCGCCTGCTCGGCGATGAACGCCATGGGCGCCGCCTCGTAGAGGAGTCGGAGCTTGCCCCGCGGGTTCTTGGTATCGGCCGGATACATGAAGACACCGCCGGCGACCAGGTTTCGATGGAAGTCGGCGACGAGCGAGCCGATGTAGCGACTGTTCTTGCCGGCAATCTCCTGCGGCCGGTCGCCGTGGAACCCGCGCACCGCGTGCTGCACGGCTCGGTCCCAGCGCGCGAAATTACTCTCGTTGACGCTGTAGTATCTGCCGACTCGCGGCGTGATGATTCGGGGGGCGCAGAGGAGGAACTCACCGATCGTCGGGTCGAGGGTGAAGCCATGGACGCCCTGGCCCGTGGTGTAGACCAGCATCGTGCTCGACCCGTACATGACGTACCCGGCCGCGACCTGCCGGCATCCCGGCTGGAGAACATCGGCCACCGTCCCGCGCCCCTCCAGCGACACGCGGCGGTAGATACTGAAGATCGTGCCCACTGCGCAATTCACGTCGATGTTCGAAGATTACC
>Ga0079217_10000412_pt1 | contig 10656 bp, 8 predicted proteins | sample NCAS200_FD_76343 | JGI IMG/M metagenome (GOLD analysis project Ga0079217, IMG submission 76343) | Agricultural soil microbial communities from Utah to study Nitrogen management - NC AS200 | ecosystem: Environmental > Terrestrial > Soil > Agricultural land | place: USA: Utah | collected 2014-06-11 | reverse complement strand
TCCGCAGTGCGATCCGTTTTATCAGAAGATGAAGGATCTCAAGCTTGTGTTGTTGAGTCATGGTGGAGAGGAGAAGGCGGTCGAAGCGGAAGAGGATCAAAAACTCGGCAATCCATTATTGTTGCGGCGTCCGTTGGACCATGGCGTGAAAGTGATCGTCGCGCATTGTGCCGGGTTGGGTACGAATGAAGATCTTGACGATAAATCGTGTAAGCAGGTCGACAATTTTGATCTGTTCATGCGGTTGATGGACGACAAGCGTTACGACGGCCTGGTGTTCGGCGAGACGTCGGCGATGACGCAATTTAATCGTGCCGGAAAGCCGCTGAATACGATCCTTGCGCGCGAGGATCTCCACGATCGGATCGTAAACGGCAGCGACTATCCTCTGCCGGCAGTCAATATGCTGATTCGCATGCGTCCACTGGTCCGACGTGGGTACATCAACGCGGACGAGGGCGAGTCGCTCAAGCAGATCTACCAGTACAACCCGCTTTTATTCGACTTCACGCTCAAGCGGACACTCCAACATCCCGAAATACGACGCCGTCTGCCCACATCTGTGTTCACGAGAGACCCGGCCGGTTAAGGTGTTTTTTCAATCCGTGTTACCATTTTCACGCATGTCGGTTTTGCGTGACTCATTTGGCCGGGCCATTCGGGATCTCCGCGTTTCGCTTACGGATCGCTGTAATTTCCGCTGCTTTTACTGCCTGCCGCATGGCGAACCGCCCATCGCGCCAAAAGAGAAGATGCTCTCGTACGAAGAGATCGATTACGTTTGCGACATCTTCGTTTCGCTCGGTATCGAAAAGATCCGGCTGACCGGCGGCGAGCCGATGATGCGTCGCGACATCGAAACGATCATTCAAAAACTGGTCAAGCTCAAGCCCAAAGGTCTACAAGATCTCGCACTCACGACCAACGGCTATTTCCTGCCAGACCGTGCGCGCGGTTTAAAGTCCGCGGGGCTCGATCGCGTCACGATTAGTCTCGACAGTTTGAAACGAAACGTGTTCAAAGAGATGACCGGCGTCGACGTGTTGGAAAAGGTATTGGCGGGAATCGCTGCTGCTAAAGACGCTGGCCTCGATCCGATCAAAATCAACGCTGTGATCGTCCGCGGTCATAACGAAGACGAGGTCGCCGACTTCGCTGAGTTCGCGCGCGACCACGATGTGAAGATGCGCTTCATCGAGTTTATGCCGTTGGATTCAGGACACGAATGGGATAGCAAAGACGTCGTTTCCGGTAGAGAAATTTACGAGCGGATCAACGACCGCTTCCAGCTGGTGAAACTCGATGTGAAACGAGGATCAGAGACATCGGCCCGTTATCGTTTCGCTGACGGTGCGCCCGGCGAGATCGGAATCATCGCTCCAGTGACGGAGCCGTTCTGCGGTGCGTGTTCACGCATCCGTCTGACTGCCGATGGCCAGATTCGCACGTGTCTCTTCTCGACCGTCGAACATTCATTACGCGACGTCGTTCGCAACGGCGCAACACGCGACGAGATCGTAGAGTTCATCGAATCTGTCGTTTACAAAAAAGAGCCACGCCACTTCATCAACGACCCAGGTTTCGTCGCTCCCTCACGCTCGATGAGTTTTATTGGCGGCTAAAGGCATCGCCCGCATCTGTGTGTCCTCTGCGTCTCTCTGTGGTTGATTTGCTGTTACGGTAGTTTCACCACGGAGACACAGAGAAGAATCTTCAGATGATGACGTTAACCTCGACGTCGGCGGTAGCGTCGATCTGTTTCACAGCCTGCATGCTCGTTGACAGCGCTCCCTGAATCCACGAATACCATGGCGACAGATGCTCGCCGGCAAAGTAGATTCGTCCATCCGGCGCCGTCGCCTTCGGAATTTCAAGCAACCCGACAAACCCCCACGCGCCACGTGACCATTCATCTTCGGTCCAACACTTCGTCGTGCCCTGTTCGAAGTTTGGACGCAGCCCGGTAAAGATCGAATCGAGTTGCGTCACAGTCTGAGAAATGCGTTCAGTCTCTTTCAGCTTCGTGATTCGTTCGGCTTCACCTGGCCGTGCGTAGCTCATGAGTATTCCGCGTGGTCCAGGCTGGCTCCACGTCGGATGCCACACTTCGATCGCGCCTTTCGTAAAGGCGAAACCGCTGAGACCGTTTGTTTCCCAGAAGCGATTCTTTGTTTGCAGGTAGACGCGCGACACGGCGTCGTACGGAGTTCGCTTAATGAGGTCCTTTTTGCGTGACGAAAGCGCGGGTAATTCTAGTTTACGCAACACCGAGAACGGGATCGTGCAAAGAACCACGTCAGCGGACAGCGCTTGTAGCGAACGGTCTTTCGTAAACTTCACCGTTGCTCGTTTCGCATCCTGTTCGATTCTGACGACCGTAGCGCCGTAATGGATCTTGTTTCCGAGATGTGCGGCGATAGCTTTCGGCAGCAGATCCATGCCGCCTTTGATCTTGCGCCAGATTTCAGGTCTTTCGCCTAGTTCGCCACCGTAGTTCTGCGTCATCGCAGCGGTGTAGCCTTCGATCGGCACTTCACGACGCTCGCCTTGATCGTAGCGAACCGCTTTCAGGTTAGACGACGGGTAAAACGGTTCGAGCGGCAGATCGAACGCCTTGACGTATTTAAGAGTAAGGTGATGGTTGTCGCGAATGCGAGCGGCGCCGGCTTCGGCGTAGAGTCCGTCAGAGAAGGGTTCACGGAAGGTGAAGACGCGTCCGCCGGGACGCGTGCGTGCTTCGAGAATGGTTACGTTGTGACCGAGTTTGGAAAGCTCATAACCTGCCGCAAGCCCGGCCATTCCAGCGCCCAGGATAAGCACCTTTTTGGCCGGGGCCGTTATAACCAGAGGAGGTGGAACCAGACCAACGCCCGCAACCGCAAGCGCGCTACGCCTCAGAAACTGACGGCGAGTTATTGGCATTTCGATCCGTGTGAAGTCTAGTTCCCTGGGCCCGAATCCCGAGTCGGTCGCGTGTTCGTGTTTGGCCGAGCCGGAGTTGCCGGCGTGTTCTCCTCACGCGGTGGCGGGGGCATCTCGGCGGCCGGTAGTCGCGGCAGCAGTTCGTCACGCATCGCGAGTTGATAGACGGACCACGCGACGATCATCGCATTCTTTTTCACATCGTCTTCCAAAATGCGCTCATACGTATCGAGGTTTGTGTGCCACGTATTCGAGTTGTATTCGATCGGATCCTGGCCCATGCCAATACCCGGCAACCCCGCCTGATTGAACGATGTGTTGTCAGAACCGCCAAGCCGCCGGCTGCGCGACGGTACTGCTCCAACCACGCCATCGTCTTTAAACGGCGCAAGGATCTCGCGCATGATGTTTGCGGCTTCCGGTGGTCCAAAAACGGATGCACCGCGCACGCGACCGGTGCCGGAGTCGATATTGAAGTAACCGCCAAACTTCTCATACCCAGGTTTCTTTCCTTCAAATGAACCGAAGTGTTGTTTGACGTAGGCAATCGATCCGAGCAGTCCCTGCTCTTCACCGCTCCACAGCGCGACGCGAATCGTGCGGCGTGGTTTGACATCGAGCGTTTTCAGGATTCGCGCGGCTTCCATCATGATCGCGCAGCCGATCGCGTTGTCGGTCGCGCCGGTCGCTGCGTGCCACGAGTCGAGGTGCCCGCCGAGCATGATAACTTCGTCGGCTTTGTCGCTGCCGCGAATCTCGCCGATCGTATTGTAAGAAACTGCGCCTTCAGGATAGATGCGGTTGACGATGTTGAATTCCAGGACCACTTGCGTGCCGTCGTTGAGAATACGCGAGATGCGTCCGAAGTCTTCATTACTCATCACGACGGTGGGCACGACCTTAGTCGCGTCGAATGTTCTGTTGTTGAAAGCGCGGATCTGACGAAACTCGCGTCCCGCGTCGTTCACGCGAACCACCGCGCCACTGGATTTCAGAAACGCGTCGAGCTGCTCGTCGATTTGTCTGGCGGAAAGCGGACGCGGTGCGTTCGGGGCGGTCGTGGGCGTGGGCGACGGAGTCGGGAAGGCAAATGGCCGCGGGTTGAGACCGTAACGTTGCGCGGCCTGCTCATCGCTCAAACGCTTCGCCGGCGGATTCAGGTTCACACCGAGAGCTGCCGGCTTTCCAATCAATACGACCCGGTCACGCACCTTGTTTTTCTGGCTAGCGAAGAATGAAGTCAACATGTCCTGCGACGGCCGCTCGGGCAGGATCAGATGATACGCGTCAGCCGTTACAGTTCCTTTCGTGCTCGGTGTCCACGCGAGTGCTTCGCAAACGAGTGGATCTTTCACGGGCGAGATCAGGTGCGCGCTGAGCCGTTCGTTGGCCCAACCCGGATGTTTGAAGTCCCACGGTTCAAGATGCGCATTTTCGAGTCCCCATGCGGTCATCTGCTTTACCGCCCATTCCGCGGCGGCCTTGTGGTTCGGCGAACCGGTCAGGCGCGGGCCGTAGAGGTCGGTGAACATGTGCATGGTCTTCATGATCTGCGAGCGTTCCATCGCTTCCTTGCGGATGCGGGTGAGCATGGCTCCGCTTCCGTTTTGGGCGACGACGGACACCGACAGCAACGAAAGGACGAGCACCCAGGTTAGAGATAGCGTGATGAACCGTTTAAGCATTCGTTTTCTCCGGAAGGCCGATTAGGTTGGGTCCTAGCGGCGAGATTATACTTTCCCTGACACGGATCAGAAAACAATGGGGGAAACGGATGAGTGCAGTAGTGAAATCATCGTTGCCTGGTAACTCGCGCCGAGTTTACGTCGACGGCAAGCTGCCGGGCGTGAGCGTACCGTTCCGGGAAATCACGCAAACACCTTCGCGCAACTTTGACGGCAGTTTGGTCAATAACCCGCCGGTGCGCGTTTACGATACGAGCGGGCCGTGGGGCGACAGCAACGTTCAGTGCGACGTGACGAAAGGTCTGCCCGCGTTGCGAGCGGACTGGATTCGCGCTCGTGGCGAGATCGAAGAGTATGAAGGACGCGAACCAAAACCGATCGACGATGGTTATTTGACCTTTGACGCCGCAAACAGGGCGCGCGTAAAAGACGTCGGTAAACTCGAAGACTTTCCTGCGTTGCGTCGCAAAGTTTTGCGGGCGAAACCGGGCGTGTGCGTGACGCAACTGCATTACGCGCGCCGAGGCATCATCACTCCGGAGATGGAGTTTATTGCGATCCGCGAAAACATGGGTCGCGAGGATGCGTGGTCTGTTTCCGGTGACGCGCCGCGTGATTCGTTGCTGCATCAACACCGCGGCCAGTCATTTGGCGCTGCGATTCCGTCTTATGTAACGCCTGAATTTGTGCGCGATGAAGTAGCGCGCGGACGTGCGATTATTCCTGCGAACATCAATCATCCCGAGTCGGAGCCGATGATCATCGGGCGTAACTTCCTGGTGAAGATCAACGCGAACATCGGAAACTCCGCAGTTGCATCTTCGATCGACGAAGAAGTTGACAAGATGCGCTGGTCCATTCGTTGTGGTTCCGATACTGTGATGGACCTGTCCACGGGCAAAAATATTCATGCTACGCGAGAATGGATCATTCGCAACTCGCCCGTGCCGATTGGAACTGTTCCGATTTACCAGGCGCTCGAAAAAGTTGGCGGCAAAGCTGAGGAACTCACGTGGGAGATCTTTCGCGACACGCTGATCGAACAGGCGGAACAGGGCGTTGACTACTTCACGATTCACGCGGGTGTCCGCCTCGCTTACATTCCTCTGACGGCCCGTCGCACTACGGGAATTGTGAGTCGTGGCGGATCAATCCTCGCGAAGTGGTGCCTGGCCCATCACGAGGAAAGTTTTCTTTACACGCGCTTTGGCGAGATCTGCGAGATCATGGCGGCGTACGACGTTTCGTTCTCGCTGGGCGATGGTTTGCGTCCCGGATCGATTGCCGACGCGAACGACGAAGCGCAATTTGCGGAGCTTGAAACGCTCGGGGAGCTGACGAAGATTGCCTGGGAACAAGATTGCCAGGTAATGATCGAAGGACCGGGGCACGTTCCCATGCATCTCATCAAAGAGAACATGGACAAGCAGCTCGAGACCTGTCACGAAGCTCCTTTCTACACGCTTGGTCCGCTCACAACCGACATCGCACCCGGCTACGATCACATCACTTCGGCGATTGGCGCGGCGATGATTGGGTGGTACGGCACCGCGATGCTCTGTTACGTCACGCCGAAGGAACACCTCGGCTTGCCGAACAAGAAAGACGTGAAAGACGGCGTGATTGCGTACAAACTCGCGGCGCACGCGGCCGATTTGGCGAAGGGCCATCCGGGCGCGCAGTATCGCGACAATGCGTTGTCGAAGGCGCGCTTTGAATTTCGCTGGGAAGACCAGTTCAATCTTTCACTCGATCCGGAAGTCGCGCGTGAGTATCACGACGAGACCCTGCCGCAGGAAGGCGCGAAGCTGGCGCACTTCTGCTCGATGTGTGGTCCACATTTCTGTTCGATGAAGATCACGCAGGACGTCCGCGAGTACGCTGCGCAGAAACAGATCGAAGCCGAGGCGGCGTTGGATGTCGGATTGAAAGAAAAAGCCCGCGAATTTGTGGAAGCGGGCGGCGAGATTTACCAGCGGTAGATCGCAAATTTGTGTTCCTATGTGCGTCACGCCTGCGCAACTAAGCATAGGACACGGATGATTAGTTACTACTTCAGCAGTTCCACTGCCTTCAGTACACGCGCGATGCCGCGATTGAAGTGCGCTCCCAGAGCGAACAAGCCGAGAACGACGATCGAGTAGCAGCTCACTGTTGAGATCAACAGCAGTAGGTGCAAACGGTTCGACAGATCGGCCATCAGGATAAAGCTCACAATAAATGCGCTCTCAACCAGTCCGGCGCCGATGAATGCCAATTTGAAATTTCGCTCACTGCGGTCGACGCGCGCAATCGCCGCCGCCCTCACCTCGTCAAGATTTACTCTTTGTGCCATCACAAACCTCCATTTTCAATTACTTATTCAACCCGTAAACCACAATGCCTACGATCACGACGAACTCGACAATCGCAAAAACAATCACCGCATGCTTCAACTTCATGTCTCCAACCTCCTTCTTAAACTCTCCAGTCCGTAAGCCAGTCGCGACTTCACCGTTCCAACCGGGATGTCTAACACCGCCGCCGTTTCCACCAACGACATCTCGTGCAAGTAAAACAGCACTATCACTGCCCGGCTTGAGGGCGATAAATCGCCGACCAATTCCGGAAGCTGCTGGACCAGCTCCGGCGAATAAACCGGCTCAGCGGCGGGCATAACATTCAACACGCCTTCGTCCCTGACCTGGTCAGTCCATGCCCGTTCTCGTTTCAAATACCGGAACGCCTCTCGCGTCGCGATCTGATAACTCCACGCTCGAAACGCTTGCGGTTCACGCAGCCACCGCAGCTTCCGGTAGATCCGTATAAACACCTCTTGAAGTACGTCTTCCGCGAGATGCCTGTCGTTCACTACGGTGACGATGTACCGGAACAGCGGTTCCTGAACACTCTTGAACAACTCGTCCAATGCCTCGCGGCTGCCAGACTGTGCCTGTAACACCCACCAGATTTGTTTTTCAGATGCCGCCTTGCCGGCCATTCAACTATTATGACCCCCTACCCCCGAATCCGGTTCGGATCGAACGGAGAAAAATCATGCGCTTATTAACCTGTCTGTTACTGACTGCACTAATCCTGACGCCAATAACCAACGCCCAACGCCGGTTTGCTGAAGGCACCGTGCCGCCACCGAAGTTTGCGGATCCACAACGCAAACAGAAACTCGCCGCGGCTTTTCCGGAGATTGAAAAACTGTTCCTGGCATATGTTCAGCGAGCAAACATGCCGGGCGCGGTGATGGGCGTCATCATCGACGGCGACCTCGCGTGGGTGAAGGCGACCGGTGTTCGTGAGACAACGGACAAGGCGCCAGTCACGCCGGATACGGTTTTTCGCATCGCGTCGATGACGAAGAGTTTTACGGCGATGGCGATACTCAAGCTGCGTGACGACGGCAAACTCTCGTTGGACGATCCTGTCTCGCATTACATACCGGCGATGGCGGATCTCCCTTATCCAACGAAAGACTCGCCTGCGATCACTATTCGTCACCTGCTAACGCACTCCGAAGGTTTTCCTGAAGACAATCCGTGGGGCGATCGCCAGTTGGCCCAAACAGACGATACCGTCCGTGCCTGGATGCGCGCCGGTATTCCGTTTTCAACGCCGCCGGGAACGACCTTCGAATATTCAAACTACGGTTTCGGAATGCTCGGTCAGATCGTGACGCGCGCTTCGGGTAAAGATTATGCGGTCTACGTGCGTGACAACATCCTGCGCCCGCTCGGCATGAACTCTTCGACGTTTGAGATGTCGGCTGTGCCACGTGAGCACATCGCGCTCGGTTATCGCTTCGAAGACGGCGGCTGGAAGCCTGAACCGATACTGGCGCATGGCTCGTTTGGCGCGATGGGCGGACTTTGGACCAGCACGCGAGATCTCGCGCGTTATGTCGCGTTTCTGATGTCAGCCTATCCACCGCGCGACGAAGCCGACAATGGTCCAATCAAGCGCAGCAGCGCGCGTGAGATGCAGCAGGTTGGACGTTTTCAACCCGGCGGCGCGTTTCGCGGAACGGTTGATGGTCCACTTCAATTCGGCGCCGGGGGTTATGGTTACGGGCTGGGCGTTTCGCAGGATTGCAAGTTCGATCATACGGTCGGTCACGGAGGTGGGTTGCCCGGCTACGGTTCGCTGATGCGTTGGTTGCCCGAGTACGGTGTCGGTCTGATAGGGATGAGCAACAGGACGTATGGTGGTTTTGGTGGCGTCTTCAACGATGCGCTGAACGAGTTGCATAAGACTGGCGCATTGAAGCCTCGTGTGGTCCAGCCGTCGCCGGCATTGTTGTCCGCGCAGGCGGACGTGTCGCAGTTGATTATCAAGTGGGACGACGCACTCGCGAATCGCATCGCTGCCGATAATCTGTTTCTCGACGTTGCGGCTGAGGTGCGCAAGTCGCGTTGGCAAGCTTTGGCGAAGGACCATGGCGTATGCCGGCCCGGGACGACGATCGAGCCGGAGAATGCGTTGCGTGGAACGTGGAAGATGATGTGTGAACGAGGTTGGCTCGAAGTAGGTATCACGCTTGCGCCGACGATGCCGCCGAAAGTTCAGCTCGTCAATATCGCGCCTGTGTTACCACCTGACGGGGAGATGACAAAGACGGTTGAAACGGTTGGGAAACTGATCGTCGCCTGGGACGCGGACGTCGTCAAATCTATTGCAGCGCCGTCGTTGGATGTCGAACGAATGCGACGTCAGTTTGCTGCCGCAACGGCGTGGGGAACGTGCCGAGTTGGCGAGACGTTGAGTGGAAACGGCACGCGCAGCAGCACAGTCCGACTTACTTGTGATAAAGGTCCAGTGGCAGCGCGTGTCGTGCTCGATCCGAACACACGCAAGCTGACAGGTGTAGATCTATTTCCGCTTCGTGAGCAGCGATGCGTTCCATGAGGTCTAGTCCTCACCGGATCCGGATCTCTTTAGCGCTTTCCTTTGCGTCTTTGCGCCTTTGCGGGATCATTCCTTAATCGGGACTTAACTCTCCCGCAAAGGCGCAAAGGCGCAAAGAAAAGTCATTAGGGAAGGCCGGCGCGGCGTTGCATTTCTTTCAGGGCTTCGGGAATGAAGGAAGTGATCTGGTAAGTCTCTTCGCGGCCGTCGGAGTAGGTCTGGTAGAGGTTGAAATCGGGCAGTGAAAGACAACTGAGCGGCGACTGGCGCTCACACCCCGTGTCCAACCCAACCGCGCTGTGCGAAATGTAAATCCCATGACGCCCGAGCCGCCCTCGCAACGGCAACAATGGCGTCGGCGTATGTCCAAAAATACAGGGCTTCCCGCGATAATTCTTGTAGAACTCCATGTCGCGCATCCATAACAACGACGTGGGCGAACTTTCACTAGGATGCTTACCTTCATCGAGCCCTGCATGAACGTAAATCGCATGGTCGTCTTCGTAGTAATAGGGCAAACTTTTCATGAAGCTGAGATGTTTCACCGGAACCGCACGCTCCAGCGTGAGTCTCAAATCTTCCTGATCCTGATCAGGATCGGACCACGGCGACTGCCCGGTGTACTGCTCAAACGTTCGCTCCCCACCGACCACCGGCGTCAACCAGATCGTCGGCTGTCCCTCGAGAAAGTCCATCAACATCTGTTCGTGATTTCCACGGAGGCAGATCACACGCTCCGGATTCTCACTACAGAGTTTCTCCACGTGCTCGACACAGCCCGGCGCATCCGCGCCGCGATCGATCAAATCGCCGAGAAAAACTAGCGTGTCTGTTTTCGGATCTCGCGGCAGCATATCGAGCAGGTTGAGGAGCTGCGCGCACCGACCGTGGATGTCACCAACGACGAAAGTTTTCATTCAGTCTGGTTCCCGGGCTCTAAACCTTGATCTTTGACGCCTTTCATCAATTCGAGGAAGCGTGGATCCTCATGCATGTCGGTCCAATTCGGATCAGTCTCGAACCAACGATAATTCTCGTTGCCAAGATGAATTGCAGTCTCCAGCCATCTGAGTGCTTCTACCTGACGGCCTTGTAAAAGGTAAGCAGAGGCGAGCCAGTAAGATATATCGTAATCGGCTTCTGCCACCAGCCT
>Ga0079217_10000411_pt1 | contig 10656 bp, 7 predicted proteins | sample NCAS200_FD_76343 | JGI IMG/M metagenome (GOLD analysis project Ga0079217, IMG submission 76343) | Agricultural soil microbial communities from Utah to study Nitrogen management - NC AS200 | ecosystem: Environmental > Terrestrial > Soil > Agricultural land | place: USA: Utah | collected 2014-06-11 | reverse complement strand
AATATGGGCGAGACCGCGTTCCACCCAGGTTTGCAGCGTGAAGCCACTTCCCAAAGTGGCATGACGTGATTCGCGTGCCCAGGCTGCATCTGGTAGGGCACGCAGCATTTTTGTCAAAGACTCCACGTTTTCGACAAGCCATTCAATATCCCCTCCAGTGGTTCGCCTGCGTCGTAATGCTCAGCCATGTATTCATCACCGTCAAAGCTGCGAAATTCAGGATTCTCCTCCTCAGCCGTTCGACGTGCGCGCAGGCCATAAACCAGCTTATCTATATCGCGTGTGTGCACAGCCACCTGATGTACATTCCATCCTCCCGCTTCCAACGGTGCATATGCATCTATCACAGCCAGGCAGGCCGTGCGAAAATCCCTGGCCGCGTTTACCAATTTTTCTATCAAATTCCTGCGATACTCGCTCAACTCTTTCATCGTGCCTCCGTTCACGCGCTATTTAACTGTAGTAACGCGAAAACATCCTCAACGATTTTATCCCCGCGGTTCTCAACTGCATAGACATGGATGCCATATGGATTTAATTCACGCGCTGCCTCAAGAGTTAGGCCCTGCAGACCATGCATACTGGCGACGAAAGCTGCTTCGCTTCGACCCTCCCTTCGGTCGTCAGCACGGGCGTTCTGGACCCTGGAATCAGGTTCCGTTATAAGATTTATGATCACGCCCGAGCCCTGTGCCCGCATGACGCGCCCAACCGATTGGATCATCAAAAACGCGCCTGTGAGATTGACATCCATCACGCGGTGCCAGTCCCATTCATCCATGTCCAATAATGGAATATAAGGTTCGACCGCGGCGTGATTGATCAGAACGTCAATGCATCCCAACTCATCCTCCACCTGTTTGATTAAATGTTGTGCTCCTACTTTTTTTGCAACATCTTCAATGTAGGCTTTGCCGCGTCCGCCCTCTGTGGTGATATGATCCACAAGTTCTTCCACATTGATGGGTGATATATCATTGGCAGCCACGATCCCCCCGCGTTCTGCCAAGGCTTTTGCCAGCAGGCGTCCACTTCCCTTGCCCGCGCCTGTGATCAAGATAACTTTATCTTTAAGACCGTTCATTGTGTTACTCAAGTTGCCGCCCTATCTTATGCATCCGTACTTTCACATAACGGCACACTGTCACGATTTTCGTACCCGTTCAAAGGTAAGCCAAGGTATGGAGAGGGATCGAGTGTGTTATCGATGTCAAGTTCGTTCTTGAATTTACCGTTGCCATCGTCTTCGACGATCGAAAAATGCAAGTGAACTCCCACCGGGTTGCTTGGGTCTCCCGAGTAATTTCCCTGATAACCCAGGAATGTACCAGCTTCAATGAATTTTTCAAATGTGCCAGCAGGGAAATCTTCAGCGATGAAGGAACTGCCATTTTGATCTGCCATATGAGTATAGTAAAGCCAGATCTGCCTTCCACTTTGAAGTGGGTCGTTTGGCACACGCACAATGACCGCGGACTTCCAGTCTGGTGAGCGGGTGAGATAGCCTGGATAGGCGGAGATGACCTCTGTGAGTCCGACATCGGTTCCAGCGAAAACGTCTATACACTGATGTGTATGACGCAGGCCGAAAGAATCGCCCCACAGAAAACCAGCGAAGCCATCTGTTGGAAAAAGAAAGGGAGCAGAGTTACATTGCGAACCGGCGACCAGTTTCCAGTCTGGGTGGGCGGCGGGGTTCCGAATCCACTGGCGGAACTTATCCACGCGTATAGAATTTGGGCTGTAAGTGTAATAGGCAGTTATCCCTGCCGTGATCATGGCAACAATAACAATGGAAAGGATGAGAAAACGTTTAGGCATAGCGCAGGATTATACCGCTCTGGATGGATGAGAATTTGCTTCAATAACTGTAACATTTACTAATATAGTTTTTATGCGGTTGCCTTGCTTTTTTTCTATTGAACATTATAATGTTGTATAGATCCGAAAAGGCAAACCCATCGCGAGGTGGGGACGCAAAGTCATGGATCTGCCAATCTGATGCGTACAGGTTGACAGACCGCCAGACCGCCGAATTTTTTTATTCGGCGGTTTTTCGTTGTAAAGGAGGATTCGACTCAAAGTAACAAAAATATTATCCCGGTATTGCACAATATATTCTTTCAATATATTCTTTCTATGAGGAGACAAGATAATGCATCGAAAGGCTTTTAGTATTCTTTCGCTTGTGTTGGTATTGGTAGTGGCGCTCTCGGCCGTGGTGCCGGTATCTGCCCAGCCGAGTTTGAAGTTCAAAGGGGGAGGACAGGTTGAAGCAAGTCCAAATGGTGTTTACATTGTTCAAATGATCAATGACCCGGTGGTTGCCTATAAGGGTGAAATTAGAGGCTTGAGGGCCACCAAACCGAATCCTGGTCAAAAAATAGATCCCAATAATGGGGATGTTGTCAAATATGTTGCATATCTTAATGGCAAACATAATGAAGCTTTGAGCAAAGTAGGTGGTAATAAGCTGTATGATTATGTTTATAGCTTCAACGGCTTTGCCGCCAAGATGAGCCTGGAACAGGCCCAAAAGCTTCTGTCAGTGGATGGTGTTTTGGTTGTAAACCCGGACCAACTCCATACTGTGGATACTTCCTCCACACCGACCTTCCTGGGTCTTGATGCTCCGGGCGGTTTGTGGAGTCAGCTCGGTGGCGTTGGCAGTGCTGGTGAAGGCATTATCATTGGTGTGGTTGACTCAGGCGTCTGGCCTGAAAGTCTCAGTTTCACTGACCGCGACGGGAATGGCAGGCTTGTCTATAGACAAATCTCTGGCTTCCACGGCAAATGCGATTCTGCTGAGACGGCTACCGACGGATCATGGGATGCCAATCTCTGTAACAAGAAGCTGGTCGCGGCGCAGCACTTCAACGCAGCTTGGGGTGGCGACGCCGGTATCCAGGCGCAGCGGCCGTGGGAATTTATCTCACCGCGCGATTACAACGGGCATGGTACACACACTTCCTCGACTGCTGGCGGAAACCATGGCGTTGCGGCAACGGGCCCTGCCTCCGTATTTGGTAGCATAAGTGGTATTGCACCACGCGCTCGTATCTCCACGTATAAGGCATTATGGTCCACACAGGATGGTGGAACTGCCAGTGGTTTTGGCTCCGACCTTGTGGCCGCTATTGACCAGGCTGTTGCCGACGGTGTGGATGTCATTAACTACTCGATCAGTGGCACGAGCACCAACTTCCTCGACGCGGCTGAAATTTCCTTCCTGTTCGCTGCAGATGCAGGCATTTTCGTGGCTGCATCTGCTGGTAACAGTGGCCCCACTGTCGCAACAGTTGCTCACCCCAGCCCATGGATCACAACCGTAGCGGCTGGCACACACAACCGTGATGGTGTGGGCTCAGTGACCCTGGGTAATGGTGCCACCTATAATGGAGCATCCGTAGCTACGGCTACTGGCCCATATCCTCTGATCGACTCTGCCGCGGCTGGTTTGCCAGGTGCTGATCCTACTCAACTGGCGCTGTGTTATGGGGCGGCGGATGGCGCTGTCGTCCTGGATCCTGCCAAGGTTGCAGGCAAGATCGTAGTCTGTGATCGCGGTGTCACCGGTCGTGTGAATAAAAGCCTGGCAGTGCAACAAGCTGGCGGTCTTGGTATGATCCTGGTCAATACCAGTGTGAACTCACTCAATGCCGATTTCCATTTTGTACCAACTGTGCATCTGCAGAGCACCGACCGTGCAGCAGTCAAGGCCTACGCAGCTGGTGCAGGTGCGACGGCCACAATCAATGCCTCCACCATCATCTTTAATGCCCCAGCGCCGATTACTGCGGCCTTTTCTTCCCGCGGTCCTTTGACTGCTGGTGGTGGTGATCTGCTCAAGCCGGACGTGATCGCCCCCGGGCAGGACATTCTGGCCGCTGTCTCGCCCGTTACCGCTCAGGGGCGCGACTTTAACCTGCTAAGCGGAACGTCCATGTCTAGTCCACATGTGGCTGGTCTCGGAGCATTATTGAAAGACCTGTATCCGAGCTGGTCTCCTATGATGATCAAGTCTGCTTTGATGACCTCTGGATATGATGTTCTGGATGGGCCCAACACAAATCCGCTCGTGATCTTCCGTCAGGGCGCGGGTCATGTTCGGCCAAATTCAGCGGCTAACCCTGGCCTTGTCTATAACCATGGCTTCAATGACTGGCTGGCCTTCCTGTGCGGTACAACGAATGGCGTCAACCCGGCAAGCTGTGCAGCCCTGGCTGGTGCTGGCTACTCTTCTGACCCAAGCGACCTGAACGGCGCCTCCATTGCAATCGGTGATATGGCTGGTGTTCAGACTGTCACCCGCAAGGTAACGAATGTTGGTGGCAGTGCAGCCACTTACACTGCCGCGGTCACAGGCATGGCTGGTTTCAACGTAGCGGTCAGCCCTACTTCGTTTAGCATCGCTCCTGGTGCAACCCAAACATATACTGTTACATTCACCAGAACATCCGCAGCATTGAACGTCTATACGGGTGGTCAGCTCACCTGGAGTGACGGCTCTCATACCGTCCGCAGCCCATTGGTTGTCCGCCCAGTGGCCTTGGCAGCCCCATTACAGGTTTCTGGCACTGGAGGGCCGATCAATTACAATGTGACCTTCGGGTACACTGGTGCATTTACTGCAACCGCACGCGGCCTCATACCCGCAGCTACAACGAGTGGAACGGTTGCTGATGATCCAACAGACAGCACCTGCTCATTGGCATCGCCGAACGCTCAGTTGATACCGGTGTCCATTGCAGCTGGTACCACCTATGCCCGCTTCTCGTTATTCGATGCGGATGTTGCTGCGGGCAGTGATATCGACTTGTGCGTGTTCCGCGGAACAACTCAAGTGGGCGGTAGCGGTTCTGGTACATCAGCGGAAGAAGTCAATCTGGTGAATCCGGCCGCTGACAACTATACAGTAGTCGTTCAAGGATGGGGCGTACCTGGTTCATCCCCATTCAAACTCCATACCTGGCTACTTGGCTCGGCTAACGCAGGCAATATGACCGTATCTGCCCCTGGCACAGCCACTACTGGTGCCACCGGCGCGATCACTCTCAACTTTAGTGGTCTGACCGCTGGAACCAAATATCTGGGCAGTGTGGCTTATGGTGATGGTGTCAATCCCTTACCTGCTGCACCTACTATTGTCCGTGTTGATCCGTAATTCAAGAAGTATCTAGTAAAACAGGCTGGCAGAAATGCCAGCCTGTTATTTACTTTTCACACGCTGTAGGTGGGATGTAACATGATCGACCTGCCAACCTGATGCGTACAGGTTGACAGATCAAGCCGAATAATTTATGTGTCGGCTTCAATTTCGAAGGAGGTAACTGTTATCACAAATATCAAAGATCTGTGCATATAAATATTCGTCACCCTTATTCAGACTATTAGAGGAGATCTAGTTTATGAAAGCAAAGTGGTTTAGTACGTTATTAATTGTGATGATGCTGGTCGTTGCGATGGTGCCCGCTGCTGGCGCGGCAAGTGACCGTAGCACAGATCCTAATTCTGCTGCAAAGCAAGATAACCTTTCTCACCCAAAAGGTGAAGAACAAGCAGCGTTAAGAGAAGCAGCTCTCGAAGCCAAACTTTTAGGCAAGACCAGTGGGAATACTCATGAAGTCGCGAAGGGCCAATTTGTGGAGTTGGCACGCGAAGGTGAAGATTCGATCTGGACAGTTCTTGGTGAATTTAACGATCTTGCTCATAACACCATTCCAGAGCCAGATCGCAATGTTGATAACAGCACTATTTGGACCGAAGATTTTAGTGAAACACATTTCGAAGATCTGTTGTTTTCTGAAGCGTCTGGTGCCATTTCGATGCGCAACTTTTATATCGAATTGTCATCCAATCGCTATACAGTCAATGGTGATGTGACAGACTGGGTTTCCGTCCCAGGAAATGCTGCATCCTACAATGATGATCTGGGAGGCCCGGCAGTCTGGGGCTTCGTCAATGATTCTGTTGATGCCTGGTATGCTGATATGCTTGCCGCTGGAATGACGCCCGCCCAAATCGGTGATTACCTGGAAAGTTTTGACGAGTGGGATCGTTACGATTACAACGGCAACGGCAATTTTGATGAACCCGATGGTTACATTGACCATTTCCAGTCTGTCCATGCTGGCATGGGTGAAGAAGTAGGTGGTGGCATTTTGGGCGTGGACGCGATCTGGAGCCATCGCTGGTATTCGTACTATGCGGCTGATGGCCCGGATGGAACTGGCCCCCATGATTTTGGTGGTATCCAGGTTGGCGATTCCGGTTATTGGATTGGTGATTACACCATCGAACCTGAGAACGGCGGCGTAGGTGTGTTCGCACATGAATTCGGTCATGACCTTGGCCTGCCGGATCTATATGATACAGCGGGCGGCGAGAATTCCACTGGTTTCTGGACTCTCATGTCATCTGGTTCTTATGGAAATGATGGTACTGAAGATATCGGTTCCAAACCTATCCATATGGGCGCCTGGGAAAAATTCCAACTCGGCTGGTTGAACTATGAAGTAGCTTTTGCGGGTGCGAAATCTGAGCATAAGCTTGGCCCCGCTGCAACCAATACCAGACAGGCCCAGGGTCTATTTGTGGTGTTGCCGCAGAAGCCGGTGACAGAGCATATTGCTGATCCATATGAAGGCAGCTATTTTTATTTCAGCGGTTCTGCGAACAACCTAAGAAACCAGATGACCAAGGCGTTCACTCTTGGTGCAGGTTCCACACTGGCGGCCAAGGTTAACTATGGTATTGAAGAAGGCTACGACTTTGCCAATGTAATTGTCTCGACAGATAACGGCGTCACATGGCAGACACTTCCCACAAACCTGTCAAACTCGACGGTAGAGGCTAATGGTATTGAAGGATTCTCCAGTGGCTGGGTCGATTTGACAGCCAATCTGCCAGCTGGTAACGTGCTGCTGGGTTTTAGATATACAAGTGATGGTGGCGTCAATTATGACGGGTTCATGATCGATAATATCCAGATCAGCGGCTCTGCGCTTGATGGAGCCGAGACTGACACAGGCTGGACAAATACCGGATTCCGAAGAACGACCGGGACTGAGGATAAGCTGTACAGTCAGTACTACTTGGCAGAGTTCCGCCAATATCACGGTTTTGATAACAGCCTCAACACCGGCCCCTATAACTTTGGCTTCCTGAACACCCTCCCGAATTGGGTCGAGCATTTCCCCTATCAGGATGGCCTGTTGATCAGTTTATGGGATACATCACAGGCTAACAACAACACCAGCCAGCATCCGGGTCGGGGCTTGATCCTGCCGATCGACGCGCACCCCACTGCGTTGATACGCCCGGTCACAAACACCCCCTGGCGTGCCCGCGTTCAAACATTTGACTCGACCTTCTCTCTCGAGCAGACGCAGGCCATCACCTTGAATGTCAATGGAGTGCCCCGAACACACCCAAGCCTGGCGGGCGTTTCTGTTTTCAATGACTCCACAGACTTCTGGGATCCATCCACGCCTCTTGCGAATGTGATCACGCCGAATACTGGTACAACCATCCGCATCAAGAGTATCAGCGCTCAAGGTGGTTTCATGCAGGTGGCGGTCAACAAGTAAGTTGACAGTTGCTTGAAATTTAGTTTTCGGAAATCCCCCGCAGATTCAACGCGGGGGATTTCTAATCAGTAACTAAGTATTAATTATTGCGTCATGTAATACAATCTGCCATGCACCGAAAAGGCAAACTCGTCGCGAGGCGAGGGCGCAAAGTTATGGGTCTACCAACCTGATGCGTAGAGGTTGGTAGATCGCCAGGCTGCCGAAGGGATACATCCTTCTGCGGTCTGTTTTTTTAAATGGCACTATTCACAAAGAAAGGAGACGATCCTAAGAAAATCCTCTTATCAATTTCATGTAGTTCAAACTCCATACAAAATCATAAAAGGAAAAACATAACATGCGTAAAAAAATGCTTTTTGTTCTTTTCTCGGTGATCGTGATCCTGGCGGTTGCAGTCAGCCCCGTGGGTGCAGTCACTGACGGCGAGTTGGATGGTGAGGGCCATCCCTATGTAGGTTTGATGGTAGCACAGGATGAAGATGGTAATCCACTATGGCGTTGTAGTGGTACCCTTCTTTCTCCAACTCTTTTCCTAACTGCCGGGCACTGCACCGAAGCCCCGGCGGCTCATGTGGAGATTTGGTTCGATGCTGATGTCACGGACGCCGCGCTCCATGATTATCCGTTCAACGGCGATGTGGGCGGTACACCGTACACGCATCCTGATTACGATCCCAATGCGTTCTTCCTCTTTGACCTGGGTGTAGTTGTACTCGATGAACCTGTTGTCATGGATGAATACGGCGCTCTCCCGGAACTGAATCAACTCGATGCTTACAAAACACAGAGGGGTCAGCAGAAAGTTACCTTTACCGCTGTGGGCTATGGCCTGCAGGAAAGCTTTCCCGATGCAGCAGCCTGGCAGGAGAACAACCTGAGAATTCGCATGGTAGCTCATCCCAAGCTGAACCAGATTAATGGTGGCCTGGTTGGTGATTTTTCACTGCTGTTGTCCAACAATGCGCATACAGGCGGTACCTGCTTTGGTGACTCCGGTGGCCCCAACTTTATTGGTGATTCCAATGTCATTGCTGGGGTCACATCCTTCGGTCTCAACGGCAATTGCGCTGGCACCGGTGGTGTCTACCGTGTAGACAGAGCCGATGATCTGGACTGGCTCTACGGCACATTTGGCGATCATCTGCCGTAATAACAAGATTGCATAAGATTTACGATACATTTCCCCCGCAAAGTCTGCGGGGGATTTTTCTAATTAGCTGCTAATCTAATCTGGGCTGTACAGCGATTACACTTGCGCCCGCTGTAAAAATCCAACCCATCGCGATACGGGGATGCATTGTGATGAAAGGAGGTCGCTGTTCAAATAAGAAAGAGTGGTGTTTGGTAAAAGTTTAATCTTTTTGTGTAGGTCAGATATAACAGAGAGATAGGAAAAACCTTCTCGACAAATTTCTGTTATTTCTAAAATACACGTCAATTTAAAGGAGAAAAAGATATGCGTAAGAAACTGGTTTTTGCTGTTTTCTCAGTGATCATCGTACTAACAATTGCTGTCAGCCCGGTCGCTGCCATTACAGGCAATTTTGTAGAAGATGATGTACATGACTATGTAGGTCTGGTTGTGTTCTACGATGAAAATGGTGAATTTCTGTGGCGCTGTACTGGCACTCTGATCTCTAATTGGACATTGCTTACCGCCGGTCACTGCGCGGATACGGTGAGTGGTGCCGTTACGGCGCGGGTTTACTTCCAGCAGGATGCAGGCGTCAACTACGATCCGGCGACCGAAGTTGACCCGGTGACTGGGTATCCGGAGTACTGTGCTGATGGTACGGAAGGCACATTGTGCTTCACCGCCAGCACAATCCTGAACTATGACTTCACAGGCTCCCTTACCCTTCCGAATACACACGATGTAGGCCTGGTCATTCTCGACGAGCCAGCCAATCTGGGATTTGCTGAGCTTCCGGAAGAGAGCTTCTTGGATCAGTATGCCACGTCCCGCGGTACACAGGATATTCTCTTTACCGTCAGCGGATATGGTCTCACTTACAAAAATCAGCTGCAAAACGGCAAACCCAATATTTCATTCCGCGAACGCCTGATGGCAGAAGCGACCCTGGTGAACTTGAATAGCGCACTCAATGCTGGCTTCAACCTGCAAACCAGTGGCAATGGCGCTGGCAAGGGTGGAACCTGTAACGGTGACTCAGGTGGTCCGGTCTTCTTCGGTGGACTCGAATCTGACTCCGACTTGGTTGTGGCCGTCACTTCTTTCGGTTTGAACGCTCTTTGCCGCGGTACAGATTTTGCCTACCGTGTTGACCAGCCTGATGTGTTGGCCTGGATTTACGAGAATATGAAGTAAATCAGCCGATTTGAATTGGCTTAGTTACAAATAAAGAACTGGCTGATAGGAGGGATCAGCCAGTTCACTATTTATATTTCTATAACAAATAATTTTACACAATTGGTGGGGAAACTTGAACCATCTAAAGGGGCGTTTTTCACCAGGTATTTTCGGATCTCAAGGACTGTCTGACCAGGGTTGCCTGTGGCTTTATATCTCGTCCTCTATATGCGTATAATCCTTTAAGTTCTTTCGAAAGGAGGTAATCTCAACAAAGATTGGGATCCAAATCACTAGTCTCTGAACATTCAAACCAATTCCTAAGGAGAAAAAAATATGCGTAAGAAGCTGGTTTTTGCTATATTCTCAGTGATCGTCATATTGTCAATTGCCGTCAGCCCGGTGGCTGCGATTACTGGCAACTGGGTCGAGGATTTTGAACATCCATTTGTTGGATTGATCGTTTTCTACGATGAAAATGATGTGTTTCTCGGACGCTGCAGCGGCTCATTGCTTGATCCATATAATTTCCTAACAGCCGGACATTGCGTTGTAGGTGCTGATAGGGCCATCATCTATTTTCAACAGGATGCTGGCGTAAATTATGATCCAGCCACCGAGCTTGACCCGGTCACTGGCTATCCGGAGTTTTGTGCCGCTGGTACCTTAGGCGTCGTTTGCGCTACTTCAGACGAGATTTATAATTACGGTTTCCCTCAACCCCTGCCGAACAGGCATGATGTAGCCTTGGTT
>Ga0079217_10000409_pt1 | contig 10676 bp, 11 predicted proteins | sample NCAS200_FD_76343 | JGI IMG/M metagenome (GOLD analysis project Ga0079217, IMG submission 76343) | Agricultural soil microbial communities from Utah to study Nitrogen management - NC AS200 | ecosystem: Environmental > Terrestrial > Soil > Agricultural land | place: USA: Utah | collected 2014-06-11 | reverse complement strand
TTCAGGTGAGCCGTGCCCGGCACGGAAATACAAATTGGGCGAAAGGGAGACATAGCCATGATAAGCAAATTTGTGGGTTGCCTCGCGATACCATTCATCCCAGCCAGGCATGTGATGAGCTAACACCATGGCGGGAAAGGGACCGGGTCCGAGTGGACGCGCAAGATAGGCGTTGATCAGATCGCCATTCGCGCCGGTCATTGTGACGGTTTCTGCAAGCATGCCTTCGTACATGTCAGTCGTATACATGAGCGGGCTCCTTTTCAGATGTTGTGAAAGATGGAATTGTGGAGCATTATACATTCTCTAGAGCTTTTGTCTCAGTTCATATGTGGTTATCCTGAATGGTTTAGAGTGCGTCCATATCTGCAGTCTCGATTGGGCTGAGTGTGGATATCACCAGGCGTGAAAGCTTCAGGCTGTGTCGGAGAATGTTATCCTCGCATATGGCGGTGTGGATAGTATTATCATCACTGTGGACGGGGGCTTGCATGAGGCATTCCTGCGGTAGGAAAAATACTAAGCAATCGATAAACGAATTTGTGGTAACGTCCGTGCAGTTCAGCAATTCACCCCCTAAAAAGAAAAGACCCGATTGCGAACCTTCTAACTTTGCCTGGGATCTTTTATGCACCCATGATGGCTATTCATAAAATCATGATTTCGTGAACCATCATGCATTTCCCCGCTTTGACCTTTATCACCCCGGTCTTGTTCGTAGTGCTTCCACCACATTTGGTAAATTCTCGATGCGCGTGAGCACACGGCTGAGTTGAGCGATATCACGAACTTCAACGACCAGCTTCAAGTCTGCCACGCTGCGGTTGAAGTTGACGGAAACATCTGCGATGTTTACACCTTCGTTTTGCAACAACGTAGATATATCTCCCATCAAGCCCTGACGGTCATAGGCCTTTACTGTGATGGGCACTGCGAACGTTTGCTCTACCTGTCCCCAGCTTACCTGTAGAAGTCGTTCTTTATCTTTGCGACGCAGAACGTTCGGGCAATCCTGACGATGGATGGTGGCGCCGCGTCCACGCGTGATATAGCCAACAATCTGATCTCCGGGCATTGGGTTACAACAACGCGCCATCGAGGAAAGCAGGCCCTTTAAGCCTACCACTTCGACCGAATCTGTCGAAGTCTTTTTTTCGTGCAGAGATTTGGTGATCTCGAGAAAATCTGCAGTCTCTTCGGTGTCTGCGATCTGTTTGATGACCTTGTTGACCGAAAGGTCTCCACAGCCTACGGCGATGAATAGTTCGTCGGGGATTTTAAAACCAAGCTCGCGAGCCATCTTTTCGAAGTTGATCTCTGAAATGCCAAGCCTTTGCAATTCGCGCTCAAGCGTGATGCGTCCCTGGGCAAGGTTCTGTTCATCTTCCTGTTTCTTGAACCAGGCTTTGATCTTCGTACGGGCGCGCTGAGTCTTGACCAGCCCTAGATTCGCGTTTAACCAGTCGCGGCTGGGGCCGCCTCGCTTCGCGGTCAGGATCTCAACTTGGTCGCCGGTTTTCAGTTCCTCATATAATGGGCTTAGCTTCCCATTAACTCGTGCACCGCGACAGCGATGCCCGATATCTGTGTGGACGTGATAGGCAAAGTCGATGGGGGTTGAACCGGCAGAGAGGTCAATGATATCGCCGCGTGGGGTAAAGACATAGACGCGGTCCTGGAACACATCCGTTTTCATGCCTTCCACAAATTCATGAGCATCACTTACATCTGAATGCCACTCCATCATATTGCGTAGATGGTTTACGCGTTGCTCGTAATTTGTATCTGAATGTTTGCCACCCTCCTTGTAACGCCAGTGGGATGCAATGCCATATTCCGCGTTTTGATGCATCTCTGACGTGCGGATCTGCACTTCCAACGGACGCTTGTCGTCATAGATTACAGCCGTATGCAGGGACTGATAAAAGTTATCCTTAGGGGCGGCGATGTAATCGTCAAACTCACCCGGGATCGGCCGCCAGTGTGTGTGGATTACTCCCAGGGCGGCATAGCAGGATGGAACATCCGGAACGATGAGCCGGACAGCCCTTACATCCCGAACCAGATCGAAAGGTTTCCCTTTTTCCATCATCTTCTTGTAAATAGAATAGATGTGTTTGGGTCGTCCGGTGATCTCTGCTTTGATATTATTATTTTCAAGTAATTTGATCAGGTATTCCTTGATGATCTCGATCTGGATCTCACGGTCTGGGCGGGGCTCCTGCAATTGTTCTGCGATCTCTTTATATTTTTCAGGGTTAACATAGCGAAAGGCGAGGTCCTCGAGTTCCCATTTGATCTGCCAGATGCCGAGCCGGCTGGCAAGGGGAGCGAAAATATCGAGTGTCTCTTTTGCAATCCTCTTACGCTTGGACTCTGGCATAAATCCTAACGTACGCATATTGTGCAAACGGTCTGCCAGTTTGATGAGCACCACACGGACATCGTCACCCATGGCAAGAAACGTCTTACGGAGTGTTTCAGAAATCAGGTCCTGTTTGCGGCTGCGCGTATTCTTTTCAGAGATGACGTCTGCCAGATCGCCTTCGTAGGATTGTTCTGCATGTTGATCGCCGCGCGAGACGCGCGGCAGTTTTGTGAGTTTCGTCACTCCATCTACAAGGATTGCGATTGTGTCATCGAAATCTCGCTTGAGGTCTTTGAGAGTGATTGTAGTATCTTCAACCGTGTCATGTAGCAACGCGGCTGCGACGACCTCGGCTGGTACGCGCAGATCTGCCAGAATGCTGGCAACTGCCAGACAATGATTAATGTAGGGTTCTCCTGAGTGCCGTTTTTGCTCGCGGTGTGCTTCTTCTGCCACGCGGTAGGCGCGCTGAATCAGTTCACGTTCGGTGAGCGTGTATCGTTCAGGAAGCTGTTCCAACAACTTTTCCAGTGGAACGGTGGTTCTGGCGGTTTTCACGGGATTTATTGTACTACGCGCTGGAAGAGATGGATGCTCGCGCATTAAAGTATGGCTTCTTACAACATCTGTCACAGGTCTCAAGGATTGAACTATCATGGCAACTGTCAACAATATTACGCGGCTATTGGAGTCTCGCAAGATCGTATATCAGGCTTATGAAACCCCTGCTGAAAAATTGAGCGCGTTGGAAGTTGCTCAACTCTTAGGTGTTTCACCGGACGTGGTTCTTAAAACGATTGTTGTCACGCGTGAGAAGGGGAAGAAGCCCATCCTTGCAGTCATTCCTGGACCTACAACCGTAGATCTCAAATTACTGGCCGTGTTCCTGGGCGAGAAAAAAGTATTCCTGCCCACTGAGCGCGAGGCTGAGCAGATCACTGGCTTACAAGCTGGAGGCATCTCACCTCTGGCGTTGCTCAATAAGGGATTTCAAGTTGTGATCGATTCACTTGCGCAAAACCATTCTGAAATTCATATTTCAGGCGGGCAAAGAGGACTGAATATCAAACTATCCGTCAACGATCTAATAAAATTAACTGGTGCCCGCGTTACATCGATTGCGCGGATCTCATAGTGATTATTTTTTGCCTTGTTTTTTTGCTATAATAACGAGCACATCGAAATGGAAGGAGGCGCAAGACAAGTCGTAGTTGGATATCTCAACAGTAAGTCAAATCGGTAGACCAAACCATATCTCTTGAGGAGGAGAACATGCGTAAGATTACTACTCTCATTGGGGTTCTTGCTCTTGCCAGTATGCTGCTTGCCGCTTGTGGAGGAGGGGCAGTCCCAACAGTTTCAGGTGAACCAATAACGGTCGTGGAAACAGTTCTTGTCACCGTGGAAGTGACTGCCGAAGGTGACGGCGCGGTCGCTGAGACAACTCCCGTTCCGCCTCCCGCGACGGGTGCTGGAGGCGAGCGTCTGCAGACCATCCTGGATCGCGGTAATTTGATCTGTGGTGTTCATGGTACATTCCAGGGCTTCGGCTTCCTGGATACCTCTGGTGCCTGGACCGGCTTCGATGTCGAATTCTGCCGCGCGTGGGCTGCGGCGTTGTTCAATGATGCAGATGCCGTCGAATTCCGCGCTTTGAGCGCGCAGGATCGTTTCACGGCCCTTCAATCCGGTGAAGTGGACGTGTTAAGCCGCAACAGCACCTGGTCCTTCACCCGTGACGGTGAACTTGGACTCACGTTTGGCCCTGTCACTTTCTATGATGGTCAGGCCATCATGGTTCGTGCAGATGTTGTATCAGATGTAACTGCTGGCCTCGATGCTCTTGAAGGCGCGCAGGTCTGTGTCCAAAGTGGAACAACCACCGAATTGAACCTTGCAGATCAATTCCGTGCTGCCGGTGTCAACTATGAACCGGTCGTCTTCGAAGATCAAAGTGCCGCGTTCCAGGCATATGAAGAAGGTCGCTGTGATGCAATCACCTCTGACCGTTCGCAACTGGCTACACAGGGACAGGCGGTCCTGTCAAATTACGCCGATCACATCATCCTCGATCTTGTCATGTCGAAGGAGCCTCTCGCTCCTGCAGTTGCGCAAGGCGATGATAGATTGGCAGACATGGTCCATTGGGTAGTCTACGGCATGATCGAGGCTGAAGAGTTGGGTATTACATCCGAGAATGTGGATGATTTCCTCACCAGTGAAGATCCGGTCATCCGGCGTCTGCTCGGTGTGGAAGGTGAACTCGGCTCCAAGATCGGCCTGAGTAACGACTTTATCTACCGCGCCATCAAATTGGTTGGCAACTATGGTGAAGTGTACGACCGCAACCTGACTCCTTACGGCCTCGCTCGCGGCCAAAATGAGTTGTGGACAAATGGCGGCTTGATGTACGCCCCGCCTTTCCGCTAAAATCTAATTGATCATATCTGAGTGGCTCGCAACAGCGAGCCACTCAGATATCACTTATGCAGATCCCTGCCTTCTGGCGTAATATTCGGTTTCTACAGGCCCTCGGACAGCTTGCGTTTGTCCTTATCCTCGCGCTTGCCGCGGGGTTTTTGTATGCCAATGTCTCAACCAATCTTGCCCGCCAGGGGTTGACAGTTGGCTACGGTTTCCTGAACAACCCGGCCAGCTTTGACATTGGTGAATCTTATATTCCTTATGACGCGTCAGATAGCTATGGGCGCGCCCTGCTCGTTGGGCTGGTTAACACTCTGGTTGTGAGCATACTGGGTATTATCCTTACGACAATTGTCGGAGTCATTGCGGGGATCGCGCGGCTTTCATCCAACTGGCTCATCAGTCGGTTTGCGATCGCATATGTGGGGGTCATTCGCAACACGCCTCTTATTATTCAGTTGATGTTCTGGTATTTCGGAATTATTCTACAACTGCCTGCGGTGAAGGAAGCAGTTGCCCTGCCAGGGTCCATATATCTGACAAGACGTGGCGTTTATCTGCCCTGGTTTGAAACTCAGCCTGCATTTGATTCCTGGAAAATCTTTATTTGGATTGCACTTGCCTCAATAGTCCTGATCTGGTTGATTTTCAGGTGGAACCAAAGTCGTTCAAACTTGCCAATTCCTTTTTGGTGGAATCTGGCATATTTGCTGGTGCCCATCTTGATTCTTTGGATAAGCCTGATCCTGCAACCACAGCCTCCCTTGCAGGAAAATATTCCCATACTCACTGGTCTTAACTTCCAGGGTGGCTTGCGGTGGACACCAGAGTTTGCAGCATTGTTGTTTGGCCTGGTCGTATACACTGGAGCATTCATCGCTGAGATCGTACGAGCAGGCATTCAGGCCGTCTCACGGGGTCAGCTTGAAGCGGCGCGCTCGCTTGGCCTGTCAACCGGACAAGCTTTACGGCTTATCGTTTTTCCACAGGCGCTCCGCGTTATTATTCCACCCATGACGAGCCAATATCTTAATTTGGCAAAAAACTCATCACTTGCCATCGCCATTGGTTACCCAGACCTATTTAGTATTGCGGGCACGGTTGCAAATCAGACTGGTGCGGTGGTTGAGGTCATTCTGATCATGATGCTCAGTTATTTGAGTATGAGTCTTTTCACTTCTCTATTGATGAATATCTATAATAGCCGCGTGAGACTCGTGGAGCGTTGACATGACTGCCATTGAAATGCAACCTCCACGCCTAAGTATTGGGCCGCTCGCCTGGCTCAGGAAGAATCTTTTCAGCACATGGTATAACGCCCTGCTGACATTTGCTGGCCTCGCATTAATATATTCACTGTTGAGGCCTGCAATTCAATGGTCACTTACAGAGGCTCGCTGGGGTGTCATTGCTGCCAACCTTACCCTCTTTATGATCGGGCAATATCCGCGTGAGGAGCTTTGGCGCATCTGGCTTACGATTTTTATGTTAAGCGCGCTGATTGGGCTTTCGTGGGGCGTCTGGAAAGATGCGGCGCGCGGCTTTGCATTTATTGCTTTGGGTTCAGGACTTGCATTTGCGGTCATAGGATTGTTACTTAATTCAGATGTTTGGATTAACTGGCTGCTGGCAGATGCCATTCTATTAGTCTTCTACGCGGCTGGGAGACTCCTGCCCTCACGCGGCGGATCGATCGCCGCCATAGGCTGGTTGCTTTACTTCCCTCTTATTTTTCTACTGATAGCAGGCACACGTTTCATCTCATGGCTGCCTGCTGTGCAGACCTCGCTCTGGGGCGGACTGCTTCTCACACTCATGTTGACAATTGTAGGCAATATTGGCTCACTCCCTCTTGGCATTTTGCTGGCGCTTGGACGTCGCAGTAAACTTCCGATCATCAAATATTTCAGCATTGGTTATATCGAATTGATCCGCGGCGTTCCGCTTGTTACCATTCTGTTCATGGCAGAGCTGCTCCTGCCACTCTTCCTCCCTGCAGATATGGCACGCCCAGACCGCGTCCTGCGCGCCATGGTTGGGCTGATCCTTTTCGAAGCGGCGTATCAGGCAGAGAACGTGCGCGGCGGCCTGCAATCCATAAATCGAGGTCAGTACGAAGCGGGTCATGCCCTGGGCTTAAGTGGCGCTCTAACCATGTCACTCATTATTCTCCCGCAGGCGCTTCGTGCAGTCATTCCAGCGTTATTCAATTCCTTTGTGAGCCTGTTCAAAGATACCAGTCTGGTAGCCATCATTGGACTCTTCGACATTCTGCGAATCGGGCGCTCTGTGCTGGCACAATCGGAATGGCTCGGAACTCACCGCGAGGTATTCTTATTTGCCTTTATCATTTACTGGGGCTTCAATCTGGCGTTCACCTATGGGAGCCGCCGCATGGAAGAAGCACTTGGAGTAGGTAAACGTTAATGGAGGCTTTATGAAAGAAGCTGACAATAGTCAGGATATTATTATTTCCCACGACGTGCATAAATGGTTTGATAACTTTCATGTGCTCAAGGGAATCAATCTGAACGTCAAAAGGGGCGAAGTAGTCGTCATTTTCGGCCCATCGGGCTCGGGCAAATCCACATTTATTCGTTGCATTAATCGCCTCGAAGAACATCAAAAAGGGCAGATCATTGTGGATGGCGTCGAATTGACCAACGACATTCGCAACATCGAAGCGATCCGTTCGGAAGTAGGAATGGTGTTCCAGCAATTCAATTTATTCCCGCATCTGACCGTTCTTCAGAACGTCATGCTGGCACCGGTATGGGTGCGACGGTCTTCCAAAGACCAGGCAGGTGAGACTGCCATGCAGTTACTCAGGCGTGTAGGCATTCCCGAACAGGCGAATAAATATCCGGGTCAGCTATCGGGGGGGCAGCAGCAGCGTGTTGCCATTGCTCGTGCGCTTGCAATGCAGCCCAAGATCATGCTCTTCGATGAGCCCACCTCTGCGCTAGACCCTGAGATGATCAAAGAAGTTCTGGATGTGATGGTCGAGCTTGCAAAAACGGGCATGACCATGCTGGTCGTCACACATGAAATGGGGTTTGCGCGCGCTGTAGCCAGCAGGATGTTCTTCTTTGATGAAGGTCAAATTGTGGAAAGTGGCACACCAGATGAGATCTTCAAAAGTCCAAAAGAAGATCGTACCAAGTTATTTCTTTCTCAAATCCTTTCCCATTAAATCAAAAGAGTCGGTTCGTCACCGGCTCTTTTTTCATATTTGAAAACTCTATGTATCGAACTCGCCAGCCATTTCACCGTTTATCCAGACCGTATAATGCCCTGTGGGGAAAGTGCCAAGATCCAGATTCGCTTGAAATGGTTTTAATACCTGGGTGCAGATCATGTCCGGGTCAACCACTGAATATACATCTGCAATAATTTTATTTTCTTCATCAGGTTCACTCACAACTGCTCGTAATTCATGACAAGGCGTCGGCAGATTGCCACTAAAAGCCAGCGAAATTTGCGGTGGAAAGCTTTCGCGGATCATAAGGCCGAACTCCTCTATAAATACGTTGCCGCGTGTCAGGTTCTCATCCGCGGGCTTTGGTGCAAGTGGATTTATAGGTGATTCATTTGTAGGCATCGTACCTCCGGGTGGACTTGTCACAGCCGTATCAGGCGGTAAAGAAGTGGTAGTGCTTGGGGCTTGAGGTGCACAAGCAGAGATCAGAAAGATAAGCAACAAAATGGTGATCTGAAATTTCATTCTACCTCCAGTATATATAGTGAGGCGACGTTCCCTGCAGATAAATTGTTCCTGCAATAAAGAAGGAGGCGGGCATAATTATGCCCGCCTCCTTTAACTAACTTAATGAATATTTTGTAAAATTACAGACCTCTGAGTGTTCCTTCGTAGATCTCTATCGTCCATTTATCTGGGTTATTTGTACAGCCAGATCCCTGTGCATTGACTGGTGTCTTGGCGTCATTGTTATACGCCCAAAAATTATAGCAGCCCTGCACCAGATCTGAGATGATAACATCGCCACGTGCTGAAATATTGTAAACCCGGTATCCGCACTCGAAATGATCTGCTGTTTCATTCAGGTATACAGATACAGTGACCGCAGCCCTTGTGGTATTAACGATCCTGATTCTGGCAGGCTGGCCTTTAGGTGACCAGGATAGAACTCTCGTTAAACATGGATCACCTCCAGCGGTATTGGCTGCTGTCGCGGGCGTGAAAGTAGCAGCTTGAGTTTGGGGTAATGCCAGTGCAGTGTTCGTTGGCAAGGATGTTTGTGTCGGTGTTTCAGTGGGTGGCAGGGGTGTGGCAGTAGGGATCGCAGCCTCAGTTTGCGCCACCATTGTGAACGCGCTTGCTACTGCGGTATTTTGTACATCCGCTGCAGCCATGGTTGGAGGGGGAGGCTCGGCTCCACAAGCGCTGGCAAATGCCGCAACAAAGACAATGGTTAAGAGCGTTTTAAAGTGACTCATGTAGAATTTTCCACATACCGTTAACAATTTGGGTAGCATCCGCCACGCGCAGTAATGCTCTCATTGTCGATGGCAATTTTCCAGTTGCCTTCCGTGATGCGGAAACCACCAAACGCTTTCAAATTTTGCCTGCCAGTGATAAATGCTCCAGCACTATACTGCCCGATCGGCCCGGAGAAACTGTCACCATAGATGGCTAGATATCCGCATTGACCCAACTCTGTCACAACGTACATGGATAACACGATAGTCCCCTGCGGTCTGGTTTCATTGACAATGGTGAAGTTGGCTGTCGGACCCTCCCATGCGGTGAGTGCCTGGTTACACGGATCCGCTCCAGATCCGCCCGACTCGGAGGATGCCTGTGGCGTAAGTGTCGGGATATTGGCTGCTGGCGTGATTCCAGCGGCGGTGGGAAGAGCGGTGCCCAAACTATCCGGTGTCAGAGTGGGGAGTGGGGTATTTGTTGCCACAATTGTGGGGATGGGGGTATTTGTTGGAGGTAACGGTGTGGCACTGGGCAGGGACTCCTGAGTCTGAGCCACCATGGTAAAAGCCGCGGCTTCAGCTGTGTGCTGAATGTCCACCGGGTTTGCTGTGGGTGTGGCTTGCGCGCCACAGGCAGTTGCCAACAAGCTAAATACAACGCCCAAGATCAATGCGTTTCGTTTCATACGGTATTTACTTCCTTTTGAATTTCAGATATTTGACTTTATTGAACAACAACACTGTCTCTGAAGAGCGTGATGGTCAGATCGTCAGCATTTCTAAGCCTGAACTCTCCAACCATTTTTCTGCCACCTACCCATGCGACATAGAGATAAGACCCGGTAGGAGCTTGAATTTTTACTGTGCCCTCAACGGGATATTCAATAATGGTCGGTCCACCTTGTGCGGTGGTCACCTGCAATGAAATGTAGGCCTGTGTTCGTGATTTATTGACGAGGATTATCGTTGAATAGGGAACTGCTGGTGGCAGAGTTCCATAGGTGAGAATACCCAGTGTAGGTGTCAGTGTTGCACCACCAGTACCAACCGCGATCGTGGCCGTGGACGTCAAGGCTGGCTCCAAAGGCGTGCCACTTGTTGCGGTCGCTGGCGTAGTAGTAAGGTTGGGAACAGCAGTGGCAGTGAAAGGTTCGGTTGTTGCTGTGTCGGAGGGAAGCAGGATGGGGGGAGTTGCTGTATCAGTAACGGGAGCTACTGTAATGGTCGGAAGAGCCGTCAACGTTTGCGCAACAGAAGTCTTCGCAAGCGCATCCGCTGTTCCAGCCGAATTTGCAGTTGGAACCGTATTGGGAACAGGGTTGGAAGGTAGGCATGCCCCAAGAATAAGCGCGGCAATAACGGGTAGAGCGATCTTTTTCATGATGCCCTCCTTTAGGGCGGCCACCTCGCACGGCTCGTGCGGGGCTACGATGGGCTT
>Ga0079217_10000408_pt1 | contig 10688 bp, 12 predicted proteins | sample NCAS200_FD_76343 | JGI IMG/M metagenome (GOLD analysis project Ga0079217, IMG submission 76343) | Agricultural soil microbial communities from Utah to study Nitrogen management - NC AS200 | ecosystem: Environmental > Terrestrial > Soil > Agricultural land | place: USA: Utah | collected 2014-06-11 | reverse complement strand
GCGCGGGCGGCGACCGCCGTCGCGTCGGCCGGAATGCCGGGGGTGCTCGAGCTCCAGCTCAGGAATGACCGGTCGCTCTCGAAGGAGACGCTCACCGTGCCGTCCGCCTTCGAGACCTGGTAGTCCTTGAGCGCATCGAGCTGGATCACGATGCGGACGACGTCGGGCCGGTACTGGCTGTAGCGGATGTTGCTGATCCCGCCGCGATTCACGCCATCGTACGCCGACACGACTGCGCCGAGACGCATGCCGCTCAGGTCGAGCACGACGCGGTCGGGATTCCGCAGCACGAAGTCGGTCACGGTAACCGCGCCGCGCAGGCCGACCACCACTTCGGCCCGGCCGGGCGCAGGCTGCAGGCGGACGCCCGTCACCTCACCGCCCTGAGGCAGGGCGGCGCGCGCCGGGGCCGCAAAGCCCAGCACCAGGGCGGCGGCGACAAGTTTACGAGTCAGGCCCTTCATGGCGTCATGTCCTCCTGCTTGCGCAGCGAGAGAGTTTCCTGCCGCTCATACCCGAAGTCTTCGATACGGAACACCACGTCCTTCGCGCCGATCTGCACCACCTGCATCCGCCCCAGCTGATCGCCGGTGTGGAGCTTGTAGCGCTTCCCGGAGTCCTTCTCCCTCAGCACCGCAACGCTGTTGTCGTTGGAGCGGAGGTCGAGGTAGATGCCGACGAGCTGCAGGTTGCCGAGCTCGGGCCCTACCGCCTTCAGATTCATGAGCGACGCGAACGGGTCGCGCGGCCCGCCGGAGTAGGCGAACACCTCGCGCTGCACTTCGTTCACGCCGGTGCCGCCGGGCGTTGCCGCCGCGCTCGACACCGCCATCTGCATGCCCGCCGCCGCGGGATTCGCGGCCAGCTCGGCGCGCGCGCGGCGAATGCTGTCGGAGCGTGCCCGCGCCGCGGCGACCCGGGCTTCCTGGGCCTGCTCGGCGACTGCCTCGTCTCCGCCGGAGCAGGCCGCGGACAGCGCCGCGAGGCCCATGAGGCCGGCGATCAGGTAGTTACGTGCCACTGGGCTCTCCTTCCGCCGCGGCGGACTTGACGTACGTACGGATCTGGAATTTCGCCTCGAGCAGCGCACCGCTCGTGTCGTTCAAGGCCTTGGCGGCGGTCATCTGCGCCGGCGTCACCTGGACTTCCTGCGGCACGATGATGCGCTGCAGGCTGGCGACATCGGAGAGGAACTCGCCGATCTGGTCGTAGTGACCCATCACCGACATCGTGTACCGGTAGGTGTCGAAGGGCGCGGGGCCCGGCTCCACCGGCATCGGAACAACCTGCGCGAAGTTGACGCCGCGGAACTTCGCGCGGGTCGAGATGTCGTCGAGCAGGTTCGGGACTTCGTTCGTGGCCGGCACCAGGCGGCGCAGCAGCGCCAGGCTCGCGCGGTGGTCGTCCAGCTTCTTCCGCAGGTCCTCCGCGGTCCCGTTCGCGAGTTCCTTCCGGGCGCTGTCGATCTGCGCCTCGAGAAGCGAGAGCGTGTCCTTCGTCGCGGCGACCTGTTCGCGCTGCGCGTCGACGCCGGAGAGTCCGATGCTTGAGATACCGGCGCCGGTGTATCCGATGTACCCCACAAGGAGCGCGAGCAGTCCGAGGAGCAGGGGCGTGGTCCGTTCGTTGGTGGCCATCGTTACCTCACCGACTCGCTGAGGGGCACCGTGCGGATGTAGGCCGAATCGGCCGACCGGTACTGTGCACGGATGATGAAGGCCGTTACCGGCCGCTCCTTCTCGACCACCGTCATTGCCGACACCGGCGTCACCGCCTCGAGCCACGGCGAGGCCTCGAGCTGCCGGAGGAACCGCGTGTACGACTGGATGTCCACCGTGCGGCCCTCGAGGATGAAGGCGAGCGGCGGGGGCGCCACGGCCACGGAGTCGACGCCCGACGTATCCGCCGGCGCGGCCGGGGCCGTCGTGACGCCGGCGGCAGCGGCCGGCGTGAGATTGCCGACGCGCGTGAGCCAGGTATACGCCGGCAGCGCCCGGGCGACTTCGTCCATGACGTGCGGCCAGATATAGCGGTCGCCGTCGACCGACCGGATGACTCCGATCTGCGCGAGCAGCGAATCGCGGATGACTTCCTGGCGGCGCTTCTGCGTCAGGAACGTCTTGAAGCGCTTATGCTCGGCGCGCGCCTGCTCGAGCTTGGGCTCGAGGGCGTTAAGCTCGCGCTGTGCGGCGAAGGCGGTGATGCCGAGGAAGCCTCCGACGAGCACCCACGCGGCGACCGCCGCGATGAGCATGGGCTCCTTGACCTTGCCCCCGAGGCCGCGGAAACGCTCGCCGAGGTCCTTGAGCGGCGAGCCCGCGCGCTTGCGCTTCTGGCCGGGGCGGAGATTGATCGTGATCATCGGGCGTTGGTTCCCTTGGTCGGGGTCACGCGGCGCGGAGCGCCAGGCCGATCGGAAGCATCAGGAGCGGAGCGATATCGTCGCGCTCCATCGAGTCGAACACCCCTTCGGCGACTTCGAGCCGCTGAATCGGGTTCGCCTGCTGGACCGGAAGGCGCAGCCGGTCCGCGAGGATCTTGTTGAGGCCCGGGATCCTGGAGCCGCCGCCCGTGGTGAACACGCGCGAGACGCCGCCCGCCGACCGGCTCGCGGTCTGGAGGAAGGCCGCTGCGCGCTCGATGCCGACGGCGAGCTCTTCGCCGCGGCTCTCGAGGAACGGGATCAGCATCGGATCGGCCTCGTAGGCCTGGAGCAGACGCTCGGCCTCGTCGGCGCCGACCCCACGCTCGCGCTGCAGGTCCTCGCGGAAGCGCCGGGTGCCGATCGAGATGTCGCGCGTGAGGACGGGAATCCCGTCGTCGAGAATGTTCACGTTCGTCGTCTCGTGCCCGATGTTGACGAGACCGACGACCCCGCGCATCGCGTCCGGGTGATTCACCTCGAAGGCATTGTGGAGCGCGAACGCGTCCACGTCGATGATCGAAGGCTCGAGCCCGACGTCGCGAAGCAGGGCCATCTTCGTCTCCACCAGCTCGCGCTTGGCGGCGACGAGGAGCACCGTCATCTGAAGGCCGTCGGCCTCGGGATCGAGGATCTGGAAGTCGAGCTCGACGTTGTCCATGTCGAACGGCACGTGCTGCTCCGCTTCCCAGCGGATCACTTCGCGCGCCTCGGCTTCCTTCATCCGGTCCATCGCGATCTTCTTGATGATCACGTCGCGGCCGCCGACGGCGCAGACGACCTGCTTCGTCTTGATGCCCGACGAAGCCATGAGCCCGCGGATCGCATCGGCGACGAGGCCCTTGTCCATCACTTCGCCCTCGACGATCGCGTCGTCCACGACCTCCGTGGTCGCGACCTTGGTCAGGACCGGCTCGCCGGTGCCGTGCGAGATCTGCACGAGCTTGATGAGCCCGCTCCCGATATCGAGGGCGACGGTCGTCTTCTTCCGAGCGAACAGTGACATAATGGCCCAGGTGGTGGGGGTGATGAACGGGCTACCCTACCGAGCGGCCGCTGTCGCGTCCAACCGATTCCGCCGGCCTTCGGCGGGGAAAAACGCGACAAGGATTGCATCGAGCGGGAGCAACCGATGTGCCATGGGTCGGTTGCTGTCGCGTATGGCTATGGTGTGAAACGCTTTAGGTACAGGCACCGAGGTGCAATAAGGGGGTGCCGGGAACCCCCCGACACCCCCTTTCGCGATCTTTCTTTCACCTTGCGAATCGGTGCTGCAATTAGTTGCTCTGATGCAGCTGGGCCCAGCCGCGTTCGGCGAGGGGCACGACGCTCGCATTCGAGTTCAGCGCTCGTGCGATGGCGCACGCCGAGTAGTTCACCGTCGGCGTACCACCGAGGAAGTTCTCGTCGAGATCGACGTTTCGTGCCATGACGGCGCCGTTGATCTTGTTGCCGTTACCTGACGTTCGCAGACGACCATCCACGAGAACGATCCCGAAGAACTCCACGCCGCCGGCGAGCTCGAGGTCGCCGCGCACGAGCAGGATGCCCTGGCCGCGGCCGCCCTGCAACTTGAGGTTGCCCTCGCGCAGGATGATCGGGAAGTGGTTCTGGCAGACGGTCGCCGTGAGCGGCACCGCCGGATACCAGGGTTCTCCCCAGTTCAGCGTGTTGGTGCGGTCGCAGCGCAGCGGCAGTCCGGTCGTGGCCGGCCCCGTCGCCGTGGGATTCTCGACCATGATCTGTATATCCCGAATCGCCGCAAGCTCGTCGAACGGACGCGTGAAGATGGAGTCCACCACGTCCGTGTCGTTGGGCTGCATGGGTGGGTCGCCGAGAATCGTGGGCGATCCATTCGTCTGGATGTTTCCGTCGGTCCGAATGCCCGCCAGCGGATCACCAGGCGCCGGACAGACCGCGGCCCAGTTGGCCGGGCCCGCAGGCACGTTGTCATTTCCGTCGACGAGCGCGTTGCCGCCCACCCGTACGCCGCCGACGGCCGTCACCGCGGCCTCGATCTCGATGTCCGGACTCTTGGTGCGCACGAGCTGCCCGACGAGCCGGCGGGCGAGAATGGTCCCGCCCGGCGTCGCCGTCTGCCCGGTGGATCGGATGAGATACACGGCGTCGTTCAGCTTCGTCGCCGTTGCGATGAAGGTGGTGGTGCCTCCGAGCGAAACGGTGCCGACCGGTATCTCCTGGCCGACGTTGCCGGAGCCATACGTGGTCGCTTCCCACGTTTCGATGGTGTACGAGGTGCCGGCTTCCGCGGCCTGGAACGCCTGCGCGGAATACACCGTGTTCTGCCCGCCCCGCTGCTCGAGGCGGCCGGCGAAGAAGGTTCCCGCGACGAGCGCGCCGATCACGACCAGCGCCATGACGGCTACGGCCAGTGCGATCCCGCGTTCATCGGACAGCTTCGGTCCACGCATGACGGTTGTCCCGGTACGGGTCAGAATGCCGGCGCGTTCCGGAGGCGGACGCGCGCCGTAAGACTGTCTTCTTCGATCATGTTGTAGTACGAGCCGGTGGTGATCGGCGCCTCGGTCTCTCCATACAGCGCAATCTCGATCATCCGGATGTCGGCGAGCACGCCGGTCTGTGCGCCGGCTCGGTCGCGGTACGTGAACACGAGTCCATTGGCGGTGAGCGGGCCGAGCACCGGCTCGACCTGGCTCCCGACGGTGCTGAGCGACTGCCCGCCGAGCCAGAACCGGCCGTCCGCTTCGTACAGACGGAATTCCATGACCTCGTAGGCGCGCACCGGCGCTTCGATCTTCACCTTGTCGACGACCGCGATCTGATCCATCGCGGCGTTGGTTACCGCATCGAGCACCGTCAACTGTGTCGCGGCGGCTCCATCGGGACACGTCGAAGGCGCGACGCCGGTGACCAGCAGGCGTCTCCACGTGTCGTCACCGGCATTGGCGATGTTGTCGTCGACGAACAGGAAGACGCCGTCGCGGACGGCTTCGACCGGCCGGAACCCGAAGAGCAGGCTGTTCCGGAGCGTCACCTGCGTCGTCGTAACCTGACACGCCACGCCGGTCGACCGCATGGCCCGATAGCGGATCCGGTCGGCATCGGCGATGAGGACGTCGCCCGCGCTGATCTCCCTGAGCTCGGATGGGAGGAGCGAAATCCCGGCCCGCATGCTCCCCTGAAGTGACACGAGCTGGCTCTGCGCGCGAGACCCGCGCTGCATGTTGACCATCAGGCGCATCGTCACGGCGCCGATGATTCCCATCAGCACCATCGCTACCAGAAGCTCGACGAGCGTGAACCCGGAGCGGCCGTGCCGCGAACGCATGGTCACTTGCATGAGATGATCGTCCTCAGGGTGACGGTCCGGGTACCGCGCGGGACGTTGTAGGTCACGTTGGCCACGGCGTTCCGCTGCGTGCCCGCAACCGTGACCTGCCACGCCTCGCTCATCCCATCGGTCGTCGCCGTGGTGTTCACGGCGCCGAAGTTCGCGCACGGGACGGCGGTGGACCGGGCCTGCTGGCGCAGCGTCTCGAGACGGCGCTCGGCCACCTGGGCCGCGATGGTCGAGTGTTTGCCCGTGCCGATCATGCGGGTGACGAGCGCGGACGAGCTCACCAGGGCGAGCACGCCGACGCTGAGCACCATCATGGCCACGATGACCTCGACGATCGTAAAACCCTGGCGGTTGCTCACGGCTGTACCCTCCCGAATGCCGAGATCCGGAGCGTATCGATTGTGGTCGACTTGCTCACGACGGCCGAGACCGTGCTCGTGTTCAGCCCGAAGCCGCGCGGGTCGAAGCCGAGCGTGGTATCGGTGACCGTGACCGACACGCCGTACTGCTCGTTAAGATTCTGAATCGGCCCGACCGTATCCATCGTTCCCGCGCCTGGATTCAGACGCGGCGATGCAGTCACATAGATGGAGTTGCCGCTGAGGCGCAGGCGCGAGGTCCGTCCCGTCTCCACGGCGACGGCGCGAGCCCGCGCGAACGTGCTCGCGACCGCGCCGCTGCCCCCGTTCACGCTCGCACTCACGAACGCCTGATTGAGCCGCGGAAAGCCGACGAGCATGAGCGCGCCCGCCATGATCACGACGGTCATGATCTCGATCAATGAGAATCCCCTGCGATCCAGCATGCCGGTCTCCAGGTTTCGACGAGAGGATGATTCGCACACCACAGGCCACCGAGCCAGGCGTTGTGCCGTAACGACTTACGGAACTCCCAACCCGCGGATGACTGCAGGGTTCTGCGTGAGGTGCATCGAGTTGCATGCATAGAGGTCGGCAGGGCGGTAGGGCGGTAGGGCGGTAGGCTTAAAATGAAATCCCGCGTGTTCTCCCCCGCACTTATCTGCCGGACCTCACCTGCCGCCCTACCGCCCTACCGCCGTGCCGCCCTACTCCAGCTGATATCTCCGCAGCTTGTAGAAAAGCGTCCGGAGGCTCACACCGAGGAGTCGCGCCGCGTCGCGGCGATTACCGTTCGACGCGGCGAGTGCCCGCTCGATCGTTGCGCGCTCGAGCTGCTCGACCTGGGGCTTGAGCTGGTATCCGGTCGGGAGGTGACCGGCGCCGTTTCCGTTCCCGTTCACGGTGCCCGCACCATTTTCGTTGGCGGGACCGCTTCCGTTGGCGTGCGGCCGGCCGTTGTTCAGCTGGAAGTCCGCGGCGTCGAGCCGCCCATCGAAGCTGAGCACCGCGGCACGCTCGACGGCGTTCCGCAGCTCGCGCACGTTGCCCGGCCAGGCGTGACCGCTCAGCATCGCGAGCGCGCGCGGGGTGATGCTCACCGGACGCCCGAGCCGCTGTGCGGCTCCCCGGGCGAAGTGCGTGATGAGGGAGGGAATGTCCTCCGGATGCTCGCGGAGCGGCGGCAGGTGGAGCTGCACGACGTTGAGCCGATAGAAGAGATCGCTCCGGAAACTCCCCTGCTCCACCGCCTGCTCGAGCGGACGCGCTGTCGCGGCGATCACCCGGACGTCGACGCTGCGTCCCTCGCGAGCGCCGAGCCGGCGGATCTCGCCGTCCTCGAGCACGCGGAGCAGCTTCGCCTGGAGGCCGAGCGGCATGTCGCCGATCTCGTCGAGGAGCAATGTGCCCCGGTGGGATGCCTCGAACAGACCGGCGCGATCGGACGTCGCGCCGGTGAAGGCGCCGCGGATGTGTCCGAAGAGCTCGCTCTCGAGCAGCTGCTCCGGAATCGCGGCGCAGTTGATCGCGGTGAAGGCCTCTTCCCGCCGCGGGCTCATCCGATGGATGGCCCGGGCGACGACCTCCTTGCCGGTGCCGCTCTCGCCGGTCAGCAATACGGTCGTCGAGTGTGCGGCGACGCGGCCCGCGAGCTCGACCAGGTTCCGCATGGCCCGGCTCTCCGCGACGAGCAGGTCGCGTCCCCGCTCCGCGCCCAGCGTGGCGCGCAGCGTGTCGACCTCACGGCGGAGCCGCTCGCGCTCCTCCGCCTTCTGGATGGTGAGCGTGACTTCATCGGCGCGGAACGGCTTGGTGAGATAGTCGTACGCGCCCTCGCGCATCGCCTCGAGCGCCGCATCCTCCCCGCCGTACGCACTCATCATGACCATGAGCGCGCTGCCGCCTTCGGCGCGGAAGCGCCGCAGGAAGGTGAGCCCGTCCATCTCCGGCATCCGGACGTCGCAGAGGATCACGTCGAACGTCCCGGTCCCGGCCCGTGCGAGGGCCAGGACCGGGTTTCCTTCCGCCTCGATCTGGTACCCCGCCTCGGTCAGCAGAAGGCTCAGCGACTGACGGAGTGCGGAGTCGTCGTCTACGATGAGTATGCGCATCACGTTACCGCTGCGTTGAGGGCCGGAAGAAAGATCTTGAACGCCGCGCCGCCTTCACGTGCGCGGTCCACCCAGACGATGCCGCCCGCTTCGTCCACAGTCCGCGCGACGATCGCCAGGCCCAGTCCGGTTCCCTTCCCCGGTTCCTTCGTCGTGAAGAACGGGTCGAACACGCGCTCGCGATCGGCCTCGGCCACGCCGGGCCCGTCGTCGGCCACGAAGAGCAGCGCGCCCTCGGTGCCTGGCGGCAGATCGCGACGCCGGGGCCGCGACACGTAGTCGCGCGACACCTGGCGTCCGCTCGCCTCGCCGGCGCGAGCCGTCCCGCGCCGTTCCCCATCGAGCCGATGTGCACGTACCCCGGCCCAGATCCGTGCTCCGGGGGCCGCGTCACGCGCGTTGAGCAGCAGGTTGAGCGCCACCTGCTCGAGTGCATGGCGATCGGCGCGCACCGCCGGCGCCGCCGGCTCGACGTCGAGCTCGAGCTCGTGCCCGCGCAGGGCACCCTGCGTCGAGAGGAAATCGGCCGCGGTTCGAAGCGCGCTGCCCGGGTCGGCCACGCCCGACGTCCGCTCCGGCCGGGAGTAGTCGAGCAGCGACTCGACGATCCGGTCGATGCGCTCTACTGCCTGCCGCATCTCGTCGAGCACCGGCGTATCCACGCCGCGCTTCCGGAGCACGTCCACGTAGGTCCCGATCGCGCCGAGCGGATTCCGTACCTCATGCGCGACGCCCGCGGCGAGGCGGCCGATTCCGGCCAGCTTCTCGGCGCGGACGATCTGGCTCTGCGCATCGAGCAGACTCTCCGCCATCGCGCGATAGCGATCGGCCAGGACCGCCAGCTCGTGTGACTCGTAGTCACCCGGCTCGCTGAGCCGCCCGGACGCAAGCGCTTCCGCCTCTGCGCCGAGCCGGGCAACGGGCGCGAGGATGTAGCGGTTCATGAGGTGCGCGCCGAAAAGCACGAGAACCGCCGTGCTCCCGAGCCAGAAAGCGGCGAGCGGCGCGAGCAGGTCGGACGGGTCGGCGCCCGTGAGCAGCAGCGTGATCAACCCGACCAGGACTACCGCGGCGCTCGCCAGGAACACCAGCCGGAAGAGGAGCTGCAGCCGGAGCGAGGGGCGCGATGTCATGGCGAGACGCTACGGCGTGCAGGCGATCAGTCCCTCGGCGGACGCGGGCGGCGGAGGGGCCACGTTGCCCATGTAGAGCGCGCAGGTCCGCGTCGTGCCGGTCGGCACCGAGGCCACCGCGCCCCAGCCGGAGGCCGTGGCCTGGGAGATCGTGATGGTCACGCCCGACGACGGGTTGTACGTCAGTGCCGCATTGGGGACCGCCCCGCCGTAGTACGTGAGATTGTCGGCGGCGTACGATTCCTGCGCGGTCGCGAAGTTGCGGAGGTCGCCCCGCATCTTCGAGAGGAACGCCTTCTCCTTCGTGTTGCTGAACTTCGGGATCGCGATCGTCGCCAGAATACCGATGATCACCACCACGATCAGCAGCTCGATGAGCGTGAAGCCGCTCCTGCCCGCGCGCATAAGGGTTCCGCCTGGTGAAAGTCTTCCGGGTGTCCTGCCCCCCGCTGATGCGGGACTCGGGGGGCAAGCGAATGGGGCGGCGATCCGAAGAGCACCGCCCCATTCACATGCACTAGCCGCGATGGATCAGGTCGTGCAGCGCGGCTCGCCTTCGTTGACCGCCGGCGCAATCGCCGGGCCCGCGCCGCCGAAGATCGCGCAGGTCTTGGTCGTGCCCGTGTGCGCCGCCGTCGCGCTCCAGCCGAGGCCCGCGTTCGCCGCGATGGTGAGCGAGACACCAGCCGACGGCACGAAGGCCGCCACACCGCTCGACTGCGTGGCGCCGATGGCGCCGGCGTAGACGAGGAAGTCCGAGAAGTGGGCTTCCTGCGCGGTCACCATGTTCCGGAGGTCGGACTTCATGGCGGTCAGGTACGCCTTCTCCTTCGTGTTCGCGAACTTCGGAATCGCGATTGCAGCCAGAATGCCGATGATCACGACTACGATCAGCAGCTCGATAAGAGTGAAGCCCTTGCGGTTCGACATGGTGCCCTTACCTCCGAGAGTGAGAAGCCAGCGAGCGGTCCGAGTGTCCCTTCAGCGATGCCGGGTCGGTCGGGCCCTGGAAAGGCAACCGCCATGCCATCTGCCGTACGAAGGGTCGTAACGCTCGTGGTGTGAAGCAGATACATCGACTCGACCGGGTTTCGCCGTGAGAGCCCGGACACCGGACACGCCGGATTTTGCAAGAAGACCGAGCCGCGTCGTATCTACGGAACTCTCTGGAGTGCAACATCATCTACGGAGTGCAGAGGAGTGCAGTAAAAGTGCCGACGGGACGACGGAACGACGGAACGGCGGAACGGCGGAAGGGGCCGGACACGATCCAGCGCTCGAGTCGCTGACCGCGTTCCGGCCCCCTTCGCTTCGCTCGGGGTGACAATCGCTCCCGAGCCG
>Ga0079217_10000407_pt1 | contig 10691 bp, 10 predicted proteins | sample NCAS200_FD_76343 | JGI IMG/M metagenome (GOLD analysis project Ga0079217, IMG submission 76343) | Agricultural soil microbial communities from Utah to study Nitrogen management - NC AS200 | ecosystem: Environmental > Terrestrial > Soil > Agricultural land | place: USA: Utah | collected 2014-06-11 | reverse complement strand
GCCGGATCTTGGCGGTGTGTTGCCGGACCTGCAAAAGGGTGACGCGCTGAATTTGCTATCGATGGACCCGCGCCAGCATTTCACTCAACCTCCGCCGCGCTACACACAGGCCTCGTTGATCAAGGAACTCGATGAAAAGGGCATCGGGCGGCCATCGACTTACGCGGCGATCATTTCCAACATTCTCGACCGCGAATACGTGCGGCAAAACGAAGGCCGGTCGCTGGCCCCCACCGATTTGGGATTTTTAGTGACCGATCTCTTGGTTGAAAGCTTTCCGGATATTTTGAACGTAGAATTCACCGCCGGCATGGAAGACGAACTCGATAAGATCGAGGAAGGCAAAGAGAAGTGGACCAAGGCGATGAAGCGCTTTTACACGCCTTTCTCGCGTGATCTCAAGAAAGCCGAAAAGGAGATGCGCGACGTCAAGCGTCAAGAAGTGCCGACCGAGATCGACTGTGACAAGTGCGGCGCGAAGATGGTTATCAAGTGGGGGCGTAATGGCGAGTTTCTCGCTTGCCCGCAGTATCCCGAGTGCAAAAACACGAAAAATTTTACCCGCAGCGAGACCGGCGCGGTTGAAATCGCCTCGGAAGAGGAAGTCAACGAAACCTGCGGGGAATGCGGCCGTCCCATGCTCTTGCGTTGGGGTAAATTCGGCAAGTTCCTCGGTTGCAGCGGTTATCCGGAATGCAAAAACATTCAGCCGCTGGAAAAACCAGTCGATTTGGGCATCAAGTGTCCGGAATGCAAAGAGGGCAACATCAAGGAGCGGAAATCGCGCTGGGGAAAAGTTTTCTACGGTTGCGATAAATATCCCGAATGTAAATTTGCTTCTTGGGACAAGCCCATGCCAACGCCGTGCCCCGACTGTGACAGTCCGATCCTTGTCGAGAAAGTGACCAAGCGCGCCGGCCGCACCCATCGTTGTTACAAAAAAGAGTGCGGCTATTCGATTCAAGTAGCCGAACAATAACTCGGTGTGATCGCGCGCCAGAGCTCCTCCTGCTGTCTCGGCGCGAGAGCGCCGGAGTATTGTCGGCAAAGTCCGTGCGTGTTAACTAGCCCAAGTGCCGGCGGACTAACTCACAATCAATTCAATGAAGAATATCGTTCGAATCATCGGCGGTGGCTTAGCGGGGGCGGAAGCGGCTTGGCAGCTCGCCCGACGGGGGATCGCTGTTGAGCTGTTCGAGATGCGGCCGCAACAGATGACCGATGCCCATGCCGGCGACCATCTCGGCGAGCTGGTATGCAGCAACTCACTGCGCTCCGACTCATTGACTGCGCCGGCGGGCTTGCTCAAAGCCGAAATGCGCCGGCTCGACTCCTTGGTAATTCGCTGTGCCGAAGCTACCAGAGTGCCGGCAGGTTCCGCTTTGGCGGTCGATCGCGAGCAATTTAGTCTCGCGCTCACGCGTGCTATCGAAGATCTCCCCGCCGTGCGGATCGTGCGGCAAGAAGTTCAAGAAATTCCCAATGAGGGTATCGTTATTCTCGCCACCGGCCCGCTTACTTCGCCGGCTTTGTCGCGCGATCTGGCGGCGCGCTTGGGAGAAGCGCATCTTTATTTTTACGACGCTATTTCGCCGATTGTGACTGCCGAGTCGATCGACATGAAGGCGGCGTTTCGCGCCGCGCGCTACGACAAGGGCGGCGACGATTATCTCAATTTGCCGATGACGCGTGAGGAATACGATCGTTTTATCGGCGCGCTGCGCGGCGCGGCGCGGGCGCCGACGCACAGCTTCGAGCGTTTCGTTCCCTTCGAAGGCTGCATGCCGATTGAAGAAATGGCCGATCGCGGGCGAGAAACTCTGGCGTTCGGGCCCATGCGCGCAGTAGGTTTGATCGACCCACGCACCGGCCGGCGTCCGTACGCGGTGGTGCAGTTGCGCCAAGAGAACCGCGAGAAGTCGCTTTACAATCTCGTTGGATTTCAAACCAAGATGACTTATCCGGAACAGCGCCGCGTCTTTGCGCTGATCCCCGGCTTGGCCAATGCGGAATTCATCCGTCTCGGCAGCCTGCACCGCAATACGTTTATCAATTCGCCGCAGCATCTGTTGCCGACCCTGCAGTGGCGCCAACGCGAGACGCTATTTTTTGCCGGCCAGATGACCGGAGTAGAGGGTTACATCGAATCCGCCGCGACCGGCCTGCTGGCGGGAATCAACGGGGCGAATCTGCTGATCGGTAAGCCGCTCGTAAAACCGCCGCCGACGACCGCATTGGGATCTCTTCTAGAATACATTACCGATACGGAACGCAAGCGCTTCCAACCCATGAATGTCAATTTCGGCTTGATCCCGCCGCTCGGTTCCCGACTGCGCGGGAGGGCGAAGAAGGAAATGATGGCGCGCCGCGCGCTGGCCGACATGACGGCATGGGCGAGCGAGAGCGAGATTTTTGTGGTGCCCATGGAGAAGGATACGCTTTCCGGCGGCGATAAGGCCAATGCGTTATGAGCCCGCGACGCAGCGCTTTTTTCGATGTCGGTACAAATACGATACTCTGTGTCATCGCCGAGATCCGCGACACTGGCCGTTTCCGAGTGTTGGAGGATATGGGAGAAATTACCCGACTGGGACAAGGCGTTGGCCAAACGCGGCGCATCAGTGCAGAGGGCGAGGAGCGCAGTCTCGCCGTGCTGAAGCGCTATCGCTGCCGATGCGAGGATTTGGGAGTCGACGAGATCGTCGCTGTAGGGACCAGCGCTCTCCGCGACGCGGAAAATAGCGGCGAGGTGTGCGCACGGTTTCAAGTCGAGCTTGGTTTTGACATTCGCGTGATTTCAGGCGCGGAAGAGGCGGCCTACTCGTTCGTCGCTGTGCAGCGCGGGTTGACGTTGACCGAAGATCAGATTTTAGTGATCGATATCGGCGGCGGCAGCACCGAGTTTATCAGCGGCGATCGGGGCGGAATTTTTCAGGCGGTGAGCCTCGATCTCGGTTCGGTGCGGCTCACGGAGCGATTCCTGCCTTCCGACCCGGTGCGAGCCGATGAAGTGAAGCGCATGAACGCGGCCATAGATCAAGAACTTTCCCGATTGCCGGAACTCGGGTTCGCTCTCGATCCAACCTTCGCGCTCGTGGGCATAGCCGCCACCTGCACCACGTTGGTGGCGATGGAAAAAGATTTAGCGCTGTATTGTCACCGTGACGTGCACGGCAGCACACTAACCTTAGATGCCGTAAAGCGGCAGCTTGACCGTCTCGAACGGAGATCCGTAGCCGAGCGACGGCAGCTTGCCGGGCTCGATCCCCAGCGCGCTGACGTGATCTTTGCCGGCGCTTGTTTACTGGAACGCATTATGGATCGCTACCAGTCTGACCACATCGTCGTCAGCGATCAAGGCGTGCGCTATGGCTTACTGCACGCGGCCGCGCGGCCGCTCTAAAACTATTGACATTTGTAAGCGAATTGGAAATGATCTCTCTTTAAATTTTCGGTCATTTTTCAATCAGCGCCGGCTTGTCACGGGTGAGGTAAACAGCATGACCAAAGCAGAGTTAATCGACGCCGTTGCCAATAGTGCTAAAATCAGCAAGCTTGCCGCCGGCGATGCTGTAGATGCCACTTTTGATAGCATCGCCAAAGCGATAAAGAAGAGTAAAAGGTTTCAAGTCCCCGGCTTCGGGACATTCACGGTACGTTCACGCAAAGCCCGCAAAGGTAGGAATCCGCAAACCGGCGCCCCCATCAACATCAGAGCGAGCCGGACCGTAGGCTTTAAGGCCGCCCCGGTACTCAAAAAGGGGCTATAATTGCTCCGGTCATCCGTTGACGGCCACTGCGGAAAAACCGGGGTGGCCTTTTTTTTGTCCGAGTTGATGAGTTGAGTTGAGGCACATACAATACACAAGGATTCGAAAGAGTCCTGGTAAGACAAGAGACGCACAATGTCGATCAAAACCGATAAAATTTGGCTCGATGGCAAGTTGATTCCTTGGGAGGACGCCAAGGTCCACGTGTTGGCGCACGCCCTCCACTATGGCACAGGATATTTTGAAGGAATTCGTTGTTACGAGCTCGCCGGCGGCCGTTCGGGGGTATTTCGTTTGCCGGAACATATGCGCCGGCTTGCCGATTCAGGGAAAATTTTGGGGTTTCCCTTGCCCTATAGCGAAGGCCAGGTGTGTCAGGCTGCCATCGACGTTATTCGCGCCAATAAGTTAAAGGAGTGCTACATCCGACCGCTGGCTTTTGTCGGTCTCGGCGACTTGGGTCTTTACGCGCCCAACAACCCGGTCAATGTCTGCATTGCGGTCTGGCCTTGGGGCGCTTATCTCGGCGACGAAGGTCTGCAGAAAGGCATTCGAGCCAAGATTTCTTCATTCACGCGCCATCATGTAAACGTGATGATGACCAAGAGCAAGGGCGCGGGAAATTATATCAACTCCGTGCTGGCCAAGCACGAGGTGAAGAAAGCCGGCTATGACGAAGCCATCATGCTGGATGCCGAAGGCTATGTTTCGGAAGCGAGCGGCGAAAACATCTTTATAGTGCGCGACCGCAAGATCAAGACCACGCCGCTCACCTCGATCCTGCCGGGCATCACGAGGGATTCGATCATTGTCCTGGCCCGGGACAAGGGGTATGAAGTCGTCGAGGAACGCTTTACCCGCGACGAGCTGTATTGCGCCGATGAAGCGTTTTTTACCGGCACGGCGGCGGAACTTACGCCGATCCGGGAAGTGGACGACCGGCCGATCGGCGCCGGGCGACGCGGGCCGGTGACTGAAGATATTCAGCGGACGTTTTTCGACGTGATCAAGGGGAAAAATCACAAGTACGAGAAATGGCTCACCTACGTTTAGCCGCTCGTTCGTCATTTTCGCATTTCTACGCACCCTGTAAGACGCGATAGGTTGGACGATGGCCGACCGTCTCGATGCCACTCTCCGCGTAACCATGTTGCCGCGCGATACCAACGCCCGCGGGACTATTTTCGGCGGCGTTATTTTGAGCCACATCGACTTGGCCGGCGGCATCGCCGCCTCACGGCAAGCTTCACGTAATTTCGTCACCCGGGCGATGCGCGAAGTCGAATTTATCGCGCCGGTGTATATTGGTGATGTGGTGAGTTTTTATGCCACGGTGCTGCGACGCGGCACGACTTCAATAACCATCAAAGTGAGCGTCGAGGCGGAGCGCGGCAAAGAGCCACGGCAGCGCGTTAAAGTGACTGAGGCGGAAGTCGTGTACGTCGCGGTGGATGAGACCGGAAAACCAGCTCCGTTATGAAGATCATGCCATGAATTTTACCTTACATCTATGCGCGGGTTTAGCGTTTGTTCTTGCGGCGGCGGTGAAACTCGATGGCGCCGAAGTTAGCGCTGTTCAGGAATCGGCACCGGGCTGCTGCAAACGCGATGTCGATATTGCGCGCTGGCTCAAGAACGCCGATCGCCTCTATGGGCAATTCAAAGCGCGCGAAGCGGTCAGGGAGCTGCAACGGATACTCCAGGTCGACGCCGGCAATTTTGAAGCGCTGATTAAGATGGCGCGCGCCCATATTGATATTGGCGATATGATTCCGGAAAGCGACGCCACTTGGAAAGAAAGAAAGCTAAAGGAATACCGTGTCGCCGAAGATTACGCGCGCCGGGCGATCAAGATAAACCCCCAGTCCAGCTGGAGTCATTTCTGGCTGGCCGCGGCGCTCGGCAATGCCGCGATGTTATCGCCCGTGGCGCGGCAACTGGAGCTTGCCAATGAGATTCGCACGGAAATCGAGAGAGCGATTGAGTTGGACTCCAAAAACGGTTTGGCTTATCACGCTTACGGCGTATGGCATCGTAAGGTCGCTGAGATCGGCGGTGCCAGCCGCGTGTTGGCTCCGGTGCTCTATGGACAGTCCGTGCCGACTGGCAGCCTGGTGAAATCGGTCGAGTATCTCAAAAGAGCAGTCGAGCTCAACCCCACTTTCATTGTTTCGCGCTTGGAGCTGGCGCGCAGCCATGTTGGCCGGGCAGAATGGGAGCCGGCGCGGGTGTTACTGCGATCGATCCCCGACCTGCCGATTCAGTTTTCCGACGACAACAAGCACAAGCAGCAAGCGGCTCAGCTACTGACGGAGATTAACGATCGTTAGCCACGCAGGCGCTGCCGTCATTTCTTTCATCAACGGCACCGCGCGATCTTTGATCTCTTTCCTTGCTTATGTGCCGGCATCTGTAACCAACGCGAGCCGATGCGACTGGAAACCGTATCTATCCGCGAATCGCGTGCCCTGCAAATGCCGAGGTAATCATTTACTTCGGACAGCCAGTCATGAAGCTTGGCTCGGCTGAATACGCAAGCAGAGAAAGTCACTAATCCCCAATAAGAGATTCTCGCGGTTACCGCACGGGTTAGGCCAAGAGCACCAAACGTTTGCACCGCCAGCGCGCATTCAGTATCAATGAATTCGAGATTATGAAGAGAGATACGCGGCGCTGGCTCTGCCTTGTCCTGTCCATGGCATTCTTCGCCTGCGGCGACTCGGGCAAAGCCGTGAAGACCCTGCGCGTCGGTTTCGTCCCGTCCGAAGACGCCCAGCAGGTCATGCAGAACGCCCAACCCATCGTGGAGATTCTGCGGAAAAAACTGGCTATGGAGATTCAACCCTTCGTGGCGACTGACTACACCGGAGTCGTCGAGGCTCTGCGCGTGAACAAACTGGACATAGCGTTTTTGACTCCGGCTTCCTACGTCCTGGCCAAAAACGAAGCCAACGTGAAAGTTGTGCTCAAGTCGGAGCGCAAAGGCGTGCCTTATTACTACGCAGCGATCATTGTCCGAGCCGACAGCGGCATCAACAATATTGAAGATCTGCGCGGTAAGAGTTTTGCGTTTGGCGACCCACTCTCGACCACCGGTAACGTCATCCCGCGTCAGATGTTCAAAGCGCGCGGCATCGATCCGGTGCGCGACTTCAAACAGGTCTTATATTCCGGCGGTCACGACGCCACTGTGTTAGCGGTGTTAAACGGCAAAGTCGATGCCGGAGCGACATACGCGAACTCCCCGGATAGCAGCGACACCGCTTGGATGCGCTACCTGAAAAACAGCGAGGATGTCGGAAAGATTCGTGCGATTGCTTTTTCCGAACCCATCCCCGCCGATAATCTTGTGATCAGCGCGTACCTGGACGATGGGCTCGCCAAGAAAATTGAAGCGACTTTTATCGACCTTAGCCGCGATCCCGAGGGGAAGAAAATGCTGCGCGAGCTCTATCAGATCGACGGTTTCGTTCCCGCCACCGACAAGGATTATGACTCCGTGCGATCGGCTTTTGCCGACGCCGGCATTCAGATCAAAGACGCTCTGCAAAAAAAGCGCCCGTGACGATTCTCGAAATTCGCGATCTTCAGCAGTCTTACAACGGCGGCGCGCCGGTTTTGCGAGGCATTACATTCCAAGTCGAGCAGGGAGAATTCGTCGGTATTGTCGGCCTGTCGGGCTCGGGCAAGTCGACGTTGCTGCGCTGCATCAACCGGCTGATCGATGCCGCCGCCGGCGAGGTTCTCGCGCCGCAGACACTCTTAACGGCTCAAGCTCGGAGTCCGTCTCTGGATATCCTAAAACTCAAGGGCGCCGATCTGCGCCGTATCCGCCGCAAGATCGGCATGATTTTTCAACAATTCAACCTCGCCAAGCGATTAACGGTTATCGATAACGTACTCTGCGGTGGTCTTGGCTACCAACCGGTGCTGCGCAGCACGCTGCGAGTCTTTACTCAAACGGAGCGGCGTCAAGCGCTCATCAATCTGAAACGCGTCGGTTTGCTCGATCACGCTTACAAAAGGGCGGATGAGCTGAGCGGCGGCGAGCAACAGCGTGTCGCCATCGCCCGCACCTTGATGCAGCAGCCGGCCATCATTCTCGCCGACGAGCCGGTTTCCAGTCTCGATCCGAAACTCTCTCGCGTGATTTTGGATATTCTCAAGCGGGTCTGCCGCGAGGACGGCATCACTGCGCTGGTGAGCCTGCACACGCTGGAGCTTACACGCGAATACGCCGACCGGGTGATCGGCCTCAAAGCCGGCCAGATTGTCTTCGACGGCGCGACCAAGGATTTGACCGATGCCGTGGTGGATGCGGTTTACCAGCACCAAGACTAAGACGGCTACTTCGGTTCGACTCGCCCCAGTCGAACATCGGTGCTTGAATCATCGAGCTTGCCGAGCGCGTAGCGGTAGCCGATGTCGATGATTGTATCGATGCTACGCCAGTCGAAAACGCCGAAGTGCCGCACTGGCGGATCCAAGCAATAGTCGGCTGCGAGCTTCGCTGCTTCGAGAAAGCGAATGCTGCCGACCGTCGTCGTCCGATAGAGAATGTTCAGTATGCTCGGGATGTCGGGCGGGTTGGAAAACGGGTTCATTCTTTGCCCGAGGAGTCTCCAACCGGACACAGTGTAGCTTTCCTTAAGCTTGCTGTTGAATTCCAACTGTTCGCTGACGTCGACGGCAAAAACGACTCCCGGACAGAATTTTTTCATAATATCGACCGGCAAATTGTTGACCAGGCCGCCGTCGACAAATATCTCCCCATTTTCAATCGCCGGCGGCCCGATGCCGGGGATCGACACGCTGGCTCGTACCGCTTTCCAGAGAGTTCCCTCGCCGTGTATTTTGGCATCCGCAGTGGTGAGGTTTGTGGAGACGCAGAAAAAGTTTGTCCGAAGATTTTGAATATCGGCGGCGCCGAACATTCTTCTCAGCATCTGGTCCATGCGCCGCGCCGAATTCAAGGCGACTAACGGTAAAGTGTAATTCTTTTGCGGTTCGCAACGTGGCCACTCTTCTCGGTTGACGCGCGCCATAGTTCCCCAATCCCAGCCTAACGCATATTGCGCGGCGATCACGGCGCCCATGCTGGTGCCGCCGATGTAGTCGATGGGAACGCGCCGCTCGCTGAGCGCGCGGATGACGCCGATGTGAGCAAAGCCGCGGGCGCCGCCGCCGCTCAGTACCAAGCCGATGGCGGTGCCGGTGAGTAGGCGGACTAATCTTGTCATGTCTTCTGGTTCCGTGGGAACGATATGATGATAGGCAGCGACCTGCAGTGACGCGAGCCATCTTGAAGTACCCGCATCGGGATTGAAGCCATGCTCATGAAGCAATACCAACTCGATGCGCGTGGCGACGCGGCTCTGGTCAAAGTATTTTTGCAGCGTCTCGAGTTGCGAAATTGATGGACGTGAATTTGCAGTGGCAACCACTAAAATCAGGTCGGCTTGTCGCAGGCAAAGTCTTTTCCACGAGGAGTTCTCCAGCTCTGCTTCGTACAGAACAAAGCGGTGGCTGGCTTCGAGTGTGTTAAGGCGGGCGCTGGTGGCGCCGTCGTCTGCACCGGGCGACGCGTCTTGAGCACTCAAGCCGCAAGCGGATTCGAGATTGTACCTCGCTAGATGGAGAGTCGGACCGCCGACTTTCATCGTGCCCGCCAGCGCGGCGGCAAAGTTACCCAGCTTTACGCGTTCGTCGAAAGGCAGTATGGCGATCGTTCGAGTATTACGCCGCGATACAGTTGGATCGTTTCCTTGCCGCTGGCGGTCCGCCAGTTGTCGGGCGATCTGGCTGATCAGGTTGGGATCCGATCGGATTGCGCGTTCAAACGCGGCGCGCGAAAGCATCGCGAGTTCGGTGTCGCGGATCGCCTGAACCGTTGCCGACCGCGGTTCTCCGGTGAGCAGGGCGAGCTCGCCGACGGTTTCGCCGCGAGACAGCTCCCGCACTGTTTCCACGGTGCCATCGCGATGTTCGATGGTGACGCGCAGGCGACCCGAAAGTACGACGTACATGGCTTCGCCCGCCGCGCCGATGCGAAACAAGATCTCGCCGCCGAGCACGCGGGTTAGTTCCAATTCGATGAGTAACCGGTCGATCGTAGAGGAACTTAAGGCAGCAAAGAATGGCGTGGCTGATAGCTCGGCGAGTTTATCTTGGGGAAACATCTTGCCTGCTTGGTTGAGCAAACTCGCAGAATAACGGCTTCTGTCTCGTTGAGTCTGCAGCGAACCCGGCCATGGCTTGGTTGGGATCAGATACCTCATTGTTCCCTCATAATTCAAGCATAGAGGCACTGCTGTTTGTCGACCGTTGCCGACCACGGCGAAGGGAGCCCAGAACATCGAATGGGCATAACTGTGCCGCTGTTGGCCGTGGTTTGGGTCGCGTTGGCGACGGAGCGATGGGAGCGCCGCCGGACAGCGCTCGGGCAATATGTTGGATGGGAATGAGAAGCTCGAAGTGACGGTCTTCTTCATCGACGTACGTGATTTCACCACCGTTTGCGCGGGGCTGCCCTGAGCAGGTCGTGGTCAGATGAACAAGCTTTTCGCCATGATGGGCAAGATCATCGCGCCCCATCAGGGTATCACTCTGGATTTCATCGGCGATGTCGGCTCGCGGTCTTCGGCGCGCCAAACTCAATCCACGCCACGCCCGAAACGGTGTCCAAACCGCTATCGAAATGCTCGCGGGCCTTGACGAACTCAACGCCCAATGGGAAAAGAAGGGCATCGCGCCGCTCAAGATCGGCGTTGACATTCACTCACATCGGGGGCAGGTTCGTGGTTTTGATATTCTTCCGACGGTCTCATGACATTGCTGATGCGTGCCAGGTAGCACGGGATGCGATCAGCGCAAACGCAAAGTATTCACTAAGATGAATGGAGATTCGCCTTGAGCGAAGAG
>Ga0079217_10000402_pt1 | contig 10736 bp, 7 predicted proteins | sample NCAS200_FD_76343 | JGI IMG/M metagenome (GOLD analysis project Ga0079217, IMG submission 76343) | Agricultural soil microbial communities from Utah to study Nitrogen management - NC AS200 | ecosystem: Environmental > Terrestrial > Soil > Agricultural land | place: USA: Utah | collected 2014-06-11 | reverse complement strand
GTTAACTTTTCCAGGCGGGCGCGCCGTGAAAGCTCATCCACCAGGTCTTCAGGTAGCTGGATGCAATGGATGTGCCCCCGTGTTGCCTTCGGGTGAAGGGGTGGCACACGCTTCTCACGCGTTTGCACTCGGTATGAAATTTCATCAGCCAGTTGTGTGAACGCGTATCTCAATGTACGCAGGCCTAATTGCAAACCGCGAAACTTGGCAGGAAATCTGGTTTCTACTGAATCTGTATGGGGAATCTGCCCCGAAACGGGAACCGTCTTTTCGTCCCTCATAGAAGCGCAGACCTTTAGGAACTCATGCATGAGTCGCGCCATGGAGGCTGAATCCGCAATCATCAGGTGGATGGTGAGAATGATCTCCGCACGTTCATGCGTTGCATCATATAAGTAAGTGCAGCGAAATAAAGGGCCCATGGAAGTATTAATTCGATTCCCCAATTCCACTTCGGCAATGTCAACCCAATGGCCATCGTTCCAACGCGGCAGAACGTGGAAGGGAAGTACCGGGTCAACCAGATTTACAAAATAGTAGTGGCCCTGCTCCACCAGCAGGCTCGCAGAGAGAAAAGGATGATGATCCTGCAAAACCTTTAGCGCGTTTCGGACGATCTGCGGGGAAGGTGCACTCTCCAATCGAAGGACGCTCACCCTGTGAAACGGCGCATGCTCATCAGCGATGAGCAGCGCACGCTCGAATGTTCCCAACTCACGTTTCATTTGGCTTTATTAAAATCCAGCTTTCCTGGCTTCAGACCTGGCAAGCTCTAATTCGCGTACAGCACCCATCTTCTCGAAGATCTGGGTGGCTCGCTCGAAGTGTTGGCGGCGCACATTGTCATTGTCCTTTAACGCGGCGCCCAGTCTGACACGCATCAAGCCTTCCTGATAAGGCATGTTAAATTTCACTGCCGCTTCAAGACCTTTGTTCCAGGTTCTAATGGCCGCCTGAGGCTTATCCGTCAGCCATTCATACCAACCCTGATAATAAGGGGTCACAGGCTGGCCGATCGGGAAAACTTTTTGGAAGGCGCGCAGTAGCTTGAGCGCTCTTTCTGCAAGCAATTCATATCTATCGGCATCCACCTGCCCGGTCGAGTCTCGAAGCGCTTTTTCCCATAACTCAAAATAAACATCTGCGGCGGCGGCAAAGCCAAGATCCATCGAATAGACCGTTGGCGATATATCCGCAGCCAGTTCAAGCACCACGCCGGCATACGCCAGCGCCTGACCGTAATGACCCAATCGTAAATGGGCCAGGGCAAGCTGTCCGTTGGTATTGATCGATGAGGCCAGGTTGGGAAGTTCCTCCAGGATCTGGAGCGCTTCCTCAAGCATGGGGACGGCCTCCGCTTCATGCCCCAGCCGGATGTTGTTTGCCGCGACGCCAAACAGTCCCCACCCCTGCTGCAGTGGGTTGCGTCGCTTGCGCGCGTCTGCCAGCAGAACCTTTTGAATATTGATTGCATATTCAATATCACTTGAGATGATGGCATTCTCAGCCAGCAGGACTGTGCAATCACCCCATTGACGCGAATCACCCAACTGTTCACTAATGGCTTTCGCCTGCTCCACGCGCGTACGCACTTCATCCCATTTCCCAACTGTGATCTGATAAACGCTGGTAACCACACTGACCGTGATCAGGTTTGATGGCTGATTCACTTCCTTTGCAACAGCCAGCGCACGCTGCACATATGTTTCTGCCAGTGGATGTAACTGAGCAAGCCCTGCTAAAACTGCCATGCCTGCATATGCCGAGGCGAGTTCGGGCGATGGACCTGTCTTTTCAGCAGTGTTCATAAAACGAAGGATGCAATACATGATCGGAATCGTTTCGTTGGAATAAAAATAGATGCGCCCCATCAATTCATACAGACGGGCAACCTCGATACTCACCTGCCTTTGCTGCTCATTGGAAACTGTACCAATATATCTGGATGGGAAAAAGCGGTGAACTACCTGGCGGGTAATTTGCGGCAGCAACCCCAGCGCAAAGTGTCCCTTTGAACTCGGCAGTGGACTTTCCAGCAGCCGTAAAGCCTCACGCACATGGATATTGCAATCAGGCAGTGATCCCAGTCCATAATGCGCCAGGCCAAGCCTGCTGTGCCAGCGCGCCCTGCGGATCTGGCGGTTGAGGGACGCTTCTCTGCCCTCTGGTTTCGGCAGCTTGGCGTCCCATTCCAACGCCTGGCTAAAAAACTGCACAACCTCCTGATTGGCAAACGTCTGCATGGCTTGTTCGCCGGCCTTTTCAAGATATTCCACAGCCTTGTGAGCTGCCTCATCTTTCGACAACGACTCTGTTGCTTCGGCAGCCTGGGTCCAGTGATAAGCCAGCAGTGCATAATAAGATTCGATGTTCATCTCGTTACTACGTTCGATCCATTCAGCCACGGCCCGGTGCAGTTGCCGCCGCTGCGAATACAGCATCAGGTTATAAGCCACTTCCTGTGTGACGGCGTGTTTGAAGATATAAGCCAGATCGGGTGCCTCAGATTCAACCAGGGTTAGGCTCAACCGCGTAAGTGTTTCCATATAATCAGGCAGCGAAGGCTTGTCTGCTTCAATTGGGTGTACAGCCTCCAGAACACGCAGGGCGAAGATACGCCCGATCACGCTGGCGACTTTGAGCGTCAGTTGCTGCGAAGGGTTCAAGCTATCGATACGATTCGTAATGGCGGCTTGTAGCGTATCAGGCAAAGACAGATCTTCAAAGTTCGCAATCCCGCTCGCTACGCTGGAAGATTTGGAAGATGCGAGCGGGACAAAGCGTGGGTTGAGGAGACATTCCTGATCTTGGATGATCAGCACACCGGCTTCGCGCATGGCATAGGCCAGCTCCTCCGCAAAGAAGGGATGCCCTTCAGACTTCTCACGAATCAACCTGCCAATCACGGGCGGAATGGATTTCACTCCAAGCCGCTGGCACACCAACGCTTCCACGTCATCCAGCATCATGGCTTCCAGCTTAACCAGTCGCGCTTCAGCAGACTGCTGCAGTTGTTTGAACTGCAACGGCACAGGGTCAGATAATGGCCGCGTATTAAGCGCCAGCAATATCGGGCGGACTTTTTGTTGAACATCCACCAGCAATGACCATGAGGCCGAATCAAACCAGTGCAGATCCTCCATCACGATCAGTAGAGGCGCGCGTCCGGCTTCATAATTAAGCAAACGTGTCAGCACCTCACGAATATTACCCCCGCGTATTTCACCAGACATTGCCGACGTAAATTCATTCTCAGGGATCGTAACTGGCAGCACCACATCCAGCAGTGGCGCATATCGTGCCAGGTCCGGGTCGATCTCGTTTAGTTGTGTGATGACTCGATTCTGGAGTGCAAGACGGTCCTCTTCCGTAAGTTCCCCGCTGGCAGAAATATTTTCGATATTCAGGATGCGGTTGAAGATGGGACGCCAGGCATGGTATGGATTCGATTTCTCGATCGAATCGCCACCCCCACTGAACATATTTACATCCAGGGTTTCAGCCTGCCGGGCCAGATCTTCAAATAATCGCGACTTGCCAATACCTGCTTCTCCCTGCAAAATAATCGTCTGATGTGCTGTTCCGCGCGCCAGTTCCTGCAGGTCATTGGCGATCAGCGTCTTTTCCTCCTGCCGCCCAATCAATTCCGTCTTTGGACGTATGACGCTTTTCTTCAGATCAACTGGATGGAAAACCTCCACCGCCTCGATGCGACCTTTTACCTGTTGCGGCGAAAGCGCCTCAAACTCCACGACATCTTTCGCGCTATCGAATGTGAGGCGGTCGCACAGGATCGGAACTCCATACTTTTCAATGAGCCCAAATTGATTGCCCGCCGCGCCCATCAAGCGCGCAGATAAATTGACCGCGTTACCAATGGTCGTGTATTCGCGCCGTGCATCATTCCCGATGGATCCACAGAAGATGTGTCCTGTTGTGATACCAACATTACTGCGTATCTTCAGTCCATTGAGTTCTTTTCTGATCATTAATGCAGCTTGAATGCCGCGGGCGGGATCATCTTCATGAGCGAATGGAGGCAGACCAAAGGCAGCCACGATGGTGATGCCTTTATCGTCCACGTTGATCTTGTTGATGCTGCCTTCATAACGATAGACAGAGCGCTGTATCAGCTGAGCAATGTTTTGGGATATATCCAGTGCGGTATCCTGGTTGAGGTTGGGCAAGTTGATGAAGAGCACTGTCACACGTCTTAACTCAGCGATCCAGCCGCTCTGGCCCGCCGAAAGACGGTTGATGATCGCACCGGGTATATAGGCCCGCAATGAATTCTCGGCACCATCCGGGATGATGGGATTCACGTTCGAAGAGAAAATGGATGATGGTTTGTTGAGTCCATTCAAACGTCCGCCCTGCGCGATGGCATCCTTCAGTTCAAATTCCATCGGCTCAGCGATACTATCATTTCTGATCAACTTCCACGCTGATGGAGTCACAAGGATCTCACCCGCCCGTGCCAAGTTATTGGCGATGCCCAATTCCACCAGCGGTAAACCTGTCAGTAGGAATTCCCAGCGGTTAAAGACCCCACCCACATGTGCAGTGGTGATATTCCCTGTGCTGATGGCAAGTTTGAGGTCCAGGTTTGTATCTTCAGCTTTGTAGTTCGTAAGGCGCTCCCGGATCTTGAGCGCGCACTCAGCCACGCGCATCGTCCATTGCCACTGGTCTGCGCGTGTAATGGTATTCATTGGGCCGGGATTAGGTTCTACATTTGCAGGGGCACCAGATACTGGCAGATCTGGAACAATAGGCCAGACTGCAATGGCCGCATCCCCTGCAAATTTCACGATATCTCCACCGTATTCGTGGACAATATCTATTAACTCCCCAAAGTATTCATTCAGGATGCGTGCCAGAGACTCAACTCCGGTGGGACCTTTCTCTGCCAGCCGTTCTGTAAGAGGTGTAAAGCCTGAAATATCGGCAAAAAGGATCGCTGCCGGCATTTCCTCAGTGACAGGAGATTCTATTGGGGAGGGATCAGCAACGATTCGGTTTTGAATGAGTTTTGGAACGTAGCTGGCGAGTATTTCCGTCAGCACAGGGTTGGACATGCATCTCTCCTGAACTTTCGCATAATTGCAAATTGAACTTAACCATGATACACCAAATCACAATTATTTGAGAGGGGATGCTGTATAAAATATGACCTTATAAAAATTTTAGTAGCCTTAACAAACACAGGCTTCCGCATCACCGCGAAAGCCTGTATCATATTTCCTTTTCTCGTAAAGCGAATTACTAACGATTAGGAACCCAGGCATGCAAATTGGTTACTTCGCAGCGGGTACCGTAATCCCTATTCGTACCTGAAAGAAGAGCCAGACCGATAAAGCCATCCAGGGATCGGCTTTGTGACAGGGTATATTCACCAACCACCTCTCCATCTACCAGCACACGCGCGTAAGCATCCTGAACGATCAGGGTGAAATCTGCTTCCACGGGTTCATCAAACGGGTTACCGAATTTAACAATTCCTGTTCCACGGGTGGTTCCAACTGGCCGCGAATAACTAGCTGAACGGCTGTTATCGAGAAAGATTACTTTCGACCGATCCAGGAATACGGCATAGTGATCGCCAACCTCCGTGGCAGCAAAGACGATTCCACAACCGGATTCAGAAGCATTGCGATAGGCGCTCGTCCACTCAAAGTGAGCGCTTAAGTAAAAGTCTCTGGCCTGGGTTAGAAGGTCCGACGGCTTATACCAGTCAAGTTGTGCCCATTCTTCTGTAGAATCATCGAACTCGGTAAATTTCCCATCAGGGGATTCCAGGTAGCCCAAGTCAAAATATGCCTTGGCTTCAGCATTTAGTTCGTCTACGCGCTCCGTGGCTGCCAGGTTCGGGGTGCGAGTGGGCCTGGGCGTAGTAGTTGGCTTGGGGGTTTTGGTTGGAGTAGCCGTAATCGTTGCGGTTGGGTTGGGCGTACTGGTGGATGTTGGTTCTGCTGCCACAGATGTGCCGCAGGCTGAAGAAACAAGCATCAATATGGATACAAACATTAACATGGGGCTTGATTTTTGGGGTTTCATAGACCCTCCTTTATTTAGATTACCTCCATAGTACAGTAATCGCATAGAAAGTTCAATCATTTTTAGAGCAGATAAGTTACAGAACGCTGACAGCTTTATTGGGGAATTGCTAAGTTGAAAGAATAACCTTAGGCAACGGGACAAGTTTAAGATATCCCTGCCACAAGCGGGTAGAATATGATTATCAAAAAGGAGAGAAAATGCAGGTCACTGAGGATATACGCCAAAAGATACTGGTGTTTCAACGTCTTGAGATCACGGAATATCATATATATAAAAGGCTGGCAGGCAAGATCAAATCACCTGAAAACGCAAGTATCGTTGCACAGATCGCAGAAGATGAACTCAGGCACTATGAGGGCTTAAAAAAATATTCGGGCCGGGATATTCAACCAGACTGGGTGACCATGTGGACATACTATCTCATCAGCCTCATCTTCGGTTTTACATTTGGTATCAAACTCATGGAACGCAGCGAAAAGGGAGTGCAAAAAGATTATGACGAGATCACGGCAGTGATCCCCGAAGCGGCCACGTTTAAACACGAGGAGGAGATCCATGAGGAGAAGCTGGTTGCGCTGTTGGATGAAGAGCGATTGGTCTACGCTGGCTCCATCGTTCTGGGTCTGAATGATGCCCTCGTGGAACTGACAGGCGCCCTGGCAGGGCTGACGCTGGCACTGCAAAACGTAAAGCTCATCGCTCTTTCGGGACTTATCACAGGCATAGCGGCGTCCATGTCCATGGCGGCAAGTGAATATCTTTCGACACGGTCAGAGGTTACCAATAAGAACCCGGTGCGGGCAGCCATCTACACTGGCCTTGCATATATTGGCACTGTGTTCCTTCTTATTCTGCCTTATCTCTTGTTCGAGAATTATTATCTTGATCTTGGCATTGCGCTCGTCACAGCAGTGATCATTATTGCGGTATTCAATTACTATATTTCTGTTGCCAAGGATGAATCTTTCCGCGAACGATTTTTGGAAATGGCGGGTTTGAGCTTGGGTGTGGCAATCTTCTCCTTCATTCTAGGCTATCTCATTCGCATTTGGCTTGGGATTGAGGCATAACCCTCACCCCTGCCCCTCTTTTTTGGGAGAGGGAGAAATCATATGAAAATATTAACTGTTGATATTGGAACAGGTACGCAGGATATTTACCTTTACGATTCGAATCTGGATATTGAGAACGGATTCAAACTTGTCCTGCCTTCGCCTACCATGATGATTTATCGCCGCCTCAAGCAGTGGCTCCCTTCGCGGACCCCGCTGCTGCTGACAGGGCACCAAATGGGAGGCGGCCCTTCGACCTGGGCGATCGAAGAATACGCGCGCGCTGGTATTCCCGTATATATGACTGCCTCTGCCGCGACGACCCTCAACGATGAACTCGATCAAGTGGAAGCTTTGGGAATACAGATCGTTGGGGATGACGAAGCAAAACGTCTAGCATCGAATGTCGCAAGCTTGGAGCTGAAGGATTTTGATTTTGAGCTGATCTCCAAAACGTTCAATGATTATGGCGTTTCGCTAAAAGATCTGGAAGCAATCGCTGTGGCAGTCTTCGATCACGGCAATGCCCCACCGGGCATTTCGGACAGGCAATTTCGCTTTGATTATCTGGATGACCGTATTCGCACCAGAAATTCACTTTCTTCCTTCATCTTCCCTTCAACAGATGTTCCCAAAATGATGACGCGGCTTCAGGCAGTGGCTGATTCTGCCGGTGAGTTGCATTGTCCACTGGTAGTAATGGATACCGCGCCCGCGGCTGTATTGGGAGCGAATTTTGACCCTGTGGTCGCAAACCGGAAGCAGAAGATCATCTGCAATGTTGGCAACTTCCATACATTGGCATTTCGCCTCGGAGAAAACGGAATCGAAGGAGTCTTTGAACATCACACCGGCGAGATCGATCTGGCAAAATTGGAATCCCTTTTGAGTAGCCTGGCTGATGGATCACTGAGACATGAAGATGTCTTTGATGATATGGGGCACGGCGCGTTAATGTATTCGCAGGATAAGTTCGAATTTGGAAGAGATGAATTTGATGTGGTGGTAACTGGTCCACGACGAAGTATGTTTAATTTGGAGTCAGACAGCTTACTGTCGCATATTCAGCAGCAAGCTGCTGCACTCCAGAGGTTGCGCCCATACTTTGCGGTGCCCTTCGGTGACATGATGATCGCGGGCTGTTTCGGTCTGCTGGCGGCTACAGCGGAGATCATGCCCAATCTAGCGGAAACAATCAACAGGTCATTGAGAGGCGACGCGGGGCAAAGTCGGCGTGGCAGCGCGGCCCCATGGGATAATCCGGCATAAAAAGGAGTCGAAGATGAATCAGAACCTTCATTTGATCACTTTGGGCGTAAGAGATTTTGAGAAGTCGAAAAAATTTTATACAGAAGTTTTGGGTTGGAAACCCTCCAGTGCAAGTCAGGATGATGTAGCATTCTTTCAGACAAGCGGAGTTGTATTCGCAATTTATCCACGTGAGAAATTGGCGGAGGATGCACTTGTTTCTCCAGAGGGTTCCGGATTTTCAGGGATCACTTTAGCTTATAACGCACGCAGTGAGTCTGATGTGGATGAGATTATCCGCGGCCTGAAATCGAAGGGCGTGAAAATTGTAAAGGAACCGCAGAAGGTTTTCTGGGGTGGTTATAACTCCTATTTCGCTGACCCCGATGATTACCTATGGGAAGTGGCCTACAATCCGTTTTTCCCATTCGATGAAAATGGCAATTTAAAGCTGGAATAAAGTAGGTCACGCTTAAAGCGTGACTTTGGCACTTACTCACCCCAACCGATATCTCTCGGCTCTTCCGATTTGAAAAGCGGCGGATATAATCCACGTTTTTCCCATTCGATATAACTGCTGTCTTTCAGTCACGCGGGTCTTTTACATATCCATGCTTGACAGGGTTATAGTGAATATAATGCAGGTGGTTTTCAAAATCTCTATCATCTCGAATAACATGATCCCAAAATCGTTTTTGCCAGAATTTTATAGATTGAGACGATCCAAGCCTGATGAGTTTCTTATATTCTTTGGTGAAGTTAGGTTTCAGGGAGTGCATGACGTCGCTGAAATCACTCACCCCTGTTGGTTGAATGATCATGTGGAAATGTCAAGCAGGAAAACGTATCCCAACATAATGAAAGGATGTAGTTCTTTGACATTTCGCAGAATTTCCCTTAACAAGTTCATATGTTTGGGATCATGAAAAATTGGTTTACGGTCTTGAACCACTTGTGTGATAAAAACCGCCGAACCAGGAATATAATAATGGCGAAAGTTCATATACGAATTATACGTCGACACATGTAGTCATGGTTGCAGCATGACGATTGTCAAAAGCGTCACGTCACAGACGTGACCTACAAAGTTCTTCATTACAATAGAACCAGATCATATCGCTGTTCTCGTAGAGGTTTACCGAAAGAAGTTGATTCCAGTTCTTCTGTAAGCTGAAAGCCAAACCGCTTGTATATATTGGCAGCTGTACTCAATTCATGTGTTGTCCACAAATAGGATTTTTTGTATCCGCGTTGGCGCAGGAAATCCATGTACTGTTTCATAAGCTTTGAGCCAAGGCCAATTCCCCTGTAAGACGGCTCGATCAGAAAATATCGCAACTGCGCGGCTTCTCCACGGTCCATTAATAAGAGAAAGCCGATCATTTTATGATTGTGCTCGCAGATCCATACGCGGCTTCTTTGGGAATCGTACTTTTCGTAGAACTCACATAAGCCTTTCGCAACATACATCTCAAATTGAATGCTGTAATGGTATTCGGTGCCATATAAAGCACCGTGCATATGGATCACTTCGCCGATATCGCCCGGTTGAAGTTCCGTACGGATTGAAATTTCATTGAGCAAGCTTTTATTCTTCATGGCAATTACATCCGGTGCTTAATCCCTACCCAACAGATGGCGGATTCTTTCCGTTATGCTAAGAAGTTCCTGGCATTCTTCTTCAGATAGCTTCTCAATAAGCCTGGAAATTAATAGATTGGAATGCTCGTTCAGGCTTGCAAATTCCTTTTGCCCTGTTTCAGTCAGCGTAATGATATGCAGACGCTTATCCTCCGATGACGGAGCTTTGGTAATCAAGCCTTTCTTTCTGAAGAGATTGAGTATCCTGCTCAGATACCCTTCATCGATATTGATCTTTTCCCTGATTTTTTTTGCGGTGCAGCCTTCAATATGTCGTATTTCATAAAGCACCCGCCCTTCCGTAAGCGAGAAGGGACTATCCAGAAAGTGCTGGTCAAGCAGGCCAATGATATCTGTATAGAACCTATTGAAGCTCCGTATCTGGTCGATTACTTCGCGTTCACGTCTCATATTAATATGATACCTAAATTACTTGACAAAGTCAAGTAATTTGCACGAGTCGAAAAGTGAAAGCTTCTCGAGTAAGCTCATCAACTTACCAGCGACCTGAACGGTTTTCAAATCATAAAGTTTACGGGATAGATGTGCGGAAAGTGTGAAATTCAATGAATGCCTATTGACAAGGCATTTATTTTGAGTATTCTTTAGATGAGGTAGTGAACGCCAGATTTGTTTTCGTCACGTTAAATCAGATTTAAAGCTGAAAGCAGGAGAAGATACGATGGCTGCGAAAAGATTTTTCCAATGGGTGATGGTCTTCGCAATTCTGGTTAC
>Ga0079217_10000398_pt1 | contig 10771 bp, 11 predicted proteins | sample NCAS200_FD_76343 | JGI IMG/M metagenome (GOLD analysis project Ga0079217, IMG submission 76343) | Agricultural soil microbial communities from Utah to study Nitrogen management - NC AS200 | ecosystem: Environmental > Terrestrial > Soil > Agricultural land | place: USA: Utah | collected 2014-06-11 | reverse complement strand
TCGCCGCCATCGGTAATGTCGTGCCGCAGCTTCACCTGCATGTTGTCGGGCGTAAACCGGGCGCCTCCTGTTGGCCCGCGCCGGTGTGAGGCAATTTACGCGAGACGCGAGGGTATGCGACGGTTGAGGTGTGCCGCTTGAAAGAGGAATTGCAGGTTTGTTTCGGAAGCGATTTCATTCCATCTCAGCAGTGATGGTTGCTGAGCTAGCGGGATGAAACGATCGCAGCGGTAACAAAAACTTCAACCAGCGCGGCGAGGCATAATAGCGGCACGATCACCGTGCAATAAAATCTGACGGCAGGACTGAGCTCGCTTGGCGCGGGCATTTCGGACCGTCCGCGAAAACGCTTGATCGTCTGCATACCGAGCAACAATCCGATGCTTGTGCCCAAGAAAACCGCCGGCAGCTCGAGAACCCCATGCGGTAAGATAGCGAGAATCGAAAGCCACACTCCACGCGCCTGTATCGACAATGACAGGGCGACGCCTAGGGCGACGCCATTGGCTAGAAGGAAAATAGCCGGCACGAAACCCAGGACGGTTCCGAGCAATATCGCCAGAAGGGTTTTTACCGCATTGTTCATAAAGATGGCGCCGGCAAGTTTCCATGGCGGCATGGCGGAAAACATCTGCACGAAGTTGGCGAGAGTATCGGCGAAACGATCGGCTAGACCGGGAATGCGATACGCGACGACCACTCCCAGAACCATGCCCAACGCAAAAAGCGTGAGGCTTGCGCTTATGTAAGGCAGCAACCGGCGCAAATAGGCGCGCCGTTCTTCAGCTGGCATGATGAGCATAAATCTGACTTGACCAGCCGCGACTCTAACAGGATTCCGCGCATGAATATATGCGCGCCAATGCGATTGGCGGATTTCCATGCGACTTCCGCCGGTTGGAAAAAGGCGCGATCTATTTTATCGTGGCGAGACAGAAGAAGGCGGCTTCAGCCCGGTAAATCATCGCGGAGGGTCAAATGAAGATCAAGAAAATCCACTCGCAAGTCGTGCGCGTGCCTCTCGATGAGCCGTTGGCGGGAGGGCCGCCATATGCCCGTTCACATAATCAGTTCGTCATTCTTACCCTTGAAACCGATGCTGACGGCATTCAAGGGCTGGGCGTGAGTTTTTTCGGCGGAATGCTTAGCGCGACGGTAAAATATGCGATCGACCAGCTCGGCGAACTGGTCATCGGCGACGATCCGCTGCGCATCGAGGCCGTGACGCAAAAGTTGCGCAGTACGGCGGCGAGCGCCGGGCCAAGCGGGATTCTGACTCTGGCGATTTCGGCTATCGATATGGCACTCTGGGACATCAAAGGAAAGTTTCTCGACCAATCTCTGAGCGCCATGCTCGGCGGTTTGCGCGATCGAGTGCCGACCTACGCCAGCGGGGCGCTGGTGCGGGCGTATCCGCTCGATCATCTTGAGAAAGCGGCGCGAATATTGGTCGAAAAAGGCTTCAGACAAATGAAAACGCAGTTGGCTCTTCCGGGCGACACGACGCCGGCGCGGGAAGCCGAGCACGCGCGGCGCATTCGTGCAGCGGTCGGACCCGACATCGACCTCATGTGCGATATCAACCAGCGCTGGACCGCGCACCAAGCGATGGATATCGGCAAGCGCGTCGAGGAGATTAATTTTTATTGGCTCGAGGATGTTACGGTTCACGACGATTACAGCGGACTTGCTCGCGTCGCCGATGCGCTGATTACGCCGCTGGCGGGGGGCGAGTGCTTATACGGCATCACGCCGTTTCGCCACATGATCGAGGCCCATTCGGTCGACATCGTCATGATCGATTTGATCCGTGTCGGCGGTATTTCCAGTTGGATGAAAGTGGCGGCCATGGCCGAGGCTTTCAATCTTCCCGTGGTGAGCCATCTGTTGCCGGAGATTCATGTGCATCTTGTCGCGGCGGTACCCAATGGCCTTACCGTGGAATACATGCCGTGGTCGTTTAAACTATTCGAAGAAGTTCCGATACCGGTGAATGGCGAGCTGATCGTTCCGACTAAACCCGGGCTGGGTCTCTCATTCAGCCGCGATATCGATCGCTACGTGGTGGCATGAAAAGGAATTTGCGGAGGAGCTAATTATGAGCAAGGACTGGCGCGCCGAGGGGGTAAAGATTATTCCGAGCGATAAGCTCGATACCAACACGCCGCAAACTCCCGGCATGACGCGCGCGGCGGCGATCACCCACGCGCGCGCGGGAGCGAACAAACTGTGGGCAGGAAGCGTAGAAATCCACGCCAACGCCAAGACCGCACCGCACCATCACGGCGAATTGGAGAGCGTAATTTACATCGTCAGCGGCAGGGCACGCATGCGCTGGGGCGAGAAGCTGGAATTCGTTGCCGAGGCGGGACCGGGCGATTTTATTTTCGTGCCGCCTTACGTGCCGCATCAGGAAATCAATGCCGCCGACCAAGCGCTGATTTGCGTCGTCGTGCGCAGCGGCCAAGAGCCGATCGTGGTCAATCTCGATATTGCGACGGTAGAACCGCCCGAAGCAATTTCCTGGGTCGATCCGATACACAAACCGTTATGATAAAACCGGCGAGGTCAATCGTGATTTACCGCATCCGATCGCTAGCAACACCGTCGCGCAAATCTTGGCGCTTGGCTCGTTGGTGCTTCCCGCCAGGGCAGCGAAACCTCCTGGAGTTTGTCGACACTACTCTAACTCGATGAGGTCGAGAAAGAAGGATTCATTCAGAAACTGCGCTAGGAGATGAGCGACAATAGGCTTCAGGGAGAGCCTTAGATTGTCTAAAGTAGTACTTCATAGATGGCCTGAGAGGCCGATCTCAACGGTGACGCCTGGATGCCTGGAAGCGATCTGGATCAAACGCGCTCATCGGGGAGTGATGGACGCAGTGTCGGCGGCCAGCTTAATTGCGGGCGAGGGCCTCGCCGGCAATGCCGATCAAGGAGGAAGTCGACAAGTCACGTTGCTTGAAGGAGAGAGTTGGGAAACCGTTATGCGAGAGACGGGTGGTCGAATAGAACCCATCGCGCGGCGCGCCAATCTGCTGGTGCGCGGTATCTCGCTCGCCGGCTGCCGCGGCAAGATTTTACGCATCGGTGGAGCGCGACTGCAGATCGGCGGGGAAAACAAACCCTGCGAGAGAATGGACGAGATCTTGCCCGGGCTGCAGGCGGCGATGTACCGCGATTGGCGCGGCGGCGCGTTTGCGAAAGTCCTGAACGATTGCGACATCAAGATCGGCGATCCGGCGCGGTGGGAGTGAACGATAAGCTCGCGCGTAGTGCTTGCCCTTGCCCACTCCGGTCAATGTCGAAATCAAGCCTGCCGGTGCCTGAGTAATTTTTATGCGACTGAGACATGGCATCGAATTATTGGAGGAGCGCGAAGGAGTAGGCGAGCCGGCGGCTAAAGGCGATCGCATCCTTTACAATCTCAGGGTGTTTCTCAATAAGGGCGACGAAGTTTCCATTGAACGAACGGCAAGCCGAGTATCTGCCGGAGGCGATGATCCGGACCGCAGACGGCAGTCGCTTTGTGAATCACGAAACGACCCTCGGTAGGCGGCAAACCATTGCCGGCATCGAACATTCTCTGGCCGGCATGAAGCCGGGCGGGTATCGCAAGGTGCGGGTGAGTCCTCATCTGGGCTATCGCGATGAAGGTCTCACCGATCTCATTCCACCCAATGCGGTATTGATCATCCAGTTGTGGCTTCGTGAAGTGATCTCTGCATAAGCGCGTATTCTGACCATGTTTTACGGCTAACCTATTTCTTCGATAGTGTAATAAAATACTCAGATCGAATTCGCTAACCTTTTAAGCCATGGCGGACATTTTCATCAGTTATGCAACCGAGGATCGCGAACGAGCACAGGCGTTGGCAGCGTCGTTGGACGCGCGCGGCTGGTCCATTTGGTGGGACCGCAAAATTCCGCTTGGAAAATCTTATGATGAAGTCATCGAAAAAGCGCTCGCGCAAGCCAAGTGTGTGATCGTGTTGTGGTCTGCGGTCTCGGTCGCCTCCGAGTGGGTACGTAACGAAGCATCGGAAGGTAGACGGCGTGACATCTTAGTTCCGGTGTTTCTCGAGGCTGTGGATGCGCCACTGGCCTTTCGCTTGTTGAATGGCGCGAATCTGATCGAGTGGCAGCCGAGTGCCGCAAATCAGGAATTCGACAAGCTCGTGGAGCGGGTCACGGAACTGCTGGGGAATGGCGCTCCCGCCGCGGCGCCCTCGTCGGTGGTCAAGACACCCCTGACGCCGAACCAAACGACGCGAGAATTTGTTGCGAAGTTTTTTAAGTCGCGCTTGGTTCGAGGCGGATTGGGTACGGCGTTTGTTGCGGTACTCGCGATCGCCTATGTCCTGAAGACGCGTCAACCAGAACCCGATGATCTAATAGCCGATAATCAGCCCAGTACGACTCCCGCTATTCCGGAGTCGCCTGCACCGCCGGGCGGCTCTGATCTCGAAAAAAGTATCAGAGATTTGTCCAAGATATTTGGCGGCGCAGTGCCAGCAACGTCCATGGCGAAGGGGTTTCACGTGCCGGATCTCGGGGTGCGCATAGCGTACATTACTCAAGAGCAAAGCGCTTCGACTCTGGGCGCGCTGCCTCCGGGCGCGGTGGTTATGGAAGTCGAAAGCGGGCGGGCGGTGGCGATGGCCGGACTGCATGTGGGCGATATTGTGGTCGCCATCGCCGGCAAGAAAATCGCCAGTGAGGACGATTTGCGCCAAGCTATCTTCAAGATCGGCCCGGGCAAGACAACGTACTCCTACCGGCGCGGCGGCGATACCAAGACGGTGACGATCGAATGCGCGAAGTGCGAAGCCCAATAGCTCCAGGTTCGGTTCGCAAATAATTTCAACGGAATGAAAAGCGGTAAACAACGACGGGCGGAAATCAGCGCGAAGCGGGAGAAGCGCGCCGCCAAACGCAAGTCTCAGGGCAAGTTGCCTGAGCCTGCGCCTCACCGCATGATTCCCGTGAATGATACGTTGCTCGCGCCGAATAACAGTTACGGCATTCCTGATTTTGTCAGGAGAGGATACTACATCGATCTACCCTTTTGTTGCATCGACTGCGGGATCGAAGGAATCTGGACCGGCACGCAACAAAAATGGTGGTACGAGGTTGCCAAAGGCTTCGCTTATTCAACGGCGATTCGATGCCGGGCGTGCCGCCGTAAGGAACGAGAGAGGCGCGATGAGGCACGGCGGACACATCTTGCCGGCTTGGCCAAAAAAACAGCGTGATAAAGCAAAGCTCATGCTCAGAGCCTGAATCTCACCCAAACCAGTCAAGTTGGACCGCACAATTCTTGATGGACGCAACTCGGCGAGAGTCTAGCCGCATCGCCTTGCGCCGGCGCTTTGACGTGCGATAGTATTCAGCGGCTTCCAACTAAGGTGAATTTCGGGAAAGGAGATTTTATGGGACTTTTAGACGGCCTACTCGGCAACGTCTTGGGCGCGGCCCTCGGCGGTAACCGTGCGCAAACACAAACACAGGATCCGCTTAGCTCGATACTCGGCGGGTTGACCGGTGGCAGCGGTGCAGGCACCGGGGCCGGCGGCAATGTCATGCTTCAGCTCGCGCTTACGATGTTGCAACAGAATGGCGGATTGGAGAGCGTGCTCGGCAAGTTCCGGCAGGCGGGCATGGACGCGCAAGCCGATTCCTGGGTGAGCAGCGGCCAGAACATGAATATATCTCCCGATCAACTGCAGCAGGTTTTTGGTTCCGGCGCTTTAAACGATATCGCGTCACAACTTGGCGTGTCGCAGAATCAGGCCGGCTCGGCCGTGTCGCAAATGCTGCCCGAGTTGATCAATCAACTGACGCCTCAGGGCCAGGTCACCACTGAAAGCAATGATTCCATCGCCGAAGCCCTGGAGTCGCTTTCCCGAAGCGCCGGCCGTTAGACATTTGTCGAGAAGGTTGAGGCGGGCCGGGGCAAACTTCGTTCCAGTCGTGCCCAGGACGACAAGGGCTAGCGCAGGTTCGTATGGCGCCAAGTTGTCGCGAAGCGGGCTGCGGCCGTGAATAGATCGTCAAATGCCGGGGCGCTGGTTGCATTGATCTGTCTGGCCGTTTTCGCCGTGGTGTTCATCACCTACACCACGCAATATTTGCCGGACAACGTCGCCACTCATTTTGGCGCGGATAATCGCGCCAATGGGTGGATGACTCGCCATGGCTATGTGCTTTTCATGCTTGGTTTTCTGATCGGCGTTCCGGCTTTCGTGAGTTTTGTCGTCGGGGCATTGCCCCGCAAGTATCCTCATTGGACAAACGTCCCCAATCGTGACTACTGGCTTGCCGCGGAGCGCCGCGAAGAGTCGCTGATTTTTCTCTCGGCGCACGGCATGCGCTTGGCGTGCCTGATCGTAATGATGATGGTTGGCATGCACTACACGATCTTCGTCGCCAATCACATGCAACCGCCGGCGTTGCCGATATCGATTTTCTCCTCGATCCTGATCGGCTTTGCCCTGGCGCTTCTCTGGTGGATTGTCCGGTTGTATCGGAGATTTGCCACGCCGCGATAACTCCGGCCGTGCCAACATCATCCAACTGTTTAGGGTGTAAGATGAGCGTGAAATTACGCGACGGCGATCGCTGTCCTTGGGTAGATTTGACCAAGCCGGATTACGTCGAATACCACGATCACGAATGGGGCGTGCCGGTGCACGACGACCAAGTGATGTTCGAGTTCTTGACCTTGGAGGCAGCCCAGGCGGGACTTAGCTGGTACACCGTGCTGCGCAAACGGGAAGCCTACCGCGCGGCTTTCGCCGGCTTCGATCCTGAGAAGGTTGCACGTTACGGCAAACACCAGGTCGGCGCGCTACTCAAAAACGCCGGCATCATTCGCAATAAAGCAAAGATCCTGGCGGCGATTCATAACGCGGGAAAATTCATCGAAGTCCGGGAAGAGTTCGGCAGCTTCGATCATTATATCTGGCGCTTCGTCGGCGGGCGGCCGATTGCCCATCGCCTTAAGTCGTTGAAGGACTATCCTGCCACCACTCCGGAGTCGGATGCCTTGAGCAAGGATTTAAAGCAGCGAGGTTTCAAGTTCGTCGGTTCAACGATCTGCTATGCGCACATGCAGGCGACCGGCATGGTCAACGATCATGTGGCGCGCTGCTTTCGCCGGCGCGAGATTCTGCGTTTGCCCGCGGAGTCGCGTTCGCGCCAATCGCGCTAGTCACGTTCAATTTTACGAGCACGATCCGGCTCACCCAAGCCTGCTTTGCAGAAATCTCGCAGTAGTAAGGTCGTCGCCGCGGGTTCTAAAAAAGCCTGCGTGGAACGGCTCGATCCGCGGCGGAACGTCAGGTCTTGGCTGCAGCCCGCGAGAAGTATTCCAAACGGCTGACCGCTACGTCCGACACGAACATCACTCCCGTGTAGCGGGCGAACAGCGGCTTCAGGCCCGCCAAGATGGGCTCGACTTTCTCCGGCGTGACCACGCTCATGAGCATGACGATGCTGTCCATCTCGTTGAACATCGGGTGGGCGCTATGGAAGCCGTGGTGGCCTTTACCCGAAATATTGTGGATGATGGTGTAGCCGGTCGCTTCATCGTCGAGCAAATCGGTCGCAAATTTGAGATGCTCGCCCTGGATGATGATCCTGATCTCTTTCATTGGATGTAGCGTCAAGTCGGTCATGGCTTGTCCTCCCTTCGAGCGTGACTTCCTACAGGACGAAGTTTGAAAGTAAAAACATGAACCAATGAGCCGCGAAGGCTCGACGAGCTTACTCGCCGAATTCGCTCCACCCTCGTTTCGGAATATAGGGATAGCATACGCTCCGTTCCGGTTCGATGGCGATCAGGCGGAGCCATTCGTTATCATAGAGTTGCCGCAGGTGGCGCTGGTTGCGGAGAATTTTGTCGATTCTCTGTCGCGGAGCTTCGATCAACGTGAGCAGGCGTACGGCCTCGTGATAGGGCTGTGCGGCACCCATCACGGTCTGCCAAGCCAATCCCGTGCGCAGATCGCTCTGCGGGCCGGACATGATTCCCAAACGTCCCACCACGTTGTGGTAAATTTTGCTGCCGCTGCCGTAGATTTCCTGGTCCACGGTGGAAAAGTAGTGCTCCAGGTTGATCCACTGCCCTACGACCTGGGGGCCGGTCATGACGGCTTCGAGCAGCCGCCCGTCGGGGTCGCCGCGGTAATCGTACGAATGGAGAAATACTCGGCCGTCGAGCTGCACGCCGCGGGTCAAAGATCGCCGCGCTATAATAAAAGCCGCATTGCCCGATAGGCCCCATTCCGGCCGCACCTGGCTCCAGTCGCTGCTGCGGCGGCGGACTTCCCGCCGGGCTTTCGACGCGCGCAGCGGCGCGTTGATCTCGGGAAAACGCGCGCAGCGCTCTTGAACATTGCGCGCCCCGGCGCGCTCGAGGTCGCGGACCAACTGCAGCAGGTCCTTGCGATGCGTCGGTGGAAGATCTTCGAGATCGAAGAGCTCCACTTCATCGGTCGTCGTATGGTGCTGTCCCGCGATGAAATAGGTGTCTTGCGGAATGACGATGCCGCTCCTGGCCAATTGCTCGCGCACCGGAGGTTTGTTCGCCATGATCGCGATAACCCGAGCGTTGGGCTTGCCGGCGTTGCCGCCGCAGGCACCGCAGTCGAGAGCCGCCTCGAAGGGATTATTCTCGGAGCTGCTGCCGTGGCCGCACATGAGCACGAGACGGGCAAAATTGCGCGTCAATCCCACGATCCTGAGCGCGGTTTCCACCGTCAGCGCTTGCTCGCCGAGAGTGAAGCCCGTGCGCGTGATGCGCTCCATGCGGGCGAAGGACGCACCCTGATTGACTCCGTATTCGCCGCGGAGATCCTCCACGAAGGCGTCTTCTTCCTCGCGCGACAGCGCCCTTGAGCGGGCAGCCGGCGACGGCTCGCCGGCGCTTTCTTCATCGAGCGCTCGGCGCCGCAAAAACTCCAGGCGCTCGAGGGACAGGTTCAAATTGCGATCCCCGAACTTTTCCTGCAAAGCCCGGCGTGTCGTGGCGCGCTGCTCGGCCGCCAGCATCTCCTGTACTTCTTCGCGCGAAAGCTTGTCCACCGTCAGGGTCGTCGCCACCGAAGGAACGAGTTTGCGCCGCAGCCGGTCCTTGGCGTTTCGATAACCGGCAGCGAAAAGAGTCTTGCCGACGAGCGGCAGGCTGTAGAACCAGCCGAGCGACTCCACCATCACGTAAGGCGTGAAGACGTTCTCCTTGAGATCGTACAGCAACGTGTGAAACGCCTCGAGAAGCTTTTCGCGGCGCCGGCTCTTGGAAAGGAATTTCCCCTGATAGGTCCGCGGAATCTCGCGCACGAAATTTTTACCGGTCAGAATCACCGGAAACTGCTCGGTCTCATGATGGCTGCCGAGCGCCTGATGGCGGATGGCGACTGCAAAGAAACCGGCGAAGCCGAAGGTTTCGTAATCGCCCGTGGCTTCCAGATTGCGCCGCAACGGTTCCGAGCGCACGTCGATGCAAAACACCACTTGGGCCTGAGGGCGCACGGTGAGCTGCTCGACGGCGTTGTTCGAGCCATCGTGCGCCGGCGGCGTTTCAGGCGCTTGAACGATGGAGTCTCCGAGCTTGAGCCCGAGTTTATCAAGCAACTGCTCCTGGTATCCCGCTTCGAAAGCTTTAAGCCAGATCGGGCCATGCTCCTCTTCGGGAAAATCATCGATCCACTGAGGCAGCAGCCGCAGGTGCGAAGGCTGTGTCTGCGCCAGCAGCCCCGGTTCCAAATCCAGGGCTCGGGCGAGGGCACCCAAGCGCCACGCGTCGGTGAGGTGATCGCGCTCCGCTACGCCCGCGGCGGCGTGGGAGGCGGGCCCACGGAGTTTTTCTGTCTCCGCGTTCAATGCTTGCATGTTGCCGTCGATGCCGAAAGCACGCTGACAGGCGCTTTGGACGAGCTCGCGTTCGTACCATAGGCGCACGGCGAGATACTGGACAAGATCAATGGGATAAGCCTTCTGCCATTCGTACTCGTCCTGGTCGGCGCGCCATTTGATAAAGCCGGCCCAGCCCGCGAGAGCGGCCAATTGCAGTGAAAGGTAATCCTGCCACCGCTCCGCAGGGATGCCGAGCAGGCTGAGACTCTGGAGCACCGCATCATCCGCCTGCGCCGGCAAACGCGACAACTTCTTGCGGCTGTGCTTCAGGCCGCATGGAGAACACTCGCGTTCAGCGAGAAATTTCCAGGCGCCGTAGAACCCCTTTTCGCGGCCCGGCATCGACCAGGTCGCGTGGCCTTCGTCCAAGAATGCTTCGCACCACTTGACCAGCTCGCGATTGATTTGTTCGGCGATCTGCGTGCCGAGAGCCCGGTCGCACCCGCGCGCCAGGGTTTGGAGTTCTGGACGAGCCGGTTGCGCCTCCGCCGTTTTCGCACCCCACGGGTGCTCTTGGGCGCGCGACAAAATCTGCGCAAGCGTGCGAATGGTAACCCGATCGGTATGGCGCCGAAGCGAAATCTCGAGGCTGTCATGGGGCGGCGCCGAGACTTCTCCCAAGAGGCAGGCGCGCAGCACATCCCGGTGCGTGATCTCGCGCGCTCCCATTTTGACGCGCTGCGCGAGAGCCCGCTGTCTCAGAGCCGCATCCAGGTGGCGCGGCAAAATCCGCCCGGAGCGGTAATAACCGCGCAGCGTTTCTGCGTTCAGATAGCCGCTGCCACCTAACCACTTTTGTGCCAGTCGCACGGCTTCTTCGAAGGGCCGGTCTTCCAAGCCATGCAGCGGATTG
>Ga0079217_10000394_pt1 | contig 10824 bp, 13 predicted proteins | sample NCAS200_FD_76343 | JGI IMG/M metagenome (GOLD analysis project Ga0079217, IMG submission 76343) | Agricultural soil microbial communities from Utah to study Nitrogen management - NC AS200 | ecosystem: Environmental > Terrestrial > Soil > Agricultural land | place: USA: Utah | collected 2014-06-11 | reverse complement strand
GTCTTCATCGAGGCACGCGCTGAGGACGATTACGGCGTCGCCCGCCTCGAGCTGGTCTACTCGGTCAATGGTGGGCCCGAGCAGACCGTCGCGCTGCACGGCGGGCGGTCACGCAGGGAGGTCTCCGCGGGCCACACCCTCTTCCTGGAGGAGTACTCCCTCGAGCCCGGCGACATCGTGAGCTACCACGCGCGCGCGCTCGACGGCAATCCGTACGGCGGGCCGGGTCGCGCGGCGACCGACATCTACTTCCTCCAGGTCCGGCCCTTCGATCGCGAGTACCGGCAGGCGGAGGCCTCGGGCATGCCGGGCGAGGGCGGGGACACGCCGGAAGGCCTTTCCGAACAGCAGCGCGAAATCGTTGCGGCGACCTTCAAGTCCGCCCGGGACCGGGCGACCACGCCCGCGGCCGAGTTCCGCGAGAACGTCGCGACGATCTCCCTCGCGCAGGGTCGGCTTCGCGACCGGGTGGACGTCCTGGCACGGCGGCTGGTGCAGCGCGGGATCGCTGCGTCGGATTCCACGTTCGCGAAGATCGCGGCCGAGCTGCCGCATGCAGTCGAGGCGATGCGCGCGGCCGAAGGCCAGCTCGCGAAGCGCGATGCTCAGGCGGCGCTCGGGCCCGAGCAGAAGGCGCTCCAGCACCTGTTGCGCGCCGAAGCGGCGTTCCGCGAGGTGCAGGTGACGCGCGGACAGCCGCAGGGGGGACAGGGCGGTGGACAGCAGTCCAATCCCGAGGATCTCGCCGACCTCTTCGAGCTGGAGAACGACCGACTCGAGAATCAGTACGAGACCGTGCAACGTGGGCGGGAGGAAGCGGCTCGGCAGGAGGTGGATGAGGCGATGGAGCGCCTCAAGCAGCTCGCCAGCCGGCAGCAGCAGGAAAACGAGCGGCTCCGGCGCGAAGCCGAGCGCATGCAGCAGCAGAGCGGAGGGAGCGGTGGCTCGACGAGCCAGCGCCAGCTCGCCGCGGAGGCGGATTCGCTCGCACGCCAGCTCGAGCGGCTCGCGCGGGAGCAGTCGTCCCAGGAGCTGCGCCAGTCGGCGCGGCAGCTGCAGCAGGCGGCCGATGCGATGCGTCGGTCGGCGGCGCGGTCCGAGCAGGGAGGCGCGGCGCAGGGCACGAACGCGTTGCAGCGGCTCGAGGAAGCGCGCCGGCTGCTCGATCGCGGCGCGTCTTCACGAGCTGAAGAGCAGACACGCGCCGCGGCGGAGCGGGCGCGCCGCGCCGCGGAAGAGCAGCGGGCCATCGCGGCCGAGGCGGAGCGGCTTCAGCCCGGCGACGCCGCCGGACGTCAGCGGCTCGAGCAGCGGAAGGACCGTCTCGCGGGCGAGGTCGGCGAGCTGGAGCGGGAGCTCGACCGCGCCGCCCGGGACACGCGTCGCGATCACCGTGAGGCCGCGCGGCGGCTGCAGGAGGCCACGACCGAGCTTCGCGACCGGCGAGTGCGCGAAAAGATCGAGTACTCGAAGCGCCTGCTTGGAAGCGGCGTCGAAGGATCCCGCGCATTCGAGGAAGGCATCTCCGCGAACCTCGACCGCGTGCGTGAAGCCGCGGAAGCGGCGAGCGGATCGATCGGAGAGCCCGAAGGCCGGCGGGCGGAGCGCGCGATCGAGCGCGCGCGGGAGCTCGCCCGGGGAACGGAGTCGCTGGCCGAGCGGGCTGCGGAGCGCGGGCAGGCTCGTCAGGACGGGCAGGCACGGCAGGACGGGCAGGACGGGCGGGACGGACAGGAGGCCCTGCCGGGACAGGCTGAGAATCCGTCGGATGATCCGAGAGGAGGGCGGGAGCAGGCTGGCGCGCCGAGTCAGCCGGGTGGCGGGCAGTCTCGGCCGGGTCAGACGAGAATCGGTGACGGCGCCGATGGCCGCCAGTTGAATCGGGAACTGCGGCAGCGCCGCGTGGACGCCGAGCGCCTGCGCCAGGACCTCGCGCAGCAGGGCGTGGACGTCCGCGAGCTGGACCGCGTGATCGGCGAGATGCGGCGGCTCGAGGGGTCGGCGATCGGCACCGACCGGCGCGCCGCCGAGCGGCTGCAGACGGAGGTGGTGCAGGGCCTCAAGGACTTCGAGTTCTCGGTCCGTCGCGCACTCGGGGGGGACGACGAGAACCGCCCTCGCCTAGGGCGGCAGGATGCCGTCCCGCCGGAGTATCGCGAGCTGGTGGAGAAATATTACGAGTCGTTGGCGAGGTAGCAGGAGGGTCGCGGGGGTCGCGAGGGTCGCGAGGGTCGCGGGACCGGTTGTTCGGCATGGCGACCCCCGCGACCCTCGCGACCATTCACTTCCGCTTCTTCGGCATCAGATCCTCCTTTGCAATCCGCACCGCTATCTCCTTCGCATCTGCCTCCCCCAGCAGACCCCGTTTGCGGTAGTCGTCGAGCTTTCCGAGCCGGAGCTTCGCTTCCCACCGGGCGCCGAGGTGGCGCCTGGCCGGCTCGAAGAACCAGCCGACGGCGCCGTCCACGAGTCGCTGGAGCACGACTCCACTTCCCATCCCGAGACTGAGGACCGCTTCGGCGGACCATCCGATCGGGACGAGTCCGGGCGCGAACCAGAGAATGACCCCCGCCACGACCACGCCGAACGCGCCGCCGAACGGGAGGTTCCGGAGCAGCGATGCGCCCGTCTGCGTCACGAGGTTGAATGTCGCCTTGAGCGGCGATGCCCGTGGGTCGTTCCTCAGCGCCATGATTGCCCCCACGCAATCAATCGCCCGGCGAGCGCGCCCATCGGGAGGGCTGCGATGACCATGCGGATCCATGAAATCGGGACGAGATCACGATCGGCGCTTACGCGCAGCGCCTCGGACACGCCGGCCGGCATCGGGTCGGGTGCCGACAACGCGACGAACGCGGCGGCTGACGACAGCGCCAGGGAAAGGACGATCGGGATGGCGGCAGCGGGTCGTTGCATCGGAGCCTCCACGAAGGGCTCAACGCATCTGCCGTGCCGGGCAGGATGGTGGTCCGAGCGCGCGACCGGCGAGCCGGCTCAGACTGGGGATGTCCCATCCCTGCGACGGGGCGTCTCCCGCCGGGCCGGTCGACCGAGTGGTATGTGAGAGCCGTCACGCGCCGGAACGGAACGGGCTATACATGTTGGGGAAACTTGCGCATCGTTGAGGGGAGCTCTGCAACTGAGGAGGAGTCATGAGGAATGATGGGAAGTTCCTGGCCGGCCTGCTGATCGGTGCCGGCGTCATGTACCTGCTCGACCCCGACCGGGGCGGGCGGCGGCGTGCACTGGTTCGCGACAAGGTCACCCGCATCGGCCATCAGGTCGGCGATGATCTCGGCGCCAGATCGCGGGACCTCAGGAATCGGGCGGCCGGAAAAGCCGCCGAGGTGCGGTCGCGCTTCGAGGGTGAGGATGTGGATGACGAGCGCCTCGAGGAGCGCGTTCGCTCTGCGATCGGCCGCGCGACGTCACACCCGAGCGCCATCGACGTCGTCGCCTTCGCGGGCCGCGTGACCCTTCGGGGCACGGTGCTCGAGGACGAGGTGGATGGCGTACTGTCAGCCGCGCGTGGAGTGCGGGGCGTGAACGAGGTCGAGAACGAGCTGCAGATGCATCCTCAGGCCGGCCGCGAGCCATCGCTGCAGGGCGAACCACGCGGGTGATGCCCCGGATCGCGCGGCGCGGCGTTCGTGGCTGAACGGAAGGTCAGGAAGCCGCCGCGGCGAAAGAAGCGGCCCGAAGGCGCGCCTCGATCGCGGGGAGTCGCGGCGGACGCGATGGCGAGCGGAAGTCCCCCCGCCGGGGTCATCCGCCTCGCCGACGCGATCGAAGCCGACGGCGGAAGCGTGCTCGCGACCTACCGGGACCCGCTCGGCGGACACTGGCAGATTCTCGCCGGCCTGCCGGTCGATATCATCGAGCCGACTCCGTACCAGCGCGATCTCTCCGATCCGCACGTGGCGAAACTCTGCTCTGCGATCGACCGGCTGGGCCGCTATCTCGACCCGATCGTCGTCGTGCGGAATGCGGAGGGCGTGTACTGGACCCCGAACGGGAACCACCGCCTGGCGGCCCTCAAGACCCTCGGCGCGCGCGCCGCCACTGCGATCGTCGTTCCCGAGCCGGAAGTCGCGCGCCGCATCCTGCTCCTCAACACCGAGAAGGCGCACAACCTGCGCGAGCGCTCGCTGGAGGTGGCGCGGCTCGCCGTCAACCTGGCGGAGCTCGACGACCGCCCGGAGCGGGAGTTCGAGCCGGAGTTCGAGGAGGCGGCGCTCATCACGCTCGGGCTCTGCTACATGGAGAACGGTCGCTTCGCGGGCAGTGCGTACCACCCCGTCCTGCGGCGTATCGATCGTTTTCTCGGTGCTTCCCTTCCCCGCGCCCTCGAGATCCGGCGGGAGCGCGCGGCGCGCGTGCTCGAGCTGGAGGACGCGGTGGGAGAGGCGGTCCAGCATCTCAAGGAGCGTGGGTTCGAAAGCCCATACCTCCGGGCCTTCGTGGTCGCGCGGATCAATCCGCTCCGCTTCAAGCGCGGTGCGAAGGCGGAGTTCGACGAGACGATCGACAGGATGATCGCGTCGGCGCGAAGGTTCGATGCGGGGAAGATCAAGGCGGATCAGGTGGCGCGGACGGGCGGCGCAACCGAGGAAGGCGTGTAGTCACGAACAGGCCGCCGTCATCCCGAGCGAGCGCAGCGAGTCGAGGGATCTACCGATAGGTACGAGGCCCTATCAATAGATCCCTCGACTCGCTGCGCTCGCTCAGGATGACTGACAGCTAGTGATCGCCCCGGTCACGCAGACGAATCAGCTGCTCGACCGCGAGCCGCGACCCCGCGCGGCTGTTGGCGCGGCGCGCGTACGACGGCGTAACCCCGTGGTCGCGCAGGCGGACCAGCTGATCGGTGCTGAGGTCACGGTAGCCGGCGGCGTTGAGGCCGGCGATGAAGTCGCCCGTCACTCCGTGGTCGCGAAGGCGCACGAGCTCGTCGGCCGGGAGGTCGTCGTACCCGTGCTCCGCCAGCTCCGCGGCGAACTCGGGGTCGGCGCCGTGGTCCCGCATCCGGCGAAGCTGGTCCACATCGAGGTCGCGGTACCCGGCTTCGCGCATGCCGCTGATGAACTCGCCGTCCACACCGTGATCGCGCAGCGTGATGAGGGATTCGAGAGTTCCCACGCGGTAGCCGAGCCCGTCGAGACTCGACAGGTAGGCGAGATCGGCTCCGTGCATGCCGGCGCGGTCGAGGCTTGCCACCGTCGGCTTCTCGTAGCCCAGGCGGTCGAGGGCATCGATGAACCGGAGCGACACGTCGTGCATCGCCATGGAGAACTGCTGCCGCGGGGTGGGACGATCGATGCCTCGCCGAGCGAGCTCTGCGGCGAATGTGGCGCTGGGGGCAAAAGTGAAGTCGCCGAGCCCGCGCCCGTTCCTGGTCTGCCCATCGAAGGTGAACGTGCCGGCATCGCGAACGATCTGAAAGCGCACCGGCCCCGACCCCTCGACCTGCGCCCGTGTGAGCCCGCGGAGCTCCGACAGCGCGATCGTGCGGCCCGTGTTGCCCGTTCCGCCGCCCTTGCTCTCGTATGTGAGGTTGAGCTGAACGGTGTCGCCCCGGGTCCTGTCGATGCGCCAGTCTCCACCGAACTCCGATTGCGCTGAAAGGGCTGTGGCGAAGGACGGGACCAGCGTTGCGATCGCGATGGTGCGGAGGAGTCGAGGCATGGGGCACCCTGCGTAGGCGTGGAATCTCCCGGGATCGCTTATTCGATAGGCCCACCCTGCGGAAGGTTGTCGCTCACTCGCAGTTCTGCGCTTCCGACCGTTGGCGGAACGTCACCAGGCCTGGCGCGGCGGGAATGCGGGCGATGTCCACGGGCTGCGTGAGGGCCGCGGTGACGCCGCAGCGGGCTCCCGGCGACACCCGCCGGACGACCACTTCGACCCCCTCTTCCCGTTGATACGCGCTGTCCACGAAGACCGAGAAGCCGCCGCTCGGCTTCGCTCCCATCGCGGCGACGATCAGCATCTCCTCTGAGAAATCAGCCGCCGGCAGGGGCGGCGGCTCCGACGTGTTGCCGTGCACCCGGGTCCACGCTGCGCGCCACTCGACGGCGTCCCGGACGACGACCAGCGCCGGGTCATGATACCCGCTCGAGTACGCGAAGCTGAACGGCTCGGCGCGGAGCCGGGTGACCGGCAGCGCCTCCTGCGACAGCGACACCGGCTCGGCATCGGGCGCCGTTCCCTCGGTTGTCACCTTGCGGCACCCGATCACGACAAGCACCGCCAGCGCCCCCGCTACTGCTGACTTCACCAACCGCATTGGACGTCCTCCTGACCTGCCGGAATCCCTACCTGCCCTGAATATGCACCGACGCTCGGGGACCCGCCTCCCGACTCCCTCGCCTCTCGACCCCCTACGGCTTCAACACCGTCCACTCCACCTCGTTCAGCAGATTGCCCACCGCCTCCGCCGACTCGCTGGCGTAGGCGAAGCAGCCCGGTCCTCCGTCTGGTCGGACGCCGGACAGGCTGCCGACCGTGGTCCGGACCCACTCGTCATAGCTCCGGCGCAGACAGAAGCGCACCTGATAGGGCCGGGCCAACGCAAGCGGCTTGAGCTCTCCAGAGCGGACCCGTCGAACCGCGCGCGTGGCAGCCTCGCGCAGCTGACGATGCACCTGAGCAGGCGGGAACCCGGCGGCTGCCGCCCGCGAGAACACGATCTTGGTCGTGACGATCTCGATCGGGCCCAGCATCTCGCGGGTCTCCGACGTGAGGGCATCGTCGCCGGAGGCCAGCGCCATGGGCACCCCCATCTCGCCACCGATGAATGCCGCGATGCCCGCCTCGTTCAGGACCTTGCCGTTCACGGTGAACGAGTCGAACGCGAAGTTGTGCGCGATCACGCCCGGACTGCCGGCATTCGCGTGCGCCCCGACGATCATCATCGCATCCACCATTGGATTGATGCCGGTGGACATCACGATGGGCTTCGGGTACCCGCGGATGAGGATCGCCGCAGTGTCGAGCAGCTCGGGCAGCACGTTCCTGAAGAGCGTGCCTCCGTGACCCTCGTTGACGATGAACTGGGTGGCGCCGCCGGCACGCGCACCGGCGATGAGGGCGTTGATCTCATCGGTCAGCTCGCGGCGGAATCGCTCATGCTGCGGTGATCCGCCGCGGCTTACGGGCCGCATCTCGGTGCCGTTCCGTACCGCGGCGGCCAGGCCCTCCATGTCGGCGATGATGTAGACCGTGAACCCCGTGCGTTGCATGTCGAGCTCGAGCTTCTCGCGCGCCATCCGGTACTCGGTGACCCCGAAATACGCGGCGGGCGGCGTCGTGTCCCTGGGTGCCGGCTCGGCGGGGCGGTTCTGTGCCCGAGCGACCGACGAGAGGACTAGGGACGAGAGGACGAGGGCCGTGAGGAGTCGGGTCATCGGAGGACCGCCTCCTCGATCGCGTCGATCAGGTAGCCGACGTCGCGCGCACTGTTGCTCGTAAGCCGGAACGTCCGGTCACCGACCCGCTCGAGCTGCCAGTCCTTGAGCCCGGCGACGGTGTTGACGAGACTGTCGGAGTAGCCGCGGCGAAGCTTCATCTCGACCCTGTAGGGGCGCTCCAGCGTGAAGGGCTTGAACTCGCCGGCCATCTCCCGCCGTACGGCGTCGGCCGCGGCGGCCTGCAGCATCCGCCGGACCCGCGCGGGGCTGTAGGTGATCGCGGCCATGCGGCCGACCGCGCGCTTCACGACGACGCCGATCACCCCGTTACCGAGCATCTCCTGCGTCTCCGCCACGAGCACGTCGTCGCCGCTCACGAGCGATACCGAGACGCCCATCTCTCCCGCGATCAGCGCATTGATGCCGACCTCGTTCAATCGGCGGCCGTTCACGGTGAACGAATCGAAGGCAAAGTTGTGCGCCATGACGCCCGGGCTCCCGGCGTTGGCGTGCGCGCCCGTAAAGATCATCGTCCCGAATGTGCTGTCGATGCCGGTGATCATCACCAGCGGCTTCGGGAAGCCGCGCACCAGCATGGCAGCGGTGTCGAGGTCCCATGGAAGCACGTTGGCGAAGAGGTTCCCGCCATGGCCCTCGTTCACGACGAAGCTGCGCGCCCCCGCCTGCCGGGCGCCGCGGATCGTCGCGTTGACCTCCTGCGTGAGCAGAAGCCGGTAGCGGTCCCAGTAGTCGGGGCTCGAGAGATTCCGGTATTGCTCGCCTTCATTGCCGGCGATCACCTCGCGGATGTCGACGGCGCTTCCCATGCCCTCCATGTCGGGAACGATGAAGACGCGAAAGCCGGCCTGCTGCGGCACGCGCTTGGCGCGGAAGGCCTCCCGCGCCGCCGCGTTGCCCTGGGCGGCGAGCGGTGCGACGAGCAGGACGGCCATGACGAGGAGAAGGGCGGATCGGCGGACCATCGGTCACACCTCGCGTGAATGGACTGAAGGCGGCTGGTCGGATATTGAGTTACGTATCATACAGGCGTGCGACGAGAGGGTCGAGCAGGCGGCCGGAACGGCTGGGGGGGTCAGGCCTTTCCGGCGGCCTGATGCGCGTACGCGGCGATCTCGAGCCGGGTGTGCAGGGCGAGTTTGGCGAGCACATTGTGCACGTGAGTCTTTACCGTGTGCAACGCGATGTGGAGCCGCACGCCGATCTCCTTGTTGCTCAATCCTTCCCCCAGCAACGTGACGACCTCCCGTTCGCGCTTCGTCATCGCTGCCGCGCTCGTGCGGGCCAGGCGCCGCCGTGTCGCTCCGGCTGCGGCGATCGGTGTCTCGGAAACGCTGAGCGACGGGGCCGGAACCGAGATGCGGTGGGACATCGATCGAAGCGTCCCGACGAAGTCGGCGGCCGTAGGGTGCGGGTCCGTGCGGAGCATCGCGGCGATCGCGTCCCGGAGGGGCCGGCCGTCCTCTACGAGAAGGAGCGCCAGGCGCGGTTCGCGGATCAGTCTCGAGGTACCCATTCCAGGAGCCTCCCCGGCTGGACCTGGAAGAATTCGCAGAGGCAGTCGAGCGTTTGAGCGTGCAGTCGTCCGAACTGCCCGGGAGTGCGCGAGAGGCGGTAGGCGCTCGGATATGGCAGGTCGGCGCCCTTGCTGAGCGCATAAGCGCTGATCCCGCGCTGCTTCATCAGTTCGTGGACCTTGAGTCGAACCATGTCACTCCTTGAGGGGCTTTCCGCAGCGGTTCAACTGCACCTTGCGGTATACACTACTGTAGTATATAGTGCAGTCGGGGGGATAGCCATCGCTCGTTGGAGCGAGATCCGGCTCCTCTCCACTCCCATCGCTCAGCCCCACATCAGGGACCCAGGGATCCGAGTGCGCACCTTTCACCCGGGTGCCCCATGGCTTCCGCCGTGCCGATCGCCCAGGCAGACTCCCTCGCCCAGCAGGACGGTCAAGCCCAGCTTGCTCCTGCCCCGCAGGGATGCACCGTGCTCGTCATCGAAGATGATGCGGACGTCCGGTCCGTGATTCGCCGGTCACTCGAAGACGAAGGGTATGTCGTGCTGGAGGCGGCGGACGGCGAGAGTGGGCTCGACCTCATCGGTGCCTACGCCGGACCGCTGGACGTGGTCCTGACCGATCTCGAGATGCCGCGCATCAACGGTATGGCGGTCGCCGAGGTGCTGGGAGTGTTCCGGCCGCTCCTGGCAGTGGTCTGCATGTCGGGGGGTCTGAGCCCAATCGATCTCGCCGAGCGACTGAGTTCGACGTCAGTGGCGTTCCTGGCGAAGCCGTTTTCGCCGGAAGATCTCACGCGCGTGGTCGCCGACGCACTGGGCCGAGCGCAGGAGGTGTCGGCGCTCGCCGAGGCTCGGCAGTCGGTCTTGCGTAGCTTCCCGGTTGAGTTGAAACTGACCGTGGCCGCCGACCTGGTGGCCTCGGCGCGGCGCCTGGAGAGTTATCATGAACGGCGTCGATACCCTCGCTGACCACAGCAGCGGAGCTTCATGCACGACCACGATGCGGACGACAACGAGCACGCCACCGACCATGGACCAGAGCGCCCGCTCGAGGAAGACGTCGAGGTCCTCTGTCCACACTGCGGCGAGGCGGTAGTCATTGCGCTGGATGTTTCAGGCGGGACGCACCAGGACTTCGCACAGGACTGCGAGGTATGCTGCCGGCCGTGGCGCGTGCAGGTGCATTACGTGGGCGGCTCGCCAGAGGTCACGGTGGAGACCGCCTGAACGCCTGAACGCCTGAACGGCGGAAGGGCGCAACGGCGGAAGGGCGGAACGTTAAGGGGCGGCATCGTTCAATCGTTCCGCCGGTCCGTCGTTCCGCCGTCTCGTCTTCCGTCTCCCCCCCGCCGCCCCTACCTTCACGTCCAATGCCCCCCTCCAGCCAGGGCGCGACGGGCCCCCGCCCGCGCGTACTCGTCATCGAGCCCGACACCGGGCTGCGCGGGCTCATGGTGCGCGCGCTCGAGGAGTACCGATACCGGGTGCTCGGGACCAGCGATCTGGATACCGGGCCGGAGCTGCTCAAGCTTGGGCTGCCGGTAGCGCTCGTCGTGACGAATCTGCGTCTGGACGTCGAGAGCAACGTGGCCTACCTGCAACAGCTGCAGGCGAAGCAGCCGGAGCTCCCCATTCTGCATCTGGCGACGTCCATCTACCAGCGTGCCCGCCGCGTGTCTTCCACGGGCTTCGACGTCGACCTCTTCATCGCGGCCGTTCGGGACTGCATCGCGACCGGCACCTGTGATCCTCCCGCGAAGCCTGCCGCGGTCCCGAGCTGATTCAGAAGTCTCCCATCACTCCGGCGGTGATCCCCCTAGTAGCGGCCTGCTGATCCCCGGTTGGGCACCCGGGTCCATCCACTGTCGCGAGCTAT